>Ga0209311_1001335_pt1 | contig 20105 bp, 25 predicted proteins | sample AD_UKC045_MetaG_FD_184417 | JGI IMG/M metagenome (GOLD analysis project Ga0209311, IMG submission 184417) | Active sludge microbial communities of municipal wastewater-treating anaerobic digesters from USA - AD_UKC045_MetaG (SPAdes) (version 2) | ecosystem: Engineered > Bioreactor > Anaerobic >... | reverse complement strand
CATAGTCCTGTTAGGCCGGAGAAAGACTATCAGGGTGGCCAATCTTAAAGGCTTTGATTTGGGCCTTACGGTGGGCCGGACGGTTTTCACGGCTGGGTAGGAAGGGAATGGTGTATAACTTTCCTTTGATTCTTCAACGAGGTTGACGGTATGGTGTGTCAAGGGGCTGGACCTGTATCCTTACCTGGCCCTGTTTCTTGACCAAACATAACGAGGAGATTAACAATGGATGAAAGAGATCGTCAATTTTTGCCGGAGTTGGTGTATTGGTATTACCGGACGATAGAGTTGAAAAGAAGGGCCTGGGATAGGGTCTGTTTCTCGATAGCTTGGAAATTTCCCAAGCGGTTGATCTATTGGGCTGCTGTCCGACTGTTCTCAAGTTCTACAGGTTGCCCCTACGAGGGGGAAGATGTAACGAAGGTCACTTGCATTCAGGCGATGAAGCGATGGTCAGATCGTTATAATTTGGACTATCATAACAGATGAAGAGAGATATCAGGCAACTTAACTTTCGATCAATCGCAGGATGGCGCGGAGATAGTCTGGTTTGTCCTCAGGCTTTCGGGGGAGATATCTATGCCGGGTGCTCGATGGGGTGCTGGTGGTGTTTTATACGAGAGATGGAAGAAGAGATGTTTTCCAAATATTATACAGGGTGGTCTCGTGAACTCGTGCGACCTTGTGACCCGGAAGACTTCCGAAGGCTCTTTGATCGGGCCTTCGGATCGGATAAGGGCAATGATTGGATATTGAGGTGTCTCCGGGAAGGACTACCCTTCAACATGGGGAGCAAAGCAGAGACGTTTTGCGTGGAAGACCTTGATCACCGGATAACGGAGAAGGTGCTGGCTATATTTCAAGAATATGACGTGCCCCTCATCCTAGAAACAAAATCTCACTATGTGGGTCTACGAAGGTATGTGGATATTCTCCGGGAGATGAAGGTGGCTGTTATTGTAGCAATTATGGGAGGCTCCGATACCTTGAACTACAAGCTGGAGCCCAACGCCCCAAGCCCTACGATGAGGTGGCAACTAGTGGAGGCCTTGAACCGGGTAGGGATATGGACTGCGGTGCGGTGGGAACCGATAATGGCGGGGATAAATAGCAAGCCGGAGATGTTCGAGGATTATGCCAAGCTTGCGAAGAAGCATGGGGCCAAACACGTATCCTTTTTCAACTACCGGACGAGCAATTACAAGATAGCCATGAGGGAGTTTGAAGCTCGTGGCTATAACTACCCCAAGATGTTAGAGGGGAATCTGGATGAGAACTGGAAGCCTGTTGGAAAGATATTCAAAGAGTCGATGAACCGCCATGGGGTTCTCTCCTCCTCTCCGGACGTGATCAATTTTCCATTTGATTCAGATCGGATAAGTTGTTGTGGGGTGGACAGCCTTTTCAAGCCCTACAAGTTCACTTTACAATACGCTTGTCACTTGATAAAAGAACGGGGACATGTTAAATGGGATGATATGGAAGAGGTTGAATTCAAGGAGCCCGGAGCCTATGAGCGTCTGAAGAAGTGGTGGAACGGGGGTGGGCAGTACTATATGTTGACGGATAGCCCAGAGATTGTTGTGCTTGATAAGGAGAGGGGCAAGAACATCTATGGTAGACGAGACCCAGCCAAGAAAAAGGGGTTGTTCTGGTGAGTGAGATATTAAAAACCAAACGGAATATCTTGGATCAGCTTCGGAATCTAGTGGAGGCAAATCCACCAACGAAAGAAAATGCTGAAGATTGGAGGGATTTGGCCAAGGAGATAGGCTCAGTTGTCAGGGCCTTGGATTTTATAGCTCGTGATATCATCTACCCGATATGAGGAAAGGAGACACATGGACGTTGAGAGCATGGATTATTGGGATCTGAAAAAGGAGTTGAGCCGGATTATACCACGAACAGGCCGATTGTTTCCAGCGAAAGGGAAAACCACTCTTACTAAACAGAAGGGACGCAAGAGCAACTACCAGCAGTACAACTTGGTAAAGCAAGAATGGGAGAAGCTGGAGAGGCTTCTCAATACGGAGGAGATTTCATCTTTCCTTGAAGTATCCTTACGGGCTCAAAGCTGTCCTCTCCCGTTGAACCTCGATGTGTGGGACGGATTGATATGTCCTTATCGGTGTAAGTACTGTTTTGCGGATTATTTCCGGGCCAGTCTTTATTCTTCCTTTTTCGATAACTACAAAGACATCGGGCTCCGATATTGTAACACCGACTACTTCAAGACTGAGTTGGATAAGATTTTCAAGTTTAGGGGGAAGAAGACGGGATTGGGGCAGACGGAGTTGCGGAATGCGGTGGGTATGGAGATGCCTGTCCGGTTCGGAATTCGATTCGAGGATTTCCACAAGCAGGAGGGCAAGAAGGGGATAGCCAAGGAGATGTTGAACTACCTTGCGGATGAAGAGTATCCTGTGATGATAAACACTAAGTCCGATCTTTTGGGCCGTGATGATTATCTGTATGCGTTGGCTAGGAACCGCGCAAAGTCAGCTATACATATCACTATGATTTCGGGGGACAGTGAATTTCTTCGGGAGATTGAACCAGGAGCCCCAACTTTGGAACAACGTCTGGAGTCAGCCAAAGCTCTTGTTGAAGCAGGTGTGAGGGTGGTTGCGAGGATAGAACCCTTCATGGTATTTCTTAACGATCAGAAGGAGCACGTGGATCGATATATCCAGATGCTTCAGGAGGCTGGAATCCGACATATAACTTGGGACACTTACAGTTACTCAGCCTATTCAGAAGGGATAGCCCGCAACTTCACTTCTATTGGATACGATTTTGAGAGGATGTTTATGGCTTCCTCTGATAGTCAATGGTTGGGATCGATAATGATGGGGAAGCTGATGGAGTATTTCCGAAAATTCGATTTCACTTGTGCCACGTTTGATTTTGGGAATGCTACCACGAATGATGACCCGATATGCTGTTGTGTAGGGGATTGGTTCGAGACGGGAAACAACCACGGGAGTCTTATTCAAGCGATCAACTACATAGTATCGAGGGGAAAACGTCCAACCTCTTGGAGTGACTATAATTCTTGGGTGGAAGCCCATGGGGGCTGGCTCTCGGAATCGATAATGAACGAAGTGAGACTGAACTGGAACTTGGAAGGGAACGTGGCGTGGAATCTTGATTGGGCTGCGGGATTGAAGCCCGTGGGTCAAGACGAGGAAGGCCAAATTTGGATATACAGGCCGGGAGACGATTTCCGGATTGAATACCTGAGACATATTTTGCGATAAAACATAGCTTTACTCGACACGAAAAAAGGAGTACACTAAAAACTTCGAGGAGGAACCCAGATGCAAATTTCGTCTAGAGTTGAAAACATCTTTAGCCTTGCCGTGGGGTTGGAACAGAAGGGACTCGGCAAGAGTATCGTCTATTGTATGGGGGACACGATCTTCATAGTCAATTATGATAGGACAGTGTTGGCCAAGTTCACTACGGATCAGCCCTTTGTTGATTCTCCTCTCGTATTCTATGCGAATGACTATGATAGTTCGAAGGTGGGGGAGAATAAGGGGATGATCCAGTTCGAGCAGGTGAACTCTGACTTCACTCGGATCAAGAGCAGCAAGGCTCCTGAAGGGACGTTCGAGGAGATCCAGGAAGTGTTCGATGACCTGTCTTCTTTCCCGAAGGCGGTCAACTCCTTTGAGGTGTCCCGTTCTATCCTGGACTTCATTGAGCCCGGCCTGTCCCATATTGAGTTGTTCTCGGAAGGTAAATCACTTGTGGTAGTTCAGCGCGATATCTACACCGGGAACATAATCACTATTCGCAGAAACGAGAAAGGGATTTTCAAAGGCGCAAACGATAAGATCCAGAAGGACTTTGACCCATTCGGAGTCAGGACAGTCGATTTTCAGGCCTTGTTCGTATTCAACGACTACATGACATTCAAAGAGATCGGAAAACCTTATTTACACTTCAAGGGAGATAAGTGCGAGGGGCTGCTGGCCACTTGTACTTATGACGAGCTTGGAACGATAAACTATGCGAAAGGAGGAGATCACTATGGGAGGAAAGAGCCGGAAGGCGGGAACACCGAGCAGGAAGTTGGTCGACAAGTTAAAAAACTTGCGCGGAGAAAGTGCTAAAAAGACGAGTCCAAAACCCAAGAAGAAGTAACCGAGGAAACCGGGATGGAATATTTGCAGCTGTTGGAGAAGTTCGGGATTGCTCCCAATTTCTGGTGTTCTGAAGAGTATTTCAGGAGGGCGGGTTGGAGAGAAGTGGAGCCGGAGAGGGGAGTTGTTCAGATGTATCTAGACGAAGACCCAATGCTCCCACCTATCCACCGGGAGCAAGGTGTCCTAGAAGGTTTTTGCTTTTCTGACTTCGAAGGGTACATGGGGTTGGGGGAACCTCTCTTTTTGGATTATGAGTACATCTACGATCCTGTGAGCTTTATAGATATGACGGGAAAGAGATGGGCTGTTTTCCGTAAGAACGTGAGAAAATTCCCTCAGCGGATTGGTGAGGTAGTAGTATACAGGCCAGCCGAAGATTTTTGTGCCTCGTCAGAACCGTTGAACGATTGGCTGGAGAATAAGGTGGGAGAAGACATCCACGATGCGGAAACGATGTTGGACTTTGTTTTGAACGGGGAGAATAGAAAGGTGTTGGTGGGGCTTGAGTCCGGGAACGTCTACGGGATAAACGTTTGGGACAGCAACTACCTGTTCATCAACTACCGATTTTGTTTTCATACCGGGGAAGATTTCCTGAGTGAGTTTTTACGCTTTTGCTTTTACCTTGATCCAGATGTCCAGTTTCAGAAGAAGATGGTCAATGACGGAGGGAGTTTGGACAAAGACAACCTCCGAAGTTTCAAGCTGAAGATGAATCCAATTCGAGAAAGGAGAGTGTACACGTGGGCAAGTTGAATAAGAGGGCTCCGGAGAAAGAGCAGACCAAAAAGGACAAGTTCCAAGGTGAACAGGGATCGGTAGTGAAGAGATCGGAATTTATCGAGGCACTATCAGCGGTCACCGTGGGAACGGGCGGCCAGATGCTTCTGGAGGGTAGTTTGAACGTTGTCCTTGACGATAAGTGGATGAGGACATACAACGACTTCCTTTCAGTGTCGTATCCTTTCCAGTCAGGGATCAGATCAGCCGTGAATCACGAAGACCTGATGAAGATTCTGAACCGGATGGAGGACGAGGAACTCATGCTCCAGACGGATGAGGAAGCCCCATTGGTTATCCGGGGGGAGTACGTGAAGGTTGAACTTCCTTCTTCAGACGTTCGAATCATGAAGTACATCGATGACCTGTCCTTGGAAGACTTGGATTGGCAGGAGCTTCCGGAGAAGTTTATGGAGGGGTTGTGGTGGTGTTTCTTCTCAGCCAGCCGGAAGAAGGAAGAGAAGAACCATTCCATATTCTGTACCGGGACGGATATGGTGTCCACGGACAACTACCGGGTGGGCGTCTATAACCTGGAAGCCGAAACGGAACCTTTCTTGATTTCGGCTAGCAACGCAATGGCCCTCCTGAAGACGGGTTTCCACTTCGAGAGATCGGTTATTGTCAACGGTTGGATCCACTTCGAGGGAGAGACAGGAGTGGTGGTGTCTTCCCGGTTGTTGGATGAAGAGACATATGATGCTCCGAAGGTGAAGGGAGTAGTTGATGCGGCGTTGGAGGAGCTTGATAAACATGCCTATACTTTCCCGGATAAGTTTGAAGATGTCCTGAGTCGGATAGCCGTGTTTGCTTCTTCTAATGAGGTGTTCTCGGAATTGGTCGATGTGACTTTCTCCGGCTCAGAGATCATATGTGAGGGAAGGAAGGAAGCGGGAAAGATCAAGGAACGAATACCCGTCAAGGAGAAGTACCCAAAGATTGAGTTCAAGATTCCAATATTCTTTGTCCGAGATATTCTCAAGATCACCCGGAAATTTAATACCAGTGGCAACTTCATAATCTTCAGGACTCCCAACTTCACCCAGCTCATCCTTACTATCGGGGATTGAGCTATGGGCGGCATCTGGAAAGAACTGGACGAGGACAACAACTGTAGAAAATGTGGACTTTTCGAAAAGTGTTTTTATCCGAAGATGCCTGCATCTGGCCACGGTGAAAAAGGTATACTTATACTTGGTGAGGCTCCGGGAGAGGAGGAAGACGAGAAGGGAGCAAAACTACAGGCTGAGGAGGGGATTGGTCCTCAATTTGTAGGAGCTTCCGGACAACAGCTGAGGGAGACGGTGGCGGCGGCGGGGCTAGATTTCGAAGCTGACTTTTGGAAGATAAATTGTATCAACTGCCGACCTCCGGGGAATCGGAAACCGACTCAGAGGGAACTTGAATTCTGCTGGCCACGGGTTCAGAAGGTAATCAAGGAAAAGAACCCAAAAGCAATCTGGCTCGTTGGGGGATCAGCCCTGGAAAATATCCTTGGCCATACTGAGTTCACGATGGCTATAACCAGCTGGAGGAGGAAGGCCGTGCCCTATCAGGGACGGTGGTTGATCCCTTTGGTTCACCCGTCTTACATAATCCGGAATAGAAACGATTACACGTTGGAGCAATACCGGAGGGATGTTAAATGGGCATACAGTGCGTCTATGTGTCCTGTTCCTCCTATACCTGACCTTGACTCTCACGTTGAGAAGCATTTAACGTTTGGTCCAATTATTGAGTTTTTGGATTACATCTACCGGACTCAGGACTTGATAACGTTCGACTATGAGTGCACCGCTCTCAAGTGGCAACTTCCCGGACAAAAGATTTTGACTATTGGGGTGGGGTACGTGGACGAGGAAGGGAAAGTGAAAGCGGCTTCCTTCCCTTACCTTCACCCTAAATCAGGCCTGTCTCGTTTTCAGCAGACAGCTATCAAGAAGCGTTGGACCAGGATACTCAAAGAGGAAAAGATCAGAAAGGTAGCCCACAACGTAAAATTCGAGGACGGTTGGAGCCGGAACGGATTTGGGGTCATTCCTCACGGATGGGAGTGGTGTACGATGAACTCTCAGCATAAGTTGGACGAGAGCCCGAAAACAACAGGGCTCAAGTTTCAGTCTTTTGTACGTTGGGGAGTGATATATGTAGACGAGGAAATCAAGAAGCACATAGGATCGGAGGACGAGGAGAAACCTGTTAACAAGCTGGATCTTATTCAACCAAATAAGCTGTGTGGGTACAATGCGAAGGATGCTCTTTTGACCTTCTGGTTATACAAGGAACAGATCAAGGAGTTCAGTCGCAAGGATGACCTGATGAGGGCTGCTAGGTTTACCCTCGATGGGGTGTTGGCCCTTGCCGATTGCGAACAGGTAGGAATCCCGGTCAATAATGAGTATTATGATAAGCAGAGAGTTAAGTTGAATCAACAGATAATCGATATCTCAGAAGAGCTTTCTTCCAGTGAAGAGTGGAAGTTGTTCAAGGAGAAGACCAACCGGGATATTGATGTCGATTCTACTGCGGACATGAGGATGCTCCTGTATGATTTCTTGAATATTGATGTCAAGAAGAAGACGGCCACGGGCGGGAATTCTGTGGATGCGGAAGTATTGGAGAAGATAGGAATACCATTCACCAAGAACATAATCAGACTCCGGAAGCTGATGAAGACCAAAAACACCTATCTCAGCCAGTACGATAAGGTTCAGATCAACGGCAGGATATATCCCGTATACAATCTACACTTTGCGAGATCCCACCGAAGTTCTTCCAACGATCCCAACTTTCAGAACGTTCCTATCAGGGAACCAGAAGCGGCAGAGGCTGTGAGAGGAGGTATTGAGGCTGACGAAGGATTCATGATGGGGGAGAAGGATTACAAGGCCATTGAGGTTTGTATAGCCGCTTGTTATACGAGAGATCCAACCCTGATCGATTATATACACCACCCGGAGAACGATATGCACAAGGATCAGGCCGTTGAACTCTTCTTCTTGAGGCCGGAGGAAGTTCATAAGATGATCCGGTTTCATACCAAGAACGGGTTTGTTTTCCCGGAATTCTATGGATCATACTATCGGTCATGCGCGAACACTCTCTGGGAAGAATCGGATCACCTTGTGCTGGCGGACAACGAGACACCCTTGCGTCTCCATCTTTATGATCAGGGGATACGGGGATACAAAGACTTTGAGGCCCATGTAAAACTCTGCGAGAAGAAATTTTGGAGACGATTCCCTGTGTTCCGGGAATGGCAGGAGAGGCAAGAGGATTTCTATACACGCCGGGGGTATATTGAAACGTTCTTTGGTCATAGGCGCGGGGGTTATATGACCAAGAACGAGATCATCAACACCCCTATTCAGGCCACAGCCTTCCACTGTCTCTTGTGGTCTCTTATCCGTGCCAATGAGTTGAGAAAGGAAGAGGGTTGGAAAAGCAAGATTCCGGGGCAGATCCACGACAGTATGGTATGGTTCTTCTGGCCTGAAGAATTCGAATATGTAGATGCTGCCGTTGACCGGATAATGACGGAAGATATCCGGGATGAATTCTCATGGTTGATCGTTCCGTTGACCGTTGAGACGGAGTTGGTGCCTGTGGGCAAAAGTTGGTTCGACAAGAAACCGAAGGAGGAAGTATGGTCAAGCAGAAATTAACTGAGGAGGAGAAGAAAGAACGGCTTTCACTTGATAAGAAATACAGGCCTTCTACTCTTGACGATATCGTGGGGAATGACGCAACAGTAGACACCCTGAAGACTATGCTTGAACGGGATAAAGGGGTGCCGGGGACGTTCTTGTTTACAGGCCCCAGTGGTTGCGGGAAGACCACGTTGGCCCGGATTGTGGCCCGTCTTCTAGGAGCAGAGGAGACGGATATCAAGGAACATAACATCAGTCAGTTCCGTGGGATCGATATGGCCAAGGAGATCATCGGGGATACCCGTTGGAAACCGATGAGGGGCAAGAAGAAGGTTTACATCCTGAACGAGGTTCACAAGAGTACCAACGAGTGGCAGAACGCCATGCTGGAGATTCTAGAGGAGCCACCATCATACGTTCACTTTCTACTTTGTACGACTGACCCGGATAAGCTATTGAAGACTATTCGAACAAGGTGTACCACTTTTCAGGTCACGGCTCTTCAGCGTCAGAAAATAGCCCGGTTGGTTAAGAAGATACTTGGACTTGAGCAGGTGGAATTCGAGGAAGGGGTGATCCAAAAGATAGCAGAGTTCAGTGATGGTTCTCCCCGTCAGGCCCTCGTTATGCTCGATCAGGTAATTGATATGGATAACGAGACAGCCCTGGAGTTGCTTATAAAGACAGGAGGGGCTGAGGCTAGTCTGTCCGACCTCTGTCAGTCTCTTATGAACGGCAACAAGTGGGATACGGTTTCCAAGATAATCAAGCAGATGGACATAGACGATCCGGAACGGCTGCGATATGCCGTTCTGGGCTACTTGTCGAAGGTGTTGTTGAACAAGCCTTCGGACAGGCTTTCAGGTATCATAGAACTGTTCCTGGATAGCTGGATGTACAGCGGCAAAGCCGGGTTGATAAATACTTGTTACCTGGCGACAAAGGTGAAGTAATTAAACCAGCTATAATAGGGACGAAGGAGAATGGCGATGGGTTGGAAAGAGGACATAGCTATTGATCAGGATCGGTTGGATTGGGAGTTGATGAGACAGCCTCTATTGATGGTGGAATATACTGAGCTGTTGGCAGATGCTCAGGATGTTCGAGATCGGAAGAAGGAGAAGTTGGATCTCACTCGTTCCAAGATAGACTACCGCATCAGGAGTGACCCAGAGGGTGAGACCGGGCTCATGAAGCCTACGGAAGCGGCTATATCAAATACGATCCTGGCGGACAACGAATATCGGAAAGTCAATGACGAGTATATGAAGGCGGTCCACCATGTCCGTGTTCTCGAAGGAGCCCGGAATGCGGTGGACCAACGCAAGAGCGTCTTGGTGAAACTGGCTGACCTGTGGATAGCCGGATACTGGGCTGAGCCACGGATAAAGAAGGAGGCGAAAGAGGGATTGGAGAGCAAATCAACGGAGGGTGTCCGACAAGGGTTGGAGAGATCGGGAAGCCGGATGATGAAGAGAAAGAACAAGGAGGAAGGCGCATGACGTTTGACGAGTATATGAGACAGGCTGTCATCGCGCTGGGTATTATCCTTGGTTGGTATATATTCATAAGGATGACGGTCAGCGCAGTGTTAAACAGCTACCTAGACTTCAGAATCAAACTACAGACCAAAATAGGGAAAGGAGAAGGTTCAGATGGCAAGAAATGACAGGCGTGCTATGCGGGAGGAGTTGGCCAAACGGACACAGGAATCCCATGAGAGAAAAGATGGCGATGTCTTCCTGAAATACTTTCTGTCTGACTCGGATTTGCCGATGTGGAAGTGCGGAGTTACAAAGGACGATCCGCATATCATCGACATAATCCCGTTTTTGGCAGGGCCCAACTTCCCCACAGGTTCTTCGAAGTATCAGATCAAGCCGGGAACACCTGTCTATGTTCTCGATTTGTACGTCCACCAGAACATAGGGCCAGGTGAAGCTTGGATCGTTTGCCCGGCAAAGAATTATGGGAAGCCTTGCCCGGTGTGTGAGGATATCGAGAGGAGGAAGAGGAAGGGAGAGGAGTGGGATGATTACAGCGACATCGCACCCAAGAGACGTTGTGTGTATAACGTCATCTGTTACGATAACAAGAAGGAAGAGGACAAGGGGATTCAGATTTGGGAAGTGTCCCATCGATATTCTGAAAAGGCTTTCCAGGCCCTTGCCAAGAATGCGAGGACGGGTGACGTTATATCCTTCTGTTCTCCGGACAAGGATGGCAAGTCGATATCTTTTGAAGTATCGGATGACGATTTCCGGACTATCGGTGGACACAAATTCCTTGACCGTGACTACGAGATAACGGATGATGTTTTGGATCAGGCCTATATCTTGGATGAGCAGATAGCCCTCCTCACTTACAAGGAGATTGAAAACTTGTATTTTGGGGAAGACGAGAAGCCAGAACCCGAAACCCGGAGCCGGGGCCGGAGCCGTGAAGAGGAACCGGAACCCGAAACCCGTGGCCGTGGTCGTGGTCGTGGCCGGGAAGAGGAACCGGAGAAAGACACCGAGACAGACAAGGAGACCAGGGGTGGTGGTAGGCTATCCCGAAGGACAAGGCCAGAAAACGAAGACAAGCCTGTTGAAGAAGAGACCACAAAGCGGGGCCGGGGAGGATCGGAGGGCTCCAGTCGGAAGTCCAAGAACACCTGTCCGGTAGAGGGCGGGAACTTTGGGTTGGATATAGACATGTATAAAGAATGCGAGGAGTGTTCCCTGTACTCGAAGTGCGCCGATGAGTCGGAAGAGATCGAGAAGAAGAGACGGGAACAGAGGGACGCAAACAGAGGTGGTCGAGGACGTAAATGAGCCCACTACGAAGACGAGTTCAGGAAGCGGTGGAGGATATCCAGGGGGCAATTGAGTCCCCTGGATATACAAATAGGAAAAAGGACGAGATCAACTATGAGGGCCTATTATCCACAGGTTCCACTCTCCTTGATCTTTCGATCTCTGGGGGTAGGAAAAGGGGTGGAGGAGTGCCCGGAGGAATCATCACGGAGATTTATGGTCCTTATGGATCGGGAAAGACAGCCATCTTAGCAGAGTTGTGTGCATCGTCTCAGAGTCGGAAGGGTGAGGCTTTGTTCCTTGATCCGGAGGGACGTTTGGACAAGGAGTATTCCCGGATTTATGGGATGGCTATTGATAAGAATAACTATGCGATGCCGGATACCGTGGAGCAGGTTTTCAAAACTATCCGGGATTGGGATGCACCTGACAGAGGTTCGAAGGTGACCCACGTTGTCGGGGTGGATAGCCTTGCGGCTTTGAGTACCGATCTGGAGATGGACAAAGGCGACAAGATGGGTATGAGAAGGGCCAAGGACTTCTCCACCGAATTGCGCAAGACGGCAAGAGTGATAAAGAAGCGCAACTGGCTCATCGCGGCAACCAATCAGGTTCGAGACGGGGAATATGGAGAGTTTACACCGGGCGGCAACGCCATAGCTTTCTATGCCTCGTTGAGGATGAGGGTGGCTCAGCTGAAGAGGATCGAGAAGAAGGTCAAATTGGCCTCTGGGAAGGAAGTGGCCAAGGTTATCGGGATACAAAGCCACGTCTTCATCAAGAAGAGCACGGTGGACGATCCTTTCAGGGAATGCGACATCTTCATCGTTTTTGGGTATGGTATAGACGATATCAGGGGCAATCTACAGTTTTGGAAAGATATGACGGGAGATACATTGTATGAAACCCCGGACAAGAAGCGGTATCAGTCTATGGACCAGGCTATCTTGAGAGTGGAGGAAGCCAAACTTGAAAACGATCTTCGGAGAAACACCATTGACCTCTGGGAAGAGATTGAACAGAAGTTCAAGACGAACAGAAGAGAAAAAGAACGCTGAACCTCCTGAGTCAAGGAAGGACAAGAACAGGGACAAGGATGTCCTTGTTATCGATTGTATGAACCTCGTCTCAGCTACCGTGTTTGCTATGCCGGAGATGAATACTGAGAGAGACGAAACCGGAGTCATATATGGATTCTTGAGACAAATCCGATCTCTAGCGGACAGGTTCAAGACTTCCCGGTTTGTGTTTTGTTGGGACAGCCGGGATAACTACCGCAAAAAGGTCAACCCGGAGTACAAGGCCAACCGGAGGAAGAACCTGACCGAGGAGGAAGCAAGTTTTTGGCAACGGGCTTTCGATCAGGCCAAGATACTCCGGACGGAAGTGCTCTATGATCTGGGCTTTGAGAACGTTTACTATCAGATTGGATACGAGGCAGATGACTTGATAGCCCACGTGGTTCAACGTTTCCCGGATAATTACGTCATCGTGTCTAGTGATAATGATCTTTGGCAACTACTGGAGAAAACCTATCTATATGAAACACGTTGTTACTCGATACGGAATAGCAAGATGATGACCAAGGACACCTTCTTCAAGGCCTTCGGGATAGAACCGAGGAAGTGGGCGATGGTCAAGGCTATCGCAGGTTGCTCAAGTGACAACGTGAAGGGGGTGGAACGGGTGGGAGAGGTTCTGGCCTTGAGATATATCCTGAAACAACTAGATGTAACGGGGAAAGTTTATCAAAAGATCAGGGCCCACGAGGATCTGATAAACCGCAATCTCAATCTTGTGGCTTTGCCGTTTGCCCATAAGCACGAGATACGCATCCGGGAATTCCCGGTGTTTCCTCCTTTGATGGTAGAGAACTTTGAGAAGGTGTTTGATCGATTCGAGTTTAAGAGCTTGAAAAATCACTTTGATAAATGGAGCAACGCTTTTGAGCTTGTTCCGTTCTAAGGAGACAAGATGGGCAAAGGGGATAAGGGAAGTGATTATGAGCGGGAGATATGCCGGGTTCTGTCGAAGTGGTGGGGCTGTGGAGAAGATACCTTCTGGCGAAACCGAGTGAGGAAGACCACAAAGGGTGCCGGGAACCAGTGTGGGGATATAACAAGCCTGGAAGGTGACGGTCATATCTTTGTATCCCGGTATAACATAGAGTGTAAAAAGGGGTACAGCACCCGCAAACTCCCCGGAACTTCTACCCGGATCAACTGGGATATCTTGGACATGGTAGATGGCCGGGCTGAAAAGCCTATCTTTATGGACTTTTGGAATCAGTGTCTCAGGGATTCCGAGTTGAGCGGAAGGGTGCCTATGCTCATATTCAGGCGCCATCTGCGGGCTGATGTAATTGTTATACCGAGTTATGAATTGGGTCTGATGAGACAGACGTTGGGAGCAACCTTATTTGCTTATGTGAAGAAGGTTACTTGGACGTTGAGCCCTGGGAATACCCTGTTGTTCTTCCGGCTGGAGGACTTTCTGAGCCATTTGGACTCGAAGGGTATGAGAAAGCATATCCAGAAGTTTGATTCAGTTAAGACAGGCCGATTCAACCGCTTGAATCGGAGGGGACAGGATGAAAAGACTTCGGATTGAAAATTATCAGAGCCATACATATACAGAGTTGGAATTCCATCCGGGGATAAATGTCATTGTAGGACGGAGTCAGAAAGGGAAGACAGCTATCATACGGGCCTTGAAGTGGCTGGCGGTGAATAGGCCTTCCGGCTTCCGTTTCCATACGGCTGGCGCGGAGAATCCTACAAGGGTGGAGTTGGAGCAGGATGATGGTACTGTTATAGTTCACGAGAAGAGTAGCAAGAAAGAATCTTACAAGATGGGAGATCGTGTTTGGGATAAGGTGAACAGAGATGTCCCGGAGGAAGTACGGATCAAGCTCAACTTTGATCCTATTAATATTCAAAATCAGCTGGACACTCCTTACCTCGTCACATCCTCTCCCGGAGAGATAGCACGCGAGATTAACACCGTGATACGGATCGAGGAAGTGTATGACTGGATTAGTAGACTGACACGAGAGATTAACACCGCAAACAACTCCTTGATAACGAGAACCAAAGACTTGGAGTCAGTTGAGGCTAGTCTGGAAAAGTATACCAAACTTGATAAGTTGAAGCGGCCCATCAAGCGGCTATCTCTCCTTCAGGAGGGGATAAACCGACAACACCAGGAGAGGCAGGAGTTGGAGAGGCTTGTGGGAGATTATGACCGGGTTTCCCGCAAGCTCGTCATAAAGGATAGGATTGAACGGGTGGATAGTATCTTGGGAGAGGTATCTGGTCTGATGAATGATATCGAGAATTCTGCCCGGATGTTAATTGTCCTTCAAAAAGCCGTTAAACTCAACCGGGTTGTTCGGTTGGTTAGTCCCAAGGTAAAGGCTGTTATTGATACCATTGTTAGATTTGAGCAGGTGTGCCTCGATATCCGGGGCCTGACCGATCTATCGGACGACATCACCAAGTGTCTTCTAGCTGAAAATAAGCTGAATCACGATAAGGAAGAGTTGTCCAATGCCAAGATCCAGTTTGGCCGGGCTCTTACGGAAGCAAGGAGGTGTCCAACCTGCGGCAAGAATATTTCGAAGGACGAGGTTGAGAGGATCGTGGAGGAGTTATGAAGTTGGTTATGGTGAGTGACATCCATCTGAGGCCGGATAATCCGGTTGGGCGGTTGGACTACCTGCCGGATGTTCAATGGAACAAACTTCGGGAAGTCTTCGAGATAGCACGCCGGGTAGAAGCCGCAGGGATCATCCAATCAGGCGATTTGTTTCATAAACCGAGATCGTGGGCAACCCTTTATTGGATTCTGGAGTTGTTTGCCGAGTATCGGGACGTGAGGTGGTATGGAGTTCGGGGCCAGCACGATGTTTACATGAACGAGACTTCTTCCGAGGGTACCAACTTTGGGATCCTGACGAAGGTGGGAGCAATAAGGGAGTTGGATTCCAGAGCCCACTATATCGAGGGGAGAGACGGGCTGGTGGCTTTGTATGGATCTTCCTGGGGGCAAGAAGTACCAGAGATCAAGGATAAAAGAGATGTTAACATTCTGGTCACCCACCGTTCGATATCGGACGAGGAACTGGTGGGAGTACAGACCACCTCAGCTTCCCGTTTTCTCCGTCTCCACCGTTTCGATCTTATCCTGTGCGGAGACATTCACCGGGCATTTGTGGTGAATACGGGGAAAAGGGTATTGGTTAACACGGGCCCAATGCTCCGGTTTGAGGCTACCGATTACAACTTTAAGCATATTCCCCATGTTATGATATATGACGTATACGAGAACACGTTGGAACGGATTGACCTCACCTGTGATCCTTCTGAAAAGGTTTTATCGAGGGTTCACTTGGATATTGCTCAGGATACCCGTGACAGACTGGCTGAGTTTGTTGGGGGTGTTCAAACGGAATTCTCCCCGGAGGTTAGCTTCAAGGAGAATCTGCTCCTGTTCTACAAGGAAAACAATGTTTCAGAATCTGTTCGATTGAGGATACAAAAGACGATGGAGGGCTTGGGATGAACGATAAGATCAAGAGAGCAAACGCAAACGATATCAACTCAAAGAGGCTGGCTGACTTCCGGGGGACGGTGGAGGACATCAAGGCAATGGTCAACCGGACGGAGGGTGAGCTGAACTCTATCTTGGGGGTGTTGAAGGACAAGTATGGAATCGAATCGATTGCGGAAGCCCGCACGAGGATTATAAACATCGTTCCAGAGATCGAGAAGAAACAGAACCAGGCCGATGAACTTGCGGACGAAGTGAACGACCTGTTAACAGAGATCGAGACGGAGTTGCGCTGATGGCTACCCTGAAGGAAAGGTACTTGCGACTGACGGGACTCCGGGACGGGCTCCTGGATCAAAAAAAGAGGTTCGAGGAGGATATCACCACTTTGTCCCAAGAGAAGGATGATGCTACAGAGGCCCGTTGGATCCTGTCCGAGGTTATGAGGATAACCCAGACCCAGTTTCAATTCCGGATAGAGAACCTGGTCACAGCGGCTATCCAATCGGTGTTTGATCGGCCATTCGAGTTTCACATGGAGTTCAAACTTCAGCGCGGAAAATCGGAGTGCTTGTTTTCAGTATCGGAAGGGGACATTGTGTACGATGATATTGAAAACGAGCTTGGTGGTGGGATGTTGGACGTCATAGCCTTTGCTCTTCGGATTGTATTGTGGAGTATGAAAAACCCGAAAAGTGACCATGTGATGATTGCGGATGAACCATTCCGATTTGTAGGTGATTATGTGAGGGATACGGGTCAAATGCTTCAAACCCTTTCGAAGGAAATGGGCCTTCAATTCATTCTAATTACTCACGAAGACGAATTGGCTGACATAGCAGATCGTGCTTGGAGAGTATCCCACGATGGTAAATTTTCCACCATTTCCCAGATCAAATAACACATGTCAAAAGGGTGTGAAAATCTGGGGAAAATTTCGCAATAATATTCTTGCGTTATAAGACACACAACGTATAATTGACGAGGTTCAAAAGTTTTCGCAAGACCTGTATATTTATACGTTCTTTCAAGAGTAATAATTTCAATAACTTATAGCAATATTTTAGCAAAATCTTGATATATTATATTGTAACGCAAGATCGAAGGGAGAGAAAAATGACGAAGAAAACGTGGACGAGGGTCATCTGGTTTACTATCGGGTCATTTGTTGGATTTGTGGTGGGGTGTCTGTCGTTGGCTTCGATCCAAACCTATTTCTGGAGTGTCCCAAGTTGTTCGGATTGGACACCGAAGGAGGAAGGGCTGAAGGTTTATCGGAGGGTGGAAGTCCAATTTTACAAGGGTGGACGTTGGGACACTGTGGTAAGACTTCTGGACGACTCCGTGACTCACAATCATCTTATTCCAAAAATAAACAGACCACTCCGACTGGTGGTGGAGAGACTGGACGGGTTTTTTGAAGTAACCGTTTTGAATGATAATTCTTATGTGTCTACAAAATAGGGTATAATAGGGGTATGAGCGACAAAGAACAGATAACAGTAGATGGAAAGCCCTTACAAGAGTGGCTGGATGATGAGAAGGCAAAAGAGGCTCGTGAGCATAGGGCTGGCGAGTTAATTAATATGAAGGGAATGGTTTATAATAGGGCTCCGGTCAAGAGGCTACCTATCCGACCTGATAGACCACCTTGCCGGGTATATTCTAGAGAAGCAGTAAGGAGGTATCAACTTATGTCAAGTGGTTCACTTACAACCTCAACGAGGATAACCTTTGTTTTGTCTTTATTGAAAGAGTGGGATGGGGTTCAGCATAAGCTAAGGTCCAACGGTATTCCTGTGACTGTTTATCCTACCCCAGGGGCCATTATCAAGTATATGGAAGTTGAGGGTCAAGAGAACAAGCTCAATGACTCTCAGATATACTCCGTGTTCAAGAGGCTCCGGAGATATCTTGTGCCCGCTGGATATTTCGAATTTCAAAGACCGCAGTACATTCCTACCAAGTTGTTCCATGATTCTGACGTGGAGGATATGGCCCGTTTGGTTATCAAGGTGGCAAAGGGGTGTCAAGGAAAGCATGTGAAGCCGGAAGAGGTTATTAAAAGAGAGATCGGAGAGTTGTCCAAGTCGGAACCTGTTGGTCAACTTCTTGAGGCTTCCGGCTTGTCGGAAGAGATAACGAGGATATTGAGGAACTTGTCAGACGTGGTTCAGGAAATTCACATCGTGTTCAAGACTAGACCATGATGGTAAAAGAGGATATAATAGAAGAGTCAATCGGATTTTGCGGCGTGGTGTAGCCCTAGCACTGCGCCGCACTTTTTTTAAGAAAGGAGGACGCTGTGAAACGGAACGTTGGTGAGTATTATCCCAAACCAAGAGTCACCCCAGCTCAGATGGAGATGTTGCGAAAGATGAACAAGGCCGGGGGAACAATCCCGATTGATTCCACAAGACTTTTCACCGTGGGTTCTCTGGTCAGAAAGGGATTGGCAAAAGGGGATATGGGAGGACACATTGTCCTTACCGAAGAAGGAAGGAGAGCATTGAGATAGATATGAACATCAATACAGCCGGAATAATAGTTCAAGGACTTCTGCCTCAGGTGGAAGTTCTTCCACTTGTTAAGATCCAAGACATCTTGCTTCCTCCGGTAAAGGATACAGACCCAACCTCTATTCTCACCCTCAAGGTTAAGATAGCCGGGCTGTATTCTCCTCAGGGCCGGGTATATGGAGTTGATTATCGGGAGTACATACAACGGGGCAACCCCCAGATCAAAGCCCTCGTTTCCCAGATCGTGTCTCCATACGATAGCAATGATATGAAGGCTGAGAAGATATTGAAGTGGGTTCGAGAGAACGTCACCTATGTATCGGATGCGGAGAACTACGGGTTGCTGGAGCGTTGGGCCTACCCTACCGAAACCCTCAACCGGAGAACAGGGGATTGTGAGGATGGAGCCTTCCTCATACACTCTATGTTACTGGCTGCGGGCGTGCCGTATAATCGAATAAAGACATATGCCGGGCTGGTTGTAGACGGGAACGCTCTGGGGGGTCATGCTTGGACGATCTACAAGAGGGAATCGGACAACCAGTGGGTGGACTTGGATTGGTGTTATTATCCGGAAGACGTGACCATGAACAAGAGGGAACCTTTGAAGCGGCAAGACGAGTACGTGGACGCTTATTGGTATATGGATGCGATGGGAACGTATGACGAAACCTACAAATGGGGCATCAATATTTATACTTGAAATTTTTTTCTTTACTTCTTGCTTTTTTTAGTTTAAGGAATCCTTAAATAATCCGATAAGGATTAAAGGAGGATTAAACGATGACATACTTCAAAATCAGCTTGGAGGATATGAAAATGATAGATTTAGACCAAACAAAAATTAAGGAGGGTATTATGCTGGAAAAAGTCCCGGTCACCAAAATTGCCAATCTAGGGCAGATAGTTGGGATGGTAGTAAACAATGACATACTGGAGGATGAAGGGGCTGATATAAGCTGTCAGATGGCCCCAGGTGAGTGTGATGGACTTATATGGGGCCTTGCTGAGGACCGCAAGAGACAATACAGGCTGGATACAGCCGCATTGTTCGGCCTCAAATGGGAGGAAGTTTATAAGGAGTTGAGGGAGAGGGTTTCATACAAGTGGCTGTATAATAACAATATGCTGTAGGGATTATTTGAGGATACTGGGAAAAGAGTCAAATCTGGTTTCGTTGATGTTCCTATTTGGAAAATAAAATATGGTGATAATAATGAAACACTTATCTTTGCACAAGGGAGTGTACACCCTGGATGCCTTCGGTGACGGGTGGTTCCGTTCTACCGAAGGCCCATCCAAGGGGTACGGACTCAGCCTTGTGGCTATCCGGTTTGCTAAGGTGGTTGGGAAGAGGGTGCCCCGGACGGTGTACTTGCCGCTGGTGGATCGGTTGGCTTACAAAGTGGAGATCGACTACACCCCTGCGAGCAGCCCCACCGAGGATTGCGAGACGAGCTTGGCTTGGTTGGTGGTGGAGAGGAACGAGGACATAATGGATGTGTTCCGGTATATCCGGAGCAACGCACATCGTTGGATACCATAAGGAAGGAGAACGACAATGGGAAGGCAGATCAGAAGTTTTGATAAGGCAACTGTTCAGCTACTTCGGGACGAGCTTCAGAAAGCGGTTCAACAGGTTATCGAGGATTA
>Ga0209311_1001330_pt1 | contig 20138 bp, 21 predicted proteins | sample AD_UKC045_MetaG_FD_184417 | JGI IMG/M metagenome (GOLD analysis project Ga0209311, IMG submission 184417) | Active sludge microbial communities of municipal wastewater-treating anaerobic digesters from USA - AD_UKC045_MetaG (SPAdes) (version 2) | ecosystem: Engineered > Bioreactor > Anaerobic >... | reverse complement strand
TAATTTTCTGGATATGGATTAATGCCTAGCTCTTTTATCCTATTAAGTTTTTCTAATCTGATATTTTTTTCATCTATTAAATTTGTTTGATTTACCATAAATTTTTTAATAAATAATTTTAATTAAATAATACCATTATTGTTACTATTTTTCAATTAAAAATTCACTTTTAATATCTGCTATGATAAAATATATATATGGAAAATATATATATTTTATTAACAGGGCTACTATTATTATTCCCAAAGAATAGTAATGCCTTAAAAAGAGTAAAAGAATATCAGGATGATGTTAGTAATTTTGTTTCTATTGAATTTAATTCTCCTATATTAATGATTCTTAATATATCAGCCTTTGTGGTACTAGTGTTAACTATAATATGGTTTATGCAAGGTTATACAACAAAAGATTTGGCTAATGGAAATTTAAAAGAAGTAGAAAAAGGGAACAAACTAATAATTAAGAGTGCTGTTGGATTCTTGTATATATTAATAGTATTTATAGTAGATTTAAATATATACTAAACCTCCCTACCATATAAATTCCATTCTTCTACTTTATATATCTTAATATCTACAATCTTACCTATTAAATCATTACTATCTGATTTAAACTTCACTACTTTTTGTTCAGAAGAATGCCCTATATACATCCTCTTTTTATTATCATATTCTTCAACTAAAACTTTGACCATATTATTAATATATTTTTGATTTTTCTTTAGAACAATTTCCTCCATAAGATCATGCAAAGTATTCCACCTCTCCTTTTTAATATCAAATCTAATTTTATTATTCATTTTAATAGAAGCAGTACCTGATCTATCTGAATAAATAGAAATATATGCAATATCAAAATCTGCTTTTTTATATAAATCAATTGTCTCATTAAATGCTTCTTCTGTTTCTCCTGGAAAGCCAACTATAATATCTGTTCCTATTGCTATATCTGGTTTTATTCTTCTAATCTTTGATATTTTATCCAAATATTCTTCTTTTGTATAATGTCTATTCATTAATTTTAAAATATTATTATCACCAGATTGAACTGCTAGATGTAAATAATTCCCCATATGTTCCAAATTTAAAGCATCTATAACTTCATCATCAATATCTTTTGGGTGAGATGAAGTAAAATATATTCTATCAATGCCAATTTTATTAATTTCCCAAAGTAACTGTGCAAATTTATGTTTATATGGGTTGTCTTTACTTACATATTTTAAATTATCTGGGTTATATGAATTTACATTTTGGCCTAAAAGAGTTATCTGCTTATACCCTTTATTTTTTAGTTCTTTAACCTCTTTTATTATACTAAAAGGGTCTCTTGATACTTCTCTACCTCTAGTAAATGGGACAACACAATAACTACAAAAATTATTGCACCCTGTTATAATTGGTATAAAAGCTTCAAATTTTGATTTATTTTCTGATTTTATATTTATATAGTCTATATTTCTAAGATCATCTTGAATATCTGTTCTATATAGATTTATATTTTCTTCTGTATGTTTACCTCCAAAATATTCATAAATAAATATTGGCAGTTTTTCTATATCATTTATTTTTATAAACAAATCAATTTTATTTTTAAATTTTTTTCTTATCTCATTGTTTGTGTCTCTACCTGGCATACAACCGGTTACAACTATAAATGGTTTATTATTTTTCTGTTTTAAATTAGATAGATTCTCTACTAATCCAAATACTCTATTTTCTGCTGATTCTCTTACTGAACAAGTATTTATAACAATAATATCAGATATATCCCTATCTTTTGTTTCTACAAAACCATTGCTATCTAATATAGCTTTAATTTTCTCAGAATCTGATAAATTCATTTGGCAACCAAATGTAATAATATAATAAGTCATGTTTTAAGCTTTAATTATAACTCCACCTCCATAGCATATTTTTTCTTCATTGTCTGTTTTTTGATATAATACACAAAACTGTCCCAATGTTGGAGCTAATTGTTTATTTTTATATTTTATTTTATATTTTTCATCTTCTAAAAATTCAATACTAGCTTCTTCAAACTTCTGCTGATATCTATTTTTAGCCAAAACCTCAGTAATCTCTTTGTTTTTTATTTTTTCTTCTATACTTGGATTTATAATATTTACTTCATCAATAATAATCTCATCTTTATACAAAACATCTTTTTCTCCTTCAGAACAAATTATTAATTTATTATTTTGAAAATCAAACCCACATACATAATATGGCTTTGAATTAAAAAAGCCTATACCCTTTCTTTGCCCTAATGTATAAAAATATAATCCTTCATGCTCGCCAACTTTTTTACCTTGTAAATCTATAATATCACCCCTTTTTGTGCCTAATTTCTCTTTAATATAATCATCCTTAGATGAACCAGCAACAAAGCAGAAATCGGAACTCTCTTTTATGTTTTCATATATCTTTAAAGATTTAGAATATGCCATATTATATATCTCTTCTTTTCTATATTCTGATAATGGGAACAAGGTCTTAGATAATTTATCTTGATTTAAGATATGTAAAAAATATGTTTGATCTTTAGACTTATCTTTTGGAGTATATAACTCATACTCTTTAGTATCTGTATTAAAGATATTTTTAACATAATGACCGGTTGCAAGATAGTCTGCATTAAACTTATCTAATAATTTAAAAGCTAAGCCAAATTTTAATTTTTGATTACATTTTACGCATGGGTTACCTGTCCTACCATTTTTTAATTCATTATCAAAATATTCTATTATTTCTTTTTTAAACTCTTCCTGTTGGTCTATAATATAATAATCAGAACCATATCTGCTACATATATATTCTGCTATTTTAAAAGATTCTAATGTACAGCACGAATTTTCTCTTAATAAGTTCTTCTTGCTCTCCCATACAGGATATTTAAATGATATACCTATAACATTATATCCTAATTCTTTAAGAATTATAAAAGACATGGAGGAATCTACACCGCCAGACATTTCAACTAATACTGTCTTGTTTTGATTATTCATATCTATTTATTGTAAATAAAAAAATCCTTATTTACAAGGATAGAGATAGAATTATCAAATTGTTTGGATAAGCATTATATGAAGCATAAAACATCAATGGAAAAAGGTTTTGAAACCAATGACATTTTTAGAGATCAAAAAATACCTCAATATGCTTAATCCAAACAATTTAATAATTCTATCCTTTTTTATTTTTTAATGCTTCAAATTAACATATCAATTTTTTATTGTCAATAAGCTTATTATATATAGCATATTTTTTATATTTTGTCAATAATAAAAGGCGTAAAAAATTACGCCTTATTTATCACTTTCAATATATATTTTTATATCATTAAAAAGCAACTTTAATACCTGGCCCCATGGTACTATTTATAGATATATTTTTTATAAATGACCTCTTTACTGTTTCTGGCTTAGCAGCTTTCACTGCATTTATTAAAGCTTTATAATTTTCGATTAACTTATTTGAATCAAAATCTGTTCTTCCTATAATCTGATGAATATTACCAGTTTTGTCATTGCGAAATACGATCTTACCTGCTTTTTGTTCTTCAACAGCCTTTTTAATATCCATAGTCACTGTACCAGTTTTAGGATTTGGCATTAATCCTTTCGGACCTAATATTTTTGATAATTTAGCTAGTTTTGGCATCATTATCGGCGTCGTAACAACAACATCAAAATTAATATCTGGATTCTTAATTAATTCCTCTATCAGTTCCTCACCCCCAACAATATCAGCACCTGCCTTTTTAGATTCATCTTGTTTTTCTCCCTCAGCAAAAACAGCAATTCTTTTTTGCTTACCAGTGCCATATGGCAATATAACAGTACCCTTTACCTGCTGATCTGTTTTATTTAAATCTATACCGAGTTTTATATGAACTTCAATTGAAGGAATAAATTTGATATTAGCAGTTTGCTTTGCTAATTCTATAGCTTCTTCTATACTATATACTTTATTTTTTTCAATTAATTTTGATGATTCTATATATCTTGAAGATCTCTTAGATTTTTCTTGTATAGTTATTTTTTTTTGCATATTTTCCGATTATTATTAATCTCCCTCCCATTTTGAGGTATATTTTTAGTCTATTATTTCAATCCCCATTTGCTTTGCTGTGCCTTCTATTATTTTAGCCCCTTTTTCTATATCATCTGTATTTAAATCAGGTAATTTTATTTTAGCTATTTCTCTCAACTGAGCTCTTGTCACTTTACCAACTTTTGTATGCAATGAGTCACCTGATCCCTTTGTTATATTTGCAGCTTTTTTTAATAGATCTCCTGCTGGTGGGGTATGATAAATTATTTCATAACTTTTATCATCATTAATTATAATTTCCACTGGTATATTTCCTTCTTTATCCTGTGTAGCAGTATTAAATTTTGTACAAAATTCTTGTATATTTAAGCCTGCTTGTCCTAGTGCTGGTCCGACTAGAGGTGCAGGGTTCGCTTTACCTGCAGGAATCTGTAATTTTATAATTTTTGACATAATAAATAAATTACTAATTACTTATTAATTAACATCCTATAATTAAAAAAATAATTATAAAACGAGAAGCATTAATTAAATTAATATAATATATTGTAGAAAATTATAAATAAAAAATCAAGTTAAACAGCCTTTTTAATCTGCAATAAATCAAGTTCGACTGGAGTCTCTCTACCAAACACAGATACCAAAACTTTAACTTTTCCTTTTTCTGAATCTATAGAATCAATATTACCCTCAAAATCTTTAAACGGACCATCTGTGATTTTTACTAAATCACCTATTTCAAAATTAACATTATATTTTGGAACATCCATACCCATTTTTTTCTTCAACATTTCCATTTCTTCTGGAGAGACAGGAGTTGGAGTTGTTCCAGAACCTATAAATCCAGTAACATTTGGAGTATTTCTAACAACATACCAAGATTCATCGCTAAGCTCCATTTCAACAAAAACATATCCTGGGAATATTTTTTCTACAACAACATGCCTCTTGCCATTTTTAATTTTTATTTTCTTTTCTGTAGGTATTAAAACATTAAAAATCTTATCCTCCATATCCATTGATTCTATTCTTTGTTCTAAATTTTTTTTAACAGTTTCTTCATAGCCTGAATATGTATGAACTACATACCAAAGCCTTCCTTCTCCCTTTTGTTTCGCCATATTTTTAAATATTTAAAAATAAATTATTAAGCTATATTTAAAAGTTTATATACAAGCTCAGTTAGCCCTAAATCTATTAGCCCTAAGAATATACCCATAAAAGCACATATTCCTATAACTAATATTGTATTGTTTACAGTCTCACTCTTTGTTGGCCATTTTACTTTTTTTAATTCTTTATAAGAATCTTTAAAATATTTTACTAACTTATTTTGTTTATTTTCCATAGTTATTTTTTACTCTATCTTAAAAAGACCTTTTAGGCCTCATAATATAAATATACCATAAATAATAAAAAAAACAATACTAAAAATAGAGCTCTATTATTAGCTCTATTATTAGCTCTATTTTATTAGTTTATTGATTCTGGAGTCATTGTATGCTGACCTGCTGAAATGCCACGCGTAGCTTCTTCTAATGTATAACTAATTGAATAAGTCATTCCTTGCGTATCTACTGCATATATATAATCTGATCCCCCGGGAGTTGGATTAGAAGGAACTAAACTCATATAAACTTTATTTTGTGGACAATCAGCAACACTTGCAACAAAACCAGCATCACATAAAACCAATGCTTGGCCAGTACCTAGAGTTAAAGGAGCTGTTACTACTGGATATTTAGAATTATCATTAAAATATAGCTCTAAGGATCTTTGGAGTTGCTTCATATCTTCAACTCTTTTTTCATCTCTACTCTTTTTTCTAGCACTATTTAAAGACATAATAGATAGTGTAGATAATATACCTATTATAGCTATTACCACTAAAAGCTCAATTAGTGTAAAGCCTTTTTTATTATTAGTCATATATAAATTAATTTATTTTATTATATCATTATATCATAAAATCAATAGGAGATACAATTATATCATTTTATGACCTTTAATCCATCAATCAAATCTAGTGTAAAAGAACATCCCTTTTTCTTTTCTTTCTTATCGTGAACACAACCTAAATACTTATTATCATCTTTTAAATCAAATCTAATAGAATATTTTTCTCCAGTTTCATTTCTGTTATATATAAAATCAATCTTAAAATCTTTTGGCTCCCAAAATATTTCATCACAATCATTCTTGTTATATTGAAAACCACTATTGCATAATACACTTTTATTTATAATTATATCAGAAGATGCAAGTGGATATTTCCCGTATTTGAAATGAAAAGATGCTAGTTGATTTTGAATTTCTGTTATTCCAGATATATCCAATAACATTTCATTGCTCTTTTTCTCCTGAAAAAATTTTATTAATAAAAATATAACAATAGATAGCAAGATAGATAAAGTAATAGTAATAAATATTAATTTTATAGTTTTTGGTTTCATACTTTTAAAATTGAAATAATAACTAAGTGCTATTGTATTATTATAACAGGTTCTATTAATGACACAAGAGAACCTAATGTATTTTTAATCAATTAGATACTGCAACTTCAATATCTTACAACGAAACTTCACCTTTTAACACTTTAATAATACCATCTTGCTCAATAGATACAAAATCTTGATTTGGCAATTCTTTCTTAATACTAGATGACCTGCAACCTTGTTCAATAATTTTTTTTATTTCATCCGTAACCCAAATAGATTCTGAAATTGCTATCCTGCCTTTATAACCTGCATTATTACAATATGTACATCCTTTGCCACAATAAAACTTCGTCTTATCTATATCTTTATTCAGCTTAATCTCATATTCTTTAAGAACTTTCTTATTTAATTTACTAATTTTATCTATTGCATCTTGTTTTATATTCTCATCCATTATCATTTCAGTTTTACAATGTTTACATATTTTCCTAATTAGCCTTTGTGAAATTATTAACTTCAAAGATGATGACAAAAGAAAAGGCTCTACTCCCATGTCTAATAACCTTTGGATAGCTTCAACAGCATTATCTGCATATAATGTTGATAAAACAAGATGCCCAGTTAAACCTGCGTGAATACATAATTCTGCTGTCTCTGCATCTCTTATTTCCCCAACCATTATAATATCAGGGTCTTGACGTAAAAATAATCTTATTCCACTAGCAAAAGTATATCCTATCTCTGGTTTTACTTGCGATTGGTTTACTCCTTCAATAACATATTCTATTGGGTCTTCAAGTGTTACGATATTAACATTCTCTTTATTAAGAGTTGATAGCATTGAATATAATGTAGTAGATTTACCCGAGCCAATTGGCCCACATATTATAATCATGCCACTTTTTAACATTAATCCTTTCCTTATTAATTTTAAATTATGGGCTCTGATACCTAGATTTTCTAAACTTGGAACTTTCTGGGAAATATCCGAGATATGTATCTCTATTTTTTCTCCATCAGATATAGGAATAATTGATATATGGAAGTCATATATATTATTATTAAATTTAAGAGTAGTTATTCCTTCTTGTGGAACTCTTGTCTCATCAATTTTTAAATTACTCATCAATTTAATTCTAGCTACAACAGCATTATGCATATATTTTGGTATAATAGTTGATGTATATAATTCTCCGTCAACTCTATATCTAACTCTTGTATTTTCTCTTGTGGGCTCTATATGTATGTCCGATGCAGATTCTTGTATGCCATGTTGTATTATTGTGCTAACAACATTAGCTACTGAAGAATTAATATCAATTAATGGCTTAATATTACCCCCGTCTTTTATTATAGATCTTTCTATATTATCTCTAGAAAGTCTATCTATCCCCCCATCTATTGATTTATATTGTTTTAAAGCTGATACTATACTTGGATTTGACGTCACATAATATTGGATATTATACTGTTTACTTCTTGTAATAAAATCTATCACTTCTTTTATATTATGGTTAAATGGGTCTAATATAGCCACACTTAAAATATTCCCTTCTTTATTAAATACTATACATTTATAATTTTCAGCAATTTCTTTTGGTATAATATTCAGATATTCTTTTTTAATTTTTTTATTAGATAAATCAATGCTTGGTAGTTTAAAAATATTACTCTTAATTTCTAAAAGCTCACTACTTTGTAATATTCTTCTGTCTAATATAATATCCTCTTCATTAGTATTGTTCTTTAATGCCCTCATAATAATACTATTAGCTTCACTTTCTGTGATTCTTTTGTTTTGTATTAAATAATCTAAAACTCCTGACATTATTAATTTAAATTTATTTCTTAAAATCACCCATCTTCTTAATTTAAAAATATGGGATCAAATTCAAGTTTAATATTAAAATTCACTCTATTTTTTACATATATAAGTATTGCCTTATAAAAAACTTCTTGAGCTTTTTATTTTTCAGCTTCTCTTTGCGCTAACCCTATTGCAACAGAAAATTTGGGACCTATCTCTTCTAATACTGGGAATAATTCTTCTGGATAATCAACCCTTGCCCATGGGTTCCCTAGATAAGTTCTTTTATTAAATTTATTGCTAATAAATTCTGATAAATTCAATAGAGACGCACTTCCTCCAGTTAAAATAATCTTTTCTAATATTTCATTTGATTGGCCCTGAAATATTACTAATGCATACTTTATTTCATCTAAAACTGGTTGAAGACTATCTGCAATTATTTTAGATATGCCATTATTTAAATCTCCTGATAAACCCTGGTCTTCTTTAAATTGTTCAGCCTTTTTTATATCTATATTTAAAATATTGGCAATATTTTGACTTATCTTTTTCCCGCCAAAATCTATACTCCTACTTATAATTGGAATTCCATCTTTCACAACATAAACTGATGAGATGCTATCTCCAATATTACAGATCATAACTACAGATGGATCATTACCTACAAGAGATCTAATCATAGCAAAAGATTCAATATCAAGAGTTATAAGCTCTAAGCCTGAGGCTTTAAAAATATTGATATATTTATTAACTATTGTCTTAGGAGCTGCAGTCAATAATATTTTATAATTATTAGTCTCCTCTTTTTTTATTAGGCCAGCAGGTATTTTAGGATTTCCTAAAATCTGCCAATTTAAAACAACATCCTTCAATGGTATTGGTATAAATTTTTTAGCTTCAATATGTATTGCTTCCGCTAAATCCTTTTTATTCATTGCTGGAATATTTATTACAGAACTAAAAACAGCATAGCTTGGGAGTGAAGCTATGACTTTGCTACTCATGGCTTTAGATTTTCTCGTTATAAACTTAATTGCTTCAACTATTTTTTCAAAAGAAATATCATCATCATTTCTTATAATATCAATACCATGTTCTATATAGCCATAAGTTCTAAGACGTGCAATATGATTATCATTTATTAATTCAACTAATTTTATACTTGCAACGCCTATATCTATACCCAAAAAGCTCTTTTGTGATTGACCAAATAGCATAAAATTAAAACCTTTATTATTTCTTAATTATATCAAATATATTATATTTTACCAATATGTTAACAATTATTCAAAATGTATATCAAGTTCTTTTTGCTCTACTTTATCTTTTAACATTTTATAATTATCCAATTTGTTAATAATATTTCTTGCTTCTAATTTTGCCCTATTTATTATTTCATAATCAAAAAATGATGCTATTTTTAATTCTGGTATATGTCCAGATTGTTTTAAACCATATATCTCACCAAATCCTCTTTCTTTAATATCCATTTCTGCTAATTCAAATGAGCTTTTAGTATTTACTAAATTATTTAATCTATGTATAGTTGTTTCATTACTACTATTTATATATAACAAACAATAAGATTGCTTATCCCCTCTCCCCACCCTACCTCTTAACTGATAAAGCTGTGCCAAACCAAATTTTTCTGCACCAAATATTACTATGCCATTTGCATTTATTACATCTATTCCTACTTCAACAACTGATGTAGAAATTAATATATCAATATTACCAGAGTAAAACTCATTTTCAACTTTTTCTTTTTCTTTATCCCTCATCCTCCCATGTAATAACCCTATTTTAAACATTTTAAAATCTGGATTAGTAATAAAATTATCAAACATTTTTTTAGCAGATTTTATTTCTAATTCAAAGATATCTTCACTATCAGATTCACATTCTATCAGTGGGCAAATTACATAAACTTGGCTCCCTCCTTCTACCTCAGATTTTATAAAATTGTAAACCATATCTATATCATCTGTAATATTTGTGATAATATCTTTTCTATATAATGGCTTCTCATCTAATATAGATATATCAAGATCCCCATAAAACGTTAAAGCTAATGTTCTTGGAATTGGTGTAGCTGTAACTGATAAAAAATGTGGATAAAAATTTTCATTATTTACCCTATTTATATTTTCATTTATTCTTTTTCTTTGAGAAACTCCAAATCTATGTTGCTCATCAACCACAATAAGACCTAAATTTTTTATATTTATATTGTTTGATATTAGGGCATGCGTTCCAATTAATACATCTACTTTCCCATCATTAATTAATTTCAATAATTCTTTTTTATTTATTTTCTTATTATTCAATAAAATATTATCACTTGTAAGCAAACAAATATTTATATCTTTTTTAAAATATGGTTTATCTAAAAATAACTCACATATTTTCTTATAATGTTGGTTAGCAAGTATTGATGTTGGAGCCATTATGCAAACACTTAGATTGTTTAATATAACATTTAATGTTGCAATTAAAAATACAATGGTTTTGCCAGAACCAACATCACCTTCTAATAATCTATTCATGGGAGTCGTTTTATTCATGTCCAATAAAATTTCCCATGATGTTTGTCTTTGCTTATTAGTCAATTTAAAATCTAAAGAATTTATAAATGCTTTTGTCTCACTCTCAAAAAATTTTATACTTATAGACTTCTTTGATTTATTTATTTCTTTTCTTAATTCATTTATAAGCTGATATATAAATAATTCATCAAATTTTAATCTATCTATTGATCTATTTAACTCCACTGTAGATTGAGGTTTATGAATAAATCTAATAGACCTATTTATATCTAAATAATTGTATTTCTTTAATATATTATTTGGCAGATATTCTTTTATTTCAATATTATTATTAATAATTCTCTCAAAAATATTTCTAAAAGTTATCTGTTTTAGCCCATTAGTTGTCCTATATATTGGAAAGATAATTTCATTATTTAATTTATAATTCTTATTATACTTTCTGAAAATTGGATTTATTATTTCTATATTTTTTATTCCATTAATACTAACATTACCAATAAAATAATATAGCTCTCCTGACTTTATAGAATTTTTCACCCATGGATTATTAAACCATATAATTTCTATTTTCCCTGTATCATCTTTTACAATAGCTTTAATAAAATTTTTTCTTTTGACCATACTCCTTTTAGATTCTATTAATTCTACCCTTGCTAAAAAAATACATCTATCATTTAACTTTAATTCGTTTATCTTTTTTAAGTTTCCATAATTCTCAAATCTAAAAGGATAATAAAACAAAAAATCTTCAATAGTTTTTATACCAAGTTTTTCCAATTTTTTTTGTATATTTTCTCCAACTCCCTTTACTTCTCTTATATCAGAATTAATTGTCATCATTTATAATTTTAATATCCTAGATAATTGATCACCAAAACGCTCATATTTTCTATCTAAATTTTCTTTTATATATTTATTTAATGTTTCCCTTATAACAACAGGATTCTGATTTTCTAAGTCTATACATAAGCTTGACTCCCTGGTTTTTTTAAATATAAAATATAATCTTTTAACATTTCTATCTACATCATAAATTATATAATACTCTTTTATTTCATCCCAAAAATAAAAATAACTTTCATACAATATCCCAGATTCATATATAGCAAATAAAACATCATTAGGTTTTTTAAATTTAAACATTACTTCAAGCATCACAAACATTATAACAATAATTAAAAATAAAAAATTACTTGTCTTAAAACAATATATTGCTAATACCACTATTACTGCTATAAATATAATATACCAAAGTGTACCTCTATGATATTCTTCAAATTCTTTAAAATACCAACTATGCAAAACATTGCCATATTTTGCAATTTTATCTTGATTAAACTTTTCCATATTATTCTATTTAATTTATTATATAGTTATTATACCAAAAAATAGGAATATTTTAATATATTCTAATTATTGACTAAAAATACAAGATATAATAGAATTATATTATTGTTTTTGGAGAGTTGGCAGAGTGGTTGAATGCGGCGGTCTTGAAAACCGTTATACCGAAAGGTATCAGGGGTTCGAATCCCTTACTCTCCGCCAATTAAAGTCTAAGAATTTCTTAGATTTTTTATTTTACTTATTAATGATAAAAAAATATAAAAACATGCTATAATATCATATTAAAGAATTAATATAAAATATATGAAATATTTATATTATAAAAATTTTTTATCTATGCTTGATAATGCAGAAGGAATAAAAATTTTTAGACATTTTTACATACAAAATGATAATGGGGAAATAATAGATATACTGCAAGATGGTAATTTATCGTGCGCAACATTTGTTTCTTCCATTCTATATTTAAATCATCTTATATCATCACAACATACAACCGTTGATTCTACTATAAAAGATCTACTTAATAGTGGATGGAAACTATCTAGCTTTGATGATCTATCAAAGGGAGACATTTTAATATGGGATGAAGCAGAAGATCAAGAAAGCAAAAAATTACATAAACATATTGGATTTTATATTGATGAAAAAACAGCATTAAGCAATGATTATAGATATCAATGTGCCAGGAAACATGAAATAATCTTTATAGGGAGAAAAATAATTCAATGTTTTAAATATGAAAAAATTTAGCAAAATATATATATTATTGATATTTATAATTGCTATATTCCCTGTAATTTTGAAAAATCCTAATATAAATTATCATAGCACAGAACAAAATAGTTCAAATTTACCAATCAATAGTAAAATAAAGCAGTCTGAAATATATGCGGAACAAGGAATTGAGCAAGTTGATACTTCCCTAATGTTCTTTGGAGATTTAATGACAGGTAGAAATGTTGAGGAATTATCTAAAGACAATAACAATTATCCTTTTTTAAAATTACAAGATCTGCTTAGTGAAAAAAATGATATAAGAATAGCAAATTTAGAAGGACCTATAAATAAAAACCATAAACAAGTTCCAACGGGCTCTATGTCTTTTTCATTACCAGAATATACTGCTAGTATTTTAAAACAAAACGGATTTAACTTAATGCAACTTGCAAACAATCATATGCAAGATAGAGACTCTAATGGATTTATTGAAACTCAAACAATTTTAAAAGATAATAATATAGATTTTTTTGGTGATTATTATAACAGAAATGAATACATATCTTTTGAAAAAAATATTAATAATATACCATTTTTATTTATTGGAATTAATATGATTAATACAGATTGTGAAAAAGAAACTAACTTATGTATTACAAATATAGAAAATGAAGTTAAGAATACTATAAATAAAAAAAATAACTATTTTAAAATTGTATTTATCCATTGGGGTAATGAATATAATCAAAAATCGAATAATGTACAACAAACCTTAGCTCATAAATTAATAGATTCTGGAATTGATTTAATTATTGGAGGACATCCACATGTAGTACAAGAAATAGAAAAATATAACAACAAATTAATATTTTACTCTCTTGGAAATTTTGTATTTGATCAATATTTTTCAAAAGATACTCAGCAAAATTATGCTATAAGATTAACAATAAATAATAATTTAACTTTTGATATAATTCCATTACAAAGCATAAAAAGCCAGCCACAAATAATGGATGAAGAAACTCAAACAACTTTTTTAAAAATATTATCTGAAAATTCTAGCAAAGATATACAGCAGAATGTATTAAATAAAAAAATAATAATAGAAAATTTTAGTCTTGGGGAAAAAGATAAAAAATGATATAATTTTATTAATGATTAATTATTAATTTAAATTATATGGAAAGAAATCAAATATATAAATGTCCCATATGTGGCAACATAGTAGAAGTAACTCATGTTGGTGGAGGACAATTAGTATGTTGTGGACAGCCAATGGAATTATTAGAAGAAAAAACTGATCATCAAGAATTTTCTAAAGAAAAACATATACCAGTAATAGAAAAAACAGATAAAGGAATGGTTGTAAAAGTTGGATCTATGCCTCATCCAATGGAAGAAGTTCATTATATAGAATTTATTGAGGTTATAACCAATGATGGAAAAATAGATAAAAAATTCTTAAAGCCAGGAGATCTGCCAGAAGCTTATCTTAATATAGAATCTGATGATATTGCATATATAAGAATATATTGTAATGTGCATGGTCTATGGATTAATAAAATATAAATAATAAACATATGGATAAAAGAGAAACCATTATAATATCAATTGGGGGCTCCTTAATAGTCCCCAACGAAATAGATATAAACTTTTTAAAAAGCGTGAAAACAATTGTGGAACAACAACTAGAAAAAAATAAAAGGATTGTTATAGTGTGCGGTGGTGGTAAAATAGCTAGAAAATACCAAAATGCTGCAAAAAAGATTACTAACAATATATCAGATCTTGATATGGACTGGATTGGTATAAATGCAACTAGAATCAATGCATGCTTAGTGAAATCTATTTTTGCTAATAAAGCATACACTAATATAATTAAAAATCCGACAAAAAAAATTGTTACGAGAGATAGTATTATAGTAGTTGCTGGATGGAAACCTGGATTTAGTACTGATTATGATGCTGTATTAATTGCCAAGAATTTAGGTTCTAAAAAAATAGTTAATCTATCAAATATAGATTATGTATATGATAAAGATCCAAATAAATTTAAAAATGCTAAAAAGATTGAAAAAATGACATGGGAAGAATTTAGAAGCTTAATACCAGATGAGTGGGAGCCTGGATTAAATTCCCCATTTGATCCAATAGCTTCGAAAGAAGCTCAAAAATTTAAAATGGAAGTTGACATAATTAATGGTAAAAATATTAAAGAAGTAGAAAAATGTTTAAATGGAGAAAAATTTAAAGGGACAGTGATAAAATAAAATGGATAAAAAAAGAATATTTTCTGGTATACAACCATCAGGAAATTTACACATAGGTAATTATTTAGGATCAATATACAATTGGGTATATTTACAAGATGAATATGACTCTATTTTTTCAATTGTAAACTTACATGCTATTACTGTTCCACAAGATCCAAAAATTTTATTAGAAAAAACTTTTGAAGTTGCAGCAATATATCTAGCATGTGGCATTGACCCAAAAAAATCACATATATTTATTCAGTCAAATATCAAAGAACACAGTGAATTAATGTGGCTATTAAATACAATATCCTACATGGGTGAGCTAGAAAGAATGACACAATTTAAAGATAAATCATTAAAATTTAAAAATGGTAGCATACCATTAGGTATTTTTAATTATCCTGTATTAATGGCTGCTGATATTTTATTATATGATGCTGATTTAGTGCCTGTTGGAGAAGATCAAAAACAACATGTTGAATTAACTAGAAATTTAGCAATTAGATTTAATAACAAATTTGGATATACATTTAAACTTCCTGAATCATTTATACAAAAAAATGGTGCTAGAATTATGGCATTAGATGACCCAAAGAAAAAAATGAGTAAATCTGCTATTAGCATTTATAGTTATATTTCTTTGCTAGATACCAATGATGATATTATAAAAAAAATAAAAAAAGCGACAACAGATTCAGAAAAAAACATCATATTTGATAAAAATAGAAAAGGATTATATAATCTACTTACAATTTATAAAATATTATCAAAAAAATCTGAAGATGATATTGAAAAAGAATTTTATGGAAAAGGATACTCTGACTTTAAAAAAGAACTATCTGATTTAATAATAGAAACAATATCACCTATAAGAGAAAAAACATTTTATTATTTAAAAGAAAAAAATGAACTAGATAGAATATTGAAAGAAGGAAAAGATTATGCGCAAAATATAGCAAGTAAAAAAATAGATGATGTAAAAAATAAAATGGGCTTAAAATAAAAGCTCATTTTTTGATAATAGAAATAATATTTTTTGCCTGCAAAAAATTTTTATTTTCTGAAAAATTATTTTCTAAAATCTGAAAATTATTTTTTAAAAAAATATTTTCCAATTCTCTCTTTGTAAATGCATAATAATATCTACTAGCCAATATCTCTCCTTTATTATTCTTCCATGGTATAAAATCATTTCTTAAATTTTTTATAGTATTTAGAATATATTTTTTTTGAAATAAATTCCAATTTGTCATAAATATTAATCCCCCATCTTTAAGAACCCTTCTCATTTCTCTTAATGCATTATTTTTATTTTCAAATGATGGTAAATGATGAAAAGTAGCTATACAAAAAATTAAATCAAATTCATTATTATTAAAAGGAATAGCTAAAGCATCTGCTTCTATAAATTTTACATTTTTTTGATTACCAAAATTTTTTAATGCATTTTTAATCTGCATTCTTGAATTATCTATTCCAACATATTCATAATTTAAATTTAATTCATTTAAAAATTTAATTAGTCTTCCATTCCCACACCCAATATCTAAAATTTTTATTTTTTCATTTTTAAAATCTAAAAGATATTTTTTAAAAATATTAAAATCATCCCAATTATTTTTTCTTGTTATATTAAAGTTATCTGATATTTTGTTATAACTATTTTTTATTTCTTCCAATAAATTGATTTTTGTCATAATATTTTTACAATATATTTATACTATATTAATTTAATATTTTTTGCAAAATATTTGACTTATATATTTTAAAAATATATCATTTATAAATATGATTAATAATAACATTTACGAAAAATTTGTCATAGAATTATATAATTCTAAGTTTATTACTTTAGAAGATTTTGTATTAAATAAAAAAAGAATATTTGGACGGGCAAAAATAAACCCACCATCTAATTCTGAAATCTTAGAAATATATAATCATCTTGTAGATAAAAAAATTATAGAGAGAAATAAATTATTTGAAAAATATTGTAAAAAACATAAAATACGAACATTGTCTGGGGTATCTGTTATATCAATTTTAACAGAAGAAGCTCCATGCCCAGGAAATTGTGCCTTTTGCCCTAGTGAAAAAGATATGCCAAAAAGTTATTTGCCAAATGAACCAGCTGTCATGAGAGCAATAAAATGTAATTTTGATGCATATAAACAAGTAGTTGCTAGATTATCTGCTTTAAAACATACTGGGCATGATACATCAAAAAATGAAATAATTATAATGGGTGGAACATGGTCTTATTTAAATAAAAAATATCAGGAAAAATATATTTTGAATGTATTCAAAGGATTAAATTTTGATATAAATAAATTAAAATTTATACCATTATTAATCCAAGAAAAATTGTCAAAAAATAATATAAAAAAAATACAAATAGAACAAAAAATAAATGAGAAGGCTAATAACAGATGTGTCGGATTAACATTAGAAACAAGGCCTGACTATATAAATGAAGAAGAATTGAAAAGAATGAGGCTGTTTGGATGCACTAGAATAGAAATTGGAGTCCAGTCTACTTTTGATGATGTATTAAATTTAAATAGACGGGGGCATAATATAGAAAAAACAATAGAAGCAACTAGATTAATGAAAGATGCTGGTTTTAAAATTTGTTATCATATGATGCCTAATTTACCAGGATCAAACTTAGATAAGGATTATAAAATGTTTTATGATCTTTATAATGATCAAAACTTTAAACCTGATATGTTAAAAATATATCCATGTGTGGTAGTAAAAAGCACTGACATATATAAATGGTATCAAGAAAAAAAATATATACCATATACAGATGAAGAATTAATTAATTTATTAATTAAAATTAAATCTATAACACCATATTGGGTTAGAATAAATAGACTTGTAAGAGATATACCATCTACATCTATAGTTGCCGGAAATAAAATACCAAATCTTAGAGAAATAGTTAATAAAAAAATGCACGAAGAAGGATTATGTTGTAACTGTATAAGATGTAGAGAAATAAAAGATAAAGAGATAGATATAAATAATATAGAAATGTTTATAGAAAAATATAATGCTAGTTCTGGTGTAGAATATTTTATAAGTTTTGAAGATTCTGATAGAAAAAATATTTTATCATTTTTAAGATTAAGGATACCTTCTAATTATTTTAGCCATAAAGAACATTTTATACATGAGTTAAATGACTGCACTATAATTAGAGAAATACATACATATGGCATAGTATCATCTGTCGGAGAGAAAGAAAGTGATGATAAGAGCCAACATCATGGACTTGGAAAAAAATTAATACAAGAAGCTGAAAGAATAACGAAAGAAGAATATAATATAAAAAAAATCGCTGTAATATCTGGAATTGGAGTTAGAGAATATTATAAAAAAAATGGCTTTAAACAAATCGACACATATATGATAAAAGATTTACATTAGTCCAGCCATAGATAAAACTACATCATAATTCCCTATTGCCCACCATATACAACAAAATGCAAATATTACTAATATGCCTTTTAATACTACAACTCTTAAATCTGGATTCTTTTGAGTTGGAACTATTAATATAAAATACAAAACTAACATTATACAAAATGTTCTTAAAACAATATTATGATTTAACAAATATGCAAATTTATCTAACATAATTTTAATTATATATAAATTTCTAACATACTTTTACGATAAAGTCAATTGATTTTATATATTTTATGCTATATAATATAATTTATATTTTTAGGGGTATAGTTTAATGGTAGAACAAAGGTCTCCAAAACCTTTGGTGTGGGTTCGATTCCTACTACCCCTGCCATAAAAGTATCATTTTATAAATTAACTAATAAACATGATCTAATAATTATTTATCTAATTTATACAGAAAGATTATTTAAAACAATCTTATTTTATTTTTAATATTTATAAAATGATAAATAATTCAAAACTTGAAAACACTGACCCAGAAATATCAAAATTAATAAAAAAAGAAAGTAAAAGACAAATAGAAACAATAAGATTGATAGCTTCAGAAAATTATGTAAGTAAAGCTGTTATGGAAGCAACTGGATCAATATTATTAAATAAATATTCTGAAGGATATTCTGGAAAGAGATATTATGAAGGGCAAGAATATATAGATCAAATAGAAAACATAGCAATAAATAGAGCTAAAAAACTTTTTAATACTGATTATCATTTTAATGTTCAACCATACTCTGGAAGCCCAGCAAACTTTTCAGCAATAAATGCATTATGCTCCCCGGGCGATGTAATAATGGGATTAGAGCTATCTAGTGGTGGTCACATGACACATGGATATAAATTATCATTAACTGGGAAAATATTTAATTCTATACAATATCAAGTAGATAGTAAAACTAATTTATTAGATTTTGAAGAAATATATAGTATGGCACAAAAATCAAAACCAAGATTGATTATAGCTGGTTTTAGTGCATATCCAAGAGAGTTTGATTTTAAAGAATTTAAAAAAATAGCAGATGATGTAGGGGCATATTTAATGGCAGATATAGCTCACATATCTGGTCTTGTAGCAGGTGGCGTTCACAATTCCCCATTTGGAGTAGCAGATATTATAACATCTACAACACATAAATCTCTAAGAGGCCCCAGGGGTGCATTTATCGCATGTAAAGATGAATTTTCGAAAAAAGTAGATAAAACTATTATCCCTGGATTACAGGGTGGACCACATAATAATACTACAGCTGCCATGGCCGTTGCATTCTTAGAAGCATCCCAACCAGAATTTAAAATTTATGCTCAACAAATTGTAAAAAATGCAAAAGCTTTATCAAATGAATTAATAGATTTAGGATATGATTTAATTACTGGAGGAACTTCAAACCATTTAATATTAATTAATATGATAAAAAGTAAAAATATAACTGGAAAAGAAGCTTCTTCCGCATTAATAAAAGCAAATATAGAATGTAATGCTAATA
>Ga0209311_1001319_pt1 | contig 20281 bp, 5 predicted proteins | sample AD_UKC045_MetaG_FD_184417 | JGI IMG/M metagenome (GOLD analysis project Ga0209311, IMG submission 184417) | Active sludge microbial communities of municipal wastewater-treating anaerobic digesters from USA - AD_UKC045_MetaG (SPAdes) (version 2) | ecosystem: Engineered > Bioreactor > Anaerobic >... | reverse complement strand
AAGGTAACTCCAGCCGCTGCTACGTTGGTGTCAAAGGTTGTGGCGTTTACGGCTGTGAATGTCGGACTCGCATCAGTCGTCAAGTCTTGATTAACTACACCAGCCGTTCCTTCTACTGTTAGAGTTGCTGCTGCATCCGTTCCGACTGCGATCTTAACAGCTCTCTGTGTTGCATTTGTATTTTCAATTTCAAGAGTTGTATTGTCAAGGGTAATCGTCCCAGCATTATCTTCGGCTGCGATAGTAACGCTTTGTCCTGCTGTTACCGTGAAGTTATCGTTAATATCAACCGCTTTACCAGCAGCAACATCGAGTGAAGCAGTCCCATTAGTTAAATTAAAAGTATTAGTACCTCCGGTAATATCTAAAGCACCACCGTCTTTTAGAGTAACTCCGTCAATCGTAACTCCAGCTCCACCAGTGCTCTCATTAATTGTATCGGTTGTTACAGAAGTAAATTTGCCCGTTGAAGCTGAATTTGCACCGATAACAGTTCCGTCAATCGCGCCGCCATCAATATCTACTTTGGTAATGTCAACTTCACCCGTTCCTTTGGGTGTAATAGCAATATTAATTGCAGCGTCTGTTCCATCAGCCGACAATGTAGTTCCTGATAAAGTTACTCCTGCTGCAACTACATTAGTGTCAAAAGTAGTGGAATTAACTGTAGTGCTTGTTAGAGTATTAATGGTAATTGCATTGACTGTGCCGCCTTCAACCTTATCTCCGCTGATTTGGTTATCGGCCAGAGTCAAAGTGCCTGCGGACACATCCAAGGTCTTGCCTGCGCCGACTGTTACGTTTTCACCTGCGAGCTGAACAGTTCCAGTAGTCGCCGGGAATGTCACAGTAGTTGTACCTGCTTCATCTGCGGCATTTAATTTAATTGTTCCAGATGTTGACCCAGCCAAGATCAGGAGATCATCACCAAATGTTTTGCTTGCCGTGACAGTCTGTGCCGTGCCGAGGAGCATATCTCCACCAGCAGCCGCTTTAAAAATGGCGTTGCCTGTCGCCGTATCTTTTGTCAAAACATGCTCGTTAGTTGCACTAGCCACTGCTGTTAATGTATTGATTGCAGCTTGTGCAGTTGCTGCACCAGTCCCACCTTGAGTCACAGGAACAGGAATCTCTGTGATTCCAAGATCAGTCGGCCCCCAAGCAGAACCGTCCCACAAGAAGCACTGACCTTCGCCGGGTGTCAGTGTGAACGTGACTGAATTGGCGACAACGGATAAATTATTGTTTGAAGTGTCGTTATTGATTACGGTGAACTTTCTGATAGTCGCCGCCGTGGTCGGGTTCTGAAGTGTTTGCGTATTTCCGGCACCTGTGAGGGTAACCACAACGCCGCCGTAGGTATTCACAATGGCCGTAGTGACTGCGGCATTCGCTGCCGGGTCTGTAGCCGTCGTCATATAAAGCATTTCGTTTCTATCACGTCCGTAATAATCACCCATCGCTCACCCCTCCTTAATCGCCGTTTAATTCAAGAACAATGGTCGTCACGGCGCTATTGACTGCGTTATTGCTGATCTTTACGGTAATGTTCCCCGTGATAAACGCCGGAAGCACATAACCGGCAGGGCCCGCTGGTATCCATGTCTTACTGGTCGCATCAATGAAATCAACGCCCTTGCCGCCCAGTAAATCAATCCCATGTTCATCCTCAATCACCAAATCCGTCGCGTCAGTAGGCGCTATTCCTCCCGGATACGCCTTCACGGAATACAACTTCAAACCGCGCAAATCATAGTCAGACACGCCGGATAGGGTATTGATAACCGTGTCCGGATAAGTCGCCGCCGCCGCATCTGCTGTGCAAGTTAGTGTAATTTTAATTAGCTGCGGACTTCCCTGCCGCACTCCTATTCTTGATAAAACTCCCGTGATTGTTCCGGCCATGTTTGAAAATCTCCTTTCAAAACAAAAAAAGTCTCCACTCCCTTTCGAGAATGAAGTCTGTCAAGTAACCCCTTGCGGGGACAATTCAGAACCTTTATGTTAATTCATCATAGCAAAATCGCTTAAATTTGCAAGGCTTTAATGCTAATCCGCCAAAATCGCCAACTCTCTCTTTGTCGGTCTTTCCATTCGTCTGCTTTGATCACGCAACGATTGAGACGTTATCCGCGCTACCTTTCCGCGCATGGGAGCGATATTTCTGTTAAACTCCTGCACATCGGACACAATCTGCTTGTATTCTTCCCTGTCGCGCCCGGAAAGAACCCAAGCCCGGTACTTCTTATAAATCGCATTGCGCCTTTCCTCAAACCGTTCAATCTCCCGGCGCCCTTCCCAGTTCCGCTCGGAAAGGACCGCCTGTCGTGTGGACCGGAATCCGAGCGCCCTCTGCGCCGCTTCCGACGCTTCAGGAACTAACGGTCTGCCGGATTCATCCCATACCGGACGATTATTCTTTGTGGAAACTCCTTCTTTTGCTTCCCGGTATGCCCGAACAGGACTGGCAAGCCCCGTCGGTAAAACCGCTTCCAGCGCCTTCATCGGCTGCCTGTTGGCTATTCCTTCTTTAACCTGCCCGATACTCTCCGCCGCCCCGCCGACCGCGCCGGTCAGGTCAATAAAATCCTTCGGGACGCCCACGCCAATAGAAAGAGAACCGGAAACATCCACGCCCATTGCCCCGGTCAGACCGTGCCTGCCCACTTTCTCCGCTTCGCTGCCCAAGTGTTCCCGAATCGTATCCCAGACAAACTTTTCCGGATCGCGGTCATAGCCCAGAGCGGAAAGAATAATGCCCATCATACCGAACAAGGCGCCCTTAAACGGGATTGCCGCACCGCCGGCCAGCACAACCGGCGCCAGTGTAGCAAAGGCGAATCCCTTCAGATTGCGTTTTTTCCATCCCATGTCATAAAGCATCTGCAGGTAGTTATGGGAAAATTTGGAATAGACATACATCATCTGGCCTATCTTCGCCGCCGGATTCGTACCTTGCGCCCACATCGGCATGGTCGCTCGCCCATAAACGCCATGCGCCCGGTCAGATGCTTCCTTTGCCATATCCTTAGCTGTCTCGATATGGATACCTTGTTTTCGCGCCAGCCGGTAAGCCGCCAGAATCGTCGTACCGCGGTTAAACCTTTCCGTCTGCCCGAACATATACATAGCGTAATCCATCACCGTTGACCATGCCTGTGAATGAACCTTGGCAATCGTCCCCATTGCATCCCTGGTATATTGCGGGTCATCCCATCCCTTAACGTGCATCTCATTTAGGAACGACATCTCCTCCGCGTTCAGCTTCCGGCCAGCCATGTATGAACCGTAATCCTTGCCTGCGCTTGCCAGTTCCTTCATGATTCCCATCAAACTACCCCTGCCGCCGAGAGCATATTGATGGATCGCCGCCGGTGCGGTCGTCAACAGAGAAGTAAGGTTAACGAAAGCGGACCGGACATTAAACCCCAGGAACTTGAAAGTCGCAATACTCTTTGCCAAGCCGATGGCCCGGTCAGTCGCGTCAAGATTGCGTAACTGCTCCTCGATATAATTTACTGCCACTTTATAGGCTTCCGGATCTTTCTTCGGGTCAATGCCGCCTATCTGTTTACCCATTACCTTATCGCCCATAAGCACCGACATAGCCATCCGCGCCACTTTCGCCTTAGACATGCCTCCGGAAATATTGTTGATATACAGAAGATGGCGCTTAATCGGGTCTTCAATATATCCCTTGATAACCGCGCCTTCCGTCCGGTGAATCATTGTTGAGCGGAAACCACGCGCCCGTATCTCATCAGCAACAGCTTGCAGGATTTCCGAGTTCATCGCCGCAATGCCTGTGCCTTTATCCTTCACCTTCTCCAAAGCGGAATCAATCAGCTTGGCCGCCGCCACGGATTTAACATCCTGATAAACAGATTCCGGCAACTTCTCGATTTCGCCAATGCTGTAAACCTTCCAGCCTTCACGCTGCAGCTTCTTCGCCAGCCGTTGCGCCGACAATTCTGACGGTCTGTGCTCACGGTAATACTCGCGGTTCTCTTCCAGAGGACCATGCTCTTTATACGCCTGGACTTTCCAGTTTCCCTGTTCCCTTTGCCGAGGCGCATAATACCCTTTCCACATTTCCATTTGCGCCAAGGCGAATTGAAGAGTTTCTTTCATCTCATCCAGATTAAACTCTTCTCCTCGCATTGCTGCCTGTTCGCGCAAATCTGCTATCAAATCGCGTAGCTGCTGCGTCATCATCACCAGAGCTTTATCATAGGAATCCCGATAAAGCCGCCAGACGCGGACAACTTCATCCGTCGCTCCGTTTCTTCGCATGTAATCTTCACAGCTTTTCAGATTTTCTTCGTCGGTCTTGTTCTGGTCGCGCCGCGCTTTCGTGTCGAAATAATCAAGAAATTCCGTAAGCTTTTGATATTCCGGCGAAACCTTGCCTTCCATCCGTTCAGTCAGAGAAAGACCTTTGTTTTTCAGCGCTTTGGCGGCTTCCGTCACTGTGTTTTCCGGAGCGTCAATGTCATCGGCCATGTTCAGGTCATTGAAATATTCGTGATATAATTCCGAGCGGTCACGCATGAATATCTTGACAATTCTGCCAACTTCGTTATGGCCAAACCATTCCGGAGATTTCAGCATCGTTTCCAGCCAGGTCATTTTCTTGGGATGGAGCTTGTTGTAAATCGTCTGAAAAATAGCGTCCGTCTCGTCCTTGAGGTAAAGATTGAGTACCTTCGGGTCGCGGGAGGTCGGTGGGTCTTGCGATTTGCGGATGGAATACTTCTCTTTAATGTCAACATCTTCGTCTGAAAAGATTACGTAGTTATAATCGCCTTCGCCTTTGTTACGGCTCGTCCCGTCCAGATACTTAATTCCACGGATACCTAAAGAGTGGAGGTAGTCAGAGGCGGCTTTCTGTGAACCGAAAGCATTATTTAATGTATGATAAAGATATGCCCCTGTAACAGTATTTCTTAAATTATACCGTGCATCATTAATGTCTGGATTGCCCAACTCAGGGAGGGCTTTCTTTTTCATAGCCTCAATAAAGGCTGGCTTCACCTTCTCGTTCTGCTCGCTTAAAGGCTTATCCCACAAAAGGTATTCATCTTCATCGGGGGCAAGCTCGACTTGATAGAGGCGACCGGGTGAATATGTCTCAAGTTCCGAAATTAATTTCTTGTATGTTTTGTGAACGTCGGCTATCTCTTTCTCGCGACCCGCGAAAAACCTAAGCTCATTATCATATTGCCCCTTTGCTGATTTCAGTGCGTTTTCTTTTGAACCATAATATTTTACCCACTCTGCCGCACTTCCGGGCGAATCATCGTTGTTTGAACTTAGCCGTTTTTTGTAAAACTCCGCAACTTCTCTCTTCCCGGCGAAATAAAGCCCATACCCGTAAGCCTGTGCGCCCTCTCCCGTCCCTATCTTGTCTTTGGAGAATTTATCAAAGTCATAGGGCGAGCCATGCCATGCGGCAACCTTATAATATTCATCCAACCCACGGCCAGCGCCTCCTTGCCGGTCGTAAACCTTCCCGGTCCGGATGTCCCGTGCAACCCCGCCAGCCGTCCGAATACCGAAAGCGTTTACCAGCTTGTCAATGAAATCATGAATCTTATTGACGATTCGGCCAAGCAGTCCTTTGGGCTCTTTCGTAAGAGCGTCCGCCAGGAAATTTGCCCGGTCCTCTGCGCCGCCGATGTCCTCTTGATTAACCGTCTCAAACTTCCCCTGATCCACAAGGTTCTTAATATGGTTCTTCAGCAGATTGATTTCGCTTTTGGTCAGAATGCCAATATCTTCCATCCAGTGAACCGATTCATGGTGAAGGGTCCACTTGCCCGCCGCGCCTCTGACCAGTTGGATTGTGCCTTTCCGGTATGCTCCGGCAACCACGTCCCCGCCTTCCAGCTTGCCCATGCCGTAACTGATTTTCAATGCGGCCTTATTTGGAGATATATGGTCAACGGAATTGATAACCAGATTCGCGCCGCCTGCTGTTTTGATAGCAAAGCTGCCGTCGGCTAATTGCGTGACCTCCTGGCCCTTAAAAACGGACTGGACTTCGGGGAGGGTGGGCATGGCGGCCTTTCCTTCCGATCTTTCGATGGAATACTGCTGGCCACCCTTGTTGTCAGTTAATGCTTTAATTTCATCTTCAAACCCCTTACGAACCTCAATCAATCGGTTATACTCAGCAGATCCTTTCGCTTCATCTTTCAGGTGAGCGTTTAGTTCTTTTATATTATCCTGAAGGTGCCTAATCTGTTCAGCATTAGGGTTGTCTTGCAGTTGCTCGTTTGTAATCGTAATATCTTGTGCTTGACTTTCCCGTGCTTCAAGTTGCGCTAATATATCATCTAATTCCTTACTTAATGATTCCAACTTATCGCTAAATTTAAACGGCTTTGCCAATTCCTCCTGCATAGAAGCAATATTTTTTTCATTCTCTACTATGGATGCGCGTATTTCATTTGGATTATCAAGAACAGATTGAATAGCAAGTTCAAGTTTATCAAGCATCCCACGGATAGTTTTATAGCGCGACGTTGATGCGCGGTATCCATCAGTTTTCTTTAGTCTCCCTTCATAATCAATGAATTCATGGATGCCTTTATCAAGGGTGCCCTTTACCGTAAAATCATATTCACCCCAATCCTTTACGTCGTAATGTTTATTCTCAATATCAAATTCTAATTCTAATTTGACACCATTAATATTAAATTGTTTAATTTGCCTTAAATTTCTTATTTTATTAGAATACTCGTATTGGCTAAACCCAACATCTTTGCCTTTTCCTGTCTTTACTGTTTTAGATTCTTCCGCTGCTTTTTTTGCTTCTGCTGCAATTTTCTCATATTCCGCAACCATTTCATCGCGGACAGAATTAAATGTATCATGTAGCGCAGTATCAGAAAGTGCAGCTCCGCTTTCGCTTGTTATTATACGTTTTTCTGCTGGAGGAAATTTCTCTTTTAAAAATGCAGCGTTCTTATCGGCTATCGGAAGCGATTTTGTATTCCAGACATTTTTTTCTTTCGTTTTTTGTATATTCTCCCGAAGCGATCCCTGTTTCCGCACCCATCCCATGGACAGCGCTCTAAGTTCGCGCAACTGATTTTCTAACTCAAATCGCCTAATCACTACTGGATCATTAAGCGCAACAGCTATCATGTCCTCAAAGGTTTGCTGTAATTCGCTGGTCGGGTCGTCAAATTCTGCTCCTTCCAGCGTTCCGCGCAATACCTGATTAACAAATCGTATTTTATCCCGCAGTGTGTTAAAACTCTTAGAATCGAGAGAATTAACGGTAATATAATTACAAACTTCTGCAATCTTGTTAATGTTTCCAGGACGGATAATACGTCCAATCCTCTGCTCAAGATCCATTGGACGTTGGGGTGCATCAATGTTATGGATAGCAACCATACGCTCTTGAGCATTAACGCCTGTCCCTAACTTTTCTGTACTACCAAGAACGATCCGCACAGATCCGTCATTGACCATTTCAAATAATCGTTCTTTAGCTTCATCCTTATCGTATTTTTTGTCGTTAATAATTGCTATCTCATTTTCCGGGATACCCTTATTGATAAGTTTCTTTTTTATATCTGCATACAAATTAAACCGCGGAATACCAATAAGATGTGGATTTTTAGGCTCCCGACTAATAACATTTCCAAATTCATCTTTCCTGATTTTCATTGCAGATGGATCAGGACTTTGATATATATCGCAGAATATAAGCTGCGTCCCCTTAATGGCATCTGATTCTTTATATCGTTTAAAGGCTTCATTAACGCAAGCGTTAGACTTGCTCTCCGGTGTATCTGGATTTTGAGGATGAACCATTCTTAAATCAATGGCGGCCTTCTTAGCCTCTCCGTATAAAACAAGAGGAACATAAGACTGATTCCGTTTCTCTTTTCCTGATAATTCATCCCATTCTCGACGACGTTGCCGGATAGATTCTATGACCTGTCCTAATTCTTCTGACCGATCCAAAACAATATTTGTATGTTCTCCGTTTTTAAATGCTGGGACCATATCTGCCCAGCCTGGAACATCTTCCTGCAAAATGACATCTGCGGCCGTCAGCCACATATTTATCATTTCGTATCCATTGCGGTATTTTTTAAGACGTTCAACCTGTCTAAACTCACCTGTTTCTGTCGGTTCTATTTCAGATACCGATTCTGTAAATAAGGAAGCAAATCCGTCAAAATGTTCAACGCCATACTCGCGTAGCAGTTCTGGCCGGGTGTACCGCATAAGCGTCCATATTTCAGCTAATGTATTACTGATTGGCGTTCCGGTAGCTAAGTATATATTTTTCCCGCCGGTTTTCTCTTGGATATAGCGAACCTTCATAAGAAAATCAAAGCTCTTTTGAGACGCACTCCTGTCTAAGCCTTTAATATTATCCATTTTAGTAAAGAAGTCGCCGCGCTTCCAGGTGTGCGCTTCATCGCCTAATAACGCATCTATTCCTAAATCTTCAAAATAAATAGCTCCATCTTCATGCGGCTTATCACGCAATGCCTGTAATCGTGCCTCTTTACGTTTCAGAATCTTCCTTAATTGCTTAACAGTTAAAGAGTCGCTTCGGTTTACTTTGCTGCTTTCAGGTGAATGTCCGCCTTCGCTCCGGATCGCTTCTCTAATTTCGTCAAGTTGTTCCTGGATAAAACCAGCTTCACGAATCGGATTGCACTTGATTAAATTATATGTTGAATGAGGAAGAATAACTAAATCCCAATCACCGGAGGCTATTTTTGCCAATGCCGTCCGTCTGTTTTCAGTTCCATTTGTCATGTCCTTTGTTAAAGCTAAAATTTTAGCTGTCGGATATAACTTCCTGGCTGACGCAGCAAATTGCTTAATGGTAGATCCCTGAACGATAATAGCCGGTTTTCTGGCAGCCTTAATACGACGCAGTTCCATTCCCAGTGTTGTGAAAAGATAAGTTTTCCCTGTTCCAACAGCATGAGCGAAAATAGTTGAACTTTGCAGTCCCCTGGATACGCCTCTTTTTTGATGATCCCTTAAATTAACTAACTTAGTAGCGCCAGGATAATGATCTATACTCGGCGCTTCGTACTTCCGGATAACATAATTATTTTTTTCTGTATTGAATATATGAGCCAAGGAAACACCTATATCGTTGTGATCCATAATATAGGATCGAAAAGCATCCTGAATCTCTTTCTGTTTCTGCCTGGCAACAATAGATTTTTCCTGATTTAATACTTCTTTCCCTCCGTTTCCGTACTCGTCAGGAATCCAATCATAAATATTTGTCCGTTTTAAATTAAGGCTATCCTCAATCAGTTGATAAAGACTGGCACCCTCTGCTCCCCATACAGTCTTAGCAGGGCTATCATCATGAACATAGCCCATTGGTTGTGCTATCCAATGAACCATGGCGCTTTCTCCGCCTGCCTCTACCGATGTCATTACGACATTTACATCAATATCGGGCACCAATGAAATAGCAAATGATTTAACAACATCCGCCGGAATCCATTCGTCACCCAGTCTTGTTGGTATTTCGTCAATAACCTTATTTGGCGGTTGAACTTTTTTTAAGGATTCAACATTATTCTTATATTTTTCTCCGGCGGCTTCTGCTTCTTGAAGTTTTTTCCGGACATTGCCACTAAGATATTCTGATGGATGTTCTAATAATCCAGTTGTCGGGTTTTCGTATGCTAATCCCTTTGTTAATAATTGTTCTTTGGCCGTCGATTGTTCGATATTTAACAGTCCGGCAATAAAAGGCAGGTTAATAGAATTTCGATAAGTAATGCTTAGATTAGCCGCATCATCTATATTCTCTGCGTCCTTGGGTTCTCTGAATGGATAAACCGTTCGCTTAGTAAAAGCATCCCCTTTTACATAATATGTTTCAACAATATCAATGCCGCCCTTCTTCGCAGCGCGTCTCTTTACATCCTCTAACGATAATGCCAACACATATTCGTCATCTTCATTCAGATATTTATTGGCGCGTTCGTGAAATGCTCCGTTCTTCTTTACGAATTTATCATAAAGGTCGTTCATCTTGGCCTGAAGCGCAGCTATTTCGTCATCCGTTGTTGTATCTTGATTCATTACCTCAATCAATTTTTTATAGGTATCGCGGATAGCAATATATTCTTTTGCCCGCTTAACCTTTGCCGCATTATCCGCAAATGAGACTGGTTGTATCAGTCTGTTTTTAACTAATCCAATTTTACCATTTTGAATGACAAATGTTCCGTCCTTTTCGTCTTGGGTTGCTGCTTCAAGTTCAACCTTTTGTTCGGTGGCAGCCTCTCCCTTAACAATATTACGCGGAAGTTTTTCTATTAATCCCTCGATATGTTCCTGTATCGTTCCGGTTTTAAACGGCAATAAAGTATATTCATTATCGGAATACATGGAGCCGGTTGATGAATGAATACCTAAAACCATGTCCGGATTGTTTACAAAATATTCATTGATATTAAACTCGCGGCCTTCTTTTGTTTTGATAGGTAAGACCGTCCGCCAATTAAGAGGATTAGGATATGCCATCCCTGTTTTCTTTTGAAGGATGATAATATCTGTAACAACTTCCGTTCCCGCATTTTTAGCAAACGCTGTTCCAGGCAACCGAATCGCTCCGATAAAATCTGCTTTATCAGCTAAATATTCCCTGACTTTCCCATTCTTTGTCGAATCCATTGTATAGCGTGACGTAATTGCTAATACAATACCACCAGGACGGACAGCATCCAGAGATCGAGCAAAGAAATAATTATGGATATTCCAATTGGTATAGGCTTTATGGTTGGCGTCATGTATTGGATAATCGCCAAACGGAAAATTAGAAATAACCATATCATAAAAATTATCTTGCAGGCTGGCCTTCTCAAAGCCTGTTACCTGTATTTTAGATTCAGGATAAAGAACTTTTAAAATTTCTCCTGTAATCGAATCTAATTCTATGCCTGATAATTTAACTTTACCAACAAGGTTATTGGGCATTAGTCCGAGGAAATGACCAACACCGGCGGCAGGTTCCAGCACCCTACCCTGATCAATGCCAAGCCGCTCTGCCATTTTCCACATAGCATTAATAACTTCCGCCGCTGTGTAATGGGCGTTAAGTCCTGAATCAGCGGCCAGTCGCCATTCTTCTTTAGTCAGCATACCGCCGAGAAGCGGATGCAATTTTTTCCCGTACTTTGATTCCCATTCCCGATATTTAGCTAAGTCGGATGGCGAATAAAAGTAATGCTCCGGTGAGGAATAACTATAACTGGTTGGATTTTTTTCGTGTAACTCAAGATAATCTGTGAATGTGTCTTTAAATACTTCTTCCGTAACAGCGCCCCATCCTGAAAACTGTTGCAAGATTTTCTTTTCTTCTGCTGTTGCCGGTCGTTTTGCTGCTTGGATTTTTTTAAGAGTAGTAATAGCCCTAATGTTAGCATTAATACGGGCCACTTTCCCTGGATGAAACAAAACGTCGTCTGGTGCTATACGGTTATTGATACCTGATTGGCCGGAAAGTCTTGCTCCGCCCATTTCTGAATCATTTTTCTCTGTTGTTGTGTCAGTTCCGGAATCTCCTCGTTCATCAGTTCCGGGCCGTTGCTCGGTGAGATTATCGACATCCTGATTATTTCCTCTGCCTGGTCGTCCTTTAACCCCTTCTGCTGAAGCTGAACTTGCTTCACCATTGCCAGCGCCGTTTTGTGATCCAGGTACTTTTTGAGGCTCTTTTCCCGAAACATTGTCAATGTTCTTTCCGGGTGATTGTCCATCATCCAATCCAGGTGCTCCATCCACATCGGATTGCTGCACGGATTTTGTGCCAGTATCGTCTTGGACATTTTTCTCACCTCCCTCTGATTCTAATTTACTCTCTTTTTCAGTAAAGTCAATAGCGTTCTCATCGATCTTTTCCAGCAGGTATTTCTTCTGCTCTTTGGGAGTAATAACGTTCTTCTCTGCCGTCTTGGTGGAAGGGATTACCTTGTTGACATTCTCCGTGGCAGGCGCTTTCGCCACTTCCCCATGATCAAGGACAAGTTTCCCGCCCTGCATAGAGACGCCGGTTTCCTGGAAGAAGGGCTTTACTTCAACCCCTAAATCCGCGGCCACTTCATCTATTTTTTCTTGGATTTCTTCTGCTGATTTATCAGCCCCTTCAGCCTCCCCAGCTGTTTCACCTTCTGCAAAGACTTTGGCAATTGCCGTTTCTGAGAAGTGTTCATCTTTCGCCTCCTGAATTATTTCTTTTGCGCCTTTAACCTGATCATAAAAATCAACTTCGGATTGTATTTTTCCCGCAAATTCTTCCGCGCTGATATTACCGTCTATGTTTTGGTTTCGCATACTGGTATATTTATCTTTTCTCGTTGTGGCCCGGTACATAATCTTTTTATTAACGGTTATTTTATCATTCCCAAAGTCACCAATAGAATCAATTCCGGCTTCACGATCAACCCTTACGCTTATATAAATTCCGTATTCAGAATTAGGTTTCCAAAGGATAATATGACCGTCGCCGCCTATCGGCGCAATATTCGTTGATACGCTTACGTCCTTGCTCTTTTTACCTTTCGTGATAACGTCCGGCTCATAACCTAAAATATCCTGTAATTTCTTGGCGTATTGTTTCAGGTCTGCTTTGAATTTGCGCTCCGGTGTGTCGCTGCCGTTCTCGCGCAGATCCTTTTCTGTGTCGCCTTCGGAAGTATATGTGCCCTTTAATACGGTTGGCCCGGATGCTTTGACTTCTGTTGATTTTCTCGCTGATCTTACGGCATCTTTCTTTCCAGCTCGATATGCCGCTTCAGCGTCTTGAGGATGAACATCTACTTTTGGCTTTGCCTTCCCTTGAAGTCCAGCATTGTAATAAGTTTCAAAATAATTGACCAAATCATTATAATCTCCGCTATTGTCGGGGGTGAGTCCCGCTGTTGCGGCCATTTGATTAAACGCTGCCATCCCGGAAAGGCCGTAAGCGGGCTTCGTTTTTGTCAATTTCCTATACTTCTCCGGCACCTTATCGGCCTCAGTCCATCCACCGGGAGGGGCTTTCTCCATGAGGCTCTTTTGTGTTTTCTTCCTAGGGGCGACTGGCCCCTGCGCTTTCTGTAAATCAGGGTAGATATCTAATACTGATTTTGGAACTGGCTTTTTGTTAAAGACCGCATCCCTAACCATTCCTTTGTGCCACATCTTTGTCTGATCGCTTGGCGGTTTCGCTTGTGTCTTAAAGGCTCCCGCTTGCCATGCGCTCCAGTATTCTACGGGCATCATCCAGGGTTCGCGTGATTCTTGGTCGCCTTCGGGATTGGGGAACATATTTCCAACTTCTTCGGCGCTCATTTCCCACGGTTGTTTGGCTGCAACCGCCCCGGCTGCTGGCGGTTCTGTAACTGTTTCACCACTTGGGCGATCAGCTTTGGTTTCGGACTTCCTTCTGGACAGTTCATCAATCGCGCCTTTCACGCCCTGCTCGGCCTGATTATTCAATTCTTTTTCAGGCATCCGGGTGAAGACGTTGGCGGCGGGGGCGGTGGCTTCCTGTGCTTTGTTCCAAACAGCCTCTTTATCTGATTTATAAAATGCGTCTGCTAATTCTTTTTCTTCTGGCGTTAGCTTGTCGGCGTTGGCAAAAAACTTGCTGTGTGTCTTTTGGACAAATTCATCAACAGTCTTATACTTACGGGCTTCTTCAATTAGCGCCTTATTATTTAAAGACTCCCCGGATTTCGCTTCATCCGTCGTAACGCCTACTGTCGCGGCATCGGTTTGTGAGAGAGGCGCGGGGGGTGTCTCGGTTATTATCTCGGTTTCGGTTTTCCCTTGCAGCCCATTTTCTCTACCTCCTTTAATGATTTCTGCCAGACGATTTTCATCTTCCTTGATTCGCGCCGCCAGCTTTGTGTAAGTTTTGTCTGGGTTTGCCTTTTGCCGTTCCTCAAGAATCTGCTTTTCCTTTGCAATGCGTTCCTGAAGAATGGCCACATCATCATTCTGCTTCCCAAGCTCAAACCCCTGCCCAGGCGGAAGAAGCCTCGTCTTTGGAACTCCACCGTCAGGATCATACGGCCCGCCAACTAAAACACCTGGGCCAGGAGGAGGCGGTAAGAGTTTTGGACCGGGGCCACCAGGAAAGCCAAGAATGACATTCCCGTCCACATCAATAATATCATCGTCATTTCTTCCGCGCACCGGCTGTAAGACATCGCCATAAGGTTCTCCGACTGTCACGCCTTCGCTATTGTCTTTACCTTTAATCGTGAATCCCTGCCCAGGAGGAAGAAGCCTCTGCCTCTGTTCGTTGACCAGTTCGGATTTTACCGCTTCATCCACCTTCGCAACAATATTGTCAGCAATGAGGGAATTAAAAGCCGCTGAAAACATTGGATATTGCTGCTTAAATCTGTCAATATCCTCTTCGGCGTAAACGCCGCGAGCAATGGATTCCTGAAACAAGGAAGCCGCCATATCCGGAGTGAACGGTTTCCCGTTGAACATTCCTGTCTTTGAACCTTCCTCGAACACATCCCGAATCATCGCCGCTTGCTGAAGTTTTTGAACAGCCTCATCATAGCTTTTCGGAGACTTCTCGGAAGCATGACCGATAGCAGATCCGCCAGCGCCCAATACGCCCATGCCCATACCGGCCATCAAACCTTGCGCCGCCGCTTCCGCAACGCCTTCCATCATGGGCTTGCCGATAGCGATATTCTGCGCCATCTGCTCTTGAGCGGATTGCGGTAATTCTTCTAATGCGCCTTCGGATATTGCGCTTCCGACAATTCCTTTGAGGACAGCCTTTACGCTGTCCATCTTCACGCCTGTGTCCGCTCCGGCAAGCAGGGTATCAATATCCGGAATTTTCAATCTTTGCGCCAGACCGCCACTCATCCGTGAGATAAGGCCAGTTACCGCGCCGCTTCCTGCCATAACAGCCACTTGCGCAGGAGATAATGTCCCATCTTCAATCTGCTGCCGTAATTGTTCAGTATTCTGTCCTGCTGTTACCAAACCTTCGCCAATCGCACCGCCTATTACGGCCCTGCGGATTTTTTCTTCACCGGATATTCCTTCTGCAGAAATGGCTTTCCCCAGTCCTTTCATGGCCTTCCTGCCCAGAGCCGCGCCGCCAAACATAGACGGAATAGATTCCATAATGCTTGACCAAACAGCTGACGGGTTTTCCGCTCCGGTTTTGATCGTCTCGACAAATCCCTTTGCCTGATTCATCTTCTCTTTCGCCGCTTGTGTTTCCGGCGACAACATAGATTCAAAGGCTTCATTGGCTTCCTTGAATCCTCCGCCAACTGTGTTCCGCAGTAATGCGTCCACACCTTTACCGGCGTAGCCCATTGTGGGAATATCCGCCAAGCCGACAACCGTTTCCGGGATCCCGATAGCCGTTCCTTTGGCAAGAGATAAGGCTGTGTCTTTTAAAGCCCTGGTAAAGGGATTACTGGGATTATCCTGCTGCCTCTTCTTCGCATCCTCATCCAAAATAGACGCCACACCCTGTTTTTGCCGCCAGGTGTTGTAATCCGGTTCGCCTTGATGGAAGCCGCGTTTATAGGCATCTTTCGCCACATCTTCCAGTGGCGCATTGCCGTAAAATCCCTTATGGTCGTTGTAATATCCCAGAATATCAAAAGCCATGATTCACCTCTTTATCTTCCAAGCCAAGTCCCCATGCGATCTCTGCGCTTCTTCTGTTCTTCAGGAGAATAAAACCTCTCTGCCTCGCTTTGTGCTTTGGCGTTAGACACCTGCACTCTTGGAGCATCCTGATCAATTTCCGCCTGCGTCCTAAGCAAACCGAACCCCCTTTTGCCCATTAAGGACAAGTTTTCTTCTTTAGCAGGCATCTTTATGGTACTTCTCATCTGCTCCTCCGCCGTTGGTTGAATAGCGCTTGAAGCACTAGGCAAGGCAGCGCCAGTTGCCGCAGTTGGCACCGGGTCTGGTTTGAAGTATTTGGTTCCGTTTTTGGGATTTGGTTCCACCGCGCTTCCTCTTCCTGAAGCATCCGGCATTGGATTCACTTCCCCACCTGCCTGCTGCTGTGCGCCTCCGAAGAACATCTCGTGAGCTTTTTTGGTTGCCTCGAACTTCTGTTCCGGGTTCATGCCCATATCCGCCCAAATTCCTTTGATCGCTTCCGTATAAGCCGCATTGTTTCCATTCCCCGATTTTCCGCTTGAACCCGCAATTGCGGCATTGACTTGACTTATTCCCCTCATTCCCTCCTGCTGAAGTCCGTAATCTCCCCTCATTCCCTCCTGCCGAAGCGCATAATCCCCTTTGAGGCCCGTATCCTTCAAACCAAATTCGCCCTTCAACTGCTGTCTGGCCAGAGCGCCTGCGTTATTCTCTCTCGCCACGTTCATGTTCCCAGCCAGTAAATCAGACTGAAGGGCCCGTTTATTCTCAAAATCCTGCTGCATGGCGTTTCGCGCGTCAATCGCCGCATAGTCCTGTCGTTTTTTTCGTTCCTGCTGCTCAAAAATGTTACCACCTCCGGCTATTTCCAGAAGGCGATCAATCAACCCACGATAGTTAAAACTGTTTCCCATAGTTGCACCTCACGATACTTTCTTGTAATAAGTTGCCGGTATAATAACATAAGTTGACTTTACCACATTTTCATCCACTTTCTTCATGGATGTCTGCTGAAAAGAAGAAAATGCTTTCGTCGCCATTGTCATGGAACCTGTTTTTAAAACTGCTACCCTATCTCCAGCGCTATAAGAAAAGAAATCAGTTGAATATATGATTACTGAAACGCCTTGAATCTTTACAGTATAGGCATTGCCCACCCCGCCATCCGTCCTGTCCGCTTCCAGCGTAACCGACACAATCAACCCGGAAGTCAGATATTGCGTCTCCATCCAGTTCCCTGCGTAAAGAAACGGAGCTGATTCCTGAAACCACCAGATATGAGGAGGAGCGGCTAGAGGACGGCATAACAACCCGATGAACTCCCCAGGGACAGGCAAAGTAGAATCTTTATGTATCCAGTAACGCAGCCACTTTTTGGGCTTAATATCTTCTCCATAATCCTTAATCTCATCCGCCCATAATTCCACATCCAGACTTGCCGTTGGCGCGTAAGCCGTACCACCGGAGGAATTGCAAGTGTTCCTGCTGTTTTCCGGCGTTTCCGGTTTGTAATATCCATACCCGGAGATTAAATGCCGCCCATAGCAATAATGCTGTCCGGCAAGAGCGTTGCTATGCGCATCCTTCATATCTGGAAACATTTCCGGCGGGCTTTGCACGGTTGGCTTGTCTTTGTCTTCTAGTGTCGTCAAAGGTAAAAGAGCATGATAATCAGAATTGCCGTCATAAGCGTCAAAAGCATAACCGTTCAGGGACGTTTCCTGTAAAAGAGATATTACTTCCATGACGCCCAACTGCCCGATGGGGAAAGCCACATATCCAACATAATCATTAGGGTTTAACTTATATCCGGCGGACCCTTCCGATGGATAAGAAAAATCAAGTCCCGTTTGCCGCAATTCGGCAAAAGCCTTGTTTATCCAGTAAATACCGTTATTGGTATATTCTGTGGGAATTATATCGCCAAAGCCAGCTTCAATAACAAATTGATCCTTCAAATCACAAACCACTTTCAAAGGCTTCAGGCCAGTCAGGTAATCCAGAAAAGACATCTTATCTGATAGATAAGGAGAATAATCAAGATGGTTAAAATCTTCTTCCGTATCCTCATAAAAGACTTTCAAAAAATTTTGATGAAACCATAAATACCACAAATCATAGCCGATAGGAGCGGCGGAAATATTATCACCGGCAACAAGATCGCCCGGCTCCATCGTGCCGACAAAATCGGCAAGTTTGCGGACGGCATTGGAAAGGACAGTCCCACTTCCAGACAGTCCTTTCAAGCTTTCCAGTTTTCGCGCTAATTCTTCCCTGTTCATTTAGCCTTCTGTATCACGTGCGTAAGTTGTGTTCCGATTTCGGCTTTGGCCACCTTCTCGGCAACTTCGATTGCCGCCCTTGCCCTTGACCAATCATTGACGGCACCGGCCGCAATTTTCGGGATCGTAATGTTTGTGTCGATATCCGCCTGATTAATTTTATCGTCAGTGGCAAGGGTTTTTTCAAGATCAGACAAATCCCTGCGGTTCTCGTTGGCCAATAATTTTTCGCTCTCGCTTCGGGCAAGGGCATACTCTTTGGTGTTAGCGCGGAGAGTGAGCAAATCCTCTTTGTTCCGGCGAATCGTATCTTCATTATCCATTAATGTCGTCTGGATGTATGTAAGTTCGGCATCCGCATCATCATACTTAGCCTGTGCAAGAGCAACCCTGGCTTTTGATACCGGTATTTCTGATTTAATGATTGCCGTCTGTGCCTTCTCAATGGTCAGATCATCGGCCAGAAGTCCCATCTTGGCGATTGCCCTTTCTGTGTCGGCAATGTTAATCTCTGTCCGTGCCTTCTGAACATCAATATCCAGAAGTTCGGTCGCCGTCCGGACTGTCTGGATCTGTATTCTTATAATCTCGTTGGCTACGTCCAGCTTCCGGTTGTCTATTCTTAGGGATTGCAGTTCTTTCTCGGCAATATCCTGTTCAACGAGTGTATAATTAATTCCTTCAATCGAAATCTGCGCTTCCAGTTCTGTAATTCGGGCATTGTTTTTCTGTATAGATGCGGCTACTTTAGCGGACATGGTCTCCAGCGCTGCCCGGTCAGACTCCAGCGCGGCGTATTTGGCGTCTGCAATCGCGCTGCCCGTTGCGATTTTTTCCCGTGCAGTCTCCAGCGCTGCCCGGTCAGACTCCAGCGCGGCGTATTTGGCGTCTGCAATCGCGCTGCCCGTTGCGATTTTTTCCCGTGCAGTCTCCAGCGCTGCCCGGTCAGACTTCAGCGCGGCGTATTTGGCGTCTGCAATCGCGCTGCCCGTTGCGATTTTTTCCCGTGCAGTTTCCAGCGCTGCCCGGTCAGACTTCAGCGCGGCGTATTTGGCGTCTGCAATCGCGCTGCCCGTTGCGATTTTTTCCCGTGCAGTTCCCAGCGCTGCCCGGTCAGACTCCAGCGCGGCGTATTTGGCGTCTGCAATCGCGCTGTCCGTTGCGATTTTTTCCCGTCCAGTCTCCATCTTCTGATCATGGATAAGTTTGTCAATCCCGGCCAGATACCGCTTGGATACAATGTCGGCGACAACAATCTGCCCCTGAACCGTGAGACCGGATATTCTGGTGTTATAATCCGTCAGAAGGTTTTCAAGTTCGGCGTCTTCAATCTGCTTTAAATATGACTGGCCGTTAAGATAGGTGTTTGCGTACAGACCAAAGATAACAATTCTTTCTTCCGTTTCCGTGCTTGTAAACGGGAAAGAATAGGAAAAGGGCTTCCATATTCTCGCTTCCCGTGTTGCGTGTCTTGATCGTGCTTCGTCCGACATATTCTTATCCTATCAAATGGGTGAGGCTTGCTGTTATTTTTGCCGCTGCCTGAGCATCGGCCACGCCACGCATCCGGTGAATATCCGCCGTCGTAGAACTGGCTTCCGCGCCTTTCTGCGCCATGGTGATCCGATTGGCACTGCCCTTTCTCGTTTCGTTTACCGTAGAATGAATCGTTTCCTTATCCGCAATAATTTTTGACTGCGTGTCTCTTTCATCATCTTGTACGGCATTAAATGACTCATTGAGACGATCCTGATATTCAGTCTCTTTGTCCGTTTCAATCGCAATAAGTTCTTGTTCATTATTGAATTTTTTGTCGGTAAGGTCTCTTTTGGTTTTGTTTATTTGAATATCTTTTGTTGTCGTTTCGATTTCCTTGGTTATTTGATCAACGTTATTTTGGGCTATTTCTATTTTTGCCTTAGCTTGAGCCGTTTTTTCCTTGGCAATATCCTTTTCTGTCTCTATCTGCGTGGGCATTAAGGCAGCGTGGCGTTGAATAGCCGTCGCCAGTTGCGTCAGTCCCGGCACCAGTGTTTGTTTTTTATCGGCTACTTCCCTTTCGGCATCCATTAACTGCCGGAAATAATCTGTTTTTCCGGCCTCCAGAACAATGAGCTCCCCTTCTTTTACGATGATTTCTTCAATAATCGGAAGAAGCTCTAATTTTTTTTGTGCTGCCAACAGTTTAGCACTGGCCAGTTGTACTTCGTATGGCGCGGTTGCCGCATCCAGATCGACCAATGCTTTTCTGTATCCCTCCATTTCCAGATCAATGGCGCTTTTTTCCGCGATAAGAACAGCCTGCCGGGCATCCACTTCGACCAATGCTTTTCTGTATCCCT
>Ga0209311_1001316_pt1 | contig 20296 bp, 10 predicted proteins | sample AD_UKC045_MetaG_FD_184417 | JGI IMG/M metagenome (GOLD analysis project Ga0209311, IMG submission 184417) | Active sludge microbial communities of municipal wastewater-treating anaerobic digesters from USA - AD_UKC045_MetaG (SPAdes) (version 2) | ecosystem: Engineered > Bioreactor > Anaerobic >... | reverse complement strand
ATGTAGTCTCGTTTGAATTTCCCGGGGGACAGGATATTGGGCCATTTTCAGGTTCAATTCCAACTTTAGGCCTTATGCATGTTTTAACACCGGTTCTTACGCAGAGAGAATATGGATTAGGGGTCTCCTTGAACTTTAATCATGATCTCACCGTGCAATGGAATACAGATAACCACGGTGAGGCAGTCTTGATTAGTATTACGGTCGATAATGGGGACGACATCCCGAAAATTTGTGACTGCCGTGTTCGCGACGACGTAATTTTATCGTTCCCGCCCAATACCTCATCGCCATCGCCGCTAATGGAATCGATCACTATGGTTTTTCGCTGGAACGCGAAACGTTTGCATTCATTGACGTGCCACTCACTGATGGCGGACATGCTCCCATCGGTATCCGCACGTCCTCCAGCATTGGCGCGTCTTCGGATAATTAGTACTACCGGGTTAGGGAGAATTTACACCGTTCATTGAAAGGGAACAAAAGATGAACAAGCGAAGCAGTTTTTTTATTTTCATCGCGGTTTTGACAGTACTCGTAACGGGAGGGATTGCAGCACAAGAAACGCCACCCAAAGACATCGTAGAACTCCAAAAAGCCGCCAAGCAAGGCGACCCACAAGCACAATGTGATCTTGGAGCCTGTTACCATGAAGGTAAAGGAATTGCTCAGAATTTTGCTAAGGCAAAAAAATGGTACCAAAAAGCCGCCAAGCAAGGAAATGTTGCCGCACAAACCAATTTGGGATCGCTTTATTATTATGGACACAAAGGTGTAACCAAAAATTATGAGAAATCGGTCGCTTTGATTCGCAAAGCTGCGGATCAGGGGTATGCAGAGGCGCAACACAACTTGGGAGTCTGTTATTACAGCGGGACCGGTGTTCCAAAGGATGATACTGCAGCCGCAAGTTGGTTTCAAAAGGCTGCGGACCAAGGATATTCATTTTCCCAGAATTTTTTGGGAATCTGTTATGAAAATGGCATTGGCGTGCCTCAAAACGATGCGGAAGCGTTGAATTGGTATCGAAAGGCTGCGGAACAGGGAGATGCCATAGCCCAAGGCAATACAGGGAATTGCTACCTTTACGGAACAGGCGTCCCCCAGGATTACGCTGAAGCCGAAAAATGGTTTGCTAAAGCGGCAGAACAAAATTCTGCTGACGCACAATATTGGCTGGGTTATCTCTATTCTGGAGGCATGTATTCAATTGAATATGAAGGCAGTTTGAAAGCTTCATTCAATAAGGGTCTTTATAATCATGAAATTCCACTTGAGGGATTGGACAAGATCATCTCAAAGGACTATGCCAAGGCAGTGAACTGGTATCACAAGGCCGCCGAACAAGGATGTGTGGAAGCACAATATAATTTAGGTGTATGTTATGCCAACGGTTGGGGTGTGGCCAAAGACCCTTCACAAGCAGGAAATTGGTTTGAAAAAGCTGCTGAACAGGGGGATCCCGCAGTTCAAAACGGTGTGGCGAATACGTATCGCGAAGGTATAGGTGACCAAAAGAATCCTGAACGGGCAGTGCATTGGTATCAAGTTGCGGCGAAATCCGGAAACGCCGATGCACAAAAGAACCTCGGAAGTTGTTACCTCAACGGGGAAGGCATCCAAAAGAACCCGTCAAAAGCGGTGGGCTGGTATAAAAAAGCAATTGCACAAGGCAATGCTGAGGCCGAAGAACTGCTCTGGGATTATTATTGTACGTGTGATAAAGATCAAGAAGCCATGAGGTGGCTTCGAAAAGCTGCAAAACGAGGAGACACATCAGCCCAGGTTTTACTGGGCGGTTGCTACGAGGAAGGAATGGGTACTCGAAAAAACTTTGAAAAAGCTTTGTATTGGTATAAAAAAGCCGCCGGTCAAGGATCGGTTTACGCACAATGCTACTTGGGTGACTGTTACTTGGAAGGTAAAACTTTCCCGCAAAACGACGCTGAGGCGGTCAAATGGTTACGCCAAGCCGCTGATCAAGGAGACGCCTCGGCACAGTATAAACTGGCACAGTGTTATGTACAGGGAAAAGGTGTTCCAAAAGATGATGCCGCCGCTTTTACCTGGTATCGAAAGACTGCCGAACAGGACGATTTTCTCGCCCATGGAGAACTTGGTCAGTGCTACGCAGACGGGAAAGGCACTTCCAAGGATAATGTACAGGCATACTATTGGCTCTCTTCGTCAAACTTATCAATTCCCAATATTGATCTTGATAAAAAAATAGCCGAAATAGCCACAAAATTATCCCCCGACGAACTTGTCAGTGTTAGTTTCAAACTAGCAGAGCATTTCAACTCAAAGCATGACTACAACGAAGATAGGATAAAGAAAGTACGTGAATGGTATCTTATCGCCGCCGAAGCAGGAAATGATGCAGCAAAATTAAAGCTTGCTCATTCTTATAATGGTCCTGATTGGATACGGGACAATGTCAAAGCTTATATGTGGTTCACCCTTGCCGGTAATTCCGAAGATATTATCAAGAAAAAACAGGCTTTGGCCGCACACATGACCCCCGAACAAATCGCAGAAGCAGAAAAAATGGCACAAGAATGGGCCTCAAAAAAATAGCAGAACTTTGATTGCAAAAAGTCTCTGGGTGATTTCCTGCTTCTCGGCTTAAGATCGGATTCCCCGCGCAGGATGATTCTCCGGACAGGCCGTGGTGATGTCGCCGTGCATATATACCCGATTCGCAGTGAACGCAGAAAATCCGGTATAGTATCGTTTCTTCAAAGTTAAATTTCTTGGCCTCAACCCCAAAGGAGTTCGACCATGGATTTCGTATTTCAACGCAGTTATCGCGGCCCGCTCAAGGCGGTCTTGTTGGATTGGGCCGGAACCACGCTCGACTATGGCTGTATGGCCCCCGCCGTGGTGTTCATCGACGTATACAAGCGCAAAGGCGTGAATATCACGATGGATCAGGCCCGCGAGCCGATGGGCGCGCACAAACGCGTCCATATCCAGAAAATTTCACAGATTGATGCCGTGCGTAACCAATGGAAAGAAGTTCATGGCCAATACCCCACGGAAGCGGACGTGGATGAGATGTTCAAGATGTTTATCCCGCTGCAATTGGACTGCCTCGCCACGTATGCCGATCTAATCCCCGGCACACTGGAGGCGATCAAGGATTTCCGCGCGCGCGGATTGAAGATCGGATCCACCACCGGCTACACCGGCGAAATGATGGAATTGCTCATGCGCGAAGCGGCTGCGCGCGGCTATGAACCCGATTCCACGGTCTGCGCCACCGACGTGCCCGCCGGACGCCCCGAACCCTGGATGTGCCTCGTGAACGCTATGCGCCTCCAGCTTTATCCCATGGAAGCCTTTGTCAAAGTCGGCGACACGCTCCCGGACATCTATGAAGGGCTGAATGCGGGCATGTGGACCATTGGCCTCGTCATCACGGGCAATGAAATAGGCGTGAACGAAGCGGAACTGAAGGCGATGGATCCCGGTGTGCTCGAACGCAAGCGCGCCCGCGCGTATACCCGCATGGCGCAGGCTGGCGCGCATTACGTCGTGGACGGCATCTGGGACGTGCCCCCGCTTCTCGATGAGATCAACCAGCGCCTCGCGCGCGGCGAGCACCCCTGACTAAAGTTGCCCCATGAAAGTCCCGCGGCCAAAAACCACAATAACCATTGCCACCATTGCTGTTGTAATTCTGTTGAGCCTCTGGATGGCGCTGGGCTATGCGGTGGTATATATTGCCTTGAGCCCGCATCCCGGCGAAGTGCCCGCCGAAATCACGCTGGGTGGGCTGCAAGCGGATAATGTTGCGTTTACCGCGGAAGATGGCGTGAATCTTTCGGCATGGTGGCTGGGGAAAAACACGGATCGCGCCGTGATTTTGCTCTCCGGCATTTCCGCGGACCGCAGGCAGGGCAAATCCAAGGCTGAGATTTTTCTGCAAGAAGGCTTTGACGTGCTGCTGCCCGACCTGCGGGGCACGGGCCGAAGCGATCCGGCGCTCGTGACTATCGGCTGGAATGAACGTCGCGACCTCAAGGCCTGTTTCGATCACATGCGGGAGCGCGGCTACAAGCACATTGGCGCGTACGGCCTGTCGCTGGGCGCGGCCACCATCGCGTATTCGTTCAAGGAAATCCCCGATTTCGCCTTTGTCGTTTTGGAGTCCTGCTACGATACTATGACCTCCGCGATGAACAACCGCCTTGATATCGTCCATATACCGCATTTCGTGGCGTGGCCAGTGCTATTCTGGGGCGAACATAAAATAGGCGTCAGCATGAAGGAATTGCAGCCGGTGGATTTCATGCCCTACTGCAAAGCGCCCGCCTTAATCATTTCAGGGGATGCGGAGCGCGTGTTAACCGAGGCCGAAACCCGGAGCCTGTACGAACATTGCGGATCGTCTCTAAAGCGGGTGCATATTTTTAAGAATGGCACGCACAGCCATCTGCACAAGGAATCGCCGCAGGAATATCGGCAGACCCTTAAAGAGTTTATTCAAGAGGTTGCCGCGCAGTGGAAATAAGTACCGCCGCATAACCGAAGGAGCACGACAATGCGTTCAATCAACCGCCGCGAGTTTATCCAGCAATCCGCCGCCGTGGTCACCGCCGCCTGCGTCCTCTCGCCGTTGGCCGCGGGGGAAAATGCCGTGAAAGCGGCCTGCACCCGCCACCCGCTGGGCAAGACCGGCGTCATGCCTACGCTGCTCGGCATGGGCACGGGCACCCGCGCGGGCAACAAGTCTTCGGAACAAAACCGGCAGGGGCGCGAAGGGTTCCTGAAAACGCTGGTGCACGCCTATGAACAAGGCATCCGCTATTACGACATGTCGGATTCCTACGGCGCGCACGAATATGTCCGCGACGCGATCAAACAGGCCAACATGCCCCGGCAGGAACTCGTGCTCAATACCAAGACCGATTCCAAGGATGCGGCCAAGGTTCGCGCGGATATCGAACGGTTCCGCAGGGAACTCGATACGGATTATCTGGACGTTGTGATGCTGCATTGCATGACAAGCAAAGAGTGGCCGGAAAAACTCGCGCCCTGCATGGACGTGCTGTCGGAAGCCAAGCAAAAAGGGATTATCCGGGCGCACGGGGTTTCCTGTCACGATAAGGGCGCACTGCAACGGGCGGCGGAATCCCCCTGGGTGGACGTGATGCTTGCGCGGATCAATCCGGGCACGGTGCTGATGGATGGAACACCGGACGAAATCGCCGCCATTTTAAAGACTGCACACGCAAACGGCAAGGGCGTGATCGGCATGAAAATTCTGGGCGAAGGCAATTTGGTCAAAAGAATCGACGAAGCACTGAAGTTTGCGGTGGGCCTGGGATGTCTCGATGCCATGGCCATCGGTTTCGTGAAACCCGGCGAAATCGACGACACCATCGCCCGGATTGAGACTGCCGCAACAAAATAGACCCAGATAAAGCATCAAACGAAAGACGCGTGGTTGATGTGGAGGCGGGATTTATCACCGTGCTTCTGCTAACCATCCGGACAGCATACCCGGAAGCCTACATTGAATACGGGTTGATACGGTGCGTACCCCAGACGGTACGAGGCGGTTGCCCGGCATGGGCGATCATACCACGACCCGCCACGCACGACGCGCGGAATGTCTCCAGAAAAATCGTTCCGGCCATCGGATTCATTGTAGGGATAGGGCCGATACATGGAAAGGGTCCATTCGCTCGCGTTTCCATGCATATCGTACAACCCCCAGGGATTAGGCCGGTATCGGGCCACATCCGAAGGCAGAAACGAACCATCATCAAAACGTTCATCCTTGGGAATCCAATCATCATAAGGGGTGGGATTTTCCAACACATGCACCCCCTGATAGGTCTCGCGCGCGAATTCTTTCAGCCGGGTATCCCCCAGGTTGGCAAAGTTGGAGAAATCCGCATCCGGTCCGCCAAAGAAGAAGGGGGTGATGGTTCCCGCGCGGCACGCATATTCCCATTGTGCTTCCGTTGGCAGGATAAAGGCCTGACCCGTCTTATCCGAGAGCCAGCGGCAAAACTCCATCGCGCGATTCCAGGAGACCCGCACCACGGGCTGCTGTGGACCATTCACTGGATACCCCCGGATGCCAAACTGATAGGAGTGCATGGGTTCCACGCCGCTGTCATGATCCGGATCAAAACGTTTGAATTGTTCGTTCGTAATTTCACATTGCCCCATCCAGAAAGGTTTTTCGATATTGATGCGGGTAACAGGTCCTTCGGCTTCATCGCTCATATCAAAGGCGCCTGCGGGAATGTAGGCCAGTTCAAGGAAAACGCTCTCTCCGAGAGCTATCGTGCGAGTTGTGCCCGTTTTGGGATTTTCGGATATCTCGGCGGGTTTTGGTTCTTGTGTGGCGGATTCCTCTGGAAGAGCTTCCGGGGTCGGAAGCGGCGTTCCAGGGATGTCTGTTTCCGTGGGCTTGATGGTTTCATAATCCACCTCCAGATTGGCATATTTCCACAGAAGTTCCCGGCGGCGTTCTGCACGCTGGCGGAGAGCTTCCTCCCCCACAATCTCTGTCCACGTCCCATGAAACGGAGCGTTAAGATCAATCCAAGTATTCAACCGATCCCAAGCTTCCTTATCCAATACTACGCCATGATGCCCTTTTTCAAGACGCTGCGCCAATTCCGTCGTGCTCGCGTGAAATTCCATGGGAGCGAGCAGGTGATAATCGCTTTCAATCCCTGACCGGCGCACATAGCGATGTAGACTGGCATAAGCTGCGGAGAACTTGCCCCCCAGTTTCCCGCCATTGCCCGCATACATGCTTTTCCAATCGGTGATCTGTTCCGTGCCACGCAGATCTGGGCGGTCTTTTTGAGTTCCGTCATGGCACGAGAGACAGTATCGATCAAGAACTGGCTGCACTTCACGGCTGAAGCCAAATCCGCGAACCGGGCCCCGCCAGGCAGCTATCGCATCAGGGCTGCCGCGGGAGGCGGTAGTCGACTTGGCCGAGGGTGTGCTGTTTTGCGGTTCATGGCACCCGAGACATGAAACAGTTTCCCCGGGCATTGCTGTAAACCAGCTTCGCATGAGTTGCAAGGCGCGGCCCTTTTCATCCAAGGGCTGTATCGATATGGGTGTGTTCGCCGGAACCCGGAACAGTGCGGAACCATCCTCTGCCACGGGGACGGTCCCCAACACCCGTTTAATGTCCCATGGGCCGTCCATGCCGATCACCCCCAATAATCCTCCCGTTTTCCGGTACGCATACACATAGGATATCAGCCGGAGCGACTTGACCGATCCCCGCGGCAACCCGGCAAGGCCCTGGCCTGCGTATACATCGGTGAGATAGACCACGGCCTCTTTTTCACCTGGTTTTATCTTATCCGGAATCAACGGCGGCATTGGAGTGGCACGCACGGGAATCGGCTCGAACAAGACATACCCCGGCTCTTCGCGCAACAACAGTAAATTGTCGAACACATCCGCCAAATAAATGCCCCAGAGGGCCAAAGGAGCAGGTTGACACGCTACCAGGAAATAGTTATCGGACAAGGGATACGGATGAAGAAACTTGGGCCACGAATCATCGGCCAAAGTATCCTTTATTACAGGATCGACCGCCTTGCCAAATCCCGGTATGCGCTGAACCGCCCCCTCTGCTTCACGGCGGCCAAGCGCAGGGTCGAACACAACAAGTTCCCCCATGCGCGCCACCCCATGGTGTCCAGTAACGATGGCCACCACTTTCGTGGGATGGCTTGGGATGGGCCGCGCGTACATGACGGAGGTCGGCCAATAGGAATTGCTCCCATAATATTCCATTTGTTCCGTGCCGTCCGGATTCATGTGGAAGAGAAGGCGGGTGTTGCTATGGGGCGTATCGGTATATTCCCAGCGCGTATAAAGAATCCGGCCGTTATTAAGCACCGTTGGACACCAATTATGGTCTTGATCAAAACACAATTGCCGCACCCCTGTTCCATCGGCATTCATGATGCACAGGTTGGCGACGCTGTCGTATCCCGACACACAAGGGACGCCCTGGTAATTGGCCGTCGAGGAAAAAATGATCCGTCCATCCGGCAAATAACATGCATCATAATTGTCCACATCGTCTTCTTCGCCCACTGTCACTTGGCGCAATCCCGAACCATCCATGCGTATTTCCCATATTTGGCATCGGCCATTCGATCCCGGCATGGAAAACAGAATGCGCTTCCCATCGAAATGAAGATCCACATCACCCGCGAAAAGCGATTTTTCTGGCCTGAAGAGTGTGGTTAATACCCCCGCTGGACGAACGGGCGACAGCAGTGCAATTTCATTGATATATTGGTCCAACGACAGAGAACAATTTCCCTGCCAGTTTCTGGGAAGCCCCAGCGATTCCGCCCCGGCACTCCGTTTGACTACAAGCAATCGATCAAATTCCGATAAAAGCGGATTCGCCGCCAGCACCTCGCGTTTAAACACCGCAAACTCCGTTATTGTCTCATTGTCCGGGACCATGACGTCCCCCATGGCCGCCAATTGCGCCTCATATTGATTGATCCGTTCGAGATAGGCGGGACCCTTTGTATACGCGTTCGGATAGGTTGCGGATAGATCCGAAATTGTCCGCCGCAACGCCTCCAATTTCCTCTGATTCAGGGGAAGTTCTTCGGAAGCGGCTCCCTGCAGCATGACACCGGCACTGCACAGCAAAAACATCCACCCTTTAGTCTCGCACAGGATGGCGAACGTTTTCCTCATGGTCCAATCTCTTCCAGATATACTTCGCGGCGTTCATCGGAGGATTTGCGCAAGGCAAAGGCGAACCGGAGGATCTCACGGGCGTTATCACCGGTAAGCAACGGCTTTTCCTTGCCTTGAATGGCCGCCAGAAAATTCCGCTGGGCATGCTTGAATCCCGAAGCCCAATCCGATTCCACCTCATGGTGCTGCCAGCCATTGCCCGTAAATGTGCTGACGGCCGGACCGTCAAGAAGGTTCCCGGTGCAGCGGCGCACCAGGATCATGCCTTTGCTTCCGGTGACCTCGAACCATTCATCACAGGAGTAATAGTTGGAAGGAATTGGAAGTTCAAGGGCCTGTGTGTAATCGCACACGCCATACCGCTTGCCCGCCTTGTATTTCCACATTAACACGGCGGGACAATCCACCAGGTCGTTCAGAGTGTCAATCCACGCAGTGACCTTTTCCACTTCCCCCATCAAATACCATGCGGTGGCCCACATGTGATGTCCATGATCGAAGGTTTGCAGGTACCGGCCCGCAGCCGCCTCTTCCAAGCGCCAACCCCATGTTTCAAGGGGAACCTCCCACCCGCCTTGCCACTGGCCGCCCAAAAATTTCATGCGCAGCATAATAGGCTCGCCGATCACACCGTCATCTATGAGTTTTTTCGCATACACGATGGGCGGATAAAACACATAGTTATCCGTGACTTTGTACACGGTGTTAACTTCGCGCACGGCGGCCAGCATGCGATCCGCGCTCTCCATGCTGATGGTCATGGGTTTTTGAACGGCAATGTGTTTTCCCGCCCGCACGGCTTCCATGACCATGGGCTCATGGATGGGTTGCGGCGTAATGATCTCCACCGCGTCAATATCCGCGTCGGCCAGCAGTTCCTGATAATTCGTATATGTCTTGGGAATGTTCCATTCCTGCTGCCGCTTCGCCACGGTCTCCGGATTGACATCGCAGATCGCCGTTACCCGTGCATCGGAGCAATCTGCGTATGCCGCGAAATGTAGATCGGAAATGCGCCCGCAACCAATAAAGCCCACTCGTATCATCGTTAATACTCCTCAAATGCTGATGGGGAATTGTGCCGTATCCGCCACGCGTTGCGCCAATAATGCGAGGCGAGTGCTTTCCAGCACGCGCCGGGTATGCAGGCCGTCCGCAGAAGGCATGCCGTCAAGATCGGCAAGAAAATCATAGAAATATCCGCCTGGCTGGTTCGGAGCGGCAGGCTCTTCCACCACATCATCCATGTCATGGCGCCACACGGATACATGGGTGCCGTTGCAGGACGTTTCCGCCACGCCCTCCGTCCCCGCGATAGTGAACCGCCAATACGGCGGCATGGTGTAGCCATGTTTGTCCGAACTCAAATAGGAAACGTCGCCCAGCACCCCGCCGCCATTGTCGAGCTTCAACATGAGCATGGCCCCATCCTGAAACCAGGGATGGGTTTTAAGTTTGGCATTCCATGCGCGCGCCGCCGTAATCTCCACGATGCGGCGCCCGGTCAGCCACGGGATGATGTCGATGCCGTGAATGGCGATATCATTGATCGATCCGCCGTGTTTGCCTTCCTCCAGCATCCACATGGGGCGCGTCCCGTAGAGCAGGGGATGCTGGCCAAGAAAGGTAATGGCATGCACTTCCCCCAAACGTCCATCGCGAAGTATGTTCCGTAGCGCGATATAGGGGCCCAGATTGCCAAGATCCAGCATGCAGCCTACACACAAACCATTCTGCGCAGAAAGGGCGGAGATGCGATCCAACTCATCGAGCGAGATGCAAAGCGGCTTGTCACTGATTACGTGCTTGCCGTGCTCCATGGCCTGAAGGAGGCGTTCACCCCGGATGCGGTAGTAATCCGCGCATGCCACCACGTCACACTCCACTTCCTCCAGCATCCGCGCGTAGGAATCATGCGTGATCCGGATACCTTGTTGGGACAGTTGCGCGCGCGTGGGGGCATCTTCCTCACAGGCTGCCACGACCTCAATGGTTTCGTTTTGACAGGCGAGGTTATACAGCCCAATGCCATGCGCATGCCGAAATCCAACAAATGCCAACCGCATCATACACTCTCCCTGTGAACCTCATTACTCTGCCTGTGAATGGGGGGCATGATCAAGCCCTGCCCCAGGAGAGGCATCCATCTTTGTGAGTCCCCCGCCTCCTTCGGCGGCGATTCGTAGAAGAAAGTAAAATGCGAGGTTGGGAGGGCGAGGCTCCTGCCGAGCCGTCAGAACAAAATCAACAAGGCATATTTTATCTCGGCAGGTGCCTCGCCCTCCCGATCATGGCCACTTTCTTAGCAGTTCAGGGGAGCGACGCGTTCATTTTTTTCAGCAGGTTGAGGGCAACATGGTGGTAGGTAAGCGCGACATCGGGGCCGCCGCTGTTTTCCTCACCATACTGGTCATCATCGCCATAGGTCCAAGGCGGCACGGCATCCCACTGACTCTTGGGAATCATATAGCCGATTTCATCGTTGGCCAGGCCAATCACAAAGGCCATTCGGGCTTTTTCCTCCATTTCTTCGCGGAGCGGAGGCACTTCCTGCGGCGGGATGTCAAAGTCACGGCCCGCCCGCGCTTCTACGCCCCCTTGAACAATTTCAGGATATAGTTCGCCGGGAGCGGTAAGAATGCAGACATCGCCAATCCGGATTACATTCACTTCGCTCTTGGCCCGCCCCTGGCCATAGTAGCCCTGATGTAACAGACCCAGGCGGACAGCCCACTTAAATATGCCTTGCATGGGGGCGAGGTACGTTTTTGCGGCAATGGCCAACCGGGGATTTTCATTTTTCCAGACCCGTGGGCTGCGCAGGGCATTACAGGCCACAATCGCCGTATTCAAGCCCAATGCGGCGGCTTTATCAAAAGAGCTGTCCTTGTACGCATTCTGCCGGTCGCGGTCCGGCACCGTCACGCCCAACTGAGTCATCAATCCGCCGACCATGCCCTGGAAATACAGGCAAATGCCGCCGAATCCCTGGACGCCGTTGGGCGCGGGCACGCCGCGTTCGATGCCCTCGCGAAGGTAATGACAAAAATCGGAGGTGATCAAAGGATTCCCGCCGCCCAGCGCTTCCGGATGATTCCCCCAGTTAACAAAGGTTGCGATGGTCCGGTCGCTGCCCTGTTCCGTAAAACGAAACAAATACATGTTGAGATCCATCACTTCCGGTTTGCGGGAATCCCGGATAAATCCATCGGGACCTGCTTGGACATGGGTGCAATACATATCGGAGGGTTGCAAGCGCTGTACAGCTTCTTCAATGGCTTCTTTGGCCGATTGACAGATCAGGTCCATATAGTCTTCATCATAGCCAAAGATTGGGACATCGAGTTCTTCACCCCGGAAGGTGATGCGGAAGGCAAAACTCCAATTCCCCATGGTGTCGGGCACTTCATGACAATGGGTGGAGGAAAACATAATGTGGGAGATATCCAGCGCCGGGTTCACCATTTTCCGGATTTTCACGAAATAGTTGTGGAAGATGCCAATACTGTCGAAAGTGACCATCACCAGTGTAACGCCATTGTTGCGCAAGGCCAGGGCACGGCACCAGATTTGATCATGAATTTCCTTTGCGGGACGGTTGGTGCCAAAGCCTGCGATCCACACCCCGTCAAACTTTCCGTTCCCATTCTTATCCACAAAGGTGTCAATGCCCTTGTCATATTTATTGTTCCCATTGACATCCTTCCAACTGTCCTTGAGGTCAAGATTCGGCGTGATATCGCGTATGCCCACACCCACCTGGAGCGTGCCTGGGGGCGTCTTATCACCGGGTGGCGGCAGCATAAGATCGAGGGAATAATCGTGATACGGCCCCTGGGCCAGATACCACATGAACACGGCGGCGGCGGCAGTAAGGAGTACAACGAGTATCAACAAAGCAAAGAGAATTTTATGCCGGCGAAAAAAGGCTTCTTCCGAAAACACGTCTTTACTCTCCTTTGAAAAAACCGTAGACGGTTAGGACCGCGTACAAACAGACATCATTTTACCATAGAATGCCTATTCAAGATGCGGTATGGCCGCCACCCTTGAACACGGCGGCATAACAGGATAAAGGTGAAAAATCCGGCCTTGTTGCGGTACAATAATTTCAGGATTCACTCCCAAAAGATCCTTCCCGCGGAGGGTTAGGATAATCGGTAATCCACCGGTCTTGAAAACCGGCGCCTTCGGGCTTAAGCGTTCGAGTCGCTTACCCTCCGCCATCTTTCACCCCCGAAATTCAACGCTCCTGCTGGAAATGATTGATTGTGGTATGATTGCACCGTTTGAGAGGCAGGTGTTAAGAAGGAACACATTTGTGAAAGATCCCATGTATCGATTGGTGGCGATTTCAGGACGGTGGAAGGGGCGTGCCTGGTCTTTTGGTTCCAAGGGATTCACACTCGGGAGAGATGCGGGGTGTGAAATAAGAATAACCGATCCTACCATTTCCCGGCGGCAGTGCCGGGTTTTTGTGGAAGATCAGGAGGTCCATTTTGAGGAGTTGGGCGGGGCGAATCCGGTGTTGATCAATGGCATCCCTCAAACGAACGCCGTATTGAAGCCGGGCAGTGTGATTGCTTTGGGCAAGTGGCAGTTTCTGGTGTCCGCCGAGATGGAGGCAGAAATGGAACAGAACACGGCGGACGATGCCAGTCTGGTTACGAAATCATGGGCGAAGGGGGAGCCGGTCACGCTGGAAATTGATTCGGCGCGGCCGGATGCCCACCCTAGACCGAGCACCATTCAGGATTTTCTGTTTCTATATGACTTGGGCCGGGCGCTCAGTGAAGCGGACAGCATCTCCAAGCTCACACAAATTCTGGCGGAAGGATTGCATCGCCGATTCCATCCAAGGAGCCTGTGGATTGCGCTGGTACATGATGAGTCGCAGATACGGATGATTCATGAAGAAACCGCTAAAGAGAGTGTGGCGCCGCAACAGTGGATGAATCGCGCGCTTGAGGAAGGCTGTGGCATTCTGGCGCCGGAGGTGAAAAAAAGCGGGAGCGGACGCATGTTGACCTTGACCTTGGCTGCACCGTTGGCGGCGCATGGGGCGAATGTTGGCGCGGTGGCGCTTCAGACCAGCGTCCCGCATGGGGCGTATGACGAGGACGACTTGCGCATGCTGGCGCTTATCGCGCGCACGGCCGCGCCCTTGATGTGCAGTGTGCAACACGCGGAACACTTGGAGCGGGAAAATGTTCGGCTTCGCGCCCAAGCCGGCGAATCCGGGACGCTGGTGGGTGAGAGCCGGGCCATGGGATCGGTGCGGCACCAGATTACCAAGGCGGCGAAAACAAATTTAAGCGTGCTGATTACAGGGGAAACGGGAACCGGGAAAGAATTGGCGGCGCGGATGCTCCACGCGCACTCCGGGCGGTGCAATGGGCCGCTGGTGGTGGTGAATTGCGCGGCCATCCCGAAGGATTTGTTTGAGAGCGAATTTTTCGGCTATGAAAAAGGAGCGTTCACGGGGGCCACGGAATCGCGTACAGGGCTGTTGGAGCAGGCGCACGGGGGCACGCTGTTTCTAGATGAGATTGGCGATCTGAGCCTGGACAATCAGGCCCGTATTTTGCGCTGTATCGAGGGAGGCGCGTTCCGCCGGGTTGGGGGCCGAAGCGAGATTCAGGTGGATGTGCGTTTTCTGGCGGCGACCAACAAGGATATTGCGGAGGCCATACGCGAAGGCGCGTTCCGCAACGATCTGTATCACCGGCTGAACGCGGTGGAGATTTATCTTCCGCCGTTGCGGGAGCGGCCTTCGGATATCGAGGTGTTGGCGTTGCATTTTTTCGAGTTGTTTCGCACCCAGGCCAAGCATCCTTTGCTGGGGTTTACACCGGAAGCGCTTAAACATTTGCGGGGGAGGAAATGGCCGGGCAACGCGCGGGAACTGCGCAACTGCATCCAGCGCGCAGTGGCCATGGCGAAGAAACAGATCACCGTGGCCGACCTGTTCGGCCAAGCACACCGGGAGGAGGCATCCGAAGGGAACTCGGAAGCGCATACCTTGCTGGAAGCCGAAAAACGGCACATCGCATTGGTATTGCGCTGGTGCGGCGGCGATGTCGAAGAGGCCGCCCGCATTCTACAGATCGGCTACAGCACCCTCCGCCGGAAAATCAGCGAGTATCACTTGAAGTAGGCTTGTTGTCAAAAAATACATCCGAAGAGATCGGTCCGATCAGTCCGATCCGGTAAATTCCCATACGCCTTCCTTCCGTCACCTTCTGCTCAAAATGAGCACGGAAATGCGCTTCATCAGGCGCGCTCAATCCTCTTTCTCCAATAGATCTTTCTCTAACTTCCCGCCGCGCAAGGGCTTGCCGTTCCTTTTCCCCTTCATAGCCGCTCCTGGCATCCGGGTTGCTTTTCAAAGATCGCATGTAGGGTTGGGAGAATGAAGTGTGAGCATTAGATTGGGAGCCTGTATGACATCGAAACCGGAGGGGCCATCCGGCGGCTCAGGCAAGCCGCTGTTTGGGCGTAAGTCTTTGAACAGCATCCGCAAACAGCACATCGAGCAAGTGCTCGCGATAACCGGTCACAACCTGTCCGACGCTGCCCGAATGCTCGATATCAGCGAAGCCGGATTACGCCGGTGGATGCACAAACTCGAAATTCCAGAACGCAGTGACGCGCTCAAAATGAGCACGGAAAACGATAAGAAGTAAGAATCAACACGGGAGATATAACGATGATGCGGATAGAGTCTTTTAAGAAGCATGTGTGGGAAACCAAGATGGGATGGTTTATCCCACTTTTATTTGAATTTATGTTGCTACTCTTTATCAGCCCAGGTATCTGGGCGGACAGCACACCATATCTCATCAAGGATATCAACACGGTCCCGCAGATAGATTTTTCAACATCAACAACAAATATATGTGTGATTGGATCTACAGTGTTTTTCAATATGGATGATGGTGTAAATGGAAATGAATTATGGAAAAGTGATGGCACGACAACCGGGACTGTTCTTTTGAAAGATATTAACCCGGGCATAGCAGGATCAGATCCGCAATACTTTGTAGCTATGGGGGGTACGTTATTTTTTTCTGCATATGATGGTTTAAATGGGACCGAATTATGGAAAAGTGATGGAACAGGAGAAGGTACAGTTTTAGTTGCAGATATCCTACAGGATGGTGGTTCTGCCCCGAAAGAAATTACAGTGGCTGGATCGACACTATTTTTTTCTGCATATGATGACGCTATCGGATGGGAGTTATGGAAAAGTGATGGGACAAGTGCCGGAACAACCCTTGTTAAAGATATCTATCCTGGAGCAAATAGCGGCGAACCACAATACTTTGCCGCAATGGGTTCTACGGTGTATTTTCAGGCACGTGATGGTGTATATGGTCGTGAGCTGTGGAAAAGTGATGGGACTGCCACTGGTACAGTTTTATTGAAGGACATATTACCAAATACAGGTGGATCCTATCCTTGGCCATTGATTGCATCAAATTCTATGCTCTTTTTTGGTGCAAGTGACGGTATAAATGGAACTGAATTGTGGAAAAGCGATGGGACTGCTTCCGGAACAGTTTTGATTAAAGACATTTTCACAGGATCCAATAGTTCCAATCCATCCAATCTGACAGCATTGGGGTCATGGGTCTATTTTACAGCAAATGATGGCGCCAATGGATACGAATTGTGGAAAAGCGATGGAACAACCACTGGAACAGTGCTTGTTAAAGACATATACCTTGGCGCAAACAATTCTTGGCCGCAGCAATATAAAACAATAGATTCAACCATATACTTCCAAGCAAATGATGGAACAAATGGTGTTGAATTGTGGAAAAGCGATGGCACTACCGCAGGAACAGTTTTGATTAAGGACATTTCCACTGGCGTCAATAATTCCAGTCCATCCAATCTGACAGCATTAGGGTCCATGCTTTATTTTAGGGCAAACGATGGCACAAATGGATACGAATTGTGGGAAAGTGATGGAACAATGTCCGGAACAGTCCTTGTGAAGGATATCTTTCCTGGAACATCTAGTGCTAACATTTTATATCCAGTTGTTATGGGGCCGAATATTTATTTTAGGGCAAACGACAATACACACAGCGAAGGGTTTTGGAAGAGTGATGGAACGGAAGCGGGAACAATACTTGTAAAAGATGTCCGGCCTGCTGTCAGCAATTCCAATCCAACTACATTGCTGGCACTTGGCTCCACGTTGTACTTTGGCGCTAATGATGGTGTGAACGGCAAGGAACTATGGAAAAGCGACGGAACGACGGACGGAACGGTTTTAATCAAAGACATTTGTCCAGGTGTGTCTGATTCCTATGTCAAAACTCTAAAACCCGTAAATTCAATCTTATTCTTGTCGGCGAGTGACGGCAGTTATGGCGGTGAATTGTGGAAAACGGATGGAACGTCGACAGGTACTGTCCTAATAAAAGATATTAATCCAGGAGCACAATATTCGGATATATCTTCTCCAACCGTCATAGGCTCTATGTTATATTTTGGAGCGTATAACGCTACCTATGGCAAAGAATTATGGAGAAGTGATGGAACAAATGCTGGCACTGTTCTTGTAAAAAACATTAGCCCAACTACAAACTCTTCGAATCCGGAGTTCTTGACGGTACTAGGTACAACACTATTCTTTCGTGCTGCTGATACAACAAATGGATACGAGCTATGGAAAAGCGATGGAACGGAATCTGGTACAGTTCTTGTAAAGGCTATCAATCCTGCAGGGTTCGGTTCTCAACCGAGATATTTAACAACATATGATTCTTCCGTATATTTCAACGCGATGGATTCAACAAATGGTTGGGAATTGTGGAAAAGCGATGGAACTTCTGCAGGCACGGTCTTGGTGAAGGATATTGATCCGGGCACGAACAGTTCTTTCCCAGAACCTCTGATTGTTATGGGATCTTCACTTTACTTTCCCGCACAAGATATTACCTGCGGCACTGAATTATGGAGAAGTGATGGCACAAGCAATGGTACATCTCTTGTAAAAGATATTAATCCGGGCGTGAATGGTTCTTCGATAGCTTATATGACGGCTATCGGTCAAACACTATTCTTTCGTGCAGATGATGGAATACATGGTGCTGAATTATGGAAAAGTGATGGAACTTCAGTGGGAACAATGTTGGTAAAAGACATATTCCCTGGTCTTTATCCCTCCAGAATAGAAAATCTTATTGCTATAGGTGGAATGCTCTATTTCACAGCCAGCGATGGCAGCAATGGCTGTGAGTTGTGGAAGAGCGATGGGACTGAGGAAGGCACCTCTCCACTTGAGGAAATCAATCCTGGAGTGGGGGGATCAAATCCCACAGGATTGACATTATTGGGAACCAGATTAATTTTTAGTGCAACCGACGGAACTTCAGAAGGAGTTGAACTCTGGGGCATAGATCTTCCAACAAGTAGCATGTCTGTTTTAATAAAACCGTCCGGCGCGGTGGCGGCGGGCGCGCAATGGCGGCGTGTGGGAACGAGCACATGGTTTAACAGCGGCGCTGGCGAGGCAGGTCTTCTGCCGGATACGTACACGGTTGAATTCAAGAGTGTATCGGGATGGATCACCCCGGCCAATTTGAGTGTGACAGTGCCTTCGGGCGTCACAGGCACGGGCACCGGTATGTACAGCGTGGACCTTCAATCCTCCTTGTGCTGGGGAAGTTATCTGGGCGGCTCGGGCGATGACCGTGCGTTTGCCATCGCCGCCGACAATAGCGGGAACACTTACATAACCGGGGTAACCGCTTCGTCCGGTTGGGTGCTGGGCCCGACGCCTCCGTGTGATACAGGCCTCTCGGGAACCACGGATGCCTTTGTGGTCAAGCTGGATGCCGCGGGGCAGCATGTGTGGTCCACGTATTGGGGCGGAACCGCGGATGATCAGGGCAATGGCATTGCGGTGGATGGCAGCGGCAATGTGTATGTCATCGGCGCCACCAACTCCCCGGCGTTTCTCGGAGGCGGCTGGGATACCACCCCGGGCGGCGGTACGGATGGATTTGTTGTGAAACTGACGTCCGCAGGTGCTCCTGTGTGGTCGAGTTATCTCGGCGGCGGGAACAACGAGACCGGCGCCGGGATCGCGGTGAACAGCAGCGGTGAAGTGTATCTGACCGGCACGACGGCGTCTTCGGGATGGATCCCCTCTCCCACCTGGAAGAGTTACAGCGGCGGGAATGATGGGTATGTCATCAAGCTCAATGCCTCCGGGCAGTATTCCTGGGGCTCATACATCGGACAGACGGGGGATGATCAAGGCACCAGCCTCGCGCTGGACACACTCGGCAACGTCTATACAACCGGCTTTACCAGCTCAACGTCCTCCTGGGTCAGCGGCGGCTGGGACATCTCCCATAACGGCGTATACGATGGGTATGTTGTCCGGTTTACGGCATCCAATGGCGCACATGGGTGGTCTTCCTTTTTCGGCGGCGCCGCTACCGAATACGCGTATGGCATCGCCATGGATTCCAGTGGAAACGGGTATATCACCGGTTTTACCAGTTCATCCGGTTGGGTCAGCGGCGGATATGACACCACCCTTGAGGGCGATAACGATGGTTTCACCCTTAAATTCAACAACTCTGCGCAATTGGTATGGTCCACCTATTTCGGCGGAAGTTGCGAAGACTCGGCCTATTCCATTGCCGTGGATGCAAGTAGTGCGTGTTATATGACCGGCTGGACATGCTCTTCCGGCTGGATAAGCCATGGATGGGATACCAGCCGTAACGGAAGCTATGACGCCTTTGCGCTCAAGCTTAATACGTCGGGGCAACACGTTTGGTCGTCGTATCTGGGCGGGAGCGACATGGATAAGGGGTATGGCGTGGCCGTGGACAGCGGCATGAATGTATACGTCGCGGGAGAAACGGCTTCCGCCAATTGGATCACCGGCGGATGGCTAACCACCTACGGCGGCGGGTCCTATGACGGGTTTGCAGTAAAATTAGCGCAATTGTTTCCTCCCGCCGAGCCAACCACTCCCGGTGTCACGGCTATCGGAGTGGACACCGTGACCTGGACATGGGAAGACAATTCTGGCGATGAGACAGGGTTTAAGGTCTTCGATGATCCTAGCGCGGTAGACCCCGTGACTTTGCAGACAACCACGACAGCAAATATTCAATCATGGCAACACGACAGCCTCTCCGCCAACACACAGTACGCATTCCAGGTTTCCGCAACGAACACCTATGGCGACAGCGCCAAGACAGGCACGATTACGGCGTGGACCCTTGCGGCACAACCGCTGATTCCGTCGGTGACAAACGCCACCCAGCACACGCTTGATGTGGCGCTGACCACAGGCGATGGAAATCCAGCCGGAACGGAGTACGCCATACGGGTGGATGACGGCCTTGGCGGGAATGTCTGGGTACAAGCGGACGGCTCGGTGGGCGCGGCGCCGGTCTATCAGACGATGTCCACTTGGGACACGGTTACAGTGACCGGACTTACGGCCAATACGCTATACGACGTACTCGGCATCGCGCGCAATAATGAAGGCATAGATTCCGAAACCGGCCTCGCGGGCTTTGGGCAAACGCTG
>Ga0209311_1001306_pt1 | contig 20434 bp, 24 predicted proteins | sample AD_UKC045_MetaG_FD_184417 | JGI IMG/M metagenome (GOLD analysis project Ga0209311, IMG submission 184417) | Active sludge microbial communities of municipal wastewater-treating anaerobic digesters from USA - AD_UKC045_MetaG (SPAdes) (version 2) | ecosystem: Engineered > Bioreactor > Anaerobic >... | reverse complement strand
TAGACCTTGATCTTCGGCCGCTTAGTATCGGTTGTGTGGTCCCCCGAATAGACCCCCATAACGCAATACCCCCCGCGGCCGAGAATAACAAGCCCCTCGTTGTCGGTTGAGTCGTCCGCCCAGACCTGGACAAAGTCCGTGATCGGAATTTTCAGCGTATCCTCCGCCGCCCAGGCGGCGTCACCGAAATCCCCGAACTTGAAATGCACCGTATCGCCCGTGGCGTAGTCGGTCCCGGCGCCATGGCAGCCCGGAGTATTCCAGGCCGATCCCGTTGCATAGTTCAGGAAGCTGGCGGTATTATAGGCCCAGTGGACCAGCGGCCGGGCAATGAAGAATGCGCTATCCCCGTCCCTCTCCAGCATATTGAGCGTCAGAATGAGATACGCGGAGTCGATTGTTTGTCCCGCGATGACCTCATTGAGACTGTCCGCCCACCTGATCAGAATCGCCGTCCGGCTTGATGTCGGATAGGCTGACGTATAATCAACCAGGGATGACGACAAATTAACCGTCGAGTCCACACCGTCCACATAGAGATAGGTGGACTGCGCGTCGTATCCGGCCCCGCCACCCAATAGCAGCGATTCGGCCCGCGCCGCAGAGGTCCCGGCAAGTAAAAAGAACAGGAGCAATATTAGCAGCTTGCGCATAGCGTCATCTCCTCAACTTTATGCGTTTCGCGGTCGTCGCCGGCGACGGCGATTGGACCGTGATATAATTCGTACGCGTATAGTCGTCCGACCCATACTCATTCGTTGCGGTCAACACGACTGTGAAGACCCCCACCGAGTCATATGTGTGGGTCGGGTTCTCGGTCGTGCCGTGCGTACTACCGTCCCCGAAGTCCCAGTCCCATTCGGTCGGCGTGTTGGTGCTCTGGTCATAGAACGAGACGGTCTCCCCGGAATCAATCGTGGTTGGGGTCCCATAGAAGTTTGCCACCGGCGGATCCCCTTCTTCCTCTTCGGCCGCGGCGCCGGTCCGCCGCCAAGTCAGCACGGAATCACAGACCGTTTGCAGGAACGGGACCAGCGTGTCCTGAAAGAGCGAGGCGCCGACACTGGCGAGCATGTGGTTGTCGCTATCCGTCACCGAGTCAGCGAACATATATTTGACCGCATGGCCAGCCTCCATAAAATGCCCGCTTTCCCACTGCATGAGCGGAGAGAACGAGTCGAATAACCAGACGTTCGAGGCCGGCCGGACCGTCGGCAGTGTGTCGTTCCACCAGTTCAACAGCCCCCCGAGCAGCTTCGCTTCAGCGGAATCGATGTTCCCCACATCATCATCATAGGGGACGCCAAAAACTAGAATCCATTGAGTTTGCGGATGGGCCGCGCAGGAATCATAGACCTGCTGCCAAAGAATCTTGAGCGAGTCGCACCGCAGGCGCATCATGGTGGTGTCGCAATCGTCCGCGCACCCGTAGGCGCGCTGGGGCTGTTTGACCATAAAAATATCGAAGCCGTCGGGCTCGACCGTCCCATCGGCCAGCTCTACCGTCCGGAAAGGCGCCCACCAGTCCTCATCTGTTTTTCCGCTGACCCGGAAGAAGTACGTCAACAGGCCAGCGAGCTCCAGATCATCGTTGCCGGAGGCCGGACCGTTGTCCTGGCGGTTCCAAATCATCATCCGGTTATGGTCGCCGCCCCAGCCATGGGAGGAATTGGCGATGCGATCAAACTGACAGCCGTTTTCCCCGGTGCCCACCACGGTATCCGACAGCGCCGTTCCGGTATAGCCACCCGCGTCGGCATTGAGATTGTATGATCGGAATGCGATCCGGCCCGTATCCCCGACCAGGTTATGCACAATCAGCGTATCGAGCCAGTAGAGGATGTTTTTGTGGTAACTGGCATTCCAGCAGGTTCCGGATAGGCCGATATCACCATTGGAGTAGTGGGCGAACATAATGGAAATGCGCTCGGGATCCTGGCCGAGCAGAGAGCCGAGCGTGTCATTGAACAGTTGCGGCCCGTCGACATCGGCAGAATCCAGCGACAGCCGGGTATTGTACTCGACCGTATCGTAGATGTACCCGCTTGTCGCAGTATCCCATCCGTATTTGACGACCGTTATTGTGTAGGGATTGAACAACGAATCGTTTCGAGAAACAGGCAACGTATCGAAAACATTCCCCCACCCGTCCGTGGTATCGACGGTCGCAACGCCGAATGTGTCCGTGAACGTCACCGCCGCCCATTGGACGGGCCAATCATTCGCCCCATAGACCGTCGCCTGCACGGCGCGGTCGAGGTCTCCCCTGGTACCCCCGGAGAGACCGCTAACCGTAATCGGAAAATCTACGCCGGGATATTGTTGGTCGGTCAGAACGGTCGCCGACGATGAATCAGTATCCGTCCCGGTGGTCACAAAAATCTTGATTGGATTGAAACTACTATCATTCGTCCGGGAGTCACTCGACCACCGCTCATAACGATATGGTACCGTGTCAAGGGCATAGCCCTGATCATTGGTGGAGAGTGTGGCGATAGTGTCCATGTAGGAGTTTCTTATGTAGACCGTTGCGCCCACGAGCGGGACACCATCATCGGTGCGGGCATTGACCCTGACCGTGCGTGCTAACCACCATGATTGCGTACCACCCGACGACCTATGGCCCACATCGTTTGAGTCCGCATTAACATACACGGGGTCAACCACCCAATTATCAACGCATGTATGGGGACCCGTTCCTACTCCCACCGCTTCATGCCAACCATAGCCACACGTATATCGGGGAGATTGCCAATTAATTGTATCCCGGTAGACGATAATGTGGTCCGCCGGATGATAGTCGTCTCCGAACTGATAGACGCGCACATTCGAATATAGCTTGTTGCCAAAGAAGCGATTTCCGTTGCCAAATGGATTCGAGGGATCTTGCAACTGATCAATAATGATCGCTACACATTGTGTCGTAGTATCAGTACCAGTCAGGTCGAACGTGGCATGGATTTCGTTATTGTAGATCCAGTTATTAGCACTGGTATCAGAAGACTCTTCGCCAATCGCTCCAAACCAGATACCATGTGCATTTGCCCCCTTGTAGGTCGTATTGGGGTCGTCGTCACAGCTCACCTCGATGTAATTGTGGTGGACCCGGAGGTACATCACGCCCCAACGGATTCGTAGTCCCCGCGCCCCCTCGTCCTCGCTGCTATTCCCTTGATTAACCCGAATGTCATTATATGCCATTTCAACCGGATGGTCTGCGGTCCCCTCAGTAAAATTAAAATACATACCGCGACCACCGCCGTGACTCGTTCCCGTCCTTATGGTGTTGTACCGGAACCTGCTCCCCTCATAACATGTCCCTAAATCGGCAATGGCATGGCAGTTTGCCCATGATGCCCCCGACTCGTTCCGGCCATCAATCGTCACCGAGTTACTGTCCACCCAGGCGACGCCCCCCACTAAAAGCCCGGCATGGGGGGCGTCTTGAATTGTGATCCCGTGTACCCACCAATTCGCCGTGTCCCATGGAGTATCATCCCGATATTGCCGGAGCGTAACAGCGGCACCATCAAGTGAATGTCTGGAATCGAAGGAATTGGAGTATGATGTATAATCTCCACCCTTGATTTCCATGCCGTAGACGGTTGGGCCACTTTCGGAGGCGTTGACGTTTTTGCTCGAATGCCCGTATACGTGAGCGCTAACGTTCAACAGGGCGCCCCAATCAAGTGTAACCCCCATATTGATCGCATATACGTCAGAACCACCTTTGGAGCCGGATTCGACCGCGTTCGCAGTCTGATATTGCGTGACCGTCAGGTTGCGGATAATGAAATGGTCACAATTATTCGATAGAGCAATCCCGTCACATCCGCCCGCACTGTCCTTGTCGAACGTGATCGTATAATTCTGACCGTTGACTTCCCACCAGTCACGTTCCCCAGAGACGCTAATGCCACCAGCCGCTGCATTGAGGTTGCCCGTCAAATAATACACTTTGAGAGTTTTGGTCCCAGATGTCCCACCAGTTGAAATCGTATATGGTAGACTGGTAATGGCAACGGAATCGGCGCCACGGTTGGCCGTGAGATACCATTCAAATTCGGCGCATACTTGTCCCGCGGTCAAAAGCAAGACACCGATCAGTAGGATAATTATTTTCATGCCGTCCGATCCGCCCTGTAGTTGATGGTGAACTCCGGCCGGTGCTTCTCGTCGAACCCGAGGCTCAGGATGTCACTGATCCGCTCGATCACCAAGTATCGAGTCCCCCCAACCGTCTCCTCCGCCAACAGGTGCAGCTCCTCATCGATCGCCAGCGCCAGACCATAGGCCGCCGTGTATGCCCCCCGCGCCCCGCGTATCCGGATCTGGATAGTCGGCCGGTCGAAGTGCTCTTTGGTCAAGGCATTGACTGGAGGATATCCCCCGGTATCGGTGATGCACACCGCCAGCGTATCACCATCGGGCAAATCCCCGACAAACAGGTCGGTCCCAATAGTCAGGCCGAGGCTGCTAACCCCATCGAGAATGCCGGCTATGTCAACAGCGGGGCTGTTCATTTGACCTCACCTCCGAGAATCTTCGCAATCTCCCAGACCGACTGCCGCAACGGCTGCTCCAGATATTTTGCCTGCTTTCCCTCTTTGTGTCGAGCCCGCAGATTCTCGTGGACAAAGAGCGCATAGGATGCCGTGTAGAAGATGACCCCGATCAATTTGCTGCCCCTCCATCCGGCATCGGTATCAGCGGTGCTCTTGAGATAACCGGTGTCTACCGGTACGATCAGTTGAGACCGGCGCTGCACCAACAGGCAGGCTTGGCGCATGCGGCCGACCATGACCCGCTCGGCCTGGTTGCGCCACCTGAGCAGGTTCTTGGCGATCTGGTCACCACCGCGAAACTTCACAGCCACGCTCTCCGGGTATATGACGCACCATTGAGTTTCGGGATCTTCTCCCAGCCCCGTATCTCCCACGCCGCCGGCACCGCAAACGGATCGTCGTCCTGGCTGCTGGACAGATCCGCCAGTGTCCCGAGATAGAGATGCCCCCCGACGGCCAGATCCTGCGCGACGTACACCACCGCCCGCGAGATTTTCTTGTCCCCAGAGGGGTCGACAAACTCATCCTGACGGTCCTCCCAGCGACAGGCGATCTCGGTCCCGACCGTAAACGTGCGATCCCCATACCCGTCCGATGTCCCCGGCGCCCAATAGACCGCCACTTGGTTCAACGACCTGTTTGTCTGCAACTTAAACGGCATTCCCGTCCTCGATCTGTTTCTTGAGAGACAGCACCGCCCCAAGCATCTGCTTGTAGTTGACGACGACCCCATCGGGCAACTCCGTCGTCGGTAGCGCTGTCAAACGCGCCGCCACCTCGCGGACGACGGCCTCCTGCGCGTCACGAATCGATCGCTTGGCAAGAATCTCCTGGGCAGCCGAGACCTCACTCTCGTTGTCCCCAATGATGTTTTCAATCTCATCGTTGGAGAACAAATGGAGCTGGATCGTATCCTCCTTCATGGTGATCAGAATCTGCGCCATCTTATGCGTCCTCCTCATCGGCGAGAATGTTCATGGAGATTTTCTTGTTCTGGTTCAAATAGCCGTGCCGATCCATGAGCAGCACTTTCTGTCCATAGCTCGTGGAGTTCAGACCAAGGTCGGTCCGCCCACTGTAGGTCACGTTGGCCGCGCCCATCGTCTCTGCTACAATCTCCGGATCTGCCGAACAGGCCAAATGCGCCGCCAGCCACATCATCATTTTCTCTTGAAGGTCCTCTCCATAGCCGGAGCAGGCTTCCGTAACGATCACCTCAGCCGTATCGACGAACGGCTGCAGCTGCTCATACGTCAAACCTGTCCCCACCATGATCGCCTTGACCTCTTGGGCCGTCGTACGCGCCATTAGATTTTCCTCCATTTGTCATAGTAGCCGCCCCGGATCAGTGCGGCGATCTTGTCTGACCCGGCATCAAGGGCCTCTTGTGCTTTCAGGTGAACAGAGGATTGCGCCCGAGCCGTAAAGTACGGCCGCCCGCCCTTGAGTACCTTGACTTTCGGATTAGCCGTGTACCGGATGAAGAAATCCCAGTATTCGGCCATCGCCATATCCTCATCGAACCCGCCAATTTTGTAAAATCGCTCGCGCTTCACGAACATGCCGATATTAACCAGATTGCGTTGGTCGCGGAATTTGTAGCGCCATAGCTGCTTCCGAACCGGATGCGTGCCCATTCCGTCACGATACTGATAGTCCGCATAGAGTAAATCTATCCCGTTGTTGACGGTCGCATCGAAATCAGAGAGCGCCGTCGGCTCCAGCCAGTCGTCCGCGTCGAGAAAATAGAGCCAGTCCGTATCGGCATCGCGGGCCGCCAGGTTGCGCGCCGCGGATCGTCCAATATGTTGCGCCGGACAGAGCAGGAGGATCCTCGGGTCCCGCTGCAACCGGACCGGCGGCCGGGCATGGTCATCGACCACGATGACCCGCTTCGGATGAACAGGCCCGGCAAAGCACGATTGTACCGCCTCGCACACATAGCGTGAATGGTGCCCCCCAACCGGAATGATGATCGTCACGTCGTTCATGTCTTTGGGTGCTCCAGGTGAAAAGCCAATGCACTGCCGACAAACACGAACTTGACGCCCCGCGCGATCAGCCTGTTAGCCAGGTCCTCATCGTTGCGCGCCGGCAGAGATTCGTTGTATCCCCCAACCGCCTCAAAGTCGTCCCGGTGAATCGCCCCGCAGAACAGGAAGGGCGCCGGACGCTCGGCCCCGCAATAGAGCCGATGGCCCTGGACTACCGGAACCTTCCACGTATCCCCGTTGGTCCGGTACGTATCGGGTGTGACATCGGCCGGGAACTCATAGGCTCCGGACTGGACCATCTTGCAGAACGAAATATATTCCTGCGGGCTTCCGTGGTGGACCCGCGCCAATGCTACCGTTCCGGGCTTGCACACGGCCACCAGCGGGGTCACGCAATCGGTGACATGGCATACTTCCCCGCCCTGTTCGATCACGATATCCGCCGAGAGTTCCCGGTGGCCAATGTTCAGCACGGCGCCAGGGTTGCGCCGGTATCCGTTGCTCCGCTCAATGCGCTGCGACCGTACCAGGTGGCCATACCGCCGGATAACGTCCGGCGTGTTGTCCGTCGATGCGTCATCAATGACCAGGATGGGGGCGTCCTTGTACGCCTGCTTCTCGATTGAATGGAGCCCAAAAAGCAGTTGTGGCGCCCGATTGCGCGTAGCTATGAGAATCCCGACGCTCATATGAAGTTCCAGTGTCCTTCCGGTATCTGGTCCATTGTCCTCTGGATCTGCCGGTTGCGCCCGAGAAACTGACAGCGCGGACATTGCCGGGCATCGAACCGCTCAAAGAAGTCCCGCTTCTCGGGACTATGCCAGAACTCAACAAACCGCTTGTTGGCGATCGACCCTATCAAACCATAGCGGTTGTAGGCGGTCACACAACAGGCATAGACATTCAGGTCGGCGCCGATGTAGGTAGTCAGTTGCATGTACCGGCAATGCTGAAAGTCGGGCCGGCCCTCCGACAGATCGCTGAACCGGTCCCGGAAATTATTTATCACCCTGAAATCGTGCCGCTCGAACCGCTTCCCCTGCTCAATCAGGTCGTTGATCTGGTCCGTGAGGCCGGCAAAGTATTCGGCGTTTTCGTTGGTGAAGACGGCCGAAAACCGGATGCTGTCGACGCCAAGTGAACAGGCGACCTTGGTTGCCTGGGGGATTTCCTGCCAGTTGTCTCTTGTCACGACAAAGGACAGGCCGAAGTAACATGAGTCTTTCCGGTTGCGGTGCATGCGCGCAAGTCCGGCCGTGTTCTCGATGACCTTGTGGAACGCCGCCTCTGAATTGAGCCCTTTGATCGTCGCGTAGGTCCCGGGCGTTCCGGCGTCCAGCGACACCCGGACCCATGTCGACCCGAGCAGTTCATCTCTCAGTTCTTCGCCCATCCGCACGCCGTTCGTGACGATCCCCGTCTCCAGTCCAAGTTCATGTGCCCGCCTTAGTATCACCGGGAAATTCGGATGGACCGTCGGCTCTCCCCCGCCGGTAAACTGGATTGCCCTGACGCCCATCCCCGCGCAGTCATCGAGAATCTCAAACGCCTTATCTGTTGACATGAACCGGTGAGGATTGTAGCTGCCCTTCTCATCCGGGAACAGTTCGGACGTGAAATATCCGGCCGAGCGGTACGCACAGAAATTGCAGTTGAGGTTACAGAGATCCGACAGGATCAACTGCACATGTACCGGCGCCGGCTGCTCTCCGTGTTTCAGTTGCTGCAACCGGTCGACGTGGAGCAGCACCTTGTTGTCATCGTATGGGTTCAAGCTCATACGTCCCTATCTCTACCGTTCCGGCCTCATTCGTTCCGCGATGGAGAAGTTTCCACCCGGTGGCTTCAAGTTCCTCATGCGTCCACTGGTCAAGATGCGTCTCGTACGGATTGCCGTAGACCGTCCCGTCCTGTTCACAGAGTGAAATCGGCACGGTTAGGAAGGCTCGGATACCCGCCGCCTTGATCCTCTCAATCACCGTCAGGGCCGACGCCCGGTTCATGTGCTCAAGCACGTCACCCAAAATGGCGACGTCGTATTCGTCCCATTGGTTGAAATGGCGCACGTCGCTTATGACGACCTCATCGTACGGGTCACCCAGCCGGTACTTCTCAACGACCGGCACCCAGACCTCCAATGCGGTCAGGTGTCTCACCTTGCCCTTGAGCAGGCACCCCCATTTACCCGACCCGGCGCCGACATCAAGCACATGGCTGCAGGGGCCGGCGAGGATCCGCTCAATCATGAGGTCGCGTCCCTCAATGGGCTGTTGTGACTCAGGCATGGTCGACATCCTTCAGGTCATAGGTTCTGGCCTCCGGCGCCGTCTCGAACCCGCCCCGCCGAATTGCCTCCACCAAGCGCCGGTTGATTTCGTTTTTCAGACGGACCCGCTGTTCCCCGGCCGTCCGGGCAACAAACTCCTGATTGGAGATGAATTGCGCGTCCGGGTGTGCTTTGCGTCGTTCGGTGAGGATCCGCTCATTGGCCGCATGACACTTGATGTTCTCGATCGACAGTTTGTCGATCAACTCCCCGATAGAGCATAGCACGTCGTATACCTGGTCGGTCATTGTTCCTCTCTCATGTGTTCTGCGCCCTCGGGTCGCTTGCCGCTGCGCCGCTCGCCGGCTTCATGGTGGTAACAGATCGAATCGTGGCAGAGGATATAGCGCCCGCCCGCCTCATGGACCCGGCTGAAGAACTGCCGGTCCGGTGGTTCCTGTCCCGGCACATGCGTCGGCAACCACGGCCCGCATCGCTCCCACCATTTTCGGTGAATCACATATGGCAGCGTCTGGGTCGCCCGCCATCCTCCCCGCTCCTCCTCTGTCTCGACCTTGTCGCAATAGAGCTGATCGTGCAGCTTCCAGAACCGGTCAAAATTGAAGCTCGTCCATGTCGGGAGTCCGCAGTCCGCCGTGACCACATTCGGTCCCTTGATCGGGGTGATATGCAGACTGTTCGGAATAATCTCCGGCGTGGCGCGGCGCGTCAAATTGACCAGCCAGTCACGTCCAAATGCCATATCGGTATTGACAATGCAAACGTAATCGTTCAACTGATACCCGACGCCAAAGCCAAGGTTGAACATGCGGCGGAGGTTCGGCACATAGGCGAAGTTGTGATCCGTCTCATAGGGCACCTGCCGGATCTCCGGTCTGGTCCGCAGGAACTGCCGAACGATATCCGTCGGGTTCCAGGTGACGACCACGTAATCGAAATCCTCTGTCCCGGCGCACTGAAACAGTTGGTCCGTCGAGAACTCCAGCATGGCCGCTGCCGTCGAGCAGAAATTGACTACCGAGACGCGCATTGCACCTCCCGGGCCGCCCACATAACCGCCCCTTTCTGCCAATCGTCCGGCCCCTGAATGATCCGGTTGTAACGCTGGTTATGTCCCGCGTACCAGTGAATCCCGATGCAGTCCTCCGGGATCGCCGGCCATTGGTCCGCCTCAAACAGCCAGTTATGCCACAGCGACCACGGCCGACCGGCCCACGGGTAAACGACCCGCTCCGATAACGTGCCGATCCGTTCCCCCTCGACACAGTGGCTCCCGCACGATTCGTAGCAGTTGGGGTCGTACTCTCTGCGCGCTTTCTCGAATGAGCGCCACCAGGCCGGACAGCAGTTCCCCTGCATGAACGTCACCGGCAGGTAATCGAACCTTGGATGATCGGAAAAGACCGTCACTTGTACGTTGTGCGTGATTACGGGAAGCGGCCGGAGAAATACGATATCCATATCCGCGACCGTCCCGCCGAACTTCGCCAGCAACCACCACTTGAGCAGATCGGCTGTGTGAACGTCCGGGGCGTTCAGCTCTGCGATCTCCGGCGCGATCGTCTCCAACGTGACGACCTTGATATCCGGCAGGCGGTTCAAATAGTTTGGTCCGATGGGATCGGACTGGAAATCCTGCTGCTCTCTCCACCGAACAGACGGCTGCACGGGCTCACGGCGCAGGACCAGCGTAACATCCTCATGGACCTGGCGGGCCGAGTAGAGCGTCAGCCACCGGAGATAACTCAGGTGCCGTTGCCCCCAGTAGAACCACAGCGTCGTGTTCATAGCCCAACCTCCGCTGGTTTGGGCCGGCCGTGAAAACAGACGATATTGGTACCGGCGGGAATCCCCCGGTTCCGACAATGCACCTTGAAGGAACAGATCCCTGGATCCATACTCTGCGCCATGACCGTCTTGATCCCGAGCCTTGGTAACCATACCCGTAGCCAGTCTTGATCCCCCCGGTATAACTCGTTGCCGACCTGAAATGACACCCCATTCCGCTTCTCATGGAACCGGCCCGGTCCGGTCACCTGCTGCTCGAACTTGTCCCAGATCAACTGCATCGATCCGGCCCATCCCATGATGCCGGACGCGATCAATTCTGGATGGTAGAAATCCGCCAGTACCATCAAATTATCCTGCAACGTCCGCACGCAGTTCGCCGGGTGGTCGATCGAATGGAGAATCACCGTGTCGAGATCGAAGTACAGGACCGGTCCGCTGAGGTTGAACATCTGGAGCTTGGGCCACCAGTACGGCAGATCGTGTAGGATTGAGACCGTGTGGTCGACGTACGGCATGACCCCCTGTTCATCGTCCGTAATGCAGACGGTTTCGTGCGGTATGGCCAGATTGGCGGCTACCGCTTCCGTCAACTTGCGCACGTCCTCCGGCGTGTACTCTGCCCCGCTTTTGTAGACGCAGGCAACCTTTAGCATACCGCCTCCGGCAGGGTCATAATCGGAAATAGGGTCAAAGCCGACCCCGGCGTCGCATTGATGCACTCTACCTTGAGCTTGGCCAGATCCTCAGCGATCTTTGGGAACGGCCCGAGAAAGCGCTTGTACGGATCGTAGCCTTTGCGGTTTGAGGTCGGATGGTCCACATGCCAGTTGTTCTGCCCGTCGATTTTCCGCATATCAAACCCGATGAGAACGATTTTCTTGACACCGAGTAATGTTGCCAGGTTGACCGCGCACGCTCCGGACGACAGGTTCCATGCGAGGATCTCTGGGTTTCTGGATAGGCCCTGCAGGTTGCGTCGCTCGACCCGCTTGGTGTCCCCGATTCGTTCAGTCCCGTGGTTGCATGCGTGGATCTTCAACCCGGGCCAATCAGCCAATTTGTTCGCATGCAGCTCTCTCCAACGGCAGTCCCCATAGAACAGAATATCCCAATCCCCGAGCTGATAGGCGTTGTTGACCGCGATTGTCCGCCGACCACGCAGGAGAGACAGCTCAGCAGTCTTGACCGACGGCCCGCCGCCGATGATATAACAGGTCTCCCCTTCCCATATCTGTGGGATGGTCCAGCCGGCGTTCATGTCAACCCTCTTTCTCGGCCGCAAGAACAGCGGCTTCCCCGGCCAGACTAACAGCAACCGCACGACGTACGCTCTTCGTCAACGGTCCGCCGTTCGCCTTGAGCACGCGGTACCAGCCGGCGCCCGCCGTCTCTACTTTCAGGGTCGATACCGGTTCGGGCTCAGGTGGATCTGCCGCAACCATGACGCACTGGTTTTTCATGTGCCATGGCAGCTCACCGAGATATTCAAAGGTGTCACCGACTTGGTAGCATGTGCCATCCCTGTAGTATTTTCCTGAAGTCATACGATAGATCGCCATCCGGATGCTCCTTTGTATGGTCCCGATGGCATTACCCACCGGGACCACCTCTCATATGGCACTACTTCGTGCCAACAACGATTCCGCAGCGGCTGTTGTAATCCGACCGGACCTGCGGCACGATGATCCCCATGACCTTGTAGTGGACACGCAGACCACCGAGCGTGTCCCACTCCACCGTGTAGAGCGAGCCACCAAACCCGGTGATCGCACGAATCACATCAGACGTCATCTGGACCATCACGCAGTAATCCGCGGTCAGCTTGTCACACACCTGGACTGACTGCACACCCTCGATCTCAAGAATGCGCTGACGCACAGTCTTGGGATAGCCGGAGACATAGTCCTCGTCGAGGGCCGTCTCCCAAGCCGTCGGAACGTAGAGGGCATACGGACCATAGTAGCGGTCGTTGATGAGCGCCTGTTTCATGGCGATCACGTCCGCAACAGGATCCGCCCCAGAATCATTCCAGTGCGCCGTGACGGTCACGCTGTTCTTGTTCGGGGCATCGAGGAGACCGTAGATCGATCCGCCGCCGTGCGTGTACGTCGATGTACCGGTGGCGAAGTTGCCCTCGATCTTCTCCATCACCACGCGCCCAGCAAGTTCCGCCAACGTCGTGTCGAGCGGAGTACCGTTGCGCTGGCTCGACCGCAGATCACGAATGGACAACCAGAACCCCGAATGGACGATGGGCACCGGCAAGTAGTCGATCTTGATATCGACCTTGTCTTTCGGCGTCTCCGTATCGGCGTTCATGTCCATCATTGCGGGCGCGAAGTCGCTTGCCTTTTGGGTCGCAATGACCGTGACACCAAGAGCATCATCGAGCGGGTAGGTCAACCCACGCGAGAGGACGTCCTGAGTGATGACCATCCGCTGTCTGGCCGCCGCAACCACTGCGCCGTCAATCTGCTTCCACTGATCGTACGTCAGTAGTGAGTTTTTGCGCATCTCCGGCCCGATTCCGGACGTCAGCATTTGCCGGGTCAACGACTGCGGCGCACCGAGCTGGTACGCCAACGGAACCTTCGGGTCCAGTACGTCGACCTGGACGTTGTCAAACTCCCTGTCTTTCATCTTCTGTTTCTCCGTCCTATCGGATTTACGTTATTTCTGCCCATGAAAAAACCCACCTCAGAACACCTCGATCCGAATCCGGCCGCTCGGGTCCACCCCCGAAGAGCCGGACATGTCGACGGCTTCCAGGGCGACGCCGACGATAGAGCCGACCTCGATGGTGCCGGCCGACGTATCGGCGACCAGCACTTTCAGCTGGCCATCACCGTTCGATTCGAGGAAGTTCCCGATGACCGCCTTCTCCCCGTTCGCCAGCAGGGCGTAGACCTCCCCACCCGGAGGAAAGAGCCCGATCTGGACCCGCTCGCCCGTATCGTACGCCGTGTCGATGGTCGCCGTCGCCGACGGCGCGACCGACAGGTTCTCCAGCGCGAACATGCGCTGGGCGACGAGCCCCGCCCCGGCGTGCTTCTTGACACCGGTCGTGGTACGCTCCAGCAACATCCCCGGAGTGATCGCGGCATCGGCTTTCGCCTCCTTGCGGATCATCCCGGTTTCAACGATTGCGATCGTGTTGTAGGCCATTGTCATAGTCTCCTATCTTGTCTCGTTCTTGTTTCCGCTTCACTTCTTCACTTCAAAGAGGGGCGGGGGCATCGGGGGCTCGGCATTCTGCGTCGGGGCCGCCGAACTCCCGGAGTAGTCGCGGGGTTTCGCCAGGCCGGCGATCTTCTGCAGATCGCTGATTGACTTCCCTCCCAGCTCTTCCTCACTGAACTGGCAGGCCGCATTCGCACGGATCTCCCCGATCAACCGCGCCTTTTCGGCTTTCGCCCGCTCCTGGAACCGCGCCCACATCTCGCGATCCTCCGGGGCGGCGTTGGCCAGAAGATCCGCAAACGTCTGCTTCGGCTCCGGTTCCGGCTTCTCCTCGTTCACCTTCGGCGGCTCGGCCTTCGGCTCCTCTTTAGGCGGATCGACGGTCATCTTGTCCAGCTGGTCGTCAGTCAACCCCATGAGGAACTGTTCGTCCTCCGGCGCCCACTTCGTGCGCTCACAGGCGATGAGCGCCTTCACCTTCTGCTCTTTCTGCATGTCCTTCTTCTCCTTATCACATTGGCAGTTCTGTTTCTGGATGTCCTGATTGTTCACCGGCACGTACTCCCGCTGCTCCTTGACCTCCTGGGCGTCGCCACCCAATGTCACCGACAGGTCGTCATTTTTCGTGTAACTCCGCTTGTAGAGAACGGTCTTGGGGCCCTCGCCCTCATTCGGGTTGGTCGTGGTGGCCTCGTAGATGACATAGGAGTCATAGACCTCCCGGACCCAATGCGACCACGACGTGTTGTCAAGCCCGCTGACCGCCTTGTAGACGGCCGACCAGAGATCGTCGAGACTCATCTCCAGCAGGTCGATCTGCCGCTTCATCCGGGCCACGTTGCGCGCCCGCTCCTCTGCCGTCCCCTGCAATCCAAATAGCGCTTTGATTTTCTCGATCACCATACCCTCCGGTATCGTCGTTACGTTATTTTCAGCCATAGATTTATTCGCATGAATCCCGCACCCATCCGCAACCGAACACGCCCCGGTCGCCTCCGGCAATATCGCTAGGTGGTCCAGCACAATCGTGTGCGCCACCACCTCGTACGTCTCCCCGTTCCACGTCCCGGCCGCCGCCTCAAAACGACCGTAGACCCCACTCGATACCTCGATCAACTCCCCCGCCTTGATCCGGTCCAGTAACCCCGGAGAGACCGCCTCCATACGTTCCACGTCGAGCCATGCGTCCGCCCGCCACTTGCCGTCGTCGAACCGCAGGTTGTATAGCATGCCCACGCCCCGCTCCTGCAGGACGGTCGGGTCATTCGCGCTGGCCTCCGGATGGTATATCACTACTGGCCGGCCGTTGTTGTACGTGGTTGCCGTGGCAAGTTCATCCGCCGGATAGTACGTCGCTTGGCCGTCCATACCGACATGGACACCGGTGGCCAGTGGCACTACAGGGACCACGATGTACTGGCGGCCGTTCAGTTCCTCAGACCGTAGCTCCCACTTCGACTGCGCCCTCAACCGTCTCATGTCTACCTCGTTTGAACAGTTCAACAGACTCGGCCGCAGGGATAGCGGCACAGCGACAGTTGGGATGTACTGGGATCATCCCGCGAATCTCATTAAGCCGATATGGCCCGCCGGAGGCCAGGCCGGCACAGGTCGCACAGACCCGGCCATCCCCGGCAGTTGATAGCTCGGCCATTACTTCAACCTGCATTTCTTCCGACGCCTGCTCGTATGTCTCTATCGTCGCCAAATGGTGCGCCCGGATGACCTCCGTTCTCGCAATCATCCGCGCCCGCGCCAACCCGACCCCATCAATCCGATCATTCAGGTCGGCGAGGAGTTCATTCGCCACCACTTTCGGATTTTTCCCCTCCGCGTCCCCGAGCGTCAACCGCTCCCGTAATGTATCCGTCAACAGGTTTCGCAACTCCCGGTTGGTCACCGCCATCACTGTTTTGAGATCCTCAAACGTCCGGGTATAGAGCAGTTCAAGTCGCCGCGCATGAATCGGCATAGTCAGCGCCGCAACCAGGGGGACGGGCGGAACGTACCCCACCTTGCCAAGTTCGGCATACGCCCGCTGGACCCCCTTGCGATAAGAACTCTCGACGTACAGGCCGGTCCAGCCCGACCGCATCAACGTCCCGGGCCGGTAGACCATTTCGAGGATTCCCTGCTCCTCCATGTCGACTAACCATTCCATGAAGGCGTCGATCTTGGCCGCTTCGGTCTCGAACGTGAAGGCCATCATCTTCGGCCGACCAAACCCGAAGAAGTTCTCATCGACGATCAGGACTTTCATCGCCTTCTTGAGCGCCCGAAACCGCCTGTTGACGTCTCTGACAAACGCCAACCGAATACCGGTTGTTTTGGTCGGGTCATATGGCATTCGGTTCTTCCTCTGTCGGCAACTCCTCGATCGGCAGTTCCATTCGCGGTTGCTGCTCCAGGTCATCGTCCGTATCTGCCTCCCGTTGTTCCTGCTCCCGCTGCTCATTGATCTTGTCGATCTGGTCCTGGTCATAGCCGAGCACGAGCGAGTAGAACGAATCCAACGGCAGGACATCCCGGGCGTCGAGACTATTGGCGTACGTGGCCACCGTCCGGGAAACGGTCTCGCCCACCGTTGCCCGTTCCGCGTCACTGGCAGCCAGAAGATCGGGCCACTCGATGGTATAGTCATTTGCCGGTGCCGGCAGGGCACCATACTCGATGCACCGATCGATAAACGGACGGAGGATCTGCCCCTCGCAGTATTCTACCCGGCGCGTGCTGATCGTCTCGGACCATGCCGTCTTGTCCTGAGTCGAGGCCAATTCGCCCCGCTCCGATCCCATGAGAATCCGCTTGGGAATTTCCTTGCCGGCCGCAATCAGATCGACCAACACCCCGACATGCCCGGTCGGATCGACGACTTGCGGTGACAGCTGCTGTACGTCGACACCCTGCAGGGACATAGTTCGGCGGAGACTGTTGATATAGTCCTCCGTTTGCGTTTTCATGTCGGTAATGGTCGTAGGGTCAACGGTCGCCTCGGGGTCCAGTTTGAACAGCAGCCCCGGCCAGGCGCCCCGCCAGAACATCTCCCCCGCACCACCGGCGACTTTCTCCATGTCGGTGACGAAATTGTATACCACCTCCAGCGCCGGGTTGCCCATGACCTCGCTTTCGTCGTTGTCCTCGACGACGTGAATCACCCGGCTCCAGTGGATACGCTTCGTGCCCGTCGATGAGCCCGTCCCTGTCTGCATCTGGTAATACGTCGGCAACCCATACCGCTCGCTCGTCGGGTCCGTGTCGTAATCGGTAATCCGGGCCGTCCCCTCGGAATACGGCGTAACGTACAGAATACCGCCCTCCGCCACCCGACCTACCGGCTGCGATAGATCCGTCTTGCCGTCGTTGAACCCGATGAGGAGCGCCCCGTACTGGCCCAACGTCGCCAGTTTATCCAAACGCTTGAACTTTGTCTGCAGTCGCAACCGCTTCCACAGCGTCCCCCATGCTTCCTCGAACGGGGTCTCCTCCGCTTCGGACTCAATGACCGCCGGCGTCAACCGCCACGACTCGTTTACGGGTCGCTGAATAACGGCCCGGGCGATAGGGTTCCGCCGAAAGGCCGGCAGGTAATGACCGCTCCAGGTCGGGTCCTTGACATAGCCGAGCGCCGTGTAGAGGTCCCGATTGGTATAGGCGTTCGACTCACTCAACCGGCCGGCAATCGACGCCCGCGTGGCCGCCGTCGCCAGCATGGCATACTGCATCGCCACCGCCTGCCATTGCGCCGCTGTTACCCGCGGTTTCGCCATTAGTGTTTCCCCTCACTCAGCGCATCGATCTTGACCTCCAGGCGGTCGAGCCGTTTCACCACATCCGTGCGGATGTACTCCATTTGTGCCTCCAGCGCCGCAATGCGCCTGTCCTTGTCGGCCTGGCCGCGGATGTCGTCGACGAACCCGGTCGCCGCCAGCAGCAGCAGGCCGGTGAGAATGGTGATGATGATCTGATAGGCGCGTTTGCCGTTGCTGTCCTTCGGATTGGCCATTGCGCTCGCCCCCATATTTTACCACGTTCCCACTCGTTTCGGACTGTTCAGCATCATGAAGGCGCCGGACAGGGCGTCGACCTGGTCCGACGTGCAGGCGTCCGTGCCGTCGAAATTCTCCACTTCCCGCAGAAACGCCTCGTTCCATGCCCCCCGCACGAGCTTGACGTTGCCGGCCTCCGCCTGGGCGCTCACCGGCTTCGCCCGCACGCCTTTGGATTCATGCACCGGATTGACCCGCGCGTTGTAGCCGGCGAGATTGCGGACCTGCAACTGCGCTTCCGCCTTGCCGGCCTGTCCGGGGTCCTGCTCAATGCCGATAGTGACCGACTTGCCGTCCTGGCTGGCCACCTGCCGGATCGTGCGCTCCACCTCGAGCGGGGAGCCCTGAAACCGGCAGACGTCGAGGACGTAGTAGACGCCGCCCGGCGATCGGCGCATGCGCACGCCGGCGGTCCACGAACTCTGGGCCGCGTTCTTGCTGGCGGCGTCCGTGGCCGCCCGGTCCCAATAGCGAATCTCCTGTCCATAGGACGGTGCCGCCTCGACGATCTCGAACCAATGTCGCTGGAAATACATCCCCGCCGTCGCCCGGGCGTTCCAGTTGCCACGCAGTAACCGCTCGCGATCGATTTTTGGAAGCGCCTGAAGGTTGGCGAGATACTCCGGGTTCTCACGCATGAGGATCCGGTTATCGAAGACGGTCGAGTTGATGAAGGTCAGGGATTTTGGTATAGAGCCGGGGAAGCGTGTCGTCAATTCGTCGGGAGTATCCGCCCAATGAAGCTCATCATCCAGGTTGACAAAATATCGGATAACTCCGGAACGCTCCTTGATCGACAGGCCGGTGTCATCGTCAATCCACCAACCGATGAGCTTGCGGAGGAAATGATCGGGATCGGGGTTGCACGTCGCCCTGATATACGGCGGAACACCACAGGTCGACCGGTTGCGGGATAGCATGAATGAGAATTGGCTCCAGGTGAAAGTCGTCAACTCGTCGAACCCAATCATGGGAATCTGCGACCCCTGCCACTTGAGCCGGTCATCCTCATGCTGCATGTGGGCAAATGAGATTTTAGCACCGGACGGGAACTTGTACTGGTAGCGATTCTCTGACGGTCGACCGCCCATCCACGGATAAATCTCCCTGGCCGTATCCCACAACCCGCCGGCCGCCGACACCTCCGTGAACTCCCGCCGAAATATTACCGCCTGAAATGTGGGAATGTCAATATGTCGGGTCGCTTCGAGCAGCAGACCGTAGGACTTTCCCCCGCCCGCCTGGCCGCCAAAAATGACGATATCGGCGTCACTGAGCAGGAAATCTTCCTGTGGCCCGATCTGTGGGCCCATCTCCATGTCTGCCGATTCACTCGGGCTCTGGTCCAGTAGCTGCATCGTCATTCCGCGCCTGTTCCTGCTTCTTGCGTAACCTCCCATTATCCGGCAGGTACAACACCACCTTGCCGGTCACCATTGGTCCGCCGTCCGGTCCCGTAATCTCCTGCCGTGTTACGCTCCGCCAGTCTTTGCTTACCCGATTGCAGAGATAGAAAATCTGCGCCGTAATATCCGGCGCAGCGTACCGGCGCGTCTTCTTGACTCGGGGGATAAGCTCCGTGCCGTCTTTGCTCTTGACGACGGTCGTCTCGACCTCTTCGTATTCGTACCCGCAGGCCCGCTTGAAAAGGGCGTTAACAACCTGCGCGTCCGCGTCGGACTTCCCGGTTTTTAACGCGGCCTGTAGGGCCGGATACGTGGCCTTATAGGTCTTAAATACCGACCGTGAGACCCCGAGATTCTTGGCAATCTCCTCGTCGGTCAGGCCGGCCCGTTTCCACGCTTGGATAGTCGGGATCCGGTCGGCGACGTGGCTGAGCCACTTGGAGCGGGTACGGCGTTCAGTCATTGGGGCCCCTGTTATTGCGGACTTCGGGATCATATTTTGACGCCTGCCGCATCATCGCGCCAACTCCGCTTGTTTCCCGGTGAATTGCTCCCAGCGCCGCACCGCGACATCGACGTATTTTGGCTCGATCTCCATCGCGTAGCACTTACGGCCGAGTTGCTCGCAAGCGATAATTGTTGTGCCGGAGCCAACAAAGGGATCGTAAACGTGATCGTCCTTGCCGCCGTGATTGCGGATTGGGCGAGCCATGCACTCAACCGGCTTCTGGGTGCCATGCCCAGAAGCCACAACGTCGGCAGTTTCTTGGGACCTTCCTCCGACCGGGTTTAAATTGGCAATCTCCCAAAGCGTTGTCTGGGAATGATCGTCAATAAACTTCGATGTTCTCCCTTTACGGACCGCATAGAAACAAGGCTCATGCTGCCAACGATAAGCCCCCCTTGATATGGGAGCCATCTGTTTAGCCCAAATAATCTGCGCCCGGACTATGTAATCGCACGCCAGAAGCGACTCCGCCACACTCAACACGTGCAATGCCCCGTGCCAAATATAGGCAACATCGCAGGGCGATAGCGACCATGCATCCCGCCAGTCAGATCGAGAATCATTGACGACCTTCCCCGTAGCTCTATTGGGTGCCCACCCTAGCCCATTCCTCCACCCCGGATCGTATTCCACCCCATATGGCGGGTCGGTGACCAT
>Ga0209311_1001298_pt1 | contig 20552 bp, 17 predicted proteins | sample AD_UKC045_MetaG_FD_184417 | JGI IMG/M metagenome (GOLD analysis project Ga0209311, IMG submission 184417) | Active sludge microbial communities of municipal wastewater-treating anaerobic digesters from USA - AD_UKC045_MetaG (SPAdes) (version 2) | ecosystem: Engineered > Bioreactor > Anaerobic >... | reverse complement strand
CCTCGGTTGGATCGGCTACACCGTATCTGTCCAGGAGCATCGATACGCTGCCCATATGCCTGAGCTCGCTGTTCGCTATCTGCTCGAACACCCCTGATTTCCACGTCCCTGCCAGTGCCGTGTATACGTCATGCGCCAGCTTCTCTTCCTCTACCATGTAGACGAGGCTCGCCTTCTCCTCGTCGGTAAGGGTCCCCAGGGGCGCGGTCCCGAGTGCTATGCATCCTGCTGCCTGCTGTCTTAGGTTCTGGTTCCTGTACATCATCGCGCTTGCTCCGACCGCGGCTCCCAACACCGCGATTATCGCTACCGCCGTTATGATTGTGGCCGTCTTGTGCTTTCTCATCTTATCTCTTCCTCCTAAGGTTGATGGCATGTCTTCCATGCGACTAGAAGATAACATCCCAACCTCAAGAAAAGCTCAAGCGCGACTCACCCCCGGCTCAACAATCGCCTGCGGCCCTTAGCCTTACCCTCGCTTTCGTGCCTTGGCCCTTTGCGCTCTCGATGCTCACCTCGGCACCCATGGCGTCGGCCAGCGCCTTCACTATGGCTAGACCCAGCCCGGTTCCGGACCCCCCCAGGGACCTCTGCTTCTCGGACCTGGAGAACCTGTCCCATACATGTTCCAGCTCCTCGGCCGGTATGCCCGGTCCGTCGTCCTCGACCAGTACCTCAGCAAAACCTTCCTTCCTGGTTATGCTCACAGCTACCCTGCCGTCCTTCGGGGCGAACCTCAACGCGTTATCCAGGTAGTTGCGTACGATCCTGAACAGCCCCTGCTCATCGCCTATCGCCTTGGGCGGCGGCCCGTCAATCATAAGGGAGATCTCGGCCCCATGCCGCCCGTGGTAAGAGGAGACCACATCCTGCACGATCTCGGCCACGTCCAGCACCCTCATGTCCATCTGGATGCGACCGGATTCTATCCTCGACAGGTCCAGCAGCTGTTCCGCGAGCGCACCCAGGCGAGCCACCTCGTCCCTTACGTGCTTCACCGCGTCTTCCTTCTCCTCCTCGGTGAGCAGGCCGTCCTTCCAAGCGTCTAGCGTTATCGCAATCGTGGCCAACGGAGCCCTTATCTCATGGGACGCGTCGGCTATGAACCTCTTCTGGGACTGCTCGAGCCTCGCAAGCCTCTCTTGCTCCTCCTTAAGCTCTTCCGTCCTGCTTGACAGATCCCCGGCCAGCCCTTCAAGGGATTTGGCTATCTGGTCCAGCTCTTCTACCTCTTGTGGTTTGAAGCTCGCGCCGTAATCGCCCGCCGCGATTCTCCTGCTGGATTCGGCCACAGAGGAGAGCCCGGCGGAAAGCCTCCTCGCCACCCTCGCGGCCAGGGCCATATTGAGCGCCGAGGCGACCGCGATCCCTGCCGTTCCCATCACGTACAGCGCCCAGCCCTCGGTCCTGACGGAGGATGCCTTGCGCCAGGTAACCAGTATCACAGGGTCCTGGCCCTGTTCCTTAAGGTATTTCGCCGCCCAGACGGTGCTGCCTTCCACCCATGGTATGTCGCCGTATCCGTCAAGGCGCCCCTTTTCGACGACCTCTCCGCTTTTGGCCCATTCTTCCGCGGAACTGCGCGAACTTGTAATCCTCGACTGGTTCCCATACCCCATCCCGTAACCCATCATGCCCATCCCCATGCCCGGGCTCTGCACGCCGGATATCGGAAATCCCTCAGAATCCAGCACTATCCTGCTGCCCCTGCCGGGGAAGCTGGAAACGAACTCCTCCAGGGTGTCCACTCCGTCCAGGTCTGAGGCGAGTGCGTCTAAGGCGCCTTCAAGGGCGATCCTGTCCGCCGTGAAGAACGCGACGAGCAGCATTATCAGTACGGCGATGAGCGCCGCCGCGCCGCTATGGGCCAAAAAGCTCGCTATGAGCGTCGGCTTCTTCTTCCTATCCTCTCTCATCCTTCACTACCTCGAACTTGTAGCCTATGCCCCTCACCGTGGTTATGAAACTAAGGCCGTCATTAGCCTCTAGCTTCGTCCTGACCCTATTTATGTGAACTTCCAGGGTGTGGTCGTCGAAATCGGCCTCCTCGCCCCACACCTTCTCGTACAGCTGCGCCCTTGGGATCACCCTCCCGGGCATGCTCGCAAGCTTAGCCAACACGTCGAACTCCTTGGCGGTCAGCGCCACTTCCTTGCCGTTCCTTGCGACCATCCTCCCCGGAATGTCCATCACGAGGCCTTCGAACTCGAGCGGCCCCTCCTTCCGGGCTGATGCGCCGGCCCTTCGGAGCACGGCCTTCACCCTGGCCACTACCTCTAGCGGCTCGAACGGCTTGACGATGTAATCGTCGGCCCCAAGATCTAGCCCCATCAGCCTGTCCGGCACATCACTCCTGCTCGTAAGCATTATCACCGGCAGGTCCCTGTCGGGTCCTTTCCTGATCCTGGTAAGTATGGACCATCCGTCTATGTCCGGCAGGTTGACATCCAGGATCACAAGCGAAGGCCTGCTCTCATATATCATGTCGAGGCCCTCGTATCCCGCCGGTGCGGTGGCCATCTCCATGCCCTCTCGCGCGAAGTAGCGGGGCAGCAGCTGCCTTATCTGCCTGTCGTCCTCAATAAGGAGTATCCTTTCCAACCGGTCCTCCTTTCCCGCCCGCCCAGCCGTACATGTCCCCCGTGCTCGTCAAACAAACAAGCCACCGGCACCTCATACAGCCCTTACGATGCGCTTCGGCTCGAGGGCGAACGCCCTTAGCCTCCTCGTGTAGGCCCCTTCCTTGAAGATGTACTGAGGCAGCCAAACTACGCCGAAGAACGATATGAATATGTCGCTCTTCCTGGGTGTGCAGGGCACCTCGGTGATCATCTCCGCCTTTTTCTTCCATGCCGCCGCAAGGTCCTCCTGGGCCCTGTCGAATTCCTTATCCAGCTCGGCAAGGTCGTCCATCATATCCTGGAGCTCCTTCTTCTCCCTGGTTAACACGCTCTTGGCCTCGGTGGTCATCCTCGTCTTCGTAATAGATGACCCCAGGCTTCTTTTCTTGCCTCCCAGAAGCATCCCGAATATCGCGGTGCCCGCCGTCCCGATCGCCTCCATTGTGCGCTGGCTGACGTTCTGCTCCCTTAGCTGCACCTCGCCCTCCTGCTTGCGGATCTTGTCCTCGAGTGCGTCCTTCTTCTTCCTGAAGGCGTCCTCCAGCTTGTCCAGCTCCGGGACCATCAGCCTGTCCGCCTCCTTGAGGCATCTCTCAAGGAAGCCGTCCTTCCCGTCGTCGGGTTTTGCATACAGCTTCAGGCCTTCGTTCGCGAGTATGCTTATCCTTGAGTTCCTGTACAGCCAGTCGGCGAAATCGTCCGAAGCGGACTTGATTAACCTCTGGTCCGATAGCCAAGCCGGAAGTCCTTCGAACAAAGCTCCGCTCGCAGGGTCCTTGCCGAATCCCTTCAGGTCCTCGGCATTGATTAGGCCGCTTTGCCAGTCGGGCCTGCCAGAAGGGTCGTCCTCGACCAATGATGTCATCCTGTCTGTCAGGTCGATTCCGTACTTGATGGACGAGTAACGCACTTCCGCCTGCACTATCATGGCCGGCGCGTAGGCGATGGCATCCGGCTTCACGGTAGAAGGCATGCCTGAGCCGGCCGACCGTATGGCATCCTGGGCATCGAGGTTGAGCGGCATGAAGGCCTCGTCTACCTTCGAAGGGACCGCAGGCTTTATCCTGAGGAAACCGTCATCCTCCTTAAGGGCCGCGCCGTTTGCTGCGCCGCCGGTACAAGATCCTTCAGATGGAACGTACTCCGCTCCCGCCAGCTTGTTCAGATCAGGAAGTAGGTCCTTGGAGAGAGGTCCGGCCAGGTAGTTCAGCACCTGACGGGCATGGAACACCTTCGGACCGGGCCTGTTAACGTTGTTCATCAAAAACACCCGCTTGCCCAGGCTCGAGATCGTGTCGCCTATGGTATTGGCGTCCATCCCGCCCGTCAGCGTCTGGAGCCCGTCCATGAGCCTCATCTTGTCCCTTTCGGTCTGTAGCCTGCCTATGAACCACGTGCCTATGTTCGAAAGCGCCTTGTAGTCGAGGTCCACCGGATTCTGGGTCACCAGCAGCAGCCCCACCCCGAATGCCCTCGCTTGTTTTATCATCCTCAGCATCACGTTCCTGGACGGTGGATTGCTCACGGGGGGGAGGTAGCCGAGTATCTCGTCGAAATACACCAGGGCCCTTAGGCCGCTGGTCCCCCTCTGCCTTCTCATCCACGATTCCACCGCGGAGAACAGCAGCGTGACGAAGAACATCCTCTCGTTCTCGCTCAGGTGGGCAAGGTAGAATATACTGTGGCGAGGCTTCTTGTCATCGGTGTAGAGCAGCTCCTCCACGTCGAGCGGCTGGCCCTGCTGCCAGACCCTGAAGGACGGTGACGCCAAAAAGTTGTTAAGCAGCATCGCGAGCGCCATCCTGTCCTTCTCGGGGAAGAAGGTCTCCACCGGGAACGCCCCAAGGCGCTCCATCTGAGGGCTCTGGACCCTCAGGATCAGATCGGTCAGCGAAAGGTCCTCTCCCAAAGCCCAGGCGTGCTCCAGGATGCTGGACATGAGGATGTGCTCCCTTGATCTTAGAGGATCTATGTCCTTCATCCCGACGAGGCCGAGCACCGCCGTCACTGTGCTTGATATCTTCTCCCTTAATGCCTCCTCGTTGCCTTCCCAGGGTATGCCGGGGGCCTTGAACGAGGAGAGTATGTTTACCGGAATGCCCGAAGAGGAGCCGGGCGAGTATATGGCGAACGAGAAGGCTTTAAGGGTGGACAGGGCGCCTTTGGAAAGTCCCCAGTCATCGATGCTTGTGCTCCAGCTGGTAGCGGCTTCCTCTGCCATCTGTCTTGCGCTCTTGCCCTTGATCCTCGCAGAATCCGGGTCTATCCACGGCTCGAAGTCGGACGGCGCCAGGTCCGGGAAGTGAAGCAGCAGGTTCGTAAGGTCTCCTTTGGGGTCTATGATTATCGCCGGCAGCCCCTTCAGGGCGGCTTCTTCAAGCAATCCTATGCAAAGCCCGGTCTTGCCGGAACCTGTCATGCCGGTCACCACCGCGTGCGTGGTGAGGTCCGACGGGTTGTACATGACCTCCCCTCCTGATATCTTGCCCTCTTTCAGGTCGTACTCCCGCCCGATGTAGAAATCCCTGGCATCAGGATGTGTCATATTGTCTCCCCTCCGCAAAGCAATCTTGTCTCATCGTTCCTAACCGTCGTAATTGCTTTCGGCGCGAACAAGCCTTGTTCCTCCGGCCGGCCCCTTGCATCCTGTCGTACGGGAGATCCAGGCAGCTCCTCGTTAAGCTCGACTGTTAGGCCATGCGCCCTCCCATACTATCTTCCGGTACCTGTCCGGGTCAGTATCCCCCTCGGTGCTTATCATAAGCACCTTGGACGAGGCGCCCAGACCCAGCTGCTCTCCAAGCCCGCTCAGGCTTCCCCCATTTGCCATCAGCTTGATGAGGCCCGCGCCGACGGCGCCCGATTCCCCTGAGATCACCCTCGGATCGCCGTCTAGCGGATTGCCCAGCACCCTCATGCCAAGTGCAGCGACTTCATCATCGCAGGAGACGAAAGCGCTTGCCCTTCCCCTTGTCACGCCCCATGCGATAGGATTGGGCTCCCCGCATGCGAGTCCCGCCATTATCGTATCCAGGGAACCCTTAACGTTTACTATGGCGCCGTCCTCGGATTTTGCGGATTCATATAGGCAATCTGCTTTATCAGGCTCCATGAGCACTACCTTTGGCATATCCTCTCCCATGGCATGTTCAAGGTATGCGATCATGCTCCCGGCGAACGAGCCTACGCCCGCTTGTAGGAGCACATGGGTCGGCATCCCATCCCCTGAGGCTTTAAGCTGCTCCATTATCTCCTGCATGATGGTTAGATAGCCGTGCATTATCCATGTCGGCACCTCTTCGTAACCTTCCCACGCCTGGTCCTGGACCACGAAGAAGCCCCTGTCGGCCGAGTAGGAGGCGGCGATTCTTACCGAGTCGTCGTAGTTCACCTCGGTCACGAACACATCGGCCCCTTCACCGGATATGGCATCTATCCTGGACTTCGAGGAGCCTTTGGGCATGAAGACTACCGCCTTCTGGCCCAGTATCCTGGCCGCCCACGCTACGCCCCTGCCGTGGTTGCCATCGGTCGCCGTCACGAAAGTAGCCGATTTGTTTCTTAGGGCCGCCTCTTTCAACGATCTGTAGTTGATCCTGTCCTCTTCTATGCCAAGTTCCCTTCCAAGAAGGCGGGCTATTGCATAAGAGCCCCCCAAGCCCTTGAAGGCATTGAGTCCGAACCTCCTGGATTCGTCCTTCACCCATATGCCTCCAAGCCCGAGCGATGAGGCGAGGGCCTTGAGCGGCTGCAGCGGCGTCATGCAATACCCTGGCAGCCCGGAATGGTATCTCATCACACTTTCTATGATCTTATCGTCCAGGGCGAAACCCGGCATAGGTTTCAGGTGCTTCTTTCCTGGAAGGTCGTTCATGGTCCAACGGGCCGGCTTTTCGTGCATGAGCTTACACCGCCTCTTCATTATTCAATGCCTCTATAATGCGATTATAGCATCGATGGATGCGCCTCCCCATAACGCGTGCAGGCCTCTAGCCGGCTGCGCGAGGATCGGATGGGAAAGCCCGGATCCGCCTTGTGGGCAGTCCCGGGCTCTTGAGAAGATGAGCCTATTGCATGGATTTCAGATCATCGATCCTTTGTAGTCTACCTTGACCTTCTTAAACCACACATCCCCGCCGTAACTATAACCATAAAGGCCTATGTAATACTTGTCGCTTCTGCACTCCTTGGAAACGAACTTTGCGATCCTATAGCCGTTGAGGCTTATCACATAATAATCGCCCGTCTTGCTCAGCTTCCAAACATTATCACCTTTCCTTACAATATTTGGTATCGGGCCGAATCCACCTGCGACCTCTGTTCTTCTATCGGGTCCCTCGTCAGTCACCATCAAGGATTCTCCATCGTCATCGGTGCCGATATTCTCGAAGCAGCTGAAAATCATGTTGTCAGGTTCCCAAAACTGCCCGTCGCATATGTAGCACTCGAAGTAGGCGCAATTCGAAGCATCGGTGTCCAAAAAAAGGTCCACAGTCACGGTGAAATCGCCCGTAAAAGCCACAGGAGAGCAGACTGAATGATTGTCCAGTTTCAGTCCCATGTCGGTTACCAACGTTGCCGAACCGTCATCGTATTCCTCGTGCACCCAATCTTCAGTCTCGGATGCCGTAGCGAAGTCGAAGATCCATGTCTCCGTCTTGCCACAACCTGCACATGCCAAAACCAATGCTATCGCCACAATCGTAACCGCAAGGCGCCTTTTAAGCAATGATCACACCCCCGTCGAAGTAGTGATTAATTATTTCGAGTTGCGCTGCCTCCAGTCCTGCTAGAGAAATGTATTTGAATCGGTGCACCTGCTTGGGCCTTGTTTTAGTTTTGGGAAGCGGCATAAACGCCATTATCGGCATATGGAAAGCCTTCCTCGAGAACACGCACGAGGAAGGCTTTCCATAGTTATTCAAGTGACGTGACCCATCAGTCAAATATGCAAGGAACTCCGTCCTTCATGATGATGCGCCCGTCTACGTCTACTGTAGCCTTAGTCATGATCAGGTCATAGTGGCTCTTTGCTTTTACCGTGCCTCCGAGTGTGATACTGGTGCCTATTCCTATATGGCATGAGCCCCTGACACCCTCGTCCTCGAGCATGAAGCCACAGAAATAGCAGTTGGGATTAAGCCCGATCCCGAGCTCGGCTACGTTGAAGCAGTTGGGATCACCCTTTGCGAGCAGGTCTTCGTACAGCCTCTTCGCCTGGCTTCCTCCCGTCATTGAGGTTATGAAACCGTCCTTCACCTCACATACCACCGGTTCGTCCAGCACTCCTATGCCTATGTAGGGCACGCTGGCATCCGCGACTATCCTGCCGTTGGGCGTACCCTCCAAAGGGGATACGTTGGCTTCTATGGTGGGTATGGTGGAGAACTGTCCAGGCTTCACCATGCAGTAGAGAGCGTTGCCCCTCCTACCCTCGGCGCTGAACGTAAGGTCAGTGCCGAACGGCGAGGTGAGGTGGATTTTCTTGGCTCCTGCCATGACCTTTGCGAATTCTATGCATTCGGGGGCTATCGCCGCAAAATCGCACTCTATGCCGCCGTGTATCATCATATCCTCGGAGAACTGCGTGAGCACTACGCCGCGGGATCCGCCCTCCTTGGCTTTCTTGACGGCGTTCGTATGTGTTATCGACTTGCCTACTACGCATATGAAAGCGTCGCTAGCAAGCATCGCGGCCGCTATCGGTTCTGGAGGCTCGGCTCCGTCCACTTCCCTTGGTATCATTACCGTGATGACCGGCTCCGATCCGGCGGCAAAAGCCGCAGCCGCCAGGCTCTCCGCTATGCTCATCTTCGAGGCCTCGGTGATTATGAGTATCTTCTCGCCAGGTTTGGCTCCTATGGATACGTTGATTACTTTATGGGCACCCTTGGCCATCAAGACCTTTTTCATCTTGTACCTCCCGTATTATCATTGCCCTTGATAAAATTGTATGTTCATAATAAGGTGTGCACAAATATATAAATCTAATTGGCGGTATAAGAATATCTTATATATAAGCCCGTTCAGAAGACGCAAATCCGATAGGGGGGTGTCCAGTGAACGATAAGGAATTGCTGTACTTCCTGACCATAGCCGAGACAAGGAACCTAACGAAAGCCTCACAAAAGCTATTCATCTCACAACCCTCCCTTAGCCAGACATTGCAGCGAGTAGAGGAAGAACTAGGAACGAGGTTGTTCAATCGAACTACAGACGGCATGGTCCTCACATTCGCAGGGGAGAAATATTTCAAGACAGCCAAAGACATACTAGCAATCTATGACGACCTTCAAAGGGACATAAACAACATGAACGACCTCAAGGGAGGGAAGATAACCGTTGGCACGACATCGTTTCTGGCGACGTACATGCTTCCTGCAATAATCCCGAAGTTCTATGAGGCTTTGCCTAACGTTGAGATAAACTTGATAGAAGAAAGCTCTATGGAGCTGGAAAACTTACTGCTTAAGGGTGGCATAGACATCTCGCTTATGCATATTCCTCCCAAGAAGACCAGCAGATATCTTAAATTCGAACCTTTATCCAACGACCCGTTCGTCCTCGTTACTAAAATCGGACATCCTTTGGCTTTGTCAGCTGCCTCAGATATCGGGAAACTCTACCCTTTGATAGACTTGCACGAATTCTCCAACGAACCCTTCATCATGATGCGAAAAGGCACGATTATAAGGCAAGTTTCGGATTCTATCCTAGAATGTGCATCCATTAATCCCAATATTATCCTAACTTCAAGTAATTTCGAGACCATAAGGAGGCTTTCTAGCATAGGTATGGGCGTTACGCTGCTTCCTTTGGAATATACCAAGATTTTCGAGGGTAAGTTTCCTGCGAGTTATTTCACGCTGGATGACAAGTATAAACCTAGTTGGACGACGTGCATAGCGACGAACAGACAGATGTACATACCAAAGTCGGCATTCGTTTTTATGGACGTAGTAAGGGATTTCTATAGAGACTGATTAGGATATAGTCTCTGATGCAACTTGGAACTGCTGCAGTTAATACAAAGAAAGAGGGGGGCTTTCGTCCCCACTCTTTCTCTGCAGATCTCTTGGCGGTCATCTTATGCTAATTCATAGGCAGTTACTTTATGAGCGCCGACATCTCTGGGATTGCAGGACCCATAGGTAAGTTGAATGCATAGAATATTACGAATATTACCACTAGTGTTATTAGGAAGCTGATCGAGAACGGTAAGTTATAGGATATGACCGTACCTAATCCAGGTCTATCCTTCCTGTTTTTATCCCAATATTCCTCCACGAGAGCGATGGCAACAGGTAGCGTGGAACCTAATGGTGAGAGTGGATTTGCTACAGTATCCCCTATCCTGTATGCTACTTGCGTGATCGCCGGGTTGATGCCCATCCTAGCGAACATCGGGATAAATATCGGGGCAAGAATGAAGAATTTGTTGGATCCACTCGTCATGAAGAGGTCCATGAAGATTACCACGACTATGAAGACGAGCAATAATGGCAGGCCCTGTAAGTTAATCGCTTCTAAAAACTGCTGCCCTTTCACAGATACTATAGTAGCCAGATTAGACCTTCCGAAAATGGCGACAAATTGTGCCACCCATGCCAGCACGAGGATCATGGACGCAACTCTAGATATACCTTTCTTCATAAGCTGGGGTATGTCGTTCCATGATTTTATCTTCCCGCTACCGAAACCGTAGGACGTCCCTAGTACGGCGAACATTATGGCTACTATCACAACAATAGAGCTTATGAACGGCGATTTTGGTATGAGTGTGCCGTTGGAATTCCTCAACAATCCATTCGATGGCACCGTAACAACCAGGATCATGGCTAGATAGACTAGCATCGCGATACCACTGGTTCTTAGGCCCCTCGCTTCCTCAGGCGAAACCTTGTGTTTTTCTATACCTGAAGCATCGCCTAGTATTTTGTAGTCTCCTATAAGTGGGGTGACTATTTTCTCTGACACTATTGTGCAGACTATCGCAAGTATTATCGTAGAAAACGCCATGAAATACCAGTTTATCAGCGGATGGAAATCCGCAAAACCTAGGATCTTCGTGACTGCAGTCGTAGTTGCGGACAAGGTGACATCCTGGTTTGCTATCATCAAGTTAGCAGTATATCCAGCCGATGCTGCCGAAAAACCGGTTATGACACCTATGACGGGATTCCTGCCAATAGCTTGGAATACAACGCCGCCCAATGTAGCAGCAAGCACATTCCCCGCATCTCCGGCGATATTGGCGTTGACACCAACAAAAGCGAGTATGAAAGTAATCAGCACCTTAGGCGCTCCGAGTAGAACCTTCCTGAAGAATGCATCAAAAAAGCCCGTTGATTCAGCTATCATCATGCACATGGATATGGTAATAACATTGCCTATGACTGCATTCGATAGAATGTTGGCCGTAAAATCGGAGAATAGCTTAGGGAATTCCTTCTTGGACAGAAGGTTCACCACGCTTGCGGTTTGTTCCACTACTTCTTTACCTTGTACCGCCAGATACTTAACACTCACTCCCATAGATGAGAACACCCAAGATGCTATCAAGGTGACGAATATGAGGAAAACGAAAATCCATACTGGATGAGGTAGTTTATTGCCGATGCGTTCCAGGCCCTTGAAAAATCCCGAGAACTTCTCGCCTTTATTGTTCCTTTCACCAGCAGTCTTCATAGTATACCTCCCAACACTGAAGTTCTATCTGCCGTTCAAGTAACCGATCACTACCTTCGTAAAGGCCATTACTCCGTATTTCATTGCTCCCTCGTCGAAGTCGAACTCCGGACTGTGCGCTACCCTCGCAATACCGTCTTCTCCTTGGCTTCCTACCCAGAAATAGACGGAGGGCACTGCTGATGCGAAGTATGAAAAATCCTCACCCCCAGTGTTCGGGAAGTTCTGCTCTATGAAACCGTCCTTCCCTAGCAGGTCTTCTATCCAACTCCTTACGTCCGCATACATTTTCTCGTCGTTCATTAAGGGGCCGTAGTTCCACCTGATATCAAGTTCGGCCCTTATATCCATTGCGTTTGCCACGTTTTCAACAATGGATGTTATCCTCTCCCCGATGAGCTTCCGTGTAGAATCATTAAAACTACGTATCGTGCCTCTCATGTGAACTTTCTCGGGAACGATATTATGGCGTGTACCCCCTTGTATCATGCTTACGCCAACGACGGCGTTCTCGAAGGGGCTTATGTTTCTTGAAATGACAGTTTGAAGTGCGGTGATTATATAGGCTGCAGCCACTATCGGATCCTTGACCAGATTCGGAGTGCTAGCGTGACCGCCTACACCGTATAAATCAAGGTAGAAGGGATCCGAACCAGCATGAGTAGGACCAGCCTTGCATATTATCTTTCCTACTGGGTATCTGTTGTTGAGATGTAGGCCGATCATAAAATCCACTTGGGGGTCGTTCGTAAGAACCCCCTCTTTGATCATGAACTGTGCCCCTCCTCCCTGCGGGCCATTCTCTTCTGCAGGTTGGAATATGAGTTTTACGTTTCCACATAGTTCATTCCTAATATCGAAGAGTACTTTTGCAGTTGCTAGCAATATCGCGGTGTGTCCGTCATGTCCACACATATGAGCAACACCAGGGACTTCGGAAGTGAACGGTAGACCTGTGTTCTCTTCCATCATAAGAGCGTCCATATCCGCTCTAATCCCTATCGTCTTGCCTTGTTTGCCTCCCCTAACCACGGCCGCAAGCCCAGTGTTAAAGTACTTCTCTATCTCAGTTATGCCGATTCTCTTTAGTTCATCGATAATCAACTGTTGCGTTCTGAATTCTTTGGTGCTTGGCTCGGGGTGCCTATGGATGTCCCTCCTGGTCTCGACCATGAATTCCAATAGAGATTCTGCCGCCTTCACAATCGCCAGGTTATCCATGACAATCCCTCCAAATCGGAATTTTACTAGATAAGCAGCTTCCCCCTGTCAAGGATCGGTTTATCGTCCAGATATAAGATGGGGTTGCGTATCATCATATCCAGATGGATATTAGTGCTTACCTTACCTCCAAATGCAGCGCTTGTGCCAACTGCAATATGAATCGTCCCAAAAGAACCCTCATCCTCGAGCATTACCCCTATGAGCTTAGCACAGGTATTCATACCTATACCCAGTTCAGCGATGTTGTAGGCGTAAGGGTCGTTAGCGTCTTCAAGTACTTTCCGAAAAGCATCCGCCTTGGCGTCGCCTTCAATCTTTGTTGCGAAGCCGTCCTTAACCGCGACCTTTATGGGATTTTGTATTAGACCTACTTCTGGTATCGGTATCGAACCATCAACAAATATTACCCCGTTGGCTGTTCCTTCTACTGGTGTCACCCTTGCCTCTACATCTGGCACGGTAGCGAACTGCCCGGGATTATGGGAAAGGCATGCTAATGCAGCACCATCGCGCTTTTCTATACTCATCGTTATGTCAGTACCGATATCGGTCGTAACCCTAGCTATCTTGGCTTTAGTGAGAAGGTCGGCTACTTTCTTAACGAGTGGTTCATTCGCTACGAAATCCAGGTCTATGGCACCACTTATAAGGGTCTCTCTTTCCAGAGCAGGTAAGTTTATTACTCGCGCTCCTGCTTTGCACGCCATAGTCCTGGCTTCAGTATGGGCAATTGACCATGTAGTAGGTACGAATAGGACATCCGACGCAGCCATTGCGGCCGCGACCGCTTCGGGTAATTTTTGATTATGCATTTTTCTTGGTTCCATTACGGTTATCACGACTTCAGCTTGTAACTCAAGGCAGCAAGAGGCTATTGATTCGGCAAGATCAACCTTGTTGAAATCAGTTACTATAGTTACTTTTTCACCCTTTTGTACATTCGCGCATATGGTTGCGATCTTAAATGCGTTTTTCCTCAAGACAAGGTCTTTCACATTCTTTCCCCCAATTCGTCCTTATAATCTGCGTGATCACTGAACTAACAACCGATGCTCTGCATGGAGTGCCGGACGCTTTGTTGTATTTAGGGGGCAATGACAAGTGTTCTTAATCTAAATGCTATTATTATGGGACGATATCTACAAATATATATATTCAATAGAAGTGATAAGTAATTCTTATCCCCTATATTAACAGCCATTTTAATCATTAGGTAAGCAAAATGTGATCACTTTTATTATGATTAGCTGTCTACGGGAGGGTACAAGTGGCTCGCGCTAAACTATATCATAGTACTCTACCTTCGCGTCAGTCCATCTTATAGTTTCTATTAATCATCCATAGCTTAGCCATTGTTATGGGGATTTTGTCCCTGCTTTGATTACGTCCGAGAGTTTTACCATAGATACCATGACCACATGCGAGCATGCTATCATTTGTATGAATTTCGCTATTTACCTGACGTTGCTCATCTAGTATTGATTTCGCCATTATACATAGCGATTTTCTACATTGCTGTATGATAACGCTGTAGCGCAAATTGATAGAAGACGTGCTCCCTTCTTTGAAAGGCGGCACGTCTTTCATTCAGTACCGATATTGCTGGCTTAACTGATAATGATTACTTCGAAGCACTTGTCCATCCTAAATCCCGAGGCTTTCCAGCAGGTTAGACACCGCCATGCGGCCCATGTTCTGAACCGCTTCAAGCGTATGCGCACCTATGTGCGACGTCATCACGACATTGTCGAGTTCCTTCAACGGCGAATCTTCCACGGGCTCGTTCTCGAACACGTCCAAGGCCGCTCCTGCTATAACATTATTTACCAGCGCGTCGTACAGCGCGTTTTCGTCTATGATGCCGCCCCTTGCGGTGTTGACGAGTATCGAGTTCTTCTTCATCCTCGCTAGCTGGTTCACGGATATCATATGGTACGTCACGTCGACGAGCGGCACGTGCAGGCTTACGAAGTCCGACCTTTCGAGCAGCTCGTTGAAGCTGCAGTAGGCCACCCCGGCCTTCTTTGCCCAGAAGCCGTCAGGATAGATGTCGTAGCACAGGACCGACATGCGAAGCCCCTTCGCCCGCTCGGCCACCTGCCTTCCTATCTGTCCGGTGCCCACGATCCCCATGGTCTTTCCTTCCAGCTGGAAGCCAGGGTGCTGCGTCCACTTACCCTGCCTTATCTCCCTGTCAGATGTCGCGATGTGCCTGCACACCGATAAAAGCAGCCCGATGGTGTGCTCGGCGACGGCGGCGCTGTTAGCGCCCGGCGTGTTCGTTATCTTGATGCCCTTGCTTACAGCGTAGTCAATATCTATGTTGTTGACGCCCACCCCGTACTTCGAGACGGCCCTAAGGGAACCGCCGCTGTCTATGACCTTCTTCGTAACAGGGTCCAGGCCCACTATGATGCCGTCGACGCCCTGTACCATCGCTACCATCTCTTCTTCGGTCATGACGCGTCCATGGGGGTTCCTTACGATTTCACAGCCCGCCTCCTCAAGCATGGCCAGCGGGACTGGGTCCGATTTACCGAATGTCCTGGGCGTCACTAATATCTTCACGGTCATGGTCACCCTCCAGCAGTTGAGCGGATCCTGGCTTCGTGACTTCTTGTGCAGAATCCTAGAATCGTTTCGGGGCTATCGCCTCGCGGGTAGCCAGGATGTTCTTCACGGCCTTGGCCGGATCCTTAAGGCATACGCCGATGAACAGCGTATCGATTATCGTAAGCTGGGCCACCCTTGAGGAGGTGCTCTCCATACGGTACAGCGTCTCGTAGGATGAGGTCCCCAGCTTGATGTCCAGCACCTTGTCTATAGGCGAGCGCGCGTAGTATGCATTGCCGATCGTCGTGGCACCCCTGCTCCTAGCTATCGCCAATGCGTCTATTACGTCCCTGCTGCTGCCCGAATGCGATATCGCGACCACTACGTCGCTCGGTTCCACCAACGATGCAGCCATCGCCTGCATGTGGGTGTCGATGTACGCCGTCACCGGTTTTCCGGTCTTCATGAACTTGTGGGCGGCGTCCATCGCGACGGACCCCGAGCCACCCACCCCGTAGAACTGTATGGACCTTGCGTCGTAAAGGCGGTCCACCGCCTTTTGCAGGTCCGTCTCCGACAGCACGTCGAGGGTGGATTGCAACGTCTTCGTATTGGCCGCGACGATCTTCCTCATGACCGCGCCGATGACGTCGTTCTCGGCGATCTCCTCATGCAGCGCCTGTATGGGTTTCACCGTCTCCACGGCGAGGTTTATCTTCAGTTCCTGGAAGCCGTGGAATCCTATCTTCTTGCACATGCGCACGATGGTGGCTTCGCTTACGCCTATCCTCTCGGCCAGCTCCGTGATGGGAAGGTTTATCACTTCCGCAGAATGTGCGAGTATGTAGTCAGCGGCCTTCTCCTCTGAATCCCTGAATGTGGATTTCCCCTCCCTAAGCCGCATGAACACGGTTTCCGACATTGCAGTCACCTCTTCGTCTAGGGTTCGTCCTCTAGCCTGCCTGCCCTCGGACTATGGCACCAGGATGATCTTCATCGCTTTCTTCTGTTCCACCTGCGCGCAGGCCTCGTTCACCTCTTCGAGCGGCCTTATGTCGCTGACCATCGGGGCTATCTTCAGCTTGCCTGAAGCGTACAGGTCCAAGGCGAGCAGGTAGTCGGCCCATGCGAAGCCCTGCAGCCCCTTGAGCATCTTCTCGTCCCTGACCATGTTCCATGGCTTGAAGCTCACCTCGCGCCCTCCGAAGCCGCTGCCTCCCATCAGTATGAGGCCTCCCCCGCAGGCCGCGTCTATCGCCAGTGAGACCGCCGCCACGTTGCCGGTGGCCTCCACCACGTAATCGGCCCCCTTGCCCTTTGTCATCTCGTTGATCTTGGCGACCGGGTCTTCCTTGTCGGCCATGATAACGTCCGTAGCACCCAGCTCAAGTGCCATCCTCAACCTGTGCTCATCGGAGCTGAGCCCCACCATGACCAGCCTCTTCGGAGAAGTCGCGGCCATCGTCTGCATTATGAACATTCCGAAGGGTCCCGGGCCGAACATAGCTATGAAGCTGCCCGGCGTTATGTTGTTCGTCCTGATAGCCCTGGCCGCCGTAGTAGCGGGCTCTAGAATCGCCGCGTGCTCGTCCGGCACGAAGTCAGGCACCTGGAACAGGATGTCCTGGTCCGCGCACATGTACTCCGCGAAGCAGCCTGGGGAATCAATTCCGATGTGTTCCCAGTTCCTGCACCTGTTCAGGATCCCGGTCCGGCATGCATAGCATTCACCGCACCCGCGTATCGCGCTGCTGGTGACTCTGTCGCCTACCTTGACCTTCTTTACCTGCGAGCCTACCGCGACCACCTCGCCCAGTAACTCGTGTCCTGGTATCATCGGCATCTTCACAAGACCGTGCCTGCCCATGAAGGTGTTGTTCTTTATCGCGACGTCCGTTCCGCAAAGCCCTATCGTCTTTATCTTCACCAACGCCTCGGAAGGCTTCGGCTCAGGCATGGGAACGTCCATCAATACCAGCCTTTTCTCCTCGTTTACCTTTACTGCCGCTTTCATGTCGGTCTAACCCTCCTTATGCCTTGATGCTGGCGTCGAGCTGCGCAAGGTCTATGCGTCGGCCCTGCTCCGCGCTAAGGTATGCCGCATACATGGCCCTTACGACCTGCCGGCCGAGCTCGCCGTCGGACACAGGGTCGCGCCCGTAGCTGATGGCCTCAACGAAATCCTGCATCTCCTGTGGATAACCCCTCATCCAGTCCTCGTCCGGGGACGGGAACGTCCAACCGGCCTTTGTCTGTATCTTCTCGCTGATGTACTCGTCCTTGAAGGTTTCGTTCTCGGGGGCGTATGCCCTGACGGTGTCGTTGGCCGCCATGTTGCACTTGATGACGCTGTTCGTAGTATATACTTCGAGCGTGTTCACTATGCCGCCCATCGTAGTGTCGTTGGAGAGCACGAGAGCCTTGGTCCCGTCCTCGAACGTTAGGACGACCGTCGACCAGTCCTCGACGTCCTCCCATTCGCTTACCAGCCACTTGCCTGGGTTCTTCTTGAAAGCGTCTGTATGGGTCAGGTTACCCACGTCCGCCATGACGGACTTGAGCCCTATCGGCTTTCCGTCCTTAATCTGGCCTTCGAAGTGCTTTATGTGAAGGACCAGCCCCATGGGATGCGAGCCGAGCCTCATCAGCGAGCCACCGCCGGCCAGGTCCCATCTGCGCGAATAGGCTGCATGCGAGCCGCTGTGGCTCTCCTCGGACCTTATCTCCAGCACGGCGCCGCCGCTCTGTTTCAGCAGCCTCTTGGCCTTGAGCACAGGAGGCGCGTATATGAAGTCCTCGGCGTAGCACACCTTCACGCCGCTGCGCTTGGCGGCTGCCAGTATGCTGTCGGCGCTTTCCATGGCTTCTTTGTACATGTCTATCCTGGGGAGCCTGCCCGCCTCGCGCACATCACCGAAAGCACCGGTGAGAGGTTTCTCGCAGATTATGTGCTTTCCTGCGTCCGCCGCGTCGACGCACAGCTGCCTATGGGCCCTGTTGGGCGCGCATATGTCCACCGCGTCAATATCGCCATCGTCCAGCATCTCGCGATAATCCCTGTATACACGGGGTATGCCGTACTCCTTGGCGAACGCTTCCGCCTTGGCCGGAGTACCCGATACGATTCCTGCGACTTCCACGGGTATGCCTACTACCTTCTCGTACGCGTCCATGTGGATCTTCGATACGAAACCGGCTCCTACCATACCTATCTTTACTTTCTTCAAGTTAGTCAGTCCTCCCTTCGCTCTCTCCTCCGAGGTATGCCTCGAGCACCGCCTTGTCCTCGGCAATTGATTCCGAATCACCCGAGAGGACCACTTCGCCGACGCTCAGCACGTAGGCGTAGTGCGAAATCGAAAGTGCGAGCTCTGCGTTCTGTTCTATGAGCAGCACCGTTGTGCCCGCTTCGTTGATCTCCCTTATCTTGTCCATGATAGAGTCGATTATCACCGGGGCCAGTCCCAAAGAGGGCTCGTCCAGCATCAGCAGTTTCGGGTTCGACATCATGGCCCTGGCTATCGAGAGCATCTGCTGCTCGCCGCCCGACATCGTGCCCGCCAGCTGGTTGCACCTTTCCGCGAGCCTGGGGAACAGGTCGAACGCCTTTTGCATGTCCGACTTGACTTCGGAGCGGGAGGCCTTCCTGGTATAGGCGCCGATCTTGAGGTTCTCGGTGACGGTAAGACCAGGGAACACCAAGCGGCCTTCTGGCACGTGTGCCAGCCCCATCTTTACTATCTCGTCCGGGCGCTTGTTGGATATCACCTCGCCGCAGAACTCGATGCTGCCCGAAAGGGGCTTTATGAGCCCGGATATGGCCTTTAGCGTCGTAGACTTGCCGGCTCCGTTGGCGCCCAACAGCGTCACGATCTTGCCCGCCTGGACTTCCAGGCTTACGGAATGCAGCACCGGCGCCACTTCATATGCGACTACTAGGTCGTTTATCTTGAGCAAGTCATCTGCCCCCTCTGCCAAGGTAAGCTTGTATGACGGCCGGGTCTTCCTTGACCTTGTCGAACGTCCCCTCGGCTATCTTGGCGCCGTGATTGAGGACGAACACCCAGTCGGCGAGCTTACCTACGATTTCCATCCTGTGTTCGATCAGCAGTATCGATATCCCGCGCTCGCTGATCCTCTTGATCAGCTCCATGAGGGCGTGTATCTCCTGGGAGTTGAGCCCTGCGGCCGGCTCGTCCAGCAGCAGAAGCTTAGGGCCGGTGATGAGCGCCCTTGCGATCTCGAGTATCCTCTGTTTGCCGTAGGGCAGGTTCCTGGCGTACTCGTTCTTCAGGTCCAGCAGCCCCACGAACTCGAGTATCCTGTCGACCTCCTCTGTGCAGGCCGCTGTAGCCTCCCGGTACTTCTTGGTATTGAGGGCGGTCTGGAGTATGCTGACCCCGCCGTTGCCGTACCCTTTGCCAAGGAGCGCGTTCTGGAAGACCGTCTGTGAGCTCAATATCCTTATATTCTGGAACGTGCGCGCTATGCCCTTCCAGCATATGGTATGAGGTGGCAGGTTCTGGACGTGCTGCCCTGCGAAATCTACGACGCCGCGATCGTTCTTGTACACTCCGGTTATAAGGTTCAGAACCGTCGTCTTGCCTGATCCGTTCGGCCCGATAAGTGCGCATATCTGGCCTTCCTTGACGTTTATGTCCAAGTCGTCGACCGCCACGAGCCCTCCGAACTTCTTGGTGAGGCCCTTTACGTTCAGTACTTCCCTTGCGGTGTTCGTGCTTCCCACCATGGCCATCAACTCCTATCCTTGGCTCTGCCGGTCCCGAGCGGGAAGCCGAGCGTCTTCATCAGTCCGGCCAGGGAGCCCTTGCCGGTCCTCACCCAGTTGAGCCTCAAGTAGACGAGCAGGACGAGCGAATAGACCAGCAGCCTGCTGCTGGAAAGGAACCTGAGCACCTCAGGCAAGGAAGTGATGACTATCGAGGACACTATCGCGCCCGTTACGCTCTGCATGCCGCCCATGACCACCATGAGCAGGTATGAGGCGCTTTCTGCGGCGGTGAACGAATCAGGGCTGAGATAGCCCGTGAGGTTGGCGAGGAATACGCCAGACAGGCCCGCCAGCATGGCGGAAAGGGCGAAAGATACCATCTTGGCCCGCCTTACGTCAACGCCCATGACCTCCGCTGCGACCTCGTCTTCGCGAAGGGACTTGAGCGCGAGCCCCAGGCGCGATTCGCCTATGCGCTTGACAGCTATTGCTATCAGGAACAGGGCCGCCACCATGAGGTAGTAGACCCAGCGCGTGCTAGGCAGCAGCTTCGCGAAGCCGGCGAGCCCGTACGCGCCTCCGGTTATGGGTTCCATGTTCAGTATAAGTATCCTCACGATCTCGCCGAATCCCACCGTAGTGACTACCAGGAAGGGGCCTGCCAGCCTGAAGGCAGGAAGGGCCAGCCCGGTGCCTATGAACGTCGTGAGCGCGACGGCCAAAGCAGCCAGAAT
>Ga0209311_1001289_pt1 | contig 20625 bp, 25 predicted proteins | sample AD_UKC045_MetaG_FD_184417 | JGI IMG/M metagenome (GOLD analysis project Ga0209311, IMG submission 184417) | Active sludge microbial communities of municipal wastewater-treating anaerobic digesters from USA - AD_UKC045_MetaG (SPAdes) (version 2) | ecosystem: Engineered > Bioreactor > Anaerobic >... | reverse complement strand
TGCTCGGGCAACCCTGCCGCTATGAACATCGAGCGGGATAAGTAGGGCTGACGTGGGCATTTCGCTCCAGAGGCCAAAGTCTATCCCCTCTTTTGGCGGCCTAACCATCCACCGCAGGAACATGTTTAGTCGGATAATTAGTGTAGCCATTAATCAAAATAGATTAATTCAGTTGGATTAATTTTTATAATATCAACAGAGTTTGAACCACCACCTGCTTCGAATCCGACAAAATCTTTCGGTAGTTTTGTCGACTTACCTACTGTTTTCAATAAATATCTTGCGAGTTCCCTGTCTTCCTTCAGGTCTTCTTTCGTGATTGCTCTCGACCTGTAATACGATAAGCAGTACCAGTTTAATGCTTGCCAGTTGGTCATGAAGATGCTTTGCTCATCGAAACCACGATATTCAATTTTCACAAGAAAATTGCCACTCCTTTTATTTGGTTCATGCTTAATTGTAATACGTTTAATTAATGAATGGACTAAACGTCTTGTTTCGTCAAAACCAGCATCCAGATGATACTGCCCAAGAATATTTTCAACTCTTTTAAGCCTGTTTTGTCCTGACCTTTCAATCAGCCTGTTCTCAAGAGCATCAATGGCGTTTTCTTTTTCTTTAATTTTTCGTTTTGTAGTTTTCAGTGTTTCTTTTATTTTTTCATCATCCGCAAAGTCTGGGTCAGCCAGATTTTTATATGCCTTATCTTCTACTCTCCGCAGATATTCAAGTTCCTTTTTCTCTTTACTGATTTTTTCTTTCAGTTCATCCAATTTCTCAGTGTTTTCAGGTAAGCCAGCCAGAAAGTCTTGCAGACCTTTTGCCAAGAACAGATGGTAAATTATGAATGTTTCAAATTTCGCAATGCTTATGCCTCTGGAGTTGCATTTAATGTAGTGCTTTGATTTGCCTTTGCATTTATATGCACTGTCTTTTCCTTTGAGCCGTTTCTTCCCTCGGAATTCGCTATTGCAATCGGCACAATATGTTATTCCGTTTAACAAATAATGGTATTCATCACGCTTTCCTACTTTCTTTCTATTGTTTTCCAGATTATCATTAACTTCCTGCCAGTGCTGTTCTGTCAGAATTGCTGGAATGGGCACTGGTTCACCGTTCCACAGCCTCACTCCTTTATATACTGGATTTGTAATGATATCATGAACAACGTTTCCACGCCAGATTATATTTTCCTTCTTGTATGTGGTTATTTCTTTTGTATACCTGTCTTTCCTTCTGATGTTGCCCGAAAATTGGTTGAATTTGGTCGGAACATTTCCTGCATTAAGTCTTTTGGCAATAGTATATGTACCAACTCCGTCCAATGACATCTGAAATATCCTTATTATAATTTTCTCTTCTTCTTCAACAATTTTAAATTTACCGTCATCGCCTTTCTCATAGCCATAGGCACATAAACCATGTGTCTTGCCATTCTTTGCGTTAATAGCAATGGCTTCTTTTACTTTTATTCCAGTGACTGTAGCATACAATTCATTAGCCAGTGACATTACACCAGTTATAAACTTGTTTTCAGGAACATCCAAGTCGATGAACTTTCCGCTTGGGTAATACTTACATTTATGCTCAAGCATGAGTGATACAAACATGTTCCAAATGGTGTTATTTCTCTCAATGCGTGACTGGTCGTAACAATATACATGAGTGATTTCCTTATTTTTAATGGCATTCAGGAGTAGTGCAAATTCAGGACGCTCAGAAATTTTTTCGTTTCTTCCACTGATACCTTCGTCTACAAATACCCTGAACTCCATGCCTTCAGCCTTGGCAAACTCAATCCCATACTTTTTCTGTACTGCAATGGAAACGTCTTTGCCTTCCTCTTTATGCTTGCTAATCCTGCAATAAATACCGACCATTTAACATATATTTTTGCAAATATAATAATAAAGGTTATTCCGTTAATTAATGTTGCTAAATTGTGACTACAGATTCTTCTTTTAATGTTATATCAGTCATTAAATATTTCATTTTACTCTTACAAAACAATTTAAATTAAAAAACCTGCTACCTTCTTCCTGCATGAGTGATAATAACTCTGTTGCATATCTTCTTTCTATAAGAAAACTATCGAAAATATTATACATAATTGCATCAGGATGAATTTCAATAAACCGTTTAAAAATTATTTCATTCACCAGTTGACTCTCGAATTTCATAGTAATATTACTATAGTCCTCATATCTCTGACTTTTCATGGAATCAACCACTGCCGATATGAAGGGCATTCTTTGAAGCATCCTTTTTCGGAATTTATTCCTGCTATTTAACCTACCATTGAACCAACGATGTAGAATATCATCTTTAATTTGGTCACGTGAAATATCGATATCAGGGAAAAAATACTCTTTAAAACTATTGTAAAAGTCACCTGCACTTAGCAATCGCCTATATAGGTAAAGTTCATGCTCAAAGGCAATCTTTTCAACATCGGATTTGTAATCTGGCTGCATTTCATTTAGGATTTTATAAATGATAAAAGGATTACAACTTACAAAATCAAGTTCTACCAATTCATTTCCATCCTTATCAAGAAAGAATTGCCTCAGTTCCTTTGGCATCTGGTTAACGGGTGTGAAAAACCTGTTACAGGATTCACTATATGTAACTCTTATCTTGCCAGTAACTATATTATTAATTCGGATAAGGCATGTATTATACTGTTTTGTGTTAATTTCATTCTTGGAAAGCAGTTTTTCTGCATGTTCTTTAGCCTTTGTTGCATCAAAGCGAATATACTTTAACGTATTATACTGGTGTAGAAATACTTTATCAATTTTATTGTAGTCTATGTCTTTTATTTCAGAATCGCCTTTTTTTAAGTTATTCCACTTGCGATTTAGTTTTTCTGCAATGCTGTCATTAATGCTAATCCTGTGCTGAACTATAGTTGAGTTGACATAATTATCAGTAAGTTTGAAGAAATACACCTTTGCTGACTTCTTATACCTATTTGGTCTTGTATCATCATGAAATTCAATAACATTAAGCGTTTTAAGGATTCCCCAAATAAAACGAAAGTCATTTTTTGATTTTATGGGTTCAATATCTCTGCTATATACCTGTACGAAATCCTTAGCAAACCAACATCTTAATTCATCTACATCAGAATGCTGACGTTCTAAAAGCATGTGAATAAAGTAATACATGGCTGGAATTTGTTTCCTAATCCTTTTACCTGTTGTCATAATGGGTGAATATGTTCCATCATCTTTCCTTTTTCTGGGATAAAAGGGTCGGTCAACTGGGATTAGGTCTTCCAGAATAAGGTTTTCTGGTTTGTTTAAAATAATCTCTGTCATATTTAATCTTAGTATTTCGTTAATAAAGATTCAAAAGAAAGAGTGAGTACATGGGGGTTGGTTAATGGTTTTGCTACGCAGTTGCATTCATGTACTCATTTTTCCTTTAGTTAATCTTCAAGTTAATCGAACCATTTTGGTCAATCTCTTGAAGTAGTCTTCGTATTGATTCACGCAGTAACTCAGAAGTGCTAATTCCTGTCCGTTTTCTGATTTCTCTTAGTCTTTCAATCATCGAATCATCCATACGGCAGTAAAGAATTTTCTTTTTAGGTTCATACCTAACCTTGTAACCTTCAATTGTGTCCATGTTTAAAAATTTATAATACAGTTATTTATGTTTGTATAGGTACTGTTAATTAAATGTACCTCTATACATAAATAGTGTCTTACACTTTTTTAGTCCCGACTTTTAAAACTTTTTATGTTTTTTTTGACGAAAATCCAACCTACAACATGAACTTATAATATTTCAATATCCCTATAGGTTTTTGAATTCAAGATTTCATAGAACAGGTCAATATCCATTTCATGAGGACAATCGAATTTGTCAGCCATAGTACAATAAGCATTGAATTCATCAGGTGTTGTTTTTTTTAGAAACTCACAATACCCTTTTAGTTCTGATATCCTTTCTTCAATCTTCCTGATATCAACTTTGCAGTATACCAATCGTAGTAAATTGAATGCTGTATTATACTGATGACTGTTTTCCTCAACCTCATCGACAGCAACGTAATGAGTGTAATATTCCACAAATTCAGGCAATTGGTCAAGGTAGCATATTTCATATTTGCCAACCTTATTATCATTTCTCTTGGCGAATTTTCGTGATAAACCTGATTCTCCAAGTCTTTTTCTCATGTTCAACCAGATTTCATGATTATACTCAAGAACACTTCTTTGATACCAATCATCAGCCAGTGGGTTTTGACGTGCCTGCTTTAAATAATACCTACCCAGTGCAAAAAAGAATGCTTCAGGTTTGAAATAATCCTGTGCTGATTTTGGGTCAGCAATTATTTCAGAGGTCTTAAGTTGTGTAAGACCAATGTCTATTAATGCATCAATAGGGTCTTTCCCCTTTTGTGAGTAGTAAATAGTACCATCCTCATACTCGATTCTGAAAGAACCATCTTCTTGCTTCTTTATCTTCATAGTTTTGACTTATAAATGAAATTGTAATAAATTCTGTACAATGATACGAATTCATTATGTCTCTGTTACAAGCACTTATGGCTGGTTTACACGAAAAATCATTCTTAATTAAAAACCTTAGTTCTTAATTAAGAAGAACACTTAATGTGCTGAAATATAATTATTTGTATAATTTAATAGATTTTGAATTCTCGAACCATTTTTGACGAGAGGGCAAAAAGATTTGACAGTGTTTAAGTACTGATGAATTCAAGCCTATTGTTAGGTTTTCAACTATTCAATATCCATAAATAGTTCTCGTGGACTAACTTGAAGCGCATCTGCCAATTCGAAAAGGCTGAGGAGAGTTAGGTTTTTACCCTGTTCAATTCGGACAATGGTATTTCTGTGCAAGTCTGAATATTGACTTAGGTCTTCCTGTCTTAGGTTTGAATTAATCCTATACTCATGTAAAAGGGTTTTAAGATACTCGAACCGCTTGACCTGATGTTCGGGAATTGTTTTCTGATGCATGTTGAGGTTTAAATATAAATACATTCCATGCATAATTAATTCAACATTTATATGCACGATAACGGTAATTATTTAACCTATGGAGTACCTATAAATCAGTTTTATTGGTTGAAATATGGTCACTGAAACTTTGCAAAATCGAGATTTTAACCCTGATATCATGATATTACATAAGAATCAAAGTAAAAAGAGTGCCTACACTGGTGTTTGCATTAGAAAAAATTTGAAAAAATTAGAAATACAACGATTTCATTTGATTAGTCTAAAAAAATCTTTCGGAGTTACTTTAAGTCCTTTAAGGATTTTCAAGAAAATAGCGATAGTAAAATTATCGCCTGTCTTTGCGGATTTTTCGAACTTATAATAGGTATTTCGATTTATTCCAGCATGTAATGCAAATTGCTCATATGAGTACCCTTGAGTTTTTCTGATTTCTTTAACTCTCTGGGCAATCTGCATAGTATAGTGCTTTTCGTAGTCAGGTGATTCCATTGTAATCACATCCTTTTTTTCAGTTCTATCTTCTTGAACCATAACCAAATTTTTTATCAAAAATACAAAATGTATTTTATAAAGTTTTTTATTTAAGGTTTATTATAATAAGTTTATTATAATACTATATTTGTATTATGAATTATTCAAAAATTATAGGATATCGCATACTACATCAAGCAGTTAGTGTTGAAACTGAAAGAGTAACTTGGTATATGGTACTAATTGAAATGATTGACGATACACCAATAGGTACTTATATTATTCCTTATCCAGAGTGGCTTGATTTTATCGATTCCGATTTTGAATACTATCAAATCAACCGAAACTAATAAGACAAATATAAAATGTTGAATTATAATTTACGGAATATTCACTTTTATCTCATTGTGAATGTTTTTCCAGCAAACATAGACACAATGGGGGTTTACGAAGATTATGCAAAAACAATTCAAAGAAAAATATTCACTTACAATCGATAACCAATATAACTGAAACAATATGAGCGCAAAATTCAGCCAAACAACAGCCGACTTTCTTGAATGGAATCAAGCCATGAATCTAATCAGGAATTTGTATAATGATGAAAATTTTAAGATATCATTGTTGGTTGCAATGGGTTCTTTCTGGGGATTAAGAATTTCAGACATACTTTCCCTAAAATGGGAACAAGTTATTGATAAGGATGAATTTACGATAGTTGAAAAGAAAACCAAGAAATCACGTGACATCAAAATAAATCCGCAGTTAAAAAGGCATATCATTGATTGTTACGAACGAATAAGTCCAAAATCACAATCAGAATATATTTTCTTTAGCCAGAAAGGCACTGTTTATAGCATCCAGCGAATAAATGTGATACTAAAGGGGTTAAAATCAAGGTATAACCTTAAAATAAAGAACTTCAGTTCTCATAGTTTGCGTAAATGCTTTGGGCGTGAAATCTTTAACCGCTCAGGTTCAAATGCCGAACTATCTCTTGTTCGATTAAGTCAACTATTCAATCATTCAAATCCTGCAATTACAAGGCGTTACTTGGGAATAGCCAAAGAAGAACTCATGCAAACGTATGATATACTTTGTTTTTAAGCAAAATTTTATTAAGTTTGTTTTGAAAACAAAATAAACTTTTCTACTTAAAATGCTAGGCAAATTGAACTAATCGATAAATATTGTCAAAATAATTCAGAAAAAAGTGAAAACATTAACACGTTTAATAAACCTAATCTTATTAGTTATTTTCGTTGAGTCATGTGGCAAGTCTCCTAAATCAATATTGGCATCAGAGTGCAATTGGATTATCTCGAAGTCAAAAGAAAAAAATGACATTTCTACAACAAATGAAATAAAACTTACAGATAGTACATTAATAGACCTTAATAACAATAATGTTTACAATATTAAATGGATTGACAATAAAAAATTTTCTACGAATTTGAATGGTCAAGATGTAATTGTTGAGATACGAGAGATTTCAAAAGATAAATTGCAGGCAGCATTTTTGTTTGTTACTGAAAAATCACCTCAGAATGATACTGACTGGATAAATCTTCAAAATGAAGAAAGAACCCTATATTTGAATAAAACCAACATAAAAGTTGAACCTATTAAACAATATAAAATTGCAGGAAAAACAGTTCCCATTGATAAAATACCACCTGCAGGATTATATAAAAGTGAAGACGTTGAAGAAGTAATTAATGTAATCATTAGGAATGGTGTTGTTCAATTTCAGGCAGGAGAAAATGAAAACAGTTTGGCAAATGTTGGGGTTGATATTATATGTGAAGGTGTTGAACCGTTTCTAAGTTCCATTACATTCAAAAATGATTGGGGTACGTTTGATTATGCTAGGGATGGAATAATAGAAAATTCAGGGTCGTGGTTTAATGGCATGAGTGGAAGAACTATTCAATTTATTCATCAAAATTCTTCTACCAATAATAAAACAGAGGATTCATACTTATTGGATATGATTAAAAATGTATCAAATATTGAATATATTTTTAAAGATGGCACAAAGACAGGGCGGTTAATTATCAAAAAATTTATACATGATAAAAGAAATAATGGATTTTTATTAAATATCCCTACTGGCAAAATGTGGACACCATTATATTTCGATTATAGCCGCAATTGTGAATACATTACACAACCAATGATTTATACTGAAAGACTTTCATCAAAAGGATGGGAAAACGCATCAAGTTATCATTTCCCGCTAAAGAAGGAATTCGATTCCTATAAAGTTTCAATAAGGAATAACAAAGCCCTTTCAGGAGAAAAAGCAATAATGTTCACTGAAAATGAATATTGTGAGAAGATTTTATATACATTTTATTTCATTGAGGAATAATATGCAATCATTTGTTAACAATTAATAATGAACTGTTATCATGAAAAAATATGCCATAATTATGCTTGCTCTAATTTCATTACTTCTGCTGTCAACGAATAATGAACTTTATTCGCAAAATGATACTGTTATGAATGATAGTCTTTATGACTATTCATTAACAGGTTCAAAAAAACATGTAGAATTAAATAATGATTTTCTCCAAACGGTAATTGGTTCCTTAATTAAGGATTATTTGCGTTTTTTTTGCCTAACTAATCCAGTCAACCAATATATTTTTGATACACGTAGTTTTTATGAAAGAACCTTATCTGGACTTCCAGTATCAGTCGGTTCAGTAAATATTTCTATTTTTAGTATTTGGAATGATACTAAACAATTAAAAGAAAAAATTGAATATACCTTTGATAATTTTGGTGTAATTTACTCGTATAAAAATCAAGATAAAGTTAATAATTATAATTATGAATATCGAGTAAAATACCATTCGACAAGTCAATTGAAATTCGATTCAATAAATGAATTATCCTACAACAATCAAAAAATAATTGGAAATAAGAAGTGCATATTTGAGTATGACTCATCAGGGTTTCTTACATCAATTGTGTTTTATAATTATGACTTTTTTAAAAACAATTTTAGAAAAGAAAGCCAACTATACTTTACATATTATGAAAATGGGGTATTAGTATCTGATGGCGTAATCAATTCAAAAATATTGAAATTTTATTCTTTTATTGAAGATAAGAATTCAATAATCAAAGAAGTATATTTTGATGGAAATCTGAGACGAAAAAATATTATTGACAATAATGGAAATCTAATATGTATGAATGGTAAAAATGATACAATATCAATATATTCAAATAGTTATAAACTTCTATATTTAAGACAAATTAATAATTATTATTGGCTCACCCCTAATTATTTAAAAGAGGTCTATCAACCTGATAATATTTCAGTTTACAATACAAAAGGGGTGCTACAGAAAAAATACATTTTTAAAGAATTTGATAAAGATGGTAATTGGACAACTTGCCAAACATATTCTCCTACAAATAATCCAAATGATTTGCTAATCAGAGAAATAAACTATTAAATTATTAGTACGAAATAGCAACTTTTATACACCATTATTCTTGTTTCAATTTTAATATCTGTGTCATGCTGTTCTTAAACAGTTGACTATAATAAATATTTGGGCGAAAAATATTTTTTTTCCTTTGCTAAGGAACAATCAAAATCAACTTACATTACAATTAGTCCCGTTGAATATTTTAAAAACAAATGATAAAAATATTTTAATGAAAAAACATTTTAATAATGATCCTAATTGTAGTAGTATTCAAATTGAAAGTTACAATAGTTATTTTATTATTTCTTTCTGATTGAAAAGAATAGCGGAAAATACAATTGGATTTCTTATACCAAAATTGGCTGGATAGCCTATTAACTACTATGATTTTGTTTCTATAAACTCAAATACGATAATTCATGACATTTAATTTGGTAGTTATAGACTCAACTTAAACTCTTTAGATTAATCCAATAAAAATTTTATTCAGAGACGTTTTTGAGTGTATGTAATACTTCCCTTTTTTATACCATAAAATCCTTCATTAATTGGGGTTAGGGTGAATTTATAAAATCCTGTTGAAAAAAGTCCATATCCACATTTGAAAACATGAACACCTATGACAATATCATAATCATTTCCATCCTGAATAACATCAGCATCCCCATACTTAAAATTCTTTGTAGTAAGGCGAATTTCTCTATAATCTTGACCTGAATTGCAGTCGTTATAATAGTTGGTCATAATAGTGTCGGATGAAACAATCCAAGGATTATCGATATTTATCATATTCTTACGATACAAGAAAAGTTTTCTTTTACCCCAAAAAGATGCATATCCATCTTTTGCTTCATCTGGTAATGGCTCATAAGCAATTACGTACAAAAAGTTACCTTTTACAAAGTGTAAGTCTTGAATCCATGAAAAATCACCGAGATTGTCCTTGAATATATGAATATTTCTTTCAACATATCCATTCTTTTCAATATTGGAAAAATCACGAATTGGTATTTGTCCAAAAATATTTGTAAAAAAAATGTAGGTAACCAACAAAGAAAATAAACTTTTCATCTCTTTAAAATTATGCCAAAATTTATGCGATTAATTTAATCCAATCAATATATCGTCATATTTTGGGGAAATTAATGGTGAACTGTGAATATTCTTATCCAATAGTAAAATAACCAATTCGTCAAGATAAGCACCCAATTGCCATTGGTCTTTTCCTTTTGAAACAATATATCCCTCAAATTCTAAGGTCTTAATTGGAATTCTACCTATAACCAAAGACTCAAGTCCTTTGTCATCATAAATTCTTTTAATTGTGCCATAAAAACACCTATCAAATCCTTTCATCCCAATACCTGCTTTTGCCATAAATAATTCAGTGATTTTAACCTTAATATTATTCGGTTTTATCATAGGTATAAAATTTATCAAATATATATTATAACTCTGGATATTAATAATATAAGTGCAGAATTTCGTACAAAAAATAAATTAATCCTACTTAACAAATTCAATTGAATCAGAATTAAGTAAATCAAGATTGGCTTTTACTTGAAGTAAGGTTTTAATGTCTTGTAAATTGATAAAGAATATTTTAGGGTTGGTCTCATGAATATCAATGCGGATTTGTCCCGACCCATTTGAACTGTAATCAAAAACACTTAGGATTATAAAATCATCCATAACTGATAAATCAAGGATTTTGACTATTCCAAAGGTTGATGGGGATACCAAAAGAAAATCATACTGTTCAAAGTAATCAGTGTTCTCTTCCCTGTGTAGGAAGATTTTAAGGTTATCAAACTGACTTGATACCGTCATCTGTGATATCAAACCTTCGATTTGTTCATATTGTGATTGAGTTACTTTAGTATTCATTACAGTACTTTTGAACCAATTCCTTATTAAATTCTTTCTCAAAATAATCCAACGATATAAGAAGCCATGTACAGGGCAGTTTGTCACAGTTGAGCCTGTGACTGCGTTTTATTAGTTGTCCAGTCTTTATGTCCAGTATAATTACAGAAACTTCAAATCCCTTCCTATTAGCATCTACCAGCCTAACGTAAGAAATGAAATCTTCAGATTTTGTCAAGTCCACGAATTCGTAAATCTCACGAAGATTAATGACCTGATTATCTGTAAGTATGCATGGTGCTTTAATGAAAAAGGAATCTCCTGATTGTTGAAATGCCCTTGAAATCCCACTTATATCATCCTTCCAAGTTTTTAATTGATTTGATTTCATGTGTATTTAGCCTTTACCATAAATACTTCGAAAATGGGAATCATTTTTTGGGAGAAGGGGGGGGGAAATACCTTCTTTTTGACCCCCTGCTGGGTGGGGGGTGCTCTATGGATGTGGGTGCTACATCAAGAATTTCGAAATCCAATACGATTAATTGCAAAGCAAAAATTTGATGTCAAAAAAATTTCCAGATGAAATTTTTAAAACGTTGAATATTTGATGGTTGAAATTTTTTTGAAAATTTTTATGTGAACTATAAAAGTATTGCTGGGTATATAAAGTAGAATGTTTCAAGTATTAATTTTTCCATATTTTTTGCTTCTAAACCTTTTCCTATTAAGTTCCTTGAAATAACTCATTTTTTGTAAAAGAGTGTATTAGATGATTTTCAAGTCATTTGAAACACCTAATCCGAACAATGCGAAATCGTATTTCACAGGGTCATGACAGTCAAGTTGTCGCAGAACTCCATCCAATTCCTGTACTGCTTTTGCATCATTCTGTTTTCGACCAAGCAAACCAAGTTTGCGGGCAACGTTTCCTGAATGGGTATCAAGTGGACATGATAATTTTGAAGGTGATATATTTTTCCAAATGCCAAAATCTACACCTGCATTATCTTGGCGAATCATCCATCTGAGGTACATATTTATTTTTTTCGCAGCAGAACCAGTCATCGGGTCAGGCAGGTGTTTTCGGGTTCTCTCAAGATGAGGTATGTTAAAGAATTCTTTTTTAAATTCATGTATTGCAGGTTGCAGTGAATCATTAGCCTGATATTTCACAAATATCCCTTCCAGTCCATTTTTATCCTTATATATGTACTTCAGACCTTCAATGAATGTCAACAGGTCAACTGAATTAAATGTACGATGCACAAAACCTTCCATCTGATTCAGATGTTGCTCTCTGTGGTTGAGAATGAAGTCATATGGTGAATCTCCCATGTACGCCAGCATCCGTTTTGCATTTTTCACGATGGAAGTCCGATTTCCCCATGATATTATTGCTGCAAGAAATCCTGATATTTCGATGTCTTCCTTTATGGTGTATGAATGCGGTATTTGTATTGGGTCAAGTCCAATAAATGTCGGATTGTTATATTGTGTAACCATTTCATCAAGAAAATCCTTCAGTTCTTTCAAGTCTTGTCCCATACATATATCTTTACACAGGTAAAAATACTAATAATGACAAGGGTTTCCTACGCTACCTTAATTACCCGTCTCAACATGTTGAGGCGTTTGGCTGCGGAACCCGACTCCACGTTTGGAACATGCTTCATGGCATGACCGCTAAAATTTTCCTGAATTAACCGGAGCCGGAATGCCTCCAACGCTTGCTTGGCTGTTCTTGTTTGCCGGAAGCCATTGGTAAAGATGGCTTTTAAGCCTCCACCATCGGCGTAGATGCGCTGCAAACTTCTAATAAACGCAATGCAGTCGGATGAGTTGAAGGTTCGATGGGCAAAGCCGTTTAGCCGTTTCTCATCGTTTTCTGAGAAATTTATCACGAACTCGAACGGGCTGTTGTCCATTATGGCCATAAGCCTGTTCATGCTGCCTATTATGCTTTTACGGGTGCCCCATGCGATGGTGGCGGTGAGGAGGGCAGATATCTCAATGTCCTCGGTTTTAGTAAAACGGTGGGGTATAAGTATAGGGTCGTCGGAAAGGAAGGATGCTCCGGCATAGCGATGATAGCGGTTGTTGAGTAGTTGTGTCAGCTCTGCACGGTTTTGTGGAAGTTTCATGGGCAAAGCAGTCCGTCGTTCATGCCAACCTGCAGGTCAGCCATTTGGGCAAGATCCTTATCGTGAGTAACCACCACAAAGGTTTGGCCCAGCTGGTCGCGAAGCATGAAGAAAAGTTTGTGCAGCTCCTCCTTATTTCGGGAGTCCAGGTTACCGGAGGGTTCATCGGCCAGAATTACCGTAGGATTGTTAACCAGTGCTCTGGCCACGGCCACGCGTTGCTGCTCGCCTCCCGACAGCTCCGAGGGCTTATGGTCGAGCCTGTCCGATAGGCCAAGCATCTTGAGCAGCTCGGTGGACTTTTTTGTGGCCGTTGCCATACCTTTTCCTGCAATCAGGGCGGGCATACAAACGTTTTCTAAGGCAGTGAATTCGGGTAAAAGATGGTGGAACTGGAAAACAAAACCAATATGGGTATTCCTAAATTTGGCCAGCTGGCGGTCGTTCAGCTGTGCTACATTTTCGCCATTAATAAGCACTTGTCCGGAATCAGCTCTGCCCAGGGTACCCATTATTTGTAGTAGGGTTGTTTTACCGGCGCCACTAGGGCCAACAATTGCTACAACTTTTTTCTCAGGTATTTCAAGGGTGATACCTTTTAGAACCATCAGTGCACCGTAGGACTTGGTAATATTTTCGACCTTTATCATTGCTATCCATTAGATTTTTGCCTGCGCAAATGTACCAATTTAGCCCAAAGTAACGTTGTGGTGGCACTTATCCTGCCGGTGTTTTGTTTGCATTATCCGAATCGTTCCTTTTTTCACTTGTATCTACCAAATCGCTGTTATCACCCGGGCTGGAGGGATTTTCAACGTAGCTGCGTAAATCGGACATGGCGTTATCCATCCTTCGGTAAAGTTTTCCCAGCTTCCTGGCAACCTTTGCTACCTCACGAGGGCCAACCACCAGCAGGGTAACCAGCAGGATAACCACAAGCTCGCCAAAACCAATCGACAGGGTAAGCATTTCGGCACCATTTGGTCAAAGATAGCGATTTAGAACATGTAAAAAACCTTGCTCTATGGTAATTTCTTACTGACTGAAATGATTATACAGTAATCTATTCATGTATAAAGTTGAGGAAATCTTGTTATTAACAAACGGTGTGAATTTTAAAAAAATAATTCAAATATTCCCAAAAAATGTTTTAGATTGGCAGGATATTTAGCGGTAAACTTTAAAGCTGAAAGCAAGCGGGGCTGGTTTTACTATTTTAGCATCAGCCGGTTTGCATACAAGGGCAGCGGACCGGTTAGGTCTGTAGCTTGATCGTTTGAATGCTAGGTGATAAATGGTTTAGTAAATAGTAACTAAAACAACATACAAGCCATGCAGATGAGTAGAATTTTGATACTGGGTGCCGGGCTTTCGTCCACCAACCTTATTGAGTACCTATTGGGGAATGCGCCAGCCTATGGCTGGACAATTCGTATTGGTGATCTTTCGTTGGAAGCAGCCGCCGGTAAGCTTGGGGGAAATCCAAATGGACAGGCCTTCAAGTTCGATATTTTTAATGCTGAACAGCTCAGCGCTGAGGTGGCCTGGGCCGATGTGGCAATATCCATGCTGCCTGCATTCATGCACCCAGTGGTGGCTAAGGAGTGCGTCCGACAGGGGAAGCACCTGCTAACCGCATCGTACGTTTCCGATGCCATGAAATCGCTCCACGATGAGGCCAGACAAAAAGGGGTTGCCTTGATGAACGAGCTGGGGGTTGACCCCGGAATTGACCACATGTCGGCCATGAGGATGATTGACGGTATTAGGAACAAGGGAGGGAAAATTACCGGATTCATCAGCAACACCGGAGGGTTGATTGCTCCTGAGTGCGACAACAACCCATGGAACTACAAGTTTACCTGGAACCCACGCAACGTAGTGCTTGCAGGACAAGGGGTTACGCATTTCCTTGAGAATGGAGAGCATAAGTACATTCCATACCACAGGCTTTACTCCAACATTCGCACCTACAACATTCCCCCCTATGGCGAGTTTGAAATGTACCCAAATCGCGACTCTCTTAAGTACAGGGAAATATACGGTATTAACGATATTCAAACCATTATACGCGGAACGCTACGCCGGTCGGGCTACAGCAAAGCCTGGGATGTGTTTGTCCAGCTGGGAATGACCGACGATACCTACAAGATGGAGGGCAGCGAGATGTTGACCAAAAGGGAGTTTCTCAACAGTTTTCTACCCTATAATCCTACCGAAACCGTTGAGGAGAAACTGCAGCGGGTGATTCCTGCTGCTCAGGATAAGATTATTTTTAACAAGCTAAAATGGCTGGGCATTTTTGACAACGAGCTTATTGGCATGGCCAACGCAAGCCCCGCCCAGCTGCTGCAGAGAATTATGGAGGAAAAACTTGGTCTTGAACCCAACGATAAGGATATCCTCATCATGCAGCATATATTCGACTATGAGCTTGACGGGAAGAAGTTTCAGAAGAAATCAACTCTTACGCTCGTTGGCGAGGATACCGTTCATACCGCCATGGCCAAAACGGTGGGCACACCCCTGGCCATAGCTGCCAAAATGCTAATGACCGGGCAGGTGAATGACAGGGGTGTGGTGATGCCCATTAAACCCCACCTCTACAACCCCATTCTGAATGAGCTTGAGGAGTACGGGGTAAAGTTCGTGGAGGAGGAGCGGCAGCTTTAAGTTAGAAGGGGAGGTTAGTTGAATTCTTACGCATCTGCAAGGAGCTGCATTTAGCCTGTTCATGATAATGCCTTATTGAAAGAGACAGTTTATTCAACCCAATCAACCTAATCATGAAGTTGACGTTTACCGGATTAAATGCTGGAATGGAAAAACAGAAGCATCTGCTGTATTTTTTCAGCCTTACTTTTCCTGTAAGTAAGATGTAATGGGAAAAGGGAGGAAGAGTTTGAGGTGGTAAAAGGAAAGCGGCCGGGGCAAAGCCCCGGCCGCAGCCACTTTAGCCCAACCTTTATACGCTGTCCGAAACGTTTGGTATTACGATGGGCATTCTATATTCTATCAGCTTACACTAGAATGGTATAAGCACCAGTCCTACCGCAAACGGGTAAATTTCCGGGCCTTTGTTCTTTTCAAAAAGTTGGGTTGGGTAGTAGTTGGCAAAAAGCCGTAAACTCCTGTATCCTGCTCTGGCAGTAACGCCGTAACGGAAGGTTGCAATGTTGAAGTCGCTACGCCCCTTATCCTTATGGCGATCGCCATCGTCGAAAACTACCTTGGTGTGGGTGCCAATCCTCAACCCACCAATTACTCCCGCCGAAATATAAATTTTGTGGCGATCGGATTCGCTAGTGGGTATCTGAAACTCTACTAGCAAAGGAAGGGTCAGGTTAACTGTGCTTAGTTTTGTTTTATCAACCTTGTATCCGGCAAGCAGGTAGGAGCTGTCGGCAACCGTTACTCCGTTTACAACCTTTAGAGTCAAGGGGTTATTAAAATGGTAGTCGTTAAATTCAAGCCCCATACCGGTTACCAATCCAATCCAGCTGGTTCCAAAACCCATGCTGTACTGTAGAAAATTTAGGTTTACGTTCCACGAACGGCTTTGCTTCAGGTCGAGCCATTCAAGCTCGTTGCTCATCGAGGTGGAGTGGTCGGCATCCATAAAGCCATTTACACCCATTTCAATTCCAGCCCAATGACCCTTAAATTTTAGTCGGTTGCTACGCCTGAACGAGTTCCTAAAATCCTTGTTCAGACCCTCGGGGATTTCAACGGTAGTTTTATCCTTACCCTCAACAATCACGATGGTTTTTTCGCCAAGCCTGATTATGGTAGAGTCCGATTTCGTGTTGCCTTGGTTTCTGTCCACTATTATCGTGTCGCCTTGGTAAGCAACATTATTGTCCCCGGTATTGCTATCAACAACAAGTGTGTCGGAGGTAGTCTCCTCAACCGTATCGCCATCAGCTACTTTAATGGTTTTCTCCACATTAACCACCATGTTGGGTTTCCTATGATTTGTGCTGAGGGTATCAGAGACTTTTAAAGTGTCAGCGATTTCGAGGCTGCGGAGCATGGTTTCCTTTTCGTTTTGTGCGGTTAGGGTGAAAAAGCTCAGCAGCGATGATGCAAGAATTACTAGCTGTTTCATTTTAGTTGAAGTTAGAAGGTTGATTAAAATTTTCTGTAGGACGGTAGGATAGGTCGTTTTGTTACAGCACCGCTAGTTATTTTTTCGAATTATGGTGGAGATGGCTATTAGCCTGGAGTCAACCTCAATATGCTTGGAGGTGTTGGTGCTGTCGGTTTTTACGTTATAGCTGATGCCAACCAACCCTGCAAGACGTTTTAAACTCAGGCCAGCAATATCGGCCAGCGTGTAAACTTTGGCAGTTGATGGGGCTACATTAGGTGCTAATTCTTTTTCCCGAAAAGCAACACCTTGTACCTTGCCAGTTATTGGAAGGGGTTTAGGGGTAATACTAGCAATTGGCTCAATTATCGGCTCTTTGGAGGCTATTTGCTTTAGCTCTGCCACATTTGTTCTCATGGGCTGAAGCTCTTCGTTGTCCATGCTTATTGTTGATGTAGAGGTTTTATATGCCAGCGACACTGCTACCCGGCTCTCCGGTTTTGGCTGGGTTTGTGGGTAAGTGGTGGTGGAGGTTGGCCTGTTCTCCCTTGGCTGCGATTCTATGATTGCGCTTTTGGCCATTTGATTTTGGGGTTGCAAATCGTCGGGAAGGCTTAGCTTGTGGATGGTATGAAGGCCAACAATGGCTGCAGTAATCGCTGCTGCCGCTGTTAGCATAATCCTTCGTTTTGAAATGATACTATGCCTTTTTAGCGAAGCTTTGTTTGGAAAAGTATGGCTATTCTCGGAAAGTAAAAGGGTATGGGCATAAAGGTTGCGGAACCGTTCAACCTCGGGATGCTGCCCTTTCAGCTCTTCGAGCCTTGCTTTTTCAACCTCGGAAATATCACCCTCCAGTTCGGCGATGCAAAGGTAGTCCATCTCGTTGCATGAGAAGAGATCCTGTTCAACGGTTCTCCTAAGCCGTTGTTTCCCTGAAAAGGAAAGGTTTGGTTTTGGAATGGTTAGCTGGTTTAATCCATCAAGTTCTGAAGCAATGTCGGGATGTAAGCGAAGAAACTTTACTAGTTCAGCCTCAACCTCCGGGCAAAGCTTGCCATCGATGTAGTCGAGCAGGTACTCCTCGTATGTATTTAGGTTGATGCTCATCGGAGTTAAATTAAATTTTCAATACTTACGAGTTTTTCCTTTAGGAAAACTCTGGCTCTGTAGATGTAAACCTTAACCTGCGATTCGTTCAGTCCTGTTATCCCTGCAATTTCACCGTAGGAGTACCCCTCGTAGTCGCGGAGCAGCAGCACGGATTTTTGAACCGTTGGAAGCTGGTCCACCGCATGGTTGATAATTTCCTTTACGTCAAAATTGGGTTGATAGCCAATTTCTAATACTGGCTGCGCATTTTCTAGCTCCTGCTTGTGCCTATCCCTCCTGATGGCGTCAACCGAGGCATGGTACGAAGTGGTGAAAAGGTATGACTTTGCTTTTGACCTATCAATTTCCCCACGCTTAACCCATAGCCTCTCGAAAGAATCCTGCACGTTATCCTCTGCCAGCATGGTGTCGCCAAGCATTTTCAATGCAAAGCGATATATTCCGTCGGAGTATAAATCTACGCAGCTGTTAAAATCCTCAACGGTCATCTATGGCTGTAAATTTCATGTAAGACGATGGAGTTGCTTAAAAGTTACACTTCTCAAGGTATCCTTTAAATGGAGCAGGACAAGTTGTTCAAAAGTTATACCGCAATTTATCGCCCTTTAAATTCGGGTTAAATGATGATTTTGCGACTTTCAACATTTTGAAATCTTCTTTACGGGTAGGTTATGATACTCTAAAAATTAATATTTAAAGCTATTCTAAGGGTGAGCAAAAAAGTAGTACTCTGAGTTACGCTCAAAATGGCGGCGGAACTCATCCCTGGTTAGCGGGTTTCCGCTATCGGTAAGCCAACCCTTAAGGGTTGAAATTTTCAGACCTACGATGCCGGTTAGGAAATCGTAAAGATCATCGGGGTTAGTCCCGTAGTAGTCGCTTGCACCCAGCCCGCATTCAAAAATAATATTCGGCCTGCAACGGCAAAGAGTGCTACGGGCACCAAGTAGCACTTGGAGTTCAGCACCCTCGACATCGATTTTCATAAAATCTATATTTTCCTCCTCATTGACAACGGAGTCCAGCGTGGCCATTTCAACCTCAATCTCCTCAACCTCGGGATGTCGTATGCTGTAGCTTCGTTTTAAAATTCCGCTGTAGGCAGGCGCATTTCTAACCAGCTGGAAGGGGGTTTTCCCTATCCTGTCTCCCAGCACAAACGGATATACCCGGCACCTTCCCGAGTATTTTTTTTCGAGGGCATTGTAGAGCGAAGGAATAGGCTCAAAGGCCAGGTGATGGCCTTTTGGGGCAAATTGTAGGAACAGGTCAAGAATTTCTCCCCTATGGGCACCCACGTCAATGCAGGTGGAGTCGGGCTTTAGGTGTAAGGAGATAATCCTTTTACTAAGCCTGTCGTACCTCAAATTTTTTGTGAGATCGAGGTGAAGCCGGTTCAGGGCTTTCCTAAGCAGGCTTTTAAGCTGGCCGTTCATATCCAAACTGCATGAGGTTGATTTAAGCAGGTTTTCAAAATTAGGAATAGTTGTGGAGCAAGGGCAAGAGGTGTAAAAGTAGGAAGAATTTGCCGATAATTTATATGATTACCTATCAACCTTAAGGTTATGGTAGCAGCACAGCCGTGGCCAACCAGCTAAATACGGCGTAACATGCTATATGCTAAAATTGTCGGACAACCCCTTCAACGGGTTGCAAAAAAATAGTAGGTTTGCAGTCGCTTACTAAATATCCAATACCTGGATACGCCAATTGCCGAAAAATTTCAGCTTGGGTATTAACAGGTAAGCGCTTTAAGTGACAGCGGGTAGCTAACGTTGGAGCATTAACCCGGTTACTGATCATTAAAACTTGAAAAACACTAGATGGCAATGGCAAGCAGCAAGCCTTCAATTCCAAAGGGGACCAGAGATTTTAATCCGGAACAGATGGTCCGGCGGAACTACATTTTCGACACCATCCGTTCGGTGTTCAGTATTTACGGCTACCAACCCATCGAAACGCCTGCCATGGAGAACCTCTCCACCCTGCTGGGGAAGTATGGCGAGGAGGGCGATAAGCTACTTTTTAAGATTCTTAACTCGGGCGATTTTCTTGAAAGGGTTGACCCCAGCACAGCCAGACCTGGCAACTCCAATGCCGTTTCGCTTGCCATTTGCGAAAAGGGACTACGCTACGACCTAACAGTTCCCTTTGCCCGCTTTGTAGTTCAGTATCAAAACGATATTGTGTTTCCCTTTAAGCGCTACCAGATACAGCCTGTTTGGAGGGCCGACAGACCGCAAAAAGGACGCTACAGGGAGTTCTATCAGTGCGATGTGGATGTAATTGGATCCACCTCGCTTCTCAACGAGCAGGAGCTGGTTCTCATCATCAACGAGGTGTTTCAACGGTTAGGTGTTCGCGTGGTTGTGAAGCTTAACAACCGCAAAATACTAAGCGGTATTGCCGAGGTTATTGGTGAAGCCGAAAAGTTAACCGATATCACGGTGGCCATTGATAAGATTGACAAGATTGGTATTGATGGCCACCGTGAT
>Ga0209311_1001280_pt1 | contig 20687 bp, 12 predicted proteins | sample AD_UKC045_MetaG_FD_184417 | JGI IMG/M metagenome (GOLD analysis project Ga0209311, IMG submission 184417) | Active sludge microbial communities of municipal wastewater-treating anaerobic digesters from USA - AD_UKC045_MetaG (SPAdes) (version 2) | ecosystem: Engineered > Bioreactor > Anaerobic >... | reverse complement strand
AGACTTCACAAACTACCTGGCCGGCAGCGCTAGCACCTATGTGGAGGCCCCCACTTCCTGGACGAACTACGTCTATACTCTCCCCCCGGCCTGCGAAAACACCAATGTCTATATCGCCATCCAGTGTGTGTCCAATAAAGCCTTCAGCTTTCAGGTGGATAACTTTGTGGCGGGAGACTATGGCCAGCCCCAGTTTCATATCAGCCCTTCCAGTTATGTCTTTGAGGATTTCTTTATCAATTACACCCGGGAGCAGCTTTTCACCGTCACCAACAACGGAGGCGGCTCCATGCAGGTGGTGGCCGACGGGATAACGATCAGCGGAGACGCGTATTTCAAGCTCAAAGATCTTCCCGCTCTGCCCATCACTTTGGGAGCGGGACAAAGCTTTAGCTTCACGGTCTATTACAACAGCCCCAGGGCGGGCTCTCACAGCGCCACCCTCAGCGTGACGGACAACCTTTCCAAAGCCATCCACACCGTTGCCATCAGCGGCAGCACCACCGATAACACCATCACCCAAAAGCCCTATATGGAAGGTTTTGAACCCAGCTATGAGGGCGGAACGGAGTTTCAGGTGCAGGGCTGGGTCCGCCGCGACAACAATGGAGACGGCTATCCCTGGCTCCTGGTGAACGATCCCTCCATGGCCAAAAGCGGAAACTGGCTGGCGGTTTCCCAATCCTGGGCTCCCGATGCCAAAGCTTCCTCTCTCAGGCTGGAAGCGCTAGAGGCGGATGCCACCACCTCCATGCAAACCAAAGCCGCCAAGACCGCCAGAGACAGACTGGTCTTGAATCCGGACAACTGGCTGATCTCTCCGCCCATCACCATCAGCGCTGGAGACAGCCTCAACTATTGGATCGGCGCCTACTCAGATACCTGGTACGCGGAACATTACGCCCTCCTGATCTCAACCGGCGATCCCGATCCCTCCCAATTTACCACCACCCTCACCGAGGAAACCCTCACCACGGACGCCTGGCAATACCGGGCCTTCAATCTGGACGCCTGGGATGGCCAGACCGTCTATTTTGCCTTCCGGCATTACAACTGCACAAAGCAGCTTGCCCTGCGCATTGACGACGTGAAAATCAAGGCCGATAACACCGAGATCTATCAGGACTATGTGGGAGACCCGGTGCAAGGGGACAACTATTTCAAGATTACCATGCAGCAGAATATCCAGGACGAAATGAACCTGATCCCGCTCACAGTCGAGATCGAAGGCTGGTTGCCAGAAGCCAGCAACCTCTTGGTGACCGGCAGCGTGGGCTATGCCCAGCCCCAGATCTATATCGAAAATGCCGGGCTCACCGTGCTGGTAAGCGGAGTGTACATGGCAGGCGCCACCGTCCGGATTACCCACAACCTGGGTTATCTGCCTCTGAACCTGGCCTACCGCAGTCTGAGCGGCAACTTCAGCTTTGTGACTCCCGCCCAGTCATCTTTGTGGACCACTACCCAGGTAGAGTTTCTGGTGCCAGCTGCCAAAGCCGGAGAGGGCCTGGAAATCGTGTTTCCGGATACCGACGATTCCACCCTGCCGGTCGAGCTTTCCAGCTTCACTGTGAGCATCACGGGCAACTTCCAGATCCAACTGCTCTGGGTTACCCAATCCGAGACCAATCTCCTGGGCTATCAGATCTACCGGGGCGAGAGCGACGACTTTGCCAGGGCCATTCGCCTGGAAGCCTTTATCATGGCCACCAACACCTCCCAGCAACAGCTCTACGCCTTCACGGATACCGAGCTCTGCCAGAGCGGAAAATACTATTACTGGCTGGAACATCTGGAAATGGATGGCAGCTCTCACCTCCACGGACCTGTCCTGGCAGTCTATACCCTGCCGGAGGGCAGCACTCCCGGAGTGCCGGTCATCCCTGGCATTTCATCCATCTATCCCAACCCCTTCAATCCGGATACCACCATCCGCTTTGGGCTCAAACAGCAGGCGGATTACCGCCTCAGCATCTATAACCTGAGGGGCCAGCTGGTGCGCGAGCTGGATTCCGGGTCTCTTCCGGCCGGCTATCACAAGGTGATGTGGAACGGTCGCGACCAACGCGGAACTCCTTGCCCCAGTGGCATCTATCTGCTGAGGATGAGCTCCGGCTCCCAGACCTGGAGCGGCAAGCTGGTGCTGGCCAAGTAACCCAAGACCGTAGCACATAGCCGTAACGCTAACTTCCCGGGGTCCCCGACCGGCGTCTTTTACCGATTGGGGTGGTCTGTCGGTGCGTAAATGCTTTATACATACAAGGGTAGGCGATGTCGACCCGTTGGAGTTCAAGCGGCCACGATAAGAGTATATACGGCAGCGAGTTTGCGGGCCGCTTGGACTTCAACCAGTACACCCGCAAACATGGTTGCTCCGATATACTGCACGTAAGTCCAAAGCCCCGTCAAGCAGAGAGATAAACGTATAATCTCTTTAGGGGCTTTGAACTTCGTTGAATTGACTAATCCGCTACCGGGAATGAAAACGCTGTCATTTCCGAGGAGAAGCTTGTGTGAAAATGGCGTATAGAGTCCCGTCAGGGGCGATATTTCAGATAGACAACACGCTCCCTCTCTCATGTATCTAGCCCCGTCAGGGGCGGCATTTTAGATGCGTTGAGCACTGTTAGACATGGGCTTCTGATGTGAATAAATAATCTGAAATATCGCCCCTGACGGGGCTCGGACCTGTGTCTGGTACGCGTAATCTAGCTAAAATGGCGCTCCCGATGGGGCTCAATGTGCCATTTTCTCACAGGCTCGGAGTCGGGAATCCAGCCCATTGTGTAGCAGAGAGTTGTATGTAAGCGGGATTCCCGTCTCCACGGGAATGACAGCAAGGCTTTTCATGTAAACTCCAAGGCGGTCCACCCAGTTCCACATCCATACCCGGGGAACAGCAAACGTCCTCGTTTGCTAAGGCGCGATCAGCGCCTGTGTCAAGGCCTCCCAGACCAGTAAAAAAAAACCACCTGATTTATCATCCTCGCTACCATGCTGAGTGTCCCACCTGGCCACGGCAAACGGGGACCTTTGCCACTCCTCTGGCTGACGCGTTCACTGTTCACTATTCACTGTTCATCAAGAGCAACAGAGTGAGTGTCCCTCACCTGCGCAGCAAACTAATCTTTCCAGCCGGAGTCCTCACTCCTCCCCCTTCCAGTTTCAGCAAATAGATACCGTCCGGGCAAGACTTTCCGGCCTGATCACAGCCGTCCCAGCTCAGTTCCTGAGTTCCATGGCAGAAAGGATCCAGGCCAAGGGACCTGATCTTCTGGCCCTTGAGGTTATAGATGCCCAGCGCGCAGGGGCTTGAGGGCTGGGATACGGGGTTCACCCTGATCGATATCTGAGCGCTGAAGGGATTGGGGTAGCTATTGATCTGGACGCAAGCTGGGGGAGCCAGTTCATCCTGGTTGGAGACAGGATTTACCTCGAAATCTCCGTCTGAGTAGCAGTAGAGGATTTTCAGGTTGTTCACCACGGTTCTGGCATTGACGACGGCGATATCGTCATATTCGTCCGCGTTGAATCTGTCCACCACGCATTCTATCTCAACCGGCTCCGTAAAGAGATCGTAGGATCCGGCCAGTTCGGTGGACCAATCCTGCTGGTTTAAAAACACCGCGAAGCCGTTGCCGTAAAGGGTTATCAAATCTGGATAATCGTCCGCGTTGAGCCTGGCGGCATACATATCTCCCCAGAAATGCTGATAGACCTGATCGTGCAGCACATAGGTGCCCATCCCGATGGTTTCGTAGTAGCGGTGATGGTTGTTCCATCCCCCTTCCCAGCTATTGGCCAGCAGGTCTTTATCGCCGTCCAGGTCAAAGTCGGCCGCTTCCACGGCACAATAATGGTAATTGCCGTAGATCTCGTCGGTGATGAACTGGCTGCCCGCGCTGTAGAGGATGAATATGGAAGAATCCAGCAGCACGATGTCGTCGCAGCCGCCACCGTTGACGTCCGCCACCCGGATGTCGCCATTCCCGTTGTAGGTGCACTGTAGCCATACCGGATCGGAAAACTGCCCGTTGCCCTGGTTATACATATAAAACCAATAGACATGGTTAGTGGGAATGTGGGTGAACCCGGTTATGGCGATATCGTTCAGCCCGTCCCCGCTAAAATCGCCATGGACGTATTGATAGCTGGAATGCAGGGTAAAATCACCCACAAAGGGAAATGTCACGGGAGCGGTAAAATCGCCGTTGAAATAAAACTCATACTGGAGGGGAGTCACTGTATTGCCGCCCTGGCAGCGAAACACCGCTATATCGTCACCGCCCTGGTTGTCCAGTTGGCAGCATGCCGCCAGGACCACGGTGCCGGGGATGATGATCTCATAGGGGGCAAAAGTGCCGTCACCGTTGTTTTGCAAATAGCCGATCCCACCGTTGGCGTGGATGATGATATCCTGATGGCCATCATCGTTCAGATCGCAGCTATCGATCATCCAGCCGTTTTGGGGCACGGTGTAATCGATGGCGCTCAGGGGGATCGCGCCGACCAGGATCACTCCCAGCAGCAATAAGCTGGGTACCTTCCTTGTTCCGCAAGCAAAGTAATCGTTCAACAGAGCGTTTCTCTGCCTGGCTATTGCCTTGGTGTCATTCTTCATATTTTTTACCGCTAAATGCGAGTGTATTTTTCGTCAAGTTCTTTATCGGTTATGGATTCGCGGCTGGTCCATTGGCCCACAGAGAACTTCCAGGGCTGGTCATAAGCCGGATCACCGGATTATACAACACCCTCTATCTATATTAGGGCGACACTTTTCTAATAGTCCCAAACACCCCCAATCCAGGCCCACTATTTACTGCCCCGTATTACCTTACCCAAAGATGCCAAATAATGCGGCTGGCCCAAGTCTGGGACTTGTTTGACAGATTATCTGCCATGCTTCCCGCGGGAGATGACAAGCTACTGCCAGACAGACCTGCCATTTATTCCCCCTGGCCCAAGTCTGGCTATTCCGCTTCCGTCACAATGACTCTTTTTTTATCCGTCTCGTCCACGTTCAGCACCATCCTTTTGCCGGCAATTTTGGCGCCTTTCCAGGGGTCTGTGGCTTCTTTACGGTATTTGACCTTCACCAGCAGAGAGCGATCGCGCTTGGGAGGTTTGGAGCGCTGGTGGGATGAAAATGAAAAGCCTTCCCAAAAAGAATCCATCTCTTTGATGGTATAAAGCTTCCATTCCCAGTTTACCCCGTCTGTGTCAATCCCAAAATCCTCCGCCTTGTAGTTGGCCTTTAGATAGTCGGCAATGGCCTGGGTTGTTTCAGTTTCACTGATTATTGAGCTGTTGTATTCGGGGAAGAATAGCCCCAATACCGGGCTCCACAAGAAGTAAACGGCAATAGTAATAAGTAGATAGATCAGAAACTTATTCATGAGATACTCCATCTTAAATCTGGATTGTTAATGAATCCCGCGTGGCAAATCATACCTTGAAATGATTGTCGAATAATTGGCATCACTGGCTTCAGCCGGTCGTAGTGCCGGTTTTAACCGGTACCCCGCACGCCAGACTATCGGGTGTTATTCCAATGCTGTGAAAGCAGATAGGGCTCTGCACGCACCGACTTAAGTCAGTGCTACGACCGGCTGAAGCCAGTGTTACGATCATGTGCAACGGTCTCTTGAAGCTGATCAAAAGCGGCATATCTGGCTTCTCCTTTCAATCACCTCAGTTCAACCGAAACTCGATCGGGATGATCACGGTGGTATCGACAGGCTCACCACCCGCCTTGCCGGGTTGAAAACGGACCTTCTTCACGGCCTCGATGGCTGCATCATCCAAGCCAGTGACTGATCTCTGCACTCTTATCTCCCTCACCGATCCATCTCTGCGCACATCTACACTCAGGACCACTGTACCCTGGACCCTTGCCCGTTTGGCAAAATCCGGATAGACCGGGACTATTTGACCAAGCACGATGGGTGGATCATCATAAGGGATACCAAGGAAGGGAGGATCCTCTTTTTCGGTCTGCCGGGTAGTGGATCTGATGTTTCCTATCTCAAGTAAAGCTTGTTCATACTTAGGCAATGTCTCCGGCTCCCGCTCCACCGGGTCGGGACCGGCTTTACGGACCATGATTTTGTCGGCTTCGGTCTCTCTTACCAGCTTCACCAGATCTACCATGGCGCCGATCTGATCTTCATCTTCAAACGCCAGGCAAAAAATTATATTCGGATGGCTCTTTTTCAGTTTGATGAGGCGATCTTTCAGTGCTGTGGAGCTAATCGGCATGGCATCGTCATAGTTAAATGCGATCCTGCCATCGCGCTTTAGGCAGATGCGGGTAAATATATCGGTACCCAGCGTGAGATAACAGCCTTCCCTGGCATCCTCAGGTTCATTGGCGTTGATAAAGATGCCGGCCCTGGACCTAAGATGATGCCTGGACCTGATCGAAACAGCCGAGTCTGAGTTTCCCTCCAAACCTGTCAAATATATCCTTACTTCATCCCCCGATTGGCTATCAACCAGTCTTTCCCGCTCTTCCATCGGGATATCCACCAGTTCAATGGGAGGGGATTCATATTCTTCCTCCGCTGCCTTTCTTTGTGCTTCGGCTTCGGCTTCTGCCTTGCGTTTGGCCTCCGCGATGGCAAGCTGGGCGCGATAGTCTTCGGCCCTGGCATTCAGGCCCGGCAGTTCATCTTTCGGTATTATGGCTTCTAACTCTGCCACATAATCCCTGGCATATTCAGTTTCTATCTCAACGTAAGGATCGTCATCGCTCGCGGCCTGGTAATACCAGAAGTATGCTTCAGACAGGTTTTGGGCAGCACCCCAGCCAAAGTAATAACACTCTCCCAGAATGAACTGGGCACGGATTCTTCCTTCCCTGGCCTGGATGGAGGCATACTTGAACGCTTTGTTGTAGTCCCGCCCGATTTTTAGCTTCTCATTGCCGGATAAGTAGTAATCGGTGATTACTCCCAGATACATCCTGCTGCCCTTTTCCGCGGCCGCGTCTAACAAGCGCAGGGCTTCTTGGGTGTTTTGTTTGACTTCATGTCCGTACAGATAATTCCACCCCAGCTCAGCCATGGCCTCGACATCGCCTTTATCAGCTTTCCGCTTCAGCTTTTCGATCTCGCTCAGGGCGGAAAGGGATGCTACGGCCACCACCAGGATCAGGACCAGCAAACCCCGCTTTAGTGCTCTGGTCCCCCAGGCAAACGAAACCTCACGCATCCGTTCTCCAGTGCCGGAGAGCACGTCCCAATTTGTATTCCACCTATCTTCTTGGCGCATGAAACACCTCCATTCCATCTGGAAAACATTATATCCCAATGCGATTTGGCCGTCAACAACAATGTTATCTCTTTCGGGCCACTGTTCCCCCTTCACCTTTCACCCTTCCCTATCGTCAATCTCAATTCACCCCATCCCTTTTTCACTTTTTCTGCGTTCTATTGAATACCTCCGCGTAAATCTGTTTTATCTGTGTAATCTGTGTGCTATTTTGTGGAGGGCAGAAAGAGTGTCCCTCCGGGCCACGGCAAACGAGGACGTTTGCCATTCCAATGGCTGCCGCGTCCCATTGTCAATTCTCAATCCTCAATCCTCAATCCTCAATTCTCAATTCCCACCGCCCCCTCCATCACCATCTCCACATCTTCCCAGGGCAGCTCTTCCCCCACTTTCAGGTTGATCGTCCCCACTTTGGTCCTGATCTCCGGATGCCTTTTTTCAAACTCCTCCAGGGCCGCGATCTTGCCGGGATACAAAGACACCCCCTGCTTCCAATAGCCCAGGTAGATATATCCCTTGCCCCGGTAGTACTTTACCACGCCATAGCTCTTTTTCACACTCAGGTCCGGATACAGCTCCATCAGCCTGGCCTGCAGCCTCAGAAACAGCTCCCACCGCCCGTCACTCACGGAATCTATGTATGCCTGCACATGTGGGTCCATGGTCACCTCGTTTGTGGGTTTATGAGACAGGAAAATCGGGCTGGAAGAGGCTGGCAAACAAGTCCTCATGCAAGACCGTTACACATCGTCGTGACGCTGGCATCAGAGCTTGTGCGAAAAGGCCATTTGAGCCCCGTCAGGGGCGCTACTTCAGATAGACATACGCCTATTCTTCGCATGTATCGAGTCCCGTCAGGGACGGCAGTTTAGATTACTCTATCACCTATGAAGCCTCTGTCTGACAGTGTCCCAAGCATCTGAACTGCCGCTCCTGACGGAGCTTTGAAAAGGGGTTTTGAGGCCGTGTGATCTATCTGAACTGCCGTCCCTGCCGGGACTCTCAATGCCGTATTCTTTATAGACGACCACTGTTTTGCACAACCATTGAACCCGGTGATACTGATCATTCAACAGCCTCAATACGGTAACGAGATAAGCCCTATCATGGACATTTCACCTTGCTGGGATGCACACTTATCAACGGGACGGTCAGATGAGGAATGAGGATCTTCTAGCATTTTATCTGCTTGAGGGGAGAATGTTTGAATCCTGTTCCCGCCTTTCCGCTTATTTATGTAGACCGTCCAACACACCGAAAACATTTGACATTTTATCCAGGCTCACCCTTATATGCTTCGAAGGCGAAAAGATGAATAGAGCATACTATCAGGACCCCGTCAGCAGCTTTGCGAGCAAAGACAGCCGCATCATCCTGGCTGAGCTGGCCCAGACCACGGTTGCAAACATCAATGTGCATATCCGCAACATCTTCACCGAGGGCGAGCTGGAGCCGGAAGCAGTTATTAAGGATTTTTCAATAACTGCCACCGATGGCAAGAACTACCTTAACCAGGATGAGCTGGATATCCTGAACAGGAAGGCTGGGAAGAAGTTGCGCGACCATACAACATCCTGTTCCCGGCCTGGCTTTCCATCGAAAAGCAGGCCAAGTGAAGAGGGGCAAGCAGGTCAAATTGAGACTGAGTTCTAGGAGAAAGGAGCTATCATGCAGATTATAAATGAGATTCTTGCCAGAGAAGAAGGAAAAACACTGGAATTCAAGCTTGATTGCAGTTCTCTGGAGCCGATAGTAAGGACAGTGATTGCCTTTGCCAATACAGCAGGTGGCCAAATTCTTATTGGTATCAGGGATAACAGCAAGGAACTTGTTGGAGTAGAAGACCCTACCAGCCATGAATCCAGATTGTGTAATGCCTTTTCCGATATGATTAGCCCACAATTGATTCCGGATATCAATGTGGTAAGCTATAGAGGTTTATCGCTGTTATTGATAAGTGTTCCCCATCTAAGCGGACCCTATTACCTCAGGTCTGCAGGCTTGGAGCGTGGTACTTTTATCCGCTTGGGATCATCAAACCGTGCAGCAGATTCAGAAATGCTTGAAGAGCTTAAACGGCAAGCACAAAACGTGTGTTTTGACGAAACTCCTCTGCCAGGAATGAACTCGGAACAAATTGACTTCCGAGTAGCTTCCGAGCTCTTTGCCAAGCATGGTAAAAGCATTGATATAAATAAGCTTATAAACTTGGGAGCTCTGCAAAACATCGGTGGCAAGGTGGTGCCCAGCATTGGTGGGATTCTCCTGTTTGGGGTAAAAAAAGAAGATACTCTGCCTGATGCCAGGATCAAATGTGCCAGATTCAAAGGGACAAATAGCACAGTCTTTCTCGATAGTTACGAGACCTGGACTGGTTTAATCAACGCTGTTGATGAAGTTATAGCGTTTATTCGCAGACACACCAGGCAAGGACTGGAGATTGGCGCCGCTTCACATCAAGTAATGCCTGAATATCCTGATATTGCGCTTCGGGAAGCTGTTATCAATGCCATAGTTCACACTGATTATTCAAGCAAGGGGATGAGCATTCGGGTTGGAATATTTGATGATAGAATTGAGATCAGCAATCCTGGTGGTTTGCCCTTTGGCATCAGTATGGAGCATCTCTTCTCCGGAATCTCCAGATTGAGGAACAGAGTAATAGGCAGAGTGTTTCATGAACTGAGATTGATTGAGCAGTGGGGTACGGGAATCTCCAGGATAAAGGAAACCTGTTATATGGCAAAACTTCCGGAACCGCGGTTTGAGGAACTTGGATCGAGCTTTAGGGTAACTCTATATTCCGGTTCAACGCCACGGATTTCCCAAAGAAGCTGGGAATTGAAACTTGTGGAATATTTGCAAATCCATACAGAAATCAGCTCAAAGCAAGCAGCAGACCTCTGGAGTATCAGTGAAAGAGGAGCCAGGATGAAACTTAAGACATTGGTTGATGAAAAGATCATTACGAAGATAGCTACCAACCCTAACGACCCCAAAACGGTATATATATTGCATTCAGGAGTTTGATTGGGAGCTTTCATGATCAAAGCGTGGTGCGACATCGCAATTCCGCATCAGAAAACAGCGAAGCGCCCCTCGCTTAACGCGTAACGCGTTACCAATTCTCCATGGAATCTGTCAAATCTGTGTAATCCGTGTGCACCCTCAATTCTCAATTCTCAATTCTCAATTCCCAATTAACGCCATCCCTTTTTTCCCTTTTTCCGCGTTCCATTGTCAATTCTCAATTCTCAATCCTCAATTCTCAATTCCCAATTCCCAATCTCTGATACACCGAAAACATTTGACATTTTATCCAGGCTCACCTCACGGTGCTCTAAAGGCGAAAAAATGAATAGAGCATACTATCAGGACCCTATCAGCAGCTTTGTGAGCAAAGACAGCCGCTTCATTCTGGCTGAGCTGGCTCAGGGCAACGAGTTTGATCTGCAGGCCACCCAGCGGGATGCCTGGCTGGAACAGATCGACATCCTCAAACCAGCTCTGCAAGGGCTGCAGGGGCAGATATTCTTTGAGTTCTCCATTCCCCGCATGGGTCATCGGGTGGATGTAGTTCTGTTGATAGAAGGAATTGTCTTTGTGCTGGAATTCAAGAGCGGAGAAAGCAGATTTCATCGCAGCGACATTGAGCAGGTCTGGGATTATGGGCTGGATTTTGTGAACTTCCACGGGCCCTCGCATCAGTTGACAGTAGTTCCAATGCTAATCGCTACCAGAGCAAAGAAGGGCAGTCTTGATCTCGTCCTGAGCTCGGATCGGGACAAGCTGCTTTTCCCAATCCAGTGCAATCCAGAGCTTATCCGTCCCGTGATTGATGAGGTGCTTTCCTGTCAGGCTCCATCAGAAACGGATGCCAACCTTTGGTATCACGGTTCCTACAGCCCCACGCCCACCATCATCGAAGCGGCCAGAAAGCTCTATCGTGATCACTCTGTGGAAGATATCTCCCGCAGTGAAGCCGCAGCCTACAACCTCAAAACCACCACCGCCAAAATCGACCAGATCATTGCATCATCCCGCCTTCAGCACCAGAAATCCATTTGCTTTGTCACTGGAGTTCCGGGAGCCGGTAAAACCCTGGTGGGTCTCAACATCGCCACCCAGCACCAGGACCAGGCTACCGAGGAGTTCAGCGTGTTTCTTTCTGGCAACGGACCCTTGGTGGCCGTGCTCAGAGAGGCCCTCATCCGTGATAAGGTGAGGCACGAGGCTGAGCAGGGACGCAGGGTCACAAAAAGCTCTGTGGGGGCTGCGGTCAAATCCTTCATCCAAAACGTCCACAATTTCCGGGATGAGGGCATCCGGGATCCCAACCCGCCCCACGAACACGTCACCCTCTTTGATGAAGCCCAGCGAGCCTGGAATCTGGAACAGACTTCCTACTTTATGCAGCGGAAGAAAGGCCTCAGGGGCTTCAATCAGTCCGAGCCGGAGTTTCTGATCTCCTACATGGATCGCTGGCCGGATTGGGCTGTGATCGTGTGTCTGGTGGGCGGCGGCCAGGAAATCAACACCGGTGAGGCGGGCATCGATGCCTGGCTCACAGCCATCCGCGATCACTTTCCCCACTGGCACATCTTTGTGTCCAGGCATCTCTCAGACAGCGAATACCGCAGCAGCATCTCCTTTTATGAACTCAGCCAAAGGGTAGCGCTGGAGTATTGCAGCGACCTGCATCTGAGGGTGAGCCTGCGCTCCTTCAGAGCCGAAAAGCTCTCCCAACTGGTGAAAGAACTCCTGGATCTGGACGTCCTGGCGGCCGCCAGACTCTGGACGAAATCAGGGATAAATATCCCATCGTTCTCACCCGGGATAAGCGCAAAGCCATGCAGTGGCTAAAGAATCAGGCCAGAGGATCAGAGCGCTTTGGCATCGTGGTCTCTTCCCAGGCAGAACGGCTCAAGCCTCTGGCCATCAACGTCAAAGCCCAGATCGACCCCATCCATTGGTTTCTCAACGACCGCGATGACGTCCGCTCCTCCTACTTTTTGGAAGACGTAGCCACCGAGTTTCACATCCAGGGCCTGGAGCTTGACTGGGTCTGCGTGACCTGGGATGCCGATCTGCGCCTCAAAGACGGAGCCTGGGATCAATGGTCCTTCAAAGGCCATCGCTGGGAACAAATCAGAAAGGAGCAGCGCCAAAAATACCAGATCAATGCCTATCGGGTTCTGCTTACCAGAGCCAGACAAGGCATGGTGATCTGTGTGCCGGAAGGCAATCCGGAGGATAAGACCCGGCTGCCGGAGTTTTATGATGGGGCGTATGGGTATTTGAGGGAGCTGGGGTTTGAGGAAATGGAGTGAAAGAGTATATCTGTGAGATCGTTATACTTATGACGGTGCTTAAATCATCGGAGTATCGCAGTCTACTGATCAGTAAAGATGCATCTTGAGAATTTTCTCATTGACATCAATGCATACCTGGATTGTTTGATTTACAGCTGTATGTTTACAAGAATCGATAGCATCAGCTCGATACTTCAGGTAAGGATCGGGTATATGAATGGCAACATGCTTAGGAGATATCGGAATCAGGATGATGAAATTAGAAGACATTAAGGCAGGAGCCCTGATTCAGGGCATTGAACCGGGGGAAGTAGTGCGCATTGTCACCAGTGAGCCTATCGGTGGAGATGCATACACTGTTTATTACAAGAAAAACGATGGTTCTCTTCGAGAGCGCTTGATATATCGTTCTGATGAGGAACACCTTTCCATTGCAGTGGCTGGCAGGCCCTGGGCGTTCGATGCTCCTGGCGCTGAGTTCAAGCTGGCAGTAGAAGCCAACCGGATCAACCTGGCATACCTCTTTGATCCCATGATGGCTGTTCACACTTCCAATGTAGAGCCCCTCCCGCATCAGATTACGGCAGTTTACGAATCATTGCTTCCCCGACAACCCCTGCGATTTATCCTTGCTGATGATCCGGGAGCAGGTAAGACCATTATGGCCGGGCTATACATGCGAGAGCTCATCATGCGAGCCGATGCCAGGCGAATACTGGTTATTGCTCCGGGTTCCTTGGTAGAGCAGTGGCAGGACGAAATGTATGAGAAATTCGGCCTTGATTTCTGCATTTTCTCACGTGATTTACAACAGCAATCCCGGGGCGGCAATCCTTTTGAAGACTATGACAATATGATAGCCAGGATTGACATGGTTTCCCGTGATGACGATCTGATCTCGAAGATCAAACAAAGCTACTGGGATCTGGTAGTCATTGACGAAGCCCATAAATGCTCTGCATCCTGGTTTGGCAATGAACTAAAGAAAACCAAGCGTTACAGGCTGGCGGAAGAAGTAGGGGCTACTACGAGGCATCTTCTCCTGATGACAGCTACTCCACACAAGGGTAAGGATGAGGATTTTCAAACCTTTTTAGCGCTGTTGGATTCAGATCGTTTCTACGGGAAAAACCGAGATAGCGCCCACTCTATCGATATCTCAGACCTTCTGCGCCGAATGGTTAAAGAGGACCTGCTCAAATTTGATGGAACCCGCCTGTTCCCAGAACGAAAGGCATATTCCGTAACTTATAAGCTTTCTGATCTTGAAGCAGATCTATATCTTGCAGTTACTGAGTATGTTCGGGAAGAAATGAATAAGGCAGATCGTCTGACCGGTAAGCAAAAGAATACGGTCGGCTTTGCTCTTACTATACTGCAAAGACGCCTTGCCTCGAGCCCTGAAGCGATCTACCAATCGCTGAAGAGAAGATTGGACAAGCTAACCCGCAGATTGGAGGAAGAAAAACTCATCCAGAGGGGCGAACTGATCAGGCAGCAGAAAGAGAAAAGCATCGAGCTCCCCGATGATTTTGATGATGAGGACTGGGATACTGAAGAGCGTGAAGAAAATGAAGAAGAGCTGGTGGACAGCGCTACCACAGCTCAGACCATCCAGGAACTGGAATCAGAGACCAATACCCTCAAGCGCCTCAATGAACAGGCCAAAGCATTACGTGACTCAGGCCTTGACCGTAAATGGGAAGAGCTTTCCAGTCTCTTTGAGAATAACCCGCATTTTAGGGATGCCAATGGCAGTTTTCGCAAGTTGATCATTTTTACTGAGCATCGGGACACATTGAATTACCTGTATGAGCGGCTCAGCGGCTTACTTGGCAGCCAGGAAGCGATCATCACCATCCATGGCGGCATTAAAAGAGAGGAAAGGCGTAAAGCCCAGGAGCTATTCAAAAACCATCCCCGAGTCAGGATACTCCTCGCCACCGATGCTGCTGGAGAAGGCGTAAACCTTCAGAATGCCAACCTGATGGTCAATTATGACCTGCCCTGGAATCCCAACCGGATCGAGCAACGCTTTGGACGTATCCATCGCATCGGCCAAACGGAGGTTTGCCATCTTTGGAATATGGTGGCAGATGAGACCCGGGAAGGTGATGTATTTCAAACCCTTTTCACCAAGCTGGAAGCCCAAAGAGCTGCCTTGGGCGGCAGAGTTTTTGATATTCTGGGAGACGTATTTGAGGAAACAAGCCTCAAAGACCTGCTGATCGAAGCGATCCGCTATGGGGATGACCCTGAGGTCAGGTCCAGGCTGTTTCAAGTGGTGGAAGGCGTTCTCGATACCGAGCACATCAGAGAGATTATCAGCCGCAATGCTCTGTGTGAAGAGGTGATCGATGAAAACCGTCTCTTTGCCGTGAAAGCCGAGATGGAGAAAGCTGAAGCACGAAAACTCCAGCCCTATTTCATTAAATCCTTTTTCTTGCAGGCTTTCAGCCAGTTAAAAGGCAACATTCGCCAGGTCCGTAGCGAGGGCGAGCGTTGGGAAATCTCCTATGTTCCGGCCCAGATTCGTGAACGGGACCGCCAGATTTCAGGCCGTAACCGCAGAAACATCAATCCGGTCACTCAGAAATACGAACGTATCTGTTTCGATAAACCCTTTGTGAGATTGCCGAGCCGGGAAGCACCCATGGCCAGTTTCATCCATCCCGGGCACCCGCTGATGATGTCGATCACAGATATCATGCTTGAGGATCACCGCAACAAGCTGAGACAGGGAGCAATTCTTGTAGCCCCTCATGATGATAGCATCGATCCCCAAGCCATGCTGATCATAGAACACTCTGTAAAAGAAGGGGTCAACCGGGATAGGTGCATCTCCCGTCGTTTGCAGTTTGTCCAAATCGATGAACAGGGAGCGATCAGCAACGCGGGCTGGGCACCCCATCTCGATCTGGAGCCCATCTCAGATAGTGACTTCATCCTGATAAAACATCTGCTGGCTGCCCAGTGGGTGTCATCCGAACTGGAAAGCCAGGCTCTGGCGTATGCCACCACCTACCTTGCCCCGGAGCATTTTTCGGAAGTGATGAAACGGAGGGAAAGACAGGTCACCAAGACCCTTGAAGCTGTTCATCAGAGGCTGGTGACCCAGATCAACTACTGGTCAGACCGCAAGATCAAACTTCAGGATGACCAGGCTGCGGGTAAAAAGACCCGGATCAACATCGATAATGTCAGCCGCATCATTGACGAGCTGGATAACCGCCTCAAATCCCGCACCAAAGAGCTCAACGAAATGCGCCATGTGGTTTCGGAAACTCCTGTAGTGATCGGAGGCGCGCTGATAATACCCGCTGGCTTACTGGCTCAATTGAAAGGGGAAGATACCTGGACCGCAGATGCAGAAGCCCGAAAACAGATCGAACAGAAAGCTATGCAGGTTGTTATGGACTGCGAGAGATCAAAGGGCTGTGAAGTAATCGATGTCTCTGCCCTCAACTGCGGTTGGGATATCACCAGTATCCCAGCTCCCATAGATGGTAAAATGCCGGAAACCAGGCACATTGAAGTAAAAGGCCGGGCAAAAGGCCAATGCACCATCACCGTTACCAGAAACGAGATCCTGTATGGGCTAAACCAGGCTGACAAATTCATCTTAGCACTGGTGATTGTTGATGGAGATAGTTATGAGGGGCCATACTACATTCGTAAACCCTTCACTCAAGAGCCTGACTGGGCTGTTACCAGCATCAATCTCGATATCGCCAGTTTACTCAAGAAAGCATCAAAAAAGGAGGGATTATGAAGAAGGAACTTATAACATCGGAACCAAGATTCCTGATCTACACCAATCAGGATGGAAGCGTACACATTGAAACCAAGCTATTGGATGAAACCATCTGGCTGAGTCAAAAGCAACTGGCAGAGTTGTATCAGACCACTGTTGCTAACATCAATATCCATATTCGCAACATCCTCACAGAGGGTGAGCTAGAGCCAGACGCAGTTATTAAGGATTTTTTAATAACTGCCTCCGATGGTAAAAGCTACCATACCATGCACTACAATCTCGATATGGTTATCAGTGTGGGATATAGGATCAAATCCCAGATCGCCACCCGTTTCCGCATCTGGGCCACTGAGCGGCTCAAGGAATACCTGATCAAGGGCTTCACTATGAATGACGAGCTGCTCAAACAAGCCGGAGGAGGCTCCTATTTTGATGAACTTCTGGCCCGGATCAGGGATATCCGCTCCTCGGAAAAGGTCTTCTGGCGCAAAGTACTGGATATCTATGCCACCAGCATCGATTATGATCCCAGGTCCAATCTATCGCGTGAATTTTTCAAGGTCATCCAAAACAAGATGCACTGGGCGAGTCATGGCCATACTGCCGCCGAGATCATCTATCAGCGGGCCAATGCCAGTAAAACCAACATGGGACTCACCAACTGGCCGGGAACCCAGCTCCGCAAGGCAGATACTGAGGTAGCAAAGAACTACCTGAACCAAGAAGAACTGGATATCCTGAACCGGATCGTGAGCATGTATTTGGATTTTGCCGAGCTCCAAGCCCTGAACAGAACTCCGATGTACATGAAAGATTGGATATCAAAGCTGGATGAATTTCTAAAACTCAGCGGCAGGGACATTCTTGAGCATGCCGGCTCCGTTGCTCACGAAGATGCGATCCAGAAAGCCCGGCTGGAGTATGATAAATGGCATCAGGAACAGCTTGCACAGCCAACTGCAGCAGAAAAGCACTTTGTGGAAGCCCTGCAGGAAGTAAAACAAATTACTAAACAGACCAAGCCCAAGAGAAAGAAATGAGTGAATATAAAGTAAAAGCCCCTAAAAAACTGATCGAAGTAGCCCTTCCGCTCAAAGAGATCAATGAAGCCTGTGCTCACGAGAAAATGCCTGGCATCGGCCCACATCCCCGAGGAATACATTTATGGTGGGCAAGACGTCCTTTGGCTGCAGCCAGGGCGGTGCTCTTTGCCCAACTGGTGAACGATCCCGGCTGGGATGAAGAACTGCAGATAGGCTACAAGCGCAAAGCGGATGCCAACCGCAAGCGGGAAGATCTCTTTGAGATCATCCGGGAACTGGTGAAGTGGGAAAACACCAACAACGAGCTTGTGCTGGAGAAAGCCCGGGCTGAGATCCGTAAAAGCTGGAAGGTGACCTGTGATCTGAATAAAGACCATCCCCAAGCCGCCGAGTTATTCGATCCAAACAAGCTTCCTGCTTTCCACGATCCTTTTGCTGGAGGTGGCTCCATCCCGCTGGAAGCCCAACGCCTGGGATTGGAAGCATGGGCAAGCGACCTTAACCCCGTGGCAGTTCTTATCAACAAGGCCATGATCGAGATACCACCCAAGTTTGTGGGACACCGCCCCATCGGACCCGTCCCCAAAAGTGACGATCAGACAACAACCACAAACTACACTTGGCCAGGCTTGACCGGCCTGGCTGAAGATGTTCGCCGCTGGGGTCATTGGGTGCGGGAAGAAGCCTACAAGCGCATTGGGCACCTATATCCACCCATTGAGATCACAACGGAAATGGTTGCTGAACGACCTGATCTGGCTCCTTACAGGAGAAAGAAACTAAGTGTGATAGCATACATCTGGGTAAGAACGGTCAAGAGCCCTAATCCACAGTTTTCTCATGTGGATGTTCCTTTATCCTCTACCTTCCTTCTATCCGACAAGAAGGGAAAAGAAGCATGGGTAGAGCCAGTAGTATTGGGCGATAAATACGAGTTTAAAGTGCATATTGGTACGCCAACCGATATTGAGAAGATAAAGAAAGGAACGAAGGCAGCGGGTCGAACATCGAACTTCTATTGTCTATTCTCACACACTCCAATTGATAGTAGTTATATCAAAGCAGAGGGGATTAATGATAGATTTGGAAAAAAACTCATGGCTATAGTTCTTTCAGGTAAAAGTGAAAGAGTCTATATTTCTCCTATATCAGATCAGGAGGCGTTAGCTGATTCCGCACAAGTAGAGATTAATGAGGCAACATATCTGCCTACAAATCGTGTAGATTATGCAACTCCAGCTTATGGAATGAAGACAATTGAAAGCATCTTTACAACTCGGCAATATCTATCTCTATCAACAATATCCAATATAGTGTCATCGGCACATGGGGAAATATATAAAAACGCCAAGTCAGTGATGAATGCAAAACTTGATAATGATATCAATGATTATGCAAAGCAATATGCTGATGCTGTAATGACTTATATGGCTTTTGCATTGGATAGATGTTCAGATTTCTCTAATTCATGCTGCAGATGGGTGCCAGGCAATCAAAAAATTATGAACTTGTTTAACAAACAAGCGATATCAATGACTTGGGATTTTGCCGAGACAGCAGTATTAAACGATGTCGTAGGAGGGTATGCTCCAGCTATTGAATACATTAGTGAATGTATTAAAAAAGTAGGTGCATCTGAATCTGGTCATGCAGTTCAATCAGATGCAAGATCCAGCAATGTTGTGTATGACAAGATTGTATCCACAGACCCACCCTATTATGATAATATTGGGTATGCTGACTTATCGGACTTCTTTTATTTATGGTTACGTAAAACTCTTAGAACTATATACCCAAATTTGCTTTCGACTCTGAGTACTCCAAAGTTGGATGAGCTTATTGTAACTCCCGGGAATAACAAAAAATCACAAAATTACAAGGATGATACATTCTATCAAAATGGTATGATAGAAACATTTACGAACATCTCTTCATATGCTTGTACCAGCTTCCCAATAACATTTTACTATGCATTTAAACAGTCAGAATCAACTGAGATTGGTGATTCATCAAGGGGATGGAGTGTATTTTTAGACGCTATGATACAATCTGGTTTAGCGATCTTAGGAACATGGCCAATGAGATCTGAACAAGAGTATAGAATGAGGAGTCTTGATTCAAATGCTCTTGCTTCAAGCATCATATTAGTTAGCAGAAAACGGAGTTCTGAGGCAGCTATAACGAGCCGAAAAGAATTCGTACAAGAATTGAGCAAAACATTTCCTAAAGCTCTAGACAACATGATCAACGGAAGCGAAACCTCTAGCCCCGTAGCACCTGTTGATTTGGCTCAAGCAGCCATCGGGCCGGGTATGGCAATCTATTCAAAGTACAACGCAATCCTTGAGTCTGACGGTAGCCAGATGTCGGTTCATACTGCGCTTATCCTCATAAACAAAGCCCTGGATGAGTATTTTAAAGAGCGTGAAGGCGATTGGGATGGCGATACCAATTTTTGCCTGCAATGGTTCAACGAGTATGGTTGGCGAGAAGGCGTATATGGTGAGGCTGATGTTCTTGCCAGAGCCAAAGGTGTTTCGGTTGAAGGCGTCAGAGATAGCGGTGTCTTGGTAGCTGCTGCTGGAAAAGTAAAATTGTTACGGCCTAGTGAATACCCAGATAGTTGGAATCCTGCCAAAGACAGCCGTATGCCAGTCTGGGAGGTTCTGCATCATCTCATCCGTCTGCATCAAACCAGGGGAGAGACCGCCGTCGCAGAGATTGTGAAGGCGATCCCTCATGTTTCCGAAACAGCCCGCCAATTGGCTTTCCTGCTCTACACCACCTGCGAACGCAAAGGCTGGGCAGAAGATGCGCGTCCTTACAACGACCTGGTCTCGGCTTGGCTATCCATCGAAAAACAGGCCCAGGCAGATGCCCAGGGTCCCCAAATAGAGGCTGAGTTTTGATGACAAACCTGCAGGTATTGGAGCTTATCGCCCAAGGCGAGAGCGGAATCCTGGAGTTTAAAAGGGATACCCTGAGGCCGGAGCAGCTAGCCAAAGAGATTGTGGCCTTTGCCAACCAGAAAGGCGGCACCATCCTGCTGGGGGTGGAAGACGATGGCAGCATCAGTGGGATCAGGCGTCCCAGGCTTCAGGAATGGCTGATGGACTCGGTCTGCGGCCGACACATCCATCCCCGGATTAGCCCGGCCTATCAGGAGATCGAGATCAGCCCAGAAGCTGTGATAGCGGTTATCACTGTGGCGGAAGGTGATTCCAAACCTTATGTGCTGAGGCATAATGACAGGGAAGATATCTGCCTGCGGCATGGAAACATCACCCGCACGGCTACCCGGGA
>Ga0209311_1001274_pt1 | contig 20736 bp, 16 predicted proteins | sample AD_UKC045_MetaG_FD_184417 | JGI IMG/M metagenome (GOLD analysis project Ga0209311, IMG submission 184417) | Active sludge microbial communities of municipal wastewater-treating anaerobic digesters from USA - AD_UKC045_MetaG (SPAdes) (version 2) | ecosystem: Engineered > Bioreactor > Anaerobic >... | reverse complement strand
TCTTTAGCGGGATGCATGTGCTCCACGGCGTGGGGGTCCTGAACGGCCTGGGCATACCAGATGGGGAAGGTGTCGTTGTCGCCGTTGGTAAAGATAATGGCGTTTTCTTCCAGAGAATTCAGGAAGTTGATCCCATAATCCAGAGCCACAAACTCACGGGAGCGATCATGCACGTGATATTGGGTGGCAAGATTGATCAGGGGAAGGGTTCCCAGGATGATGGCCAGGGCGATTTTGGCAGCCTGGGATTTCAATATCCACAGGATTCCCATGGCGCCGATTCCCATCCAGATGGCCCACATGTTGTAGCCCACCACAAAGAAATAATCGCGGTCTCTCACTTCCGAATCTGAAATGTTCATCACAAACACCATCAATACTGTGGTGCAGAGAATGATGGAAAGAAAATAGTAGAAACTGTGTTTGTTGCCGCGGGCATGGAAGAACGCTCCAAACAGGCCAAGCACACCCACGATCATCGATCCAGTGGCTTTGAACACGTTGGCCGGAACGCTGAACCAACGAGTGAGAGTCTCTACGTTAAACCACTGCCATCCAATGTAGCGCATGAAATGAAAGCCCATCTGATCGCTGAAAAAAGACCCCCGCCTGTCAAAGAAAGAGGTCTCTCCATACTGCTTGCGCAGTACGTAGTCCATAAACATGTTCCAGCTGCTGGGATGACCTTCATTGATAAAGGGACGGTCTGCCGCCCTCACAGCCAGATACAGATGCGAGGATACACCCGCGATCACTAGTCCAAAAGCCAGCAGCCAAACCCGGGGGTCGATCACGTCCCTGAGTTCCACCCAGAGCAGGACTAAAACCACGACCGCGAAACCCCATTTGTCAAAATCATCTACTTTCATTCCCGCGCCGATAGCCCCAAAAATCACGTATCCCATGATAATCGCTACGGTGTAGCCCACCACCTTGGGCCAGAAACTGGCCTTGGCCGTTCCGTCCCGAAAGAGCGGATAAATCACGATGAAGAGGATGGCGGGAGCAATCTGCAGGGCCGTCTGGTGCACGCAAAAACCCAGAAAGAAGAGATAGATGATCAGCAGCAGCACGTTTTGATGGTCCATATCACGGGAGTTTTGCACCCATCTCAGTGTGAGCCAGATGATCAGATTGACGAACAGAGACAGCCCGGCATAGACTTCAGCCTCCACCGCGTTCATCCAGAAAGTAAAGGAAAAAGCGGTGAGTAAAGCTGCCATGGCCCCCGCGAAACCCGCTTCCCAGGCTTTGACTTTAAGCATGCTAACCAATTGAACGGTAACAAGGTATGTGAGCATGACGGCAAAAGCGGAAGTGATACCTGAGATAAACGCTGCCAACACGGCATGGCTGACCAGACCTCCAAACAACGCGATCACCGCCCTGCCGAAGACAATATAAAACGGGTTTCCAGGAGGATGAGGCACTCCCAGGATGCTCATACATGTGGCGTATTCTCCACTGTCCCAGAAGGATAGGGTCCGTGCTTGAGTGAGAATATACACCAACAGCGAGGTCGCGAAAATGATCCAGGCGATCATCATATTGGTCTTGGGGGCAATAATCACCTGAGGACGGTATATGCTGTCATCAAGAGCTGGACGCGGTTCCGGCTTTTTGTAAGCGGTACCGGTCTGTCCCTTGTTCTTATGGGCCTGTTCAAGGATTCTCTGCTTTACCGGGCCTTTGGCTGAACTCATTAATCTACTCCATTATAAAAGTTTATCAATCCTTCATACCGGTTTTGGCGGCACTGGCAATGATCTGTTTCTGGGCCAAGAAGAAAAGGATAAGAATAGGTACGATGCTAAAGGTAGAGGCCGCCATCAACAAGGTAGTCTGAGTGGAAGCCTCCTGATTGAAATAGCTGAGGCCCACCTGCAAGACTCTCAGTTCGGGTCGGTTGGTCATCACCAATGGCCACATAAAGCTGTTCCAGGAACCGATCAGTGAGAATACCGAAGCGGTGGCGATGATGGGCTTGGAAAGCGGCAGGATGATCCTCCAGAGCATGCCAAAGGTGCTGGCCCCGTCGATCATGGCGGCGTCAAACAGCTCCTTTGGCAGGGAGCGGAAATGCTGCCGGAACAGGAAGATAGTGAAGATATTCACGCACCAGGGGATGATCAGGGCCTTATAGGTATCCAGCCAGTTGAGCTTGTCCAGCATCATGTATGATGAGATCAGGTAAATAGGTTCGGGCACCATCATCATGCTGAGAAACAGCAGGAAAAAGAAGTTCTTGCCCCAAAACTCCATTCTGGCAAAAGCATAGGCAGCCAGAAAAGAAGTGAGCAGCACCCCCAGCAGGCTGACAAAAGATACATATAAGGTATTGGCAAAATATATGCCAAACGGAACTTTGTTAAACGCTTTTATAAAGTTATCCCAGCTAAGGCTAGGTTTTTTAACTATCTCCCTCACCTGAGAGCTGGGTACAGTCTTGTATTCCTCTTTGATCTTAAGCTCTTCGTTGAGGACGTGGACAACGGTGCTGTCACCTTTGGCCTGTACAAACAGAACCCGTTGCTGTTCCCCAGCGGTTTCCCATACGTGATAACGCTCTTTAGGGATAAAAAGGGAATCGTGTTTGTTAAATTCCGACTGGGTCATCAGGGCGGTAGAGATCATCCAGATAAAAGGTATGATCATGAAAAGCCCAAACATGGAAAGCAGGAAGTAGATGATGCCGAGGCGCAGTTTATCGTTCATTCATGCCTCCCATCAATAGTGAACATGCTTTTCCAGACGTTTCTGGATAAGCGTGAGGCCCAGCACGATGATAAACAGGAAGAGGGCAACCGCGCTGGCGTAACCCATATTCAGAGCGTCGAATCCACGGTCGTAAATGTAATAGACGATCAGTTTGGTGGTATCGAGCGGGCCACCTTTATCGGTCATCAGATAGATCTGGGCGAAAGCCTGGAAGCTGACAATCGTGGTCATGAGCAGCACATAGAAGGTGGTGGGTGACACCAGTGGGATCGTGATCCGGAAGAACTGCTTGATCTTGCTGGCGCCGTCGATATCGGCAGCCTCGTAGTAATCTTTGGGGATATTCTGAAGTCCGGCCAGATAGATGATGGTATTGTATCCCAAGCCTTTCCAGATGGTCATAATGATGATAGCCACCAGTGCCTGGGAAGGCCCTCCCATCCAGGCAGGCAATTGAACCCCAAAGGTAGAAAAGATCAGCTGGAAGATCCCGGTGCTTTCAGACAGCCATTTCTGTGGCGATATTCCAATCCATCCCAACATGCTGTTGGCCAGGCCGGCCTGCTCGGAGAAGATGATCTTCCACACAATCGAAACTGCCACAAGCGACGTGACAAAAGGCAAAAAATACATCATCCTGAAAAGGCTCTTCAGCCTCTTGATCTGATTGAGTAGAGTGGCGAAAAAGAGCGGAAAGACAATGCTTGCCGGCACTACAAACGCCACAAACCAGAGGGTATTGGTGATGGATTTCCAAAACACCGGGTCCGCGAACATGTTCTTATAGTTCTCGAAACCGATAAACTCACCGCTGCCAGTGATCTCCCATTTAAAGAACCCGATGATCAGAGACATGATCACGGGGATAGTCCTGAACAGGAAAAGTAACAGGAAGGCCGGCAGGATATACAGATAGGGCGAGGACTTCCACTGAGTCTTCATAAAACCGCCTTGAAAAGATCATTCCCGCCGGAACGGGATTGCTTGGACAGCATAGCTCTGTCTTCGGAAAATTCAGCCATGGAACCGCTTGTATTCTTCAAAACCGCGACGGAAGATATTCATGGCCGCGGCAAGGTCCTTCTCATTCAAAATATAGGCCAGGCGAAGCTCGTTTCTGCCCAGACCGGGAGTGGCATAAAAGCCTTCCGCGGGGGCTGCCATCACGGTTTCGCCGTCGATATCAAAGTTGTTTAACAGCCAGATCACAAAGTCCTCGGCGTCCACGATGGGCAGCTTGGCGATGATGTAAAAAGCGCCCTGAGGCTGGACGCAGACGATTCCGGGGATTTTTTGCAGCTCAGCGAAAACCAGATCACGCCGGTGCTGATATTCAAAGATGAGGGGCCCAAAGAAGTCCTCGCCCAGGTTCACACAGGCATTGGCAGCCAATTGATCGACCGTGGGAGGGCAAAGTCTTGCCTGGGCAAATTTCAGCGTGGCAGCCATAAATTCCGGATTGCGGGAAGCTATGCAACCGATCCTGGCCCCGCAGGCGCTGTAGCGTTTGGACACACTGTCTACCATGATAGCAAGTTCCTCCATGCCAGGCACATGCATCACGCTGGTGTGAGTGAGGCCACCGTAGATAAACTCACGATAGACCTCGTCCGAGATCACAAACAGATCATGTTTTTTGGCCAGGGCGCAAAGCCTGTAAATCTCCGCGCTACTATAAACGGTGCCGGTCGGGTTGCCAGGATTGCAGACCATGATGGCTCTGGTTTTAGGGCCGATCAGAGCTTCGATGCTGGCATCGTCAGGCAGCTTAAAACCATCTTCGGCATAGGTGGTGAGGGCTTTGATCCTGATTCCGGCCATGGTGGCAAAACCGTTGTAATTCGTATAGAAAGGCTCAGGTACGATGATCTCGTCGCCGGCTTCACAAGCCACATACATGGCAAAAGTGACAGCTTCACTGCCAGCGGTGGTGACGATGATCTGATTCTCTTTCAGCTCGATGCCGCAGTTATGGTAGTATTGCACCAAACCTTCGCGATAGACGTCCAGTCCCTGAGAGGGACCGTAGGCCAGGACCTTGTCTGAAAAGCTGTGATATACATCGATCATCTCTTTGGGAGTGGGAATGTCCGGCTGACCGATATTGAGGTGGTATACTTTGATCCCACGTTTCTTGGCAGCTACCGCGTGGGGCATAAGTTTGCGGATGGGAGACGCCTGGATTTCCTGGGCGCGTTGCGATAAGTGCATTTTATCCTCACAAAATTGTCTTTGTTCCACAATTTCTATATGGCTGAATTCAGACAAGCAAAATCTTTAGTGCAATGCAGCCATCGCTTCTGAAATGGTCATAACTTCCAGACCTGAATCTCTCAACCAGCGACAGATTTCCTCCAGCCCGGCGGCAGGACAGTTGTCCGCATATTCCTCTCCCGGGGTCGCGATTCTGTGAAAGCCTATGATGACAAGGGCTTCGCGGTTTGCCACTCCTCTGGATATCCTGGCTTTGACGCGCTGCGCGTCCCATCCACTCTGAAAGGGCAAATAGCCCAGATTGAGCCTATCGACGGGGCTGTGCATGGGGATGTCGTTGCTACCGCGGAGGTTGTCAAAATACGGGAGGATCAAATCGTAATAATCGATCGGACAAACGCCATAGGGCAGAGCAAAACTGCGAGGATTAAGACCATGGTCCACAAGCAGTTGCCTGTCAGACAATATCTGCTGTCGCGCCTCGGGGTAACTGAGCTCCGCCAGGTTTACGTGCGAAAGTCCATGCGCTCCGGTTTCCCAGCCATAGTCTTTACTCAGACTGACAACCTGGTCCCAGGTCATGGTCTCAGAACCATCCAGCAGAGCGCTGTTTACGAAATTGCTGGCCCTGAGGCCAAATCGCTCCAGAATTGGCAGAGCTTGGTGATAGACGCTGGCGTGCGCGTCATCGAAAGTCAGGCAGACGATGGTGGCAGGCTGATCTTCTCTACCGGCTGAGCAGGATAGTAGCAGCAAGCTAAAAATCGAAACGCAGATCTGTCTGAACGGCAAAGACATGGCGGATCTCATCATAGGGACCGGTTTCATATTTATAGACCAGGTCAAAACGGCCTTGTGGAAGAGGTGTCCAGCTCAGCAGAGCTCCATAACTATCTTCCCGGGAATCGGTAAGCGACTTACTGGAAAAGCAGGATGAAAGCGTCAGTTTGCCAAAGCTCCAGTCCAGCGCGGTGTGAAACTCACTGATGCGGCGGGGAGCGAATTCCCGCTCTTCATACAAGCCTCCCGCGACAAAACTGAAACGGGGTGAGAACCTATAGGCGATTTCAGACGCTAGAGCGTACTCCTCGCGGGCGGGTCTGTCGTTATGAGGCAACACTTGTTTCATCATCAGATCTGTGTTGTGGCTGAAGGCATCTAAATCCAGCTTTAGCTTTAGGTTTGAAATCAGGGAGGGGGAATGCCAGTGGCTGTCAGAGACGGTAGCTCTGATCCCGGCACTGATTTCCTGGTTGTATGGGGTGAGTCCGATGCCCAGCGAAGCGATTCCGCGTGAGATCTGATTGCCTCCCAGCCTGGCTGTAATATCAAGAAAGCCATGATGATAGCCGTATCCGACAGCATTGAGGCGGGTGGCCTCAAACAGCCAGTCATCATAAGCGCGATATGCCACAAAGCGTCTGGCAAAGTCATAAGCGGAAGCCAGGCCAATGTTTTGGGTGCCCAGCTCCAGAGAGTGGGAGTTTTTTATCCAGCTGAGAAGAAATGTATGGATGACCGGGTGGAAGCTTTCCAGCCGTTCTTCTGCCCTGATTTCCAGGTCGAGACCAAAATCAGCCTGGCGCAGACTGTCTATCCCCACCGCGAACAGATACTTTTCGTCCCAGTCCAAAGAGCGGCCTTCTCTGTCTGGATACCAGGAACTCTGATTGCTGGTGGTGGCGCGAGCGAATATGGGTATGTCAAGCGCCAGGCTGCTTACCGTGGCCATTCCCCAAAGGAAGACCGTGAAGATAAACAGCCTGACGCTATTACTTGGCATCAATATACTTTACGCGTATTGGGCGGGAGTGATACCCTCTTTGAGGATCTGACGGATATTGTCGATTATTGGCACTACATCCAGAGTCTTACCACTGATCAGCCATTGGGTCATCACCATATCCATAGCTCCAACCACCATAAACGCCAGGCTGTCTACGTCGAGTTTCTTGACGCGCCCGCTGGCCATAGCTTCCTTAAAGATATCGCGCACAAAGTCTATGTAGTAGTTCAGGGGGTTGTAACTGGGATTGCGCTTATAGAAATTTTCGCTCTGCCGCAGCTCCACTACCAGGAATTTGGCGATGTAGGGTTTACTCCTGATCAGTTCGGCATGGTGAACAAAAAAGGTGTGCAGCTTGTCCATCGGATCGGTTTCTTTGTCACTGAGATCTTTCAGATGATGGATTTCATCTTCGATGGTCTTTCTCATGCAGCTCAGCAGCAAATCGTCCTTGTTACGGAAATAGTTGTAGAGCGTTCCAATACCCACTTTGGCCTGGATGGACACATCCGACATGGTGGTGTTCATATAGCCTTTCTGGGCAAAAACTTTGATGGCGGCAACGAGGATTTTCTGCTTGTAATCAACAGGCATCACAGTCTTCTTGCGAGGTTTCGGGTAGAGATACATATTCACCTCTTATTTTATCTTAATTATTGTTTTGAATCCACTTTTTAAGCTCTGTATGATCTTGTCAAGGATATTAACGCTGCCGGGACTGCCAAACACATCATATCGGGTTTTGATCAAATCGACATGCAAATCTTGTTCCGCTTCTCATGTCTGGTTGCTTGCATAATCACCCGCCGTGGAGATACCGTGGGCTCTCCGCCGAAATTCGCCGGAGAGCGCACGGCATCTCCACGGCGGGGTAATAAGCAAGGATTGAGGTGGCAGGTGTCCTCAGAAGAGTGAGTTTTGTAATCATGGCCCTCTATGCTCGTGATGGGATGCAACTTCTCAGAGGGAGCGCTTTCATTCCAGTTGCTCAGTCAAGCGCTAAAAGTATGCCGCTTAAAGCTCTTCTGGCATATCCTGGTCCGTGATACTGGAGTGAAAATAATCATAGACCACTTGCGCGGTCTTGGCTCCCACTCCTTTCACGCTGATCATGGTTTCGACACTGGCTTCAGCGATGTTGGCCACCGAACCCAGCTCTTTGAGCAGCAGAAATTTGGTCTTTTCGCCTACCCCTTTTATGGCTTCCAGTTCGCTCACCAGGGTGCGTCGGGAGCGGCGCGACCGGTGAAAAGTGATGGCAAAGCGGTGAGCTTCGTCGCGTATCGAGGTCAGCAGTCTCAAAGCTGACGAGGAACGCGGCAGGATGATGGAGTCAGACGCTTTGGGTATATATACTTCCTCGGCCCGTTTGGCCAGAGTAATGATCGGGATATCCGGATATTGAGATTCCGCCAGGATACTCTGGCAGGAACTGAGCTGTCCTTTTCCGCCGTCGATCACAAACAGATCCGGTTTCATATCAGGATCTTTGTCGATCTCGGTGAGGAAACGGGTGAAGGTTTCCTGCAGGGCGGCAAAGTCGTTTTGGGTGTCGATACTGCGGATGATGAAATGGCGGTAGAGCTTCTTCTTGGGTTTGCCGTTTTCGAAAAAGACGGCAGAAGAGACGGTGTCGCTGCCCTGGATGGTAGAGATATCCATACAGACCATCTTCCGCGGCAGCTTGGGAAGCTCGAGCCGCTCCTTGAGCTCCTGAATGGGAAACACGGTGCGGCTGGACTTGCGCAGATGGGCCAGTTTGCGTTCTTCCACCAGATGGAAGGCGTTGCGTTTTGCCATGGCCAGGAGGCGGCTGCGTTCACCCCTTTGAGGCAATAGCAGCTTGCCCTTCAGCCAGATGTTGAGATCTTCAAAATCGGCTGGCTGGGTTGGCAGCATGATCTCCTGAGGCAGTTCCTCGTGATCGGTGTAGTAGAGCTTTAGAAAGGCTGCCAGCACCTGTGCTTCGTCGCTGTGTTCCACGTTGGCCATGGGGTAGCTTTCCTGGTTGACGATCGCGCCGTTTTGCATCCTCATCACCACGCAAAAGGCGGTGTTTTCTTCCAGATAGCAGCCGATGATGTCCGCGTTGCGGCCATCTGTGTAAAAGACAGTCTGGCGTTTTTGAATGCGCTCGATGGCCAGCAGACGGTCCCGAGCCTTGGCGGCCTGCTCAAACTTGAGCTCTTCGCTCAGGCTCAGCATCTCAGCCCTGATTTCATCCGCCACCTCTTGATACCTGCCTCCGAAGAATGCCAGCACCCGTTTGACGATTTTTCCATACCCGGCTACATCGATCCTGCCAATGCAGGGGGCGGGACATTTGCCCAATTGATAGTTGATACAGGCTTTAGTGAATCTCACGCCCTCGGCTGGAATGGTCCGGGAGCAGGTGCGGAGGGTAAATATCCACTCCAGGTCCCTCAGAGTGGAGCGTAAAGACCGCCCGTCCGTGAAAGGGCCAAAGTATTTTGCGCCATCCTTGAGCAGCTCACGGGTCACCATAATCTTCGGAAACGGATCCTGCAGAGTGACTTTCACGAAAGGATAACGTTTGTCGTCTTTGAGGTTGATGTTGTATTTGGGACGGTAACGCTTGATCAGGGTTGCTTCCAGCAGGAAGGCCTCATTTTCGCTGTTGGTGATGATATAATCCAGATCGGCGATGTGTTTTACCAGCTGCTCCGTCTTGATGTCGTGAGATCCGGTCAGATATGATTTGATGCGGTTTTTCAGAGAGAGGGCCTTGCCAACATAGATCACTTCCCCGGCAGCGTTTTTCCAGATATAGATGCCGGGTTGTTCAGGCAGGAACGCTACCTTCTTTTCTATTTGCGGGCTAGTTTTCTCCATATCCCGTTCGCGCTCTCTCTCAGATAAGGGAGCTTGATGGCCATTCCCAAAAAGTAGAAGGAAACAAAAACGACCGCGGTGAAAACTCCATCCCTGATCAGGATAATTCCTTTCCCATCCGCGCTCCAGGCATCTTTCAGCCATCTAAGCGGCATGTACAGGAACAGGCAGAGCAAAGCGGCTTTGATGATATTGGGCCAAATGCCGCTAAAGCTCACTTCCGGAAGGCGTTTACGGATTTGCCAGAGCAGGACGTTGTAGTTGATTGCCGCTGTAACAGAGGTGGAGAGGGCCAGGCCCCGATGCTGCATAAACTGCATGAGGATAAAGTTTAACACGATGTTGAGGCTCACGATGTAAGCGGCGATCTTCACAGGCGTTTTGGTATCCCGGGCGGCATAGAAGAGGGGGGTAATGGTTTGGTTGAGGCTGTAAAAGATCAGACCGATGCCGTAAAAAGAGAGTGCCTGCTGAGTCATCAGACTGGCGCGGGCATCGAAAGCGCCTCGCTGGAAGAGCAGATAGACAAAGTCGTCGCTCAGGAGCATGATCAGCATCGTAATCGGCAACATTACATAGGCCAGCGTGATAGCGCTGAAACGGAGGCTCTGGGAGAGCTCGCCAAAATTGCGCTGCGTCATGTGCCTGGAATAAAGCGGCAGAAGGGCTGTTCCAGTCGAGACAGCGAAGATGCCCATCGGCATGTGGATGAGCCGGTTGCCAAATTCCAGCGCCGTGATGCTGCCCACAGCCAGAAACGAGGCCATCAGGCTGTCAGCGATCACGTTGATCTCTCGTACACCGATGCCAATCATCGAGGGGATAAATCTCTTCCACATCGCGCTTATGGCTTCTCCCCTGAAGCTGATCAGCACCTTGAAACGGTAACCGACTTTGCGCAGGTAGGGGAAATTGATAATGGTCTGGAAGATCCCTCCCACAAAAACACCCCAGGCGGCCCAATAAACCAGCGTTTCCTTATCTGGTTTGAGCAGAAGCCAGGGGATGAAGATGGTGCTCAGCATGCCGATATTGAGCAACGCGGAAGAGAGGCCGGTCATAAAGAAATAATCGTGTGAATTGAGGATGGCGATCAGGGTGGAGGAAAGACCGATCAGAAACAGGTAGGGCAGCATGATCCTGGAAAGATCGATGGCCAGCAGCTTGGTGCTCTCTGCCAGCCCGGGGTACAGCAATCTCACGATCAAAGGGGCGAAAATCAAGCCCAACAGCGTGAGTATTGAGAGGATAAAGCAGAGGATGGAGACTACCTGCAGAGCGAATTCCATCTGGGCACGGCGGCCTCTCTTGATCCCGATCTCGTTGTAGAGCGGCACAAAAGCCGTGGAAAGAGCTCCCTCACCAAACAGCGCTCTGAGGAGGTTGGGAATCTTGTAGGCCACGATGAAAGCATCGTTTAGCTTGGTAGTACCAAAGAAATAGGCCATCACGGTATCCCGCACCAACCCAATCACGCGGCTCAGAAACACCGCGGATGACATCATGCTGATGTTGCGCAGCAGCTTTTTTTGTGACATCAGGCTAACAGCCTCTCATCAGATCTCTGAGCGCGTAGTAGTGGTTCACCAGGATCAGTCTCAGATTCACGTTCCCCTCGATCTTGCGGCGATAATCTTCCAGGATATTCAAAAAGGTCAGCACGTCACCCGCGAGTTCATCATCCACGCGGGCCAGCTGGTTGAGTTCCTCGATTCTGTCCACGTTGGTGATCTCTTCGGGATTGGATATCAGGACGGCCAGGTCATTGGCAATAAATCCAAGGTAGCCAAACAGGTGCCTGATGGATTCGGGGTTGGTGGCCTCTTTGATGCTTTCCAGGAGGTTGAGGTATTCCAGTTCACGGTCGTCTTTTGCCAGGGACATCATCTTGAAAGCCGTATCTCTCAGGCCCATGGAACTTCCTTCCGCGACTTTGACCGCAGTCTCAAAATTCCCGCCCGCGATTCTGGCTGCCCCTCTGGAAGTGGGCAGATCATAATCAAAACGCTCCCTCAAAAGGGTTTCAGTTACTGAGCGGGTGAGCGGTTTGAAATAGACTGGCTGGCACCGCGATACGATGGTGGGCAGCAGATTGGATAAGCGGCTGGTGGTGAGAATCATCACAGTGTTGCGGGGCGGCTCTTCCAAGGTCTTTAGAAAGGCATTGGCAGTCTGAATGTTCATAGTGTCGGCCTCTTCAATAATACATATCCGGTAGTTGGCCTCATAAATAGAGAGGTCCAGCCTGCGGATCAGCATCATCACGCTTTCCTTGCGGATCTCAGTGGCTTTGTTAAATCTGAACTGCTGCCAGGGAGTGGCTTTTTTGTTTTGAATGTAAGCCTGGTAGCTGGCCAGGCTTTCTTTGTCTTTGATCTCGCCATCCACACTCATCTGAAGATTGGGTGTGGGGAACAGGTAGATGAAGTCCGGATGATCAAAGTTGAGCAGTTTGCGGCAGGAAGTACATACTCCGCAAGGACGGTATTCACTCTTGGATAAACAATTCAGCGCCATCCCAAAATAGAGGGCGGTGATAAATTTACCCACTCCGTCCGGGCCGTGAAAAAGATAGGCCTGAGCCACTCTGTCATGCTCAATTGCCGTCTTCAGTATCTGAATAGCGTGATCCTGGCCTTGAATCTGGCGAAACATTTCTACACTATCGTGATCTTGGCGCGCCCGGCTTCGTCGCTGATGCTGTGTTCAAAAGAGCGCTTGATGACAGGGCTGGTGAATTCGCTGGCCATGATGTCGTAGATCAGCACGTCGTGATATTTCCCCGCGTGAAAAAAGTGCTCGCGTCTGCGGCCGGCATATTTAAAACCAGCTTTCTCATAGCAGCGGATACCGCGACGGTTGTATTCCATTACATCCAGGTCTATACTGTTCAGGTTGAGGATGTTAAAGCCAAAATCCAGAATCAGTTGGGTGGCTTCCAGGCCGATCCCCTGATTCCAGAACGTCTTTTCCCCAATAAAGATACCAAAGGAAGCGCGGCGATGGATCTCGTTGAGATTGTGCAAGCCGCAGTTGCCGATGGCCTTGTTGGTGTCCTTCTCCACGATGGCGAAGATGATGTCCGTAGTGCTCAGCCTCTTCAATATGTCACGTTCGGTCTCGAGCCCGATCACAGTATTGGAAAACAGCATAAATGGCGCGATCTCGGGATCGTTGACCCATTCGGTATAGCGTTCCACATCCTCCATGGATATGGGTGAAAGGAAACATTTTTCTCCGCTTAGCTTGCGAAAGTATTTCATCCTGGCTCCTTATTGCAGTTTCAAACCAATGTGGCTGATGTTTACATCTTATCTCACACTCCAGAGGCCGCTCTATCTGTCAAGAGAAAAGGCCGCGACCATGCCTCCACCGTGTCTTTGATAACCACAAAATTCATACTTGCATACCGAAACAGAATAGCCTATTATATAGGTAGGATATCAAAAACATGCACAAAAGGTGGTTAGAATGTTCGATCTTAAGACCCTCGATTCGTATAAACCCATTGATGACAAGCTGTACCGGGTGATGGACGAGAAAGGCAAGATAATTCTCAAAGACTGGAAGCCCTCCATTTCTGATCCCGAGATATTGAAGGCCTATCAGGACTTGCTGTTTGAACGCACAGTGGACCTGATGGCAGTGAGTTATCAGCGACAGGGAAGAATGTATACCTATCCTCCCAATTTGGGACAAGAAGCGATTCATATCGCGGCCGGAAAGGTAATCCAGCCAGAAGACTGGCTGGTGCCAGCCTTTCGCGAACTGGGAGCCTGGCTGGCCAAGGGCGTCAAACTAAGCGAGATTTTCCTCTATTTCAAAGGCCATGAAGACGGCTCCAAGTTTCTGAATGCCAATCGCATGCTGCCTGTATCTGTGCCGATTGCGTCTCAGCTTGTGCATGCTGCTGGATTGGGCTATGCCATGAACTACCAAAACGAGCAGGCCGCCGTCTTTGGATTCGTGGGCGACGGCGGAACCTCCGAAGGAGACTTCCACGAAGCGCTCAACTTCGCCTCCGTCTGGAACGCTCCGGTGGTGTTTGTGGTGCAAAACAACCAGTTTGCCATTTCCGTTCCTCTCAAAATGCAGACCCGCTCCATCAACCTGGCAGTGAAAGGCGTGGCCTATGACGTGCCCTCGGTGGTGGTGGACGGCAACGATTTCTTTGCCATGCATGAGGTTATGAGCTTCGCCAGACAGTATGTGCTGGAAAACAAGCGTCCCTTCCTGATCGAGGCCAGGACCTACAGGATCGGCGCTCACACTACCTCAGACGATCCCACCCGCTACCGCAGCAAAGAGGAGGAGGAAATCTGGGCGCAGCGAGATCCCGCCAAACGCCTCCAGGCCTGGCTGGTGAAGCACAAGCTCTGGGATCCTGCTCAGGAAGATGAGCTCACAGCCCAATTCCGCAAGCAAATCGATGCCGAATTTGAAGCTGCGGAGAACTATCCCGAGTATAAGCTTGACGACGTCTTCGGATACATGTATGAAACCCTGCCGGATGAGCTGAAACGGCAGAAAAACAATTATCAGAACTATCTCAAGACCCAGGGGGCCACACAATGAAAGTGATGAATATGGTACAGGCCATCAACGACGCGCTCGACCTCAAACTCCAGGAGGACAAAGGCGTGGTGGTATATGGAGAGGACGTGGGTGTGGAAGGCGGAGTCTTTCGCGTAACGGAAGGCCTGCAGCTCAAACACGGCGCGGACAGAGTCTTCGATTCTCCGCTGGCGGAATCTGGTATAGCCGGCACCGCGCTTGGGATGGCGATCGCGGGAATGAAGCCGGTGATCGAGATGCAGTTTGACGGCTTTGTCTATCCGGCGATGAATCAGATTTTATCCCACATTTCCCGTTTCAGAAACCGCACCCGGGGCAAATTCACCGTCCCCATGGTGATCCGGATTCCCTACGGCGGCGGCATCAACGCTCTGGAACACCACTCCGAGAGCCCGGAAGCCTATTTTGGCCACACTCCCGGCCTCAAAGTAGTGATTCCCTCCACTCCCTACGACGCCAAAGGTTTACTGATAGCGGCCATAGAGGATCCCGACCCCGTCATCTATATGGAGCCCAAACGCATCTATCGCGCTATCAAACAAGAAGTTCCGGAAGAGAAATACAGCATCCCGATCGGCAAAGCCAAAGTGCTCACTCCCGGCGAGCATATCACCGTGATCGCCTATGGAGCTATGATCAGGGAAGCTCAGAAGGCCATGGTGATAGCCAAAGAAAAGGGTATCTCGGTGGAGCTCATAGATTTGCGAACCATCTGGCCCATCGACAGAGACACTATCTCCGCTTCGGTACGCAAGACAGGCAGGGCCCTGGTTGTCACTGAAGCGCCTCAGAGCTATGGTCCCGCCGCGGAACTGATCGCCGTGATCAACGAAGAAGCTTTTCTTTCTTTGGAAGCACCCCCCGCCCGGCTGACAGGTTTTGATACCGTGATACCACTGCCCCTGGGTGAAAAGCACTATATGATCTCGCCGGCCCGCATTGCTTACGAGATCGAAAAGATCGTGAAGTTTTAGGGAGGACGTGATGAAGTATATGTTTAAGTTTCCCGATATCGGTGAGGGCCTCGAAGAAGGCAAAATAATCGAGTGGTATGTGGAAAAAGGTCAGAGCGTGAGTTCCGGCGATCCGCTCGTCAAGATGGAGACCGACAAGGTGGTCACCGATATTCCTTCTCCCAAGAGTGGCGTGATTTCCCAGCGCTTTGGCGCTGTGGGTGAGACGGTTCACGTGGGTAACGCATTGGTGGAGATAGATATAGAAGGTGTGGAAGGAACTGCAGCCATTAAAGCGGCTGCCGAAGTGCCTGCTCCCCCTGCCTCCAAAGTGGTGGAGGAAAAGGGCTTTGGAGTGGTTGGCACTATCGAGGTAGCTGGTGATGGAGCTTATCTGCCCTCCAGCGGTGAGGGGCTTGAAATGCAGCCTTCTATGCAGCAAGCTGACAAACCCCGCAAAGTCCTCGCCACTCCCGTCGCCAGAGCGATGGCCAAAGATCTAGGCGTGGATATCAACCTGGTCTCAGGAACCGGTCCAGCCGGAAGAGTGACCAAAAAAGACGTGGAAAAATCCGCCCATGGCAGCGCTGGATTGAGTACTGGCGCTTCTGAGAGGGCTGGTTTCCGCTCCGCTCCACTGATGTCCAGTCTCGCAAACGAGGACGTTAATAGACCTGGAAGCGGCCTTAGCTATCAGCCACTTTCCATGATCCGCAAGACCATCGCCAAAAACATGACGCGCTCCAAACAAAACGCCGTTCATATGAGCGTGATGGATGAGGTGGAAGCCTCAGAACTGGTGGAAGCCAGAAAGCGTCTCAAACCGCGTTTTGAAGCGCTGGGCCTCAAACTCAGCTATCTGCCATTTATCATCAAGGCAGTATCACTCGCTCTCAGAGAGCATCCCATCCTCAATGCCGAGCTCGATCTGGAAAACGAGCGGATCATCCATAAAGATCACATCAACATCGGGATCGCGGTAGATACCGACGACGGACTGGTGGTGCCTGTGATTCGAGACGCCGATCAGCTCAGCATTCAGGAACTGGCTGCCAGGATCAACGATTTCTCGGTTCGTGCCCCCAAGCGCCAGCTAAGTCTTGACGAGCTCAAAGGCGGCACCTTCAGCATCACAAGCTACGGCTCCATAGGCGGTTACTTTGCCGTGCCTGTGATCAATTATCCCCAGGCAGCTATCTTTGGAATCGGCAGACTTACTCAGAAACCGGTGATCAAAGATGGCCAGATCGCCATTGGAAACGTATTGCCCATCTCAATGTCCGTAGATCACCGCATCGTGGATGGGGGAGAGGTGGCCCGCTTCCTCAATCTGGTGTTGGAATATCTCAAAGACCCCCTTCTAATGCTGTCTGTCGCCCCCAGCGACAAAGGAGCTAACCATGCAGTATGACCTCATTGTCATCGGTAGCGGTCCGGCCGGCTATGTGGGAGCCATTAGAGCAGGCCAGACGGGGCTGAAGACCCTCGTGATCGATAAACGCTATGTGGGCGGCATGTGCCTCAACTGGGGCTGCATCCCCTCCAAAACGTGGCTGGAAAGCGCCCGCCTCTATCACAAGATTTCCCGCCAGGCCGCTGAGTTTGGCATCGACGGGATCGAAGCCGATAAGCTCAGCTTCAACTGGCTTCAGGCTAAAAAGCGTTCTTCCGCGGTGGTGGCAAAGCTAACCCGTGGGATCGAGTATCTGTGGAAAAAGAACGGGGTGGAGTTTCTCAAAGCCGAGGCGAAGATATTGTCTCCCAATCAGGTGGAGGCGGATAACCGCGTCTTTGAGACTAAACACATCATGATTGCCACCGGTTCGCGTCCCGCTCAGCTTGATGGCGTGCCCAATCTGATAGGTCTGGAGCGTCTCTCCGAGCTGGAAGCGCTTCCACACCAGCCCCTCATTTGGGGACACGGCCCCATCGCCTATGAGATGCTACAGTTTTTCAGGCTGTTAGGCAAGGATCCCATCCTGGCTCTCACCCACGATATCCTGCTGCCAGGTCTCGATCCCTATATCCAAAGCTATGTGGATAAGAAGCTTAAAAAGGAAAAGCTGAGGATTGTTCCCGCGGCTGAGATCAAATTCGTTGCAAATAAAGCTTATTACCAAGACGAGGAGATCGCCCAGGATGCCGTGATCAACTGCTCCTGGCGTCAGGCGGTGCTGCCATCCATGCAAATCGGGCTCGCGTTGGAAGACGGATACGTCAAAACGGATGAATACTATCGCAGTTCCGTGCCAAACATCTTCGCAGCCGGAGACGTGAACGGCCGCAGCTATCTGGCTCACGCGGCTTCCGCTCAGGCGCTGGCTATCGTTAACTTCATCCATGGCAAGGCAACTGAAGAAGTCCCAGACGCATCCTGGCCCATAAACATCTACAGCGATCCCGAAATCGCGCAGATCGGGCAGACGGAACTCCAGCTCAAACAAGCCGGAATCGAGTACAAGAGCGCCGAATATTCGCTGTCCGCCAACGGCAAAGCCCTCGCGGAAGGCGCTTCGGAAGGCTTTCTGCGCTTGCTCTACGAGCCAAAGTATTCGCAGGTGCTGGGAGTCCAGATCGTAGCCGCCAACGCTACCGATATGATCGCCGAAGCCGCCATCCTGATGGAAATGGAAGGCACCACATATGACCTCGCCAAAGCGGTGCACGCCCATCCCACCGTCGCGGAAGTGTTTATGGACCTGGGATCTGAGGCGGTGAAGCAGCTTGCGGAGTGAAGTTATAACGACTGAGGTTGATAGGCTTTCTTACTGATCTCAGTTCCTCCCCCCTTATTAACTGAGGTTACCAGCATCATGAGCAAGCCGGACCCAAAAGCCATTTATGAGGCTTGGGACGGTTTTGGTCCAGTGATGACCCGCTTATAGCAATAAGGGAACAGGTTGCACAAAAGAAAAGAGGGAGCGTTGATGCATCCCTCTATTCTTTTTAACTCTTTGTTATATAAGCTAATCTGCGTTCTATCTACTCCACAGTCACGCTCTTAGCCAGATTTCTGGGTTGGTCCACGTCGAAACCACGCAGATCAGCCACGTGATAGGCCAACAGCTGTAAAGGAATCACGGTGAGCAGCGGCTGAAGATTGGAAAGCGTTTCCGGGATACGGATCACATGCTCGGAGATTTTATCCAGTTCTTCGCTCCCAGCGTTGGCGATGGTGATCAGGCGGGCTTTTCTGGCACGCACTTCCTGCAAATTGGAATAGACTTTATCAAAGAGACTGTCGTGGGTCGCGATCGCCACCACAGGCATGTGTTCATCGATAAGGGCGATGGGGCCATGTTTCATCTCCGCGGAGGGATAACCTTCCGCGTGAATGTATGATATCTCTTTGAGTTTGAGGGCACCTTCGAGGGCCACAGGATAATTCACGCCCCGACCCAGATAGAGCGCGTTGGTGCTGTCTTTGATGGATGCGGCGATCTCCCGGATCATATCGTTTTGTGCCAGAATACTCTCGATCTTAGCGGGGATTTGTTCCAGCTCGTTGATGTATTTCTGTCCGTCCATCGGAGAGAGGGAACGCTGGCGTCCCAGCAGGATAGCCAGCAGCGTCAGAATCGTTACCTGGGAGGTAAAGGCTTTTGTGGAAGCCACTCCGATCTCGCTTCCGGCATGGATATAGGACCCGCCGTCGCTTTCACGGGCAATCGTACTGCCCACCACATTGGTGATTCCCAGGACGATGGCTCCCTTGGCTTTCGCCTCTCTGAGAGCGGCAAGCGTGTCCGCTGTCTCACCAGATTGACTGATCACGAAAACCAGCGTGTCATCCGGGATAATGGGATTCCGGTATCTGTATTCGGAGGCGTATTCAGCATGGACAGGGATGCGCGCCATGTCCTCAATGATGTATTTCCCTATGAGAGCGGCGTGAAACGAAGTGCCGCAGGCGATCAGGTGAATCTGTTTGACTTTACGCAGCTCCGGGGAGGGCAGATTCAATCCACCCAGACGGGCTGAAGCAAGCTGATCGTTGATGCGGCCTCTGAAACCGTTGCCGATCGTGAGGGGTTGTTCAAAGATCTCTTTAAGCATAAAGTGCTTAAAATCTCCCTTTTCGATGGCAGAGATGGCCCAGTCAACCAGGGATATCTTGGGTTCTACCTGCACTTTATCCAAAGTAGTGATCTCAAAACTATCTCTGTGGATCACGCATAGTTCATTGTCCTGCAGATATATGACTCTCTGTGTATGGATCACGATCGCGCTGACGTCGCTGGCAATAAAGTGTTCGTGATCACCGATGCCGATTATGATGGGAGATCCCTTCCGAACTGCGATCAGCTTGTCAGGATTATCTTTGGACAGGACGACCAGGCCATAGGTGCCTTCCACCCTTTTCATGGCTTCGCGAACGGCATCTTCCAGGCAGCTGGTGCTGCTCATGTATTGCTCGATGAGGTGGACGATCACCTCCGTGTCTGTATCGCTGTAGAATTTGTGTCCAAGTTCTTTAAGCCGTTGTTTGAGAAGCTGATAGTTTTCGATGATGCCGTTGTGGACTATGGCCAGCTTGCCTTCGCAATCGAGGTGGGGATGGGCATTCAACTCCGTGGGCTCACCATGAGTAGCCCAGCGGGTATGAGCGATCGCAATCGTACCGGAGCATTTGTTGGGCTCAGGAAGTGAGCGTTCCAGCTCGATGATCTTGCCTTGCTTCTTATAGACCTGCATATCCTGTTCATGGATCAGAGCGCAGCCAGAGCTGTCATATCCTCTGTATTCCAGCCTTTTGAGCGCTTCGATCACTATGGGCAGCGCGTTGCGAGAACCGATGTATCCTACTATTCCGCACATTATCAAGCTCCTTTTGGGGTAGTGACTTTATGGAATAGCCAAAGCGAACCCGCCAGGATCAGCGCCGCCGGAGCGGCCAACCACCACTGCAGCCCTTCACTGCCTCGCAACAGCGGTTTCATCCAAGCGCTCGACGCATAGGTGGTCACCAGAACGGCCACGGAATTGTTGAGAGTGTGATACAGCATGCTGTTGATAATGCTTCCGGAGCGGATCGTTAAGTAGCCGAGAATGAGTCCCAGCAGGAATGTGGGGATAAGCCTGAAGGGATCAAGATGAAAGACTCCAAAGAGCAGAGCGCTGATCACGACAGCCATCTTTTTGGAGTTTCCTTCAAAAAAGCGCATCAAAAAGCCCCGGAACATGATTTCTTCACAGATGCCGGGAGCTAAAGCGACTATTCCCAACAGCACCCAAAGATTATCCGACATCTTAAAAAGCCCCATCAGCTGCTCGGTGTATTGATCCGGGAAGGGATAGATGGCATCCACAACATTCATCAGAAGAGTCACCAGCACTGCTCCCGAAACGGCGATGAAAGGTACGATCGCCAGCTCCCGGGGCTTGGGCAACGTTATCCTTAAGATCTCTTTGGGTTTTAGCTTGAAGATATTCAGGATGATCAGAGGGGGCAGGAGGATAATCAGGATCTGGGTCTGCACCAGCCCCTTCATCATATCTTCACGCTGGAAGTAGCTGCCCAGGTAGTACATAACCACTAGGCCAGAGCAAAAAACACCATGCCGTTGAAGGGGTTAAAGAGATTGCGCTTCTCCTTGCGGACGTTTTTGAGAGAACTGTCTTCGTCCGTGCGAAACA
>Ga0209311_1001273_pt1 | contig 20746 bp, 23 predicted proteins | sample AD_UKC045_MetaG_FD_184417 | JGI IMG/M metagenome (GOLD analysis project Ga0209311, IMG submission 184417) | Active sludge microbial communities of municipal wastewater-treating anaerobic digesters from USA - AD_UKC045_MetaG (SPAdes) (version 2) | ecosystem: Engineered > Bioreactor > Anaerobic >... | reverse complement strand
CAAGAGCCACCTTCGCCTTGAACGCCGCGTCGAATCTCTTCTTCATCGTTCAGTTCCTCCAAAACTGGATTCTACACCACCCCTCTTTCCACCTTAAACCTCTGTCCAGTTTTCGGGGGGAAGCTCAATGATTATGTCTCTTTCCATAATGTATCCACGTTCACCTTCAAATATTCCAATAATTGTACCATCAGTTAAAGTAAACTCCTTAATAGATTTATGAGTTACTCCATTTTTTTTGAACTCCATGATTTATCACCTTTTGTTTATATTTGTTTTTAACATCCACACAAAATAAGATATATTATGCCCTTTTCTTATGACATACTTTTAATAAACGCTTTCGCGAAGTGCATTATATAGTTTGGTTCTTCCAGAATAATTCCAGTATGTTACATCCTGTTCAATAAAAAGCCATTTAATTGACATCATGATCACATCGATGTTGTGTCCACACGAATATTGGATATGATTACAGTCGCTTGCGGAAATAATCTCGCAATTATATATTCTATCAATTAGTGCTTTTACATGGTTAAACATTTCTGAATTCTGTCTTTGCTTTTCCTCTAAATCTACAATAATTGAGGCATGGTTAGGCATGTTTCTATTGCTTCTGACATTAAATATTACGTCCGGCACATGAACTTGAAAATCCATTCCATTATTCAAATATGCTGGTCTTCTCAATTCTATTCTTTTTTCATCAGACAAATTTTCAACAACATATATATATTTCGACGCATTGGTTCCTGTGCCTGTTCCGGGGGTTTCATCTAGAAATTCACCAATTAAGTACTTTCTAATATCATTGCGATCAGTTTGTGTTAATCTTAGGTTAATCGTTGTAGTCATCAAAACACCATGATGCGTAATATGTTTTAACTATACCACAGTTGCAACCAACTCATTTATCAGTATCGACTCAAGAATACCCCTAGAGACCATATTTAGATTCAACGTATAATCAATATGTCTGAATGTCTCTTCAAGCGGCCGTAATGTGCTACTCCACCCAACACCATCTGTTACCCATACGAACGAATGACCATCAGCAGAAAGGAAATCATAAAGTGATTTATATTCACCTGCAGTCGCTTTAAGTTTCGAGCCTCCACCTCCGTAATAGTTTGTTTCAAGAAGACACAATTTTCGCGCTTTCATAAAAGCCATATCAAACCGCCTTGAGGATTTGTCAACACGAAGCTCAAGACCCCATTCGTTTTTTATAGAAGTTGCTGTAGCCTGTGTCATGAAAGCAATATCGTTTTTTTCACATATTGGTTTCGCAAGCTCCTCGACAATGCGCTCCATGGTTGTGCCGCCACGGTTTTTTCTTCCGTTACTGTCAAGACCTACCTCAACACCTATTACATAGTCCAAAACATTTTTAATGTTTTTGTTTTTAAATATATCTAAAAGGCCGGTATTCAATGAAAATCTATAAGCTTTTTCAATTTCATCGTTAGTTAGCTTTGCTTTGTTTTCAAAATTGAATTTTTCAAAAATAAAATGTCCGTCTGCGTAGCTTGTCAATATTGAATAATCGTCTTTTCTGCACGCCAAAAGAATAGGTATAAGCCTAGCCAATCTGCCATTTCTTTTTAAAAGCGTTTTGAATGCGCATTCGATGTCTTCTTTTCCCACAAGATAATTCAAAGTATTCAGGTCAATCTCAATTTCTTCTATACTCCCAAAAACCTTATTCCAATCAACGAAATAGTCCCAGCGCGTATTCGACTCATTGAGTGTTTCAATAAAATATTTAAACGCTGTCTCAACTGAATCACAGCCAATTAAATCATTGAATGCATTGATAAGTTTCACAATAATACCCCGATGCGATTAAGTCTTTTAACAGAGATATCAAGATACTCTTGGACATTGTCGATTCCGATAAACATCCGCCCTTCCATTTTGCAAACAACGCCTGTCGTTCCGCTTCCACAGAAAGGATCTAACACTAAATCGCCACGATTCGATGAAGCAAGAATTGCTCTTCGGACAACAGCAATTGGTTTCTGTGTAGGATGTTTCCCGTGTATTTTCTCTTCTTGCGACACAGCCGGAAGCTTCCAAACCGATTTCATTTGTTTTCCACCAGCCATTTCTCTCATAGCATCATAATTAAAAATGTGTTTTGATTTGCTATTTTTTGATGCCCAAATTATATGTTCAGCCGCGTGGGTAAAGTAGCGACAGGATAGATTTGGCGGGGGCGATGTCTTTTCCCAAACAATATCGTTAAGAATCTTGAATCTAGAATATTGCAAAGCTAAACCAACAGAATAGATGTTATGTGATGTGCCACAAATCCAAATGGTTCCATTCGGCTTTAGAATTCTTTGACATTGGATAATCCATCGCAAATTAAAATCATGAACACTTTGTATTGCGATAGTCTTATCCCAATCACCCTTATTCACAGACGCCACCTTGCCGCTCTTGCAGGTAATCCCGCCGGATGAAAGAAAATACGGCGGATCGGTAAAAATAAGGTCAATGCTGTTATCTGGAATTAGCGGAAGTAATGAAAATGTGTCATGACGATACAATTCAATACTTTTCTTGTAATCACAATAATATGGAGCAAGCGTCAATCCATCATTGCTAAAAAATGACCTCGTTTTGTTAATAGCTGTTTCTGTATTCACGAGTAAAAATTATAGATGAACTCGTGCTCAAATAACAATTTATTTTCTACATTATTTTCCTTGCTAGCGATGACGTTCGACTCACTCATACATGCAAGTGCGGACAAATTCTGGATTTCAACAGGACTGTTTTCGAGAATTGACTCGTTCGTCACAGCCTGTGTTTTAGATGGCGATCCATGGAGTAGGGAAAAGTGAAGTTGCATTTGGGGCATTTGTAGGGAGGCATGGACGCGGCGGGGACTTTGAACTCGGCTCCGCATTCCTCGCACTTGTAGTCCACGAGCTTCTCTGGCAAAGCGGCGTCGGCCTCGAACATGGTTGACCTGCATGCCGGACACCAGTTGTCCCGGACAGTTTTTTCAGGCACGGCAAACATCAGGTATCCGCAACTGTTGCATTCATAGGCTTTTTCGCTCATGTTCGCTCCGCGCTCCGCTTATATTGGTTCCGGCAATATATTATAGCATATCGCGCGGATTTTTCATTCGCTCTCCCATGCTTGATGTTTTACGTTTATACTAACGTATGATTTTTGAGGTTTGCGAGCGCTAAAAAATGGCAATGGCGCAATGTGACGCCAGGAGGTTTGAAAAATGAAACGCTTCTTCGGGACGGCGATGGCGGCGGTTGTTCTTTTTTCCATTCTGTGCATGCAATCAAACGCCGAGGTGGTCGCGGAATACGGAAAAGGCAAAAGAGAGGACATCAACGGGGTGACTGTGGTTCACCTTGCGGGTTCTCACCGCGAGATGGGGCTTCAGCACGGCAATCTCTTGAAGCCGGAGATACATAAGCTGACGAATTATTTTTTTGAAGAAAAAGGATCAATGTTCGGAGCTAGCATCGGCGACATCCGCGCGGCGGCGGCTGTGATAGAGCCATTTATTCCCGCCAAATATATTGAAGAAATGAAAGCGGTCGCGGAAGGCGCGGAGATTGATTATGAGAAAGTTCTTTTTTCTAATATCTTTTTGGATGTGGTGTCCGCGCACTGGGTGGGAGTGGGGCCGCAGTGTTCCAACTTCGCCGCCCTGCCCTCTATAACCCGCAACGGAGACATCGTTCATGGGCGCAATTTGGACTGGTCGGCGGACGCGACTATAGCGAGCGTGAACACGCTGTTCGTGTACAGGCCCGACGATGGGATAGCGTTCGTCGCGCCCGGCTGGCCGTCGATTGTGGGAATTCTTACCGGCATGAACGCCGAAAAGTTGAGCATGGGCGAGATGACCTCCATGTCCAGCGACGCGTCGTTGAAAGGAATGCCCATAATGATTCAACTAAGGCTTCTTGTGGAGACGTCCGGGTCGCTCGACGAGGCTTTCGCCGTTCTCAGGGACAACCCGCGCACGACCGGCTACAACGTGATAGTGGCGGACGCGAAGGCCGCAGACGCGATGGTAGTCGAGCAGTCCGCCGCCGACATTTTCCGCGCCGGGCCTAAAGACGGATTCGTACACCGCGCAAACCATTACCTTCACCCTAAACTGCAACAGACCCAGAACAGATATATGGCGATGTTTTACGAAGGCAAAAAATCCGACACTTATTACAGATATCAAAGGATAGAGCAGCTTGTGCGCGAGCGCAGCGGGCAGATAGACGCGGAAGCCGCGATGACGATAATGAGCGACCAGTTCGATCTTTCAATCGGAGCCGTTCCGGACAACCTGAAAAACACGGTGTGCAAGTCGAACACTCTGCAGAGCGTCGTGATGCTTCCCGGCAGCGGAGAGATTTACGTCGGGTTCAAAGACATCCCGGTGTGTCACGACTACGTCAGGGTCAAAGTGGAATTCTAGCATGATGGAATCGACGATATACTAATAACTCCGAGGCGTCTCTATCGGAAAAGCCGAAATGAATGTTCCGCGTCCCGGCCTTCATAGCGACAAAATGGATTCCCGCTTACGCGGGAATGACGGCACAAGAGACGATATACATATTTTTCCGGCTGGTACGCAAGCGACAACAGCAATGTGTATCCTGATATAAAACTGACTACGTTTATAAGCAGTCATAGAAAACGAAAATGCGCAAATCGGCGGCGACCGCTTTTCCGCGTCAAACGTTCATCAGAGTCATTCCGCCGGTGACGTAGATGTGCTGGCCTGTCATGTACGACCCGTCATCGGAAGCGAGAAACGCGACAACTCCGGCTATGGTGTCCGGAGAAGCTATCTTTCCGAGGGGTATCTTTTTTATTTCCTCTTCGATGATTTTTTCGACGGGTTTGCCGAAGGCGTCGGATTTCATTTTCCAAGCCATGCGTTCCATGTCGGTGTCCACTTTTCCGGGGCAGACGGCGTTGACGCGAATTTTGTGGGAAGCCAGTTCGAGGGCCATGACTTCCGTAAGAGCGATAACGCCTGATTTGGCGGCGCAGTAGGCTCCGAGGAACGGGTAAGGATATCTGCCGCGCCAAGAAGAGATGTTGATGATAGCGCCGCCGTTGCGCAGGCTTACCATCCATTGGGCGGCGGCGCGCGACACAAGGAATGTGCCGGTGAGATTTATGTCGATCATCTTGCGCCAGTCCGCCGGGTTCATCATGAAAGAGAGGTTCATGCCGAAAGCGGCTCCGGCGTTGTTGACGACGATGTCGAGCCTGCCGAATTTTTCCTTAATTGCGGAGATTGCGTCGGCGACCGCTTTTTCGTCAGTGATATCGACATGGACGGGAAGAGCGGAGCGGCCCAATGCTTCGATCTCTTTGGCGCGGGAATTCAGTTCGCCCCACATCTCGTCTGATTCCGATTTGTCATTGCAGAGGTCGGCGATGACGATATCCGCGCCGAGAGAAGCAAGTTTGAGGGCGATTGCGCGTCCGATGCCGCGTTCTTTCGCCGCGCCTGTCACCAGAGCAACTTTTCCTGTGAGGTCTGCCATGATGCAAAAATCTCCTTGTATGTGTATTGGCGGCAGAGAGCCGCGGGTTTTGCCTACAACAGTTTATCCAAATCGACGCCTTTTGTCTCAGGAAGCAAAAAAGCGATCATAAGAGCGGCGGCTAGAGGGCCTATGGCAAGAAAGCTTACCGCGGTTCCCAGCCCGCCCGCGACGCCTGCTATGCTGCCGACAATGAAAGGAGCGGCCACCTGAGCCGGACGACCCATGAGCGAGTTGCACCATGCCGCCGCGTTGCTCCTCAGTTCGGTCGGAAACAGTTCGGCGTTGAACGTGCTGGTAATGGGGAGTATCGCGAAAATGAAGAACATGCTGACGACCACCGAGGGGAGCATCATAGCGCCGGCGGCGTTGAAAGCCCAGACGAGCGAGGCCGCTCCGGCGGTGAAAAATATGACTCCGGTAAGTTTTCTTCCGATTTTGTCCATCATCACGCCGCTGACGATGTAGCCGGTCATGCCGACGACGGCGGCGACAGCCATCGCCGGGCCGACCTGATCGACGGTCCATCCGCGCTCCGTCTTTGCGAAGGCGACCCAGAAGTAAATGACGCCCGCGTAAGCCAGATAGCCGAGGAACCAGATTGCGCCGACGGCGGGGACATATTTTCTGCTGGGAGTCTTCCAGATGTGCCATAGGGAAGGAGGCGCGGCGGCTCCGGCGGCTTTGAGCGCGGAGAAGTGCGCCGTTTCTTTTATCAAAAGGACGAGAGCCGGGGCCAGAATCAGAGGCGCCCCGCCTGCCCAATACATCCCTCGCCAGCCCCATACCGGAAGAATGTTTTTGCTGATTATCATAGCGAAAGCTCCGCCGAGTCCGCCTGCGACCTGAAGAAGCGCCACGCATGTCGCCCTAGATTTTGCCGGGCATTCCTCTATCGTCATCACTATTGCCGTGCCGAACTGGCTCACTAGAAACATCTTAGCGATGAATTGGGCGGCCATGAAAACCCAAATGCTGGGACTCATCGCGGTTATCACGCTGAACGTGGTGAACCCGCACAGCGAAATGAGCAGTATCGGCTTTCTTCCGAACCTGTCCCCCAGCCTGATAACGAAGAAACCCAAAATGGCCCCCACGTTAATCAAAGTCAAGACTACCTTGATGACATAGTTCATTGACACGCCGAATTCGCCGGGAAGTATGTCGATGACGAGGCTGATGATGAAGAAGTCGTAACCTTCGCAAAAGGTGGCTATGCACAGAAGCAGCATCATGATTATCACATAACCGCGCGGGCGCGCGTCGCTGCCTGATGCGGGGCCGATTTCCATATTGTCTCCCCAAAGTGATTTATCGCCGTCAAGCCTAACATATCAGACATTGAGTCTTAAGGTCAACACAAAAAGCGCGGGAGCCCGCAGCGAGGAAACGAAACTTCACGCGGCAGGGGCTTTGTGTTAAACTGATGTCGGGCAGGAACACCTTTGTTCCTGCCGCTGGGAGACATTACTATGATAAGCAACATCAAGAGGGTGGGAATACGGGTAAACAGGCAGAAGGTAGAGCCTGAAAAAGTCAAGGAACTCAAGGACTGGCTGGAAGAAAAAGGAGTGGGAGCGACGGTTGTCAAGGACGCCGCCGAACGGTTGCCTCGCGGTCTGGACCTGCTGATAGTGATGGGCGGAGACGGAACGTTGCTGGGCGGGGCGCGCATGGCGGCAAAAGAAGGCGTCCCCATCGTTGGAATCGATTTTGGCGGCCTCGGTTTCCTCACCGAAATCAAATATCTTGACGCGCGGAAAGCGTTGTCGAAAATTCTCGAAGGAGACTGTCAGATAGAAGAGCGCTCGATGCTTGAAACAGATCTGACGTGCAGAGACTCCGGGAAAAGGATAACGCTTCCGGCGGTAAACGACGTCGTCATATCAAAGAACACCGGAATAATCGTCAGGTTGAAGATATTCATCAACGACGAATACTTCACGGAGTTTCCGGGGGACGGACTGATTATATCCAGCGCGACAGGCTCGACGGCTTACTCGCTTTCGGCGGGCGGGCCGATGGTGTCTCCGGGGCTGGACGTGATAGTGATAACGCCTATCTGCCCGCACACGCTGCTGGAAAGGTCGCTTGTGATAGCCGGAAACGATGTCACTAGGGTCGCCGTGCCGTCCGTAAGAACGGATATCATGGCGATAATCGACGGACAGAAGGAACAACCGCTAGAGCCGGGCAGCGAGGTCGTCGTCCGCAGGGCGGAGCGCCCTGCCCGCTTCGTCAGGCTTAAACCTTCTCGGTTTTTTGAAACGGTAAGAGGAAAACTTCACACCAGATGAGGCCCGGTTTTGATACGCGAGTTCAGCGCGCATGACTTCGCTCTCGCCGACGACCTGAAAGTGTCGTTGGGCGGCGGACTAAACGTAATCACAGGAGAGACAGGCTCCGGGAAATCGGTTCTAGTGAACGCGATAAACCTGCTGTTGGGCGGAAAAGCGTCCGGAGCGATGGTGCGGTCGGGAGCCGAAAAGGCATCGTTAGAGTCGGTTTTCGATTGGGAGCCGCCCGCCGACGCTTTGGCCGCTCTGAACGAAGCCGGCATAGCGGTCGAGGACGGAGAGTTGATAATTCAACGCGAGATATCGGAAAACGGTAGATCGACGGCGAGGCTCAACTCGCGCGCCGCTTCCGCCGCCTTGCTCCGCTCGGTGGGAGAACGGCTCGCCGACATTCACGGACAATACGATCATCAGGCGATATTGAGAGGAAGAGACCACACCCGATTTCTGGACGCGCTCGGCTCGGATTCACACCGGTCGCTTGTCCGCGAAGCCGCTTCTCTTAGACGCTCTCTGAACTCCTTGACTTCGGAAAAAGATAGCGTCGAATCGCAAAGAAGAAAACGGGAGGATGAACGCGACTTACTCCTCTTCAGGATAAACGAGATTGAATCAGTGGTCAAAAGCGAAGAAGAGCACGCTGAAGCCGAAAGGGAGGCGCGGCTGCTGGAACGAGCTTCTGAACTAGCCGAGGCGGCGTCCAACGCTTTCTCCATGGTGGGCAGAGATTCAAACGAAACTTCCGCTCTCAATCTTATCGCATCCGCGCTCGGAGAACTGGACAATCTCGAAGGAGTCGAGCCGAGACTTGACGCGGCAAGGGAGAAACTGCTTGAGGCGGACGCTCTGGCGGACGCGGCGGCGAGAATCCTTCGCGACCTTTCGGACGAGATAGAGGCTGACCCGGAACGACTCAGGGGGCTTCAGGACAGGCTGCTGGAGACGCGGGACCTGATGAAGAAGAATAGATGCGACGGCGTCGGAGGGCTGTTGAGCGCAAGAGACGCGGCGCGATCGCGGGTGGCCGAACTCGACCGTAGCGACGCCTCCGGAGCCGAGCTTGACGAAGCTATTAAAAAAACCCGCTCTCAATTGTCTGAGAAATCGGCTAAACTTACCGAATGCAGAAAAAAGACCGCTGCGACTTTTGAGAAACAGATGAAAAAAGAACTTGGCGAACTGGCGATGAAGGGCGCTTCATTCGAGGTGGAATTCAGAAGCGCGCTCGACGAAGACGGCGTTCCTTCCGCGTCCGGCGCGGAGACGGCTGAATTCCTTTTTTCGGCAAATCCCGGAGAGCCTGCCCGCCCGCTGGGAGATGTCGCTTCTGGAGGCGAGATGTCGCGCGTGATGCTGGCTTTTAAAACTCTTCTCAACCGCTGCGACGACGCTCCCACTCTGATTTTCGACGAGATAGACTCAGGCGTTGGCGGGCTGACCGCAAACGCAATAGGAAAGAAACTCGCGGCGCTCGCGAAAGACCGTCAGGTAGTGGCGGTAACCCATCTTCCGCAGATAGCGGCGTTCGCGGACACGCATGTGGCCGTGTCGAAAGAAGGAAGAGGCGGTCGCACCGTAATGCGCGCCTCAATAGCCCGCGGCGAAGACAGGTTGCGTGAGATATGCAGGATGCTCGGCGATTCCGGAGTGAGAGACGCATCCGCTTCGATGGCAAGGCAGATGATAGACGACGCGGAACGGGATAAATCCGACGGCGATTCAAAAAAGACGCCCGCCCGCGAGCGCTCAAAAAAATAGGAATGGCGCGCGACGCGCGCGGAAACGAAAATGATATTTTCAGGAATAGCGAAAATCGACCGCCGCACAAAGAACTTGGTGAAAAGGCTGAAGCCCGGCGACATAGCGGTGATAATGCACGAGGACCTCGACATGGTCGCCGCTGAAAACCTCGTGGCGTGCAAACCCCGCGCGGTGATAAACTGCCATTCCTCCATTTCCGGCAAATACGTGAACAGAGGCCCCTACCTGCTTATCGACGCGGGGATACCTCTCATAGACAACGCCGGAGACGAGCTTGCCTCCAAGATTTCCGAGGGAGACCGCGTCGAGGTTGTCGGCGGAGAGATACGCAAGAACGGCGCGGTCCTAGCGACCGGAGCGGTGGCTGACATACGGATGCTCAACGCGCGCAACCAACTTGCCAAAGAGCACATGGGAGAAGTCTTCGAGAACTTCGCGGCCAACACTCTGGCGTACCTCGACAAAGAGAAAAGCCTGCTATACAGCAATCTGAACATGGGGTCGCTGCGGTTGGACTTCAGGGGCAGGCAGGCGCTGATAGTCGTGCGCGGCTCGGAATTCAAAAAGGACCTCGACACGCTCCGGCAGTACATCCACGAACAGGGGCCTGTGCTTATAGCGGTCGACGGCGGGGCGGACGCGCTGATAGAATTCGGTTTCAAACCGAACATCATTCTGGGCGACATGGACAGCGTGACCGACGCGGCGCTTCGATGCGGGGCTATTCTGATAGTTCACGCGTACGAGGGCGGCGAGGCTCCCGGCATGGAGAGGCTGAATTCTCTCGGTCTGGAGGGCATTCCTATTCCCTCAATCGGAACGAGCGAGGACTTGGCGCTTCTGCTGGCGTTCGAGCGCGGCGCGGAGCTTATCACAATCGTCGGAAGCCATTTCAGCGTCGAGGAATTTCTCTCTAAAGGCCGGGGCGGCATGGCCAGCACTTTTCTCACCCGGCTGAGGGTCGGCTCCGTGCTCGTGGACGCCAAGGGCATAAGCAAACTTTATCAGAACAAAGTCAGGCCGATGCTGCTGATTTATCTTGCGGCGGCGGCGGCTTTTCCGATTGCGGCGATTTTTCTGGTTTCGCCGCTCGGCCCTTTAACGCAGCAGTTCATGCGGCTGCTTAAATTGATGTTTAATATGTGACGGGAGGCTTTTCTTGGGACCTATAGATATCAAATACCACGCGTTGTCGCTAGCCGCCGTTTTTCTTGCTTTAGGGGTAGGAATCATTGTCGGCAGCAGCACCAATTTCTTCGGCATCAGCGCCATACTCGAACGGCAGGATCAAGTGATTCAGAAGCTTGAAACGAACTACAAGGAAATCCGCAAGGAAATGAGCGAATCCAAGAGCCAGCTTGAAGGCGCGAGGGAGCGTATAGCCTCCCTCGAAGGCACGATGGTGCCGAAGCTCCTCGAAGGCAGGCTTGAGGGGCTTCGTGTGGGCGTAGTGACAATCGGCGACATATCGGCTCTTGCCCCCGAAGGAGACGACTCTGTCGCCGGACCGCTGAAAACAGCCGACGCCTCTGTTGTTTTTAAACTTAGGCTAGCGCCTGAAAGGCTAGTCGAACTCGCCGGGGAGTCTCCTTCCGATTACACCGAGCGCCTTGCGAAGGAACTTCTTCGAGGCTCCTCTTATGGCTCGAAGCTAACTGACTCTTTTCTTGCGGACGGAGCAGTCGCGGCCGGCGGTTTCAGTTCGGGCGCGGACGCAATCGTTTTCGCGCTTGGCAAGGACCTTGACCCTCAACTTCTGCGAACTGTTCTCATCCCTCTTCAGCAGTCTGCTGTTGAGAATAAGGGCATAGTCGCCAATGTGGTATTCGGCGAGAGCGAGCCTTATCAGAGCGTTTTTAAACCGACGCCTTATCCATACTTTCAAAGCGCAGAGAGCATAAACAGCCAGATTGACCTTATCATGAGCTTGCGTGAAATACAGAAACAGAGGCAGGGAAAGGCGGGCGGATTCTGATGCTTAATCCCGGAACCGTGTCGATAATCATCCCGGCGTACAATGAGGCGGACAGGCTGGGACACACGCTTGAAGCGCTCATTCACTGCGGGTTGGGAGACGAGACGATAGTAATCGACGACGGTTCGACTGACGACACGGCGCAGGTGGCTCTCGCGCACGGAGCGAGGCTTGTGAGAAGGCCGAAGAACCGAGGCAAGGGAGCCGCGCTGAACGCCGGCCTCGCCGCCGCTCTCGGCGAGACCATCATGTTTCTCGACGCCGATCTCGGCGACAGCGCCTCGAACGCGCGTCCGATACTCGACGCCGTTCGCTCAGGCGGCGCGGACATGGCCATAGGCAGTTTTTCGGTTCCCGGAGGCGGGTTCGGGTTCGTTCTCAAATTCGCCAGATGGGGAGTCCGTCTCATGTGCGGATACAGAGCGACATCCCCCCTGTCCGGCCAACGCGCGCTTCGCCGCTCCACTCTCGAATGCGTCTATCCTCTAAGAAATGATTTCGGGGTGGAAACATCCATGCTCATCGACGCCGTGCGCGCGGGAAAAAAGGTGGTCGAGGTTCCCGTCGCGCTCTCCCACCGGCCGACCGGCAAAACTCTTCGCGGCTACATGCACCGCGCCCGGCAGGGTCTGGATATTTCAAGGGCTTTGCTTTCCGCCGCTTTCAAACGCAGGGCGAAATAAAACAAATTCTTCTCGCCGCTGTCACACAAGATTATCCAAACGAATCCAGATTGCCGTCGATTATCAATATCTCTGAAGAAGGCCGAAAGAGGCCGAATTGTCTTTCATAAAGCTTTCCCATCCTAACATGTAATAGAGATTGTCATTTATAGCTCGTCCGGCGCGAAGGTTCAATTGAAGGTCGTTCGGGTCGGATATCTCGCCTACGTAATAAGTTTTATTTTTCTGATACTCGAACCCGCCGCCGAGTTTGCCGCTTTTGACGCCGAACTTGTACCACATGTCCGGCTTGAACCCTTTGACTCCGAACTGCAAATTCGTCGTGCTGTTTTCTCCGAGGTCGTCGAAGCCGAAAAGATAAAACACTTCGGAGTTCGGAGGGAACACACGGACGTTCATGTCGGCGAAATACTTGTCTTTTCTGCCCTCGTATCTGAGACCGAAATCGGGTTTGAATTCTGTGGCGTTTATGGCGCGTATCATCTTGGTGAAACTGCTTGCCGCTTTGTCGGCGTTCTCCATCGTGGCGCGCGTAGTCTTTATCGTCTCCCGTATGTCCTGATTGATTTCGGTGTCGGTAACGAGGTCCCTGATCGCTCGCGTTGATTCCTCCACATGTTCCAGCGATTTTTTCAGTGTGTAAACCGTCTGCTTGATTTCGCTTTTAAAAAGCTCGTCTCCAACAATATCTTCCGTGTGCAGAACCACGCGGTCTACATCGGTTATGAGTGTGTCAATTTTCAAAGAAGTCGCCTTGAGATTCTCCGTAATTATTCTAGCATTTTCGAGAGTGTCGACAACCTTGCCGCTGCCTGTGTCGCCGGTTTGCCTGAGTGCTATAGTGAATTTCAGGGCTTCCTCGGTTATCATACGGACATTCTCGGTGGTGGCGAAGATATCATTCTGAAGCCTCTCGCTCTCCATCATCACGCGGGTTTTTGCGAGTATCAGGTTCATCTCGGCGAGCGCTGTGTTTGCCTTGTCGATGATATCCGGAACTGTGGCTGGAGACTTCGTTTCGCTTACTATATCGCCGTCTTTGAAATAGGCATAAGGAGGAGTGACGTTGGATGGAGCCTCGATGTTGAGCACTTTGTCTTCGAGGAACCCGACTTTGATAGTAAAACTGGAGGTTTTATGAATCTTGTATTTCTTTTCGATTCGAAGGTTGAGCATGACGTCGCCGTTGTCCATCAGCTCCATAGATTCGACCTTGCCTATGCTGATTCCTGAAAGCCATACGGCGTTGCCCGCGCCTAGGCCCTGAACGTTGGCAAACACGGCTTTAAGCGTGTAGCTGTTATCGTTGTCGAGGCGCATTTCCTGAACGCGGTTGTAGCCTATGATCAGGATGGCGGCGGCGGCCAGAACGCCCGCGCCAACTTTGAAATAATGAGTGAACATTTAATTTCCTCCGATCGCGCCGCCGGGCCGCATGGCGTTGAGAAACGCGCCGATGTGCGGATGCCCGCAGCGCTCCAGTTCGTCGAGTTTGCCTTCGGTAAGTATGCGCCCCTCGTGTATCATCGCTATCCTGTCGCTGATGCGCGACGCGGCGTCTATGTCGTGCGTGACCACTATCGACGTCGTGCCGTACCTGTCGCGCATCCTCATAATCAAGTCTGAAACAGTGGCGGTCAGGAGCGGGTCGAGCCCGGCGGTCGGCTCGTCGTAGAGGAGCGCGCGCGGGCTGAGCGCAAGCGCTCTGGCTATCGCAACGCGACGCCTCATCCCTCCGCTCAACTGGTCGGGCCTGTTTTCTTCCACGCCCTTCAATCCTACCGCCTCAAGCCTTTCCCTCACGATTTCCCGTATCTCTTTCTCTTTCATCCGGGTGTGCCGCCTGAGCGGGAACGCCACGTTTTCCCTAACGTTCATCGAGTCGAACAAGGCTCCCTCCTGAAAAACCATCCCCATCTTCTTTCGCACCTCGTTCATCTTGGTTTCCGAAAGGTCGTCCACCCGTTCGCCGTCTATGAAGATTTGCCCCGATGTCGCGTTGATAAGTTTCATCAGGGCGCGAAGCAGAGTGCTTTTGCCGCAGCCGCTTCCGCCCATGAGCGTGACTATCTCGCCGGCGGCCGCGCGGAAATTTACTCCGTCGAGCACCGTCTTTGAGCCGAATTTGACCACAAGGTCTTTTGTCTCAATCATAACTTTTAGCAACCCCGCCCGCGCCGCGCGCAGGCTGCCCGCATTTTGCCGGTGCGGGTCTAAAACAGAAGCACGGTCAGCGCGTAGTTCAGCGCGAAGATGCTCACGATGGAAACGACCACGGCGTTGGTCGTCGCCTTGCCGACGCCCGAAGCGCCGCCTTCGGTGTGCATCCCCTCAACGCAGCCTATCAGCGCGATCGTTATCGCGAAAAGCCCGCTTTTCAGCATCGCGGCGGACACGTCCCTCTGTTCCACCAGCCTCGGAATATAACTGTAGAACACTTCCCAGTTCACTCCGTAAACCTGATGCGCGACCATATAAGCGGCCATGATTCCCGTCAACCCGGCTATCACTGTTACAGCCGGAATCATTATCATCAGCGCGAGCATCCTCGGAGCCACAAGATACTGAATCGGGTTCACCGCAAGCGACCTGAGCGCGTCTATCTGCTCGGTCACTTTCATCGATCCGAGTTCGGACGCGATGGAGGAGCCTACTCTGCCCGCCATAACCACAGCCGTCAGGACAGGCGCAAGCTCGCGCACCATCACAAACGCTATCCCTCCGCCGATGAACTGCGTGGTGCCGAACCTCACAGCCTGCTCTGTCACCTGCACGGAAAGTATCATCCCGGTGAATCCCACGACAAGAAGAGTTATCGGAATGGAATTCACTCCGAGGTTGGACATGTGAAAAATGGTCATGCGGAAATCCACGGACAGGCGCGCAAAGTATGTCAGGGTGGTCGCCAGCATGCCGGCGAGTTTGCCTACATACTCGACCGCCGTCACAATCGGGTGAAACGCGATTTTTCCCATTCTTCCCCCGCCTGTCAGAAAGCCGCGCGATCGTTGAAGAACTCGCGGAACTTGCTAAAATCGTTGACTATCCTGCCCACTCCCCGGATGGCGGTAAGTTCAGGCTCTTTGGACATATTGACCTTGACCTGAAACCGGCTCTGAAAATAATCTGCCAGCCCTTTCAACAGGCTGCCGCCGCCGGTGAGGATAACGCCTCTGAAAAAAATATCCTCGTAAAGCTCAGGCGGAGTTTCTTCGAGCGCCGCCTGAAGCCCGTCCGCCAGAGGTTTCAATCCTTTGTAAAGCATCGCGGCCAAATCGACATGAGGTATCTCTATCTCCTGCAGACCTGAGCCGCCCTCGGTGTCCATCCGCCTGATGTAAATTTTCTCCCCTTTGCGGGGCTGAAGCCCGACTTTTATCTTCGCCTGAGCCGCTTCCTCTCGCGAAGACGCCGTGCCGAGGTTCACTTCTATAAGCCTCTGAACCATAGCCGTCAGGTCGTCGCCGCCGAATTCGAGCGTGCGGCCCACTATGATTTCGTTCGACGCGATTACAGAGATGTCCGTCACCCCCGCTCCGATGTCCACAATCAGACTTCCGCGCGGGTCGTTCATATTGCCAGTAATCGCGACGTATGAGGCCAGATTGCATGGTACTAAATAGATTTTTCCGGCTCCCGCCTCCCGTGCGGCGTCGCACAAGGCGCGCTCGTGTACCGAACTTATTTTTATCGGAACCGCCGCCGCCACCATCGGCCTGAGCGCCATCGGCGATTTCATAGCCTGCGAAAACACCTTCCTGAGCATGAACCGGGTGGCAGCGTAATCGGCGATCACCCCTCGCGCCACCGGACGTATCATCTCGGAACCGGCTCCCAGTTTGCCGGCTCTCTCGGACGCGCTCCGTCCTATGTACAGCACCCGCTTGCTGCGCGTGTCCGCAACCATTGCGGTCGGCTCGCTGTACGTTATCTTGTTGCCTGACACAAGCGACGTCTTGCTCGTGCCAAGGTCCAGCCCGAGCCGCGGCGCCAGAAAAGGGATCATCCTTCAGCCCCCGCGCTGAATCCGGGACGCTCCGGCCCCGAACTACACATACTAATAATATCCATATATGTACTGATTATTTGCTTCGGACGTTTCAAATCGACAATATCGCCCAAGCGTCCTTTCTTATTTGACTGTATTGGTGAAATACAGGCTAACTGTTTCTTTCCTTGAAAATTCCGTCATCGAAACCCTGAATCCGGGAATCCGATTCCGCCATGTCCAGCCGCTTGGCCGCCAGACGCGCAAAACCGGCGTCCATTTCAACCCCGCAGAAGTCCCGTCCGAGCTTCTTTGCCGCCACCGCAGTCGTCCCCGACCCCAGAAACGGGTCAAAAACCATCGCTCCCGGCCTCGAACTCGCCAATATTATTTTCGCCAGCATCTTTTCCGGCTTTTGTGTCGGGTGACATGTGTTTTCCGGCATTGACCAGAACGGGACTGTCAGATCGTTCCAAAGGTTGGAAGGATGAGTTAGCCTGAACCTGCCTGCGGCGTCCTCCGACCAATCCTTCGGCGCTCCGTTCTCCGTATAAGGGGCGAGCGTCCGTCTTTTCACCTTTACCGCGTTCACGTCGAAGTAATACTCCTCGCCGACCGTGCAGAACCAGATGTCCTCATGGCAGTTTTTCCAGTTGTTTTTCGCGCCTCGCCCCTTTTCCCGCTCCCATGTGATGCGGTTTCTTATAATGAAGAATTTTTCGAGCGCCCGCTGCGCCGCCGCAGACGATTTCCAGTCCGAACAAACATATATCGATGCGTTTTTCTTCAGCAGGCGCGCAAGCGGAGCAAGCCATGACTCCATCCATCCGGCATACTGCTCATCGGCCCGCCTCTTGAACGCCGCCGCGTTGAACGTCTTGTTCATATTGTACGGCGGGTCCACGAAACACAAATCCACGAATTCTTCAGGCAGAAGAGGTAGAGCGTCGAAAACATCCATGTTAAATACCCGCCCGCACGCGTCTTCAACCGTCGCCGGCGCGTCAATGCGCGCGAGCTTCGCGTCATATTTCGACTCTTCAGCTTCCGTCAATCTTATCGTCCTGTTATTCTTTGCTCCCGCGCTCATTCGCGATTTCCCTATCAATCAAAATTAAAATGCTGAACTATATGCATCATCCATACTGGTTGAACAAATTCTCATAAATCAGCAGTAATTCTATACGATTTTCATCGGCGTTATCTAAAGGTTTTTAATTTTCCGCCGATAAAAGTGATATGAGGATAGATGCGAGCACATTTACGGCCTATGCGACCAAGAGCATGGAAAAGCTCAAGGCGGACTTCGACCCTGCCGAAAAAGAGCGCGAAGGCAGCCTCAAAGCTATTCTTACGAGAATAAAAAACGCCCGCATATCCCGCGACCTCAGAGACCACTACTCTAAGCTTGTCCGCACTATGGCCGCAGACGACAGATTGGACGACAAGCTGATCAAAAGCATCCTTGAAATAATTTTTCTTCTAGAAATGACATCTTCCGAAAACGAAAAAAACGAGGAATGCACGGTCGGAAACGCGGAGAAAACCGTTAACGATGAAATGAAACAACTCCGAAGCGACCGCGCTGAGATAAAAACCCGCAAAGAAAGCCTGCAGAAACTCCGCGACAGCTTTTCCGCCATCGCCTGATAGAATAAATTTCATCAATAATCTTGATTATTTAATGAACTGATTTTTCCCAAACATACATATTTTGAATCATTCCAGCGACTATTAAATTGAGAGCGTTTATCTTATCATATAGTTCGACTGTCGGTTGAATCGGCGGGGAATGCTTATTTATGAATATGAACGAAATAGGAACTCCGAGGAAGGCTTTCGGAATCGTATGGGCGGCGGAGCTTGTCGCTCCGGCTATTTATGTAGTTATCGGACACAGTTTCATCAAAGGCGGGGCGATAGGCGCGTTTGCGGCCGGAAACTCTATGCTGTTGAAGGCGACGCTGGCGACGGGAGCGGTTGTTTTTATCGCCGGATTCGTCTTTCCGCAGATGAGGTTGAACGACGCCGCTTTTCAGAAGAAAGGCGGCGCGGACGAAGCCGCGCAATACGTCTTCACAACAGGGCTGATATCGCTAGGGATGTTTGAGACCGTCCCCCTGCTCGCTCTGGTATGGGGATTCGTCGCCAGGGATTTGACTTACCTTGTTCCTTCCGCAGTCATAGCGATGATAGCGATAATTTTTATACGCGGTCAGATAAATATGAGTTTCGACAGAGTTGAATCGTTGTTTCCGAATGGGAGAGGATAACATGCCGAGCGCCGAAAAAGGGCCTGAAGCGGTCAGGAAAATTTTTCAATCAAAAAAGATGGCGCTGATAGCGAGCCTGCCCGCTAATGACGTTGGGCTTGCGGTTGCGGCGCAAGCGGGCGGAGCGGATATGATAAAGATACATCTGAATGTCCGCCACGCGGCGAGCGGCGCGTGTTTCGGCTCTTTCGAAGAGGAGCGCGCCCGGATAGAAGCCGTGCTTGGCTCAGTTGAAATCCCTGTGGGAATAATGCCGGGCGCGGCAATGGCGGCGACCGCGCTTGAACTGGAAACTCTCGCGGAAATGGGAATCGCGTTTTACGACATTTACGCAAGCGACATGCCTGCGGAATATCTCAAAGTCGAAGGCATAGAGGCAATGGTAGCACTGGGTCCGGATTGGCGGGAATGGGAGCCGGAAAGATATTCTTCGCTGGGAATCGGGCTGCTCGAAGCTTCCATAGTGAGGCATGAGGAATACGGCAGGCCGCTGTTCGCGTCCGACCTCGCGGCGTATTCGAGGATAGCGGCGGCGTTCGCGGGCGCGGTTGTCGTTCCGACGCAGAAAGCCATTAAGCCCGACGAAGCCGCGCTGCTGGCAAGATGCGGCGTCAGGGGATTGATGATAGGAAAAATCGTCGCGGGGGACAGCGCGTCCTCCTTTGAAAAGAGCGCGGCGGAATTCGCCCGGCGCATCGCCGAGCTTTAACCGCCCGGCTCCGGAGTTATATGCATCCAATATTCTTTTCTTTTCCGCAGATGGAGATTCTCGGCAGGACGTTCGGGCCGTTGCACATCCACGCTTACGGCGTGATGCTCGCGGTGGCTTTTCTGTTCGGACTCGCGCTGCTCGTAAGAGAAGGCCGCCGCTATAAATTCTCTTCAGACGACATGCTGGACATGACGATTTACATAATTATTTCCAGCATAATCGGCGCGCGAATCATGTATATCTTGTTGTCAATAGGCGACTATTCTACCGACCCGCTTGGGGCGTTGAAGATATACGAAGGCGGGCTTTCGCAGCACGGCGGAGTCATCGGAGGCTTTGCGGGGCTTGCGCTGTTCGGCTGGAGAAAGAAATATTCCATCGCGGCGCTGTGCGACGCGGCGGCTCCGCCTCTTGTTCTCGGTTCGGCAATCGCAAGATGGGGATGCTTCCTGAACGGGTGCTGTTACGGAGCGCCATGGAACGGGCCTTTCGCCGTGGTATTTCCCTCGCTCGGCGACGGTCTCCCCCGCCACCCGGCGATGCTTTATGACTCTTTCCTGCATTTCGCGCTTCTCGGCGCAATGTTCGCCCTCAGACGTTTCAAGCGGAAAGACGGGGACATGGTGGCGTTCTATCTCATCGGCTTCGCGATTCTCAGATTCATCACAGAAATATTCCGCTCCGGGAACACCGGCGTGGCAGTCGTCGGAACGATCACCATAGCGCAGCTTGTGTCGATCCCGCTGATTGCCGCAGGGATATTCATCTATACGAGGCCCGCGAAACCTGTCGCCGCGCCTCCCGCTAAAAATATCAAAAAGAACTCAAACCCGCCAAAGAAAACCAAAGGCTCCTCCGCGTCCGCCCCCCAGAAGAAGAAAAATAAGGGGAAACGCTGAACTCATGTGTTCCGAATCGCCGCATGTCAATCAACTGGACGATGAGAATCTCGAAGACCGGGAACATGAGTTTCAGGCTGAGGCCGACTGCTCCCGGCTCGACATGTTTATTAAGGAACGCCTGACGACACTTTCTAGGGGCCACATTCAAAGGCTGATAAAAACCGGCTCCGTCTCTCTTAACGGCGTGGCGGCAAAACCTTCAAAATCCGTCCGGCCCGGCGACTGGATAAGGGTCTCCCTTCCGCCGCTTCAACCTTCGGATATTGTTCCGGAAGACATCCCGCTGGACATCGTTTTCGAGGACAGCGATATAATAGTCATCAACAAACCCAAAGGAATGACGGTTCATCCCGCGCCGAATCAATCCACAGGAACGCTTGTAAACGCCCTTCTGAAATATTGCGGCGACAGTCTTTCCGGCATAAACGGAGTGGCCCGGCCCGGAATCATTCACAGGATAGACAAGGACACTTCCGGTTTGCTGGTGGTGGCAAAAACCGATTTCGCGCACAACCATATCGCCGAACAGATAAAACTAAGAGAGACGACCAAGAAGTACACCGCGGTCGCGCACGGCGCGCCGTCGAAAAGTTCCGGCCGAATCGAAAC
>Ga0209311_1001272_pt1 | contig 20775 bp, 18 predicted proteins | sample AD_UKC045_MetaG_FD_184417 | JGI IMG/M metagenome (GOLD analysis project Ga0209311, IMG submission 184417) | Active sludge microbial communities of municipal wastewater-treating anaerobic digesters from USA - AD_UKC045_MetaG (SPAdes) (version 2) | ecosystem: Engineered > Bioreactor > Anaerobic >... | reverse complement strand
TCCATGAAGCGCTGCGGGCATTTCGGCCAGCGTGTACCGGTCCAGCACATCCAGAAATGCCCGCAGCGCTTCATGGAAAACGCCCTTCAGGCGGCACGCTCCGGAGATGACGCAGTAGCCCGGATCACCCGCCATGCACCCGACCAGATGGGCGTCTCCCTCAATGCGGCGGACCACATCCCCCAATCGGATTTTATGCGGCGCATGGGCGAGCCGCAGCCCGCCCGCCCGCCCGCGAACGGTCTGAATCAGACCTTCTCGACCAAGCACATAAGCAACTTTCATAAGGTGTGCGCGCGAAATGCGGAACCGCTCGGCCACCTCAGCGATCTTCACAAGCCGCTGCGTATTTGCGGCAAGGTGCATCAGCAGTCGCAAGGCATAGTCCGTTTGCAGGTTGAGACGCATGGTCGCTCCAAAAGCATTATTTTGAATATTGCTTTTAAGGCAGCGCAATGCAACCTGTCGCTTGGGCGGCAAGATGTCGTCATCGCAAGGAAGATGAGGTCGTGATGCTTCGACTGCTTATGCGACCCTCCAACGCCATCTGCGATGCTCTGGGCCTCAAGGACGAAGGCGAACGCGGCGTGGTTCGCATGCTGGTCAACATGCTGCTGCTGACGCTTCTTTTCGTGCTGATCTTCGTTGCGTTGCAGGCTTCATTCTAAACGAGCGAGTAAATGTTGCGGCCAGGACAAGCAATCCAGATCAGGATACGGCAGGCGTTCTGAGAAACACTGCGCGTGGTTTAGTGAACTTTCGACGCGCCTGCGGCGTTCACGTCACCGCCCCGCTCCACACAGACTGCGCGCTTGTACGCATGATACGCATGGCGCGACGGCTCAACGTCCAGCGCCGGGTGAGAACGTTCAACGCTCTGTACAAATGGATCAGTGATACCGAGCATGTACTTCCGTGTTCTGCTCGACTATTTTCCATGTTTTTCCTCGCTGCCTTGCGAAGAACCCGCGCCATTACGCTGCATCGGCAAACTGGCGCTCTGTCCTTCGGCTACGCTTCCGTTTTTCCCTGTTGCTAGCAAAATAAAACGGAAAGCCGATCTCCGTTTTCAGACGCGGAAAGGCGCCTCCTAGTCAGGAGACGCAGCAACTTGCCTGATAACAAAAACGATTAGTGCTGGCTTTCCGGTGTCGTCACCTTCAGCCCGTCCAGATCGTCACGCACCTTGATCTGGCAGGAGAGGCGCGAGGTCTCTTTCACGTTCTCTGCGAAGTCGAGCATCGATTGCTCCATCGCCGAGGGCTTGCCCACCTTGTCGGCGAAAGCCTCGTCGACATAGACGTGGCAGGTGGCGCAGGCACATGCGCCGCCGCAATCGGCGTCGATGCCCGGAATGTTGTGCTTGATGGCCGTCTCCATGACGGTCATGCCGTTCTTGGCTTCCACGACCCGTTCCTTGCCGGTGGAGTCGATGTACGTGATCTTCGGCATAGGCTTCGCGCCGCTCCCTCAAACGTCGAACTAACCCAGCGCGCGAGCGCCGATGTCCTTCATGGATATGGATTTATCGGCTAGTTCGCCGGGCGCAACCCGCGCCTGTGCCGCAACCAGCTTCTTTCCGACAATGTACTCCGGCGCAGCATTGACCGCGTCCACCGCGATAACCACGCCTTCCTTTAGGTAAAACACAGCAAATGACCGGGTTTTCGGATCGCCGCGCAGGACGGTTTCGTCCGCCCCGGTCCACAGGCCAGCCGTCTGCAGCTTGAGATCGAACTGGTCCGACCAGAACCACGGCACGTCCAGCGCCGGCGGGTTTGAGCCCATGATTGCTGCCGCCGCCAGCTTGCCGCCCTCGATCGCGTTGTGGACCGACTCCAGCCTGCCCTCGCGCCCGTAATGCGCGAGCGGCCGCCAGGCGATGTCGCCCGCAGCGTAGACGTCTTCATGGCTCGTACGCATATTGGCGTCGACCACGATGCCGTTGCCGCAGACCAGCCCGGCGTCCAGCGCAATCTCGATGTTCGGCAGCACGCCGACGCCGACCAGAACCAGCTCGGCTGGAATAATCTCGCCGCCCTGCAGGCGTACGCCTGTCACCTGCCCGATCCCCTCGAACGCTTCGAGACGGGCTCCAAGACGGATGTCCGTTCCGGCCTCACGGTGAATGTGCGTGTAGAACGCGCCAATCTCCGGCCCCGCCACACGCGAGAGAACCTGCGGCATCGCCTCCAGCACGGTGACCTTCAGGCCGAGCTGCACGCCAACTGCCGCCGCCTCAAGCCCGATGTAACCGGCGCCAACCACCACGAGCTGTGCGCCTGGCATGGCGGTCGCCTTCAACCGATCCACATCCGCCAACGTCCGCAGCTCGGCAATATTGCGCAGCTCCGCGCCCTCCACCGCCAGCTTGCGCGGCCGCGCACCTGTCGCGATCACCAGCTTGTCCCACGCCAGCGTCTCGCCGCTATCCAGCGTCACGGTATGGGCCGCCAGATCAATCGCGGTGGCGGCCTTGCCTGTCAGCAGTTCCACATTGTGCTCGGCGTAATATTCCAGCGGCTTCAGGAACAGCCGGTCGGCTTCCATCTCGCCCTTGAAGTACGCCTTCGACAGCGGCGGCCTCTGATAAGGCGGAGCGGGCTCATCACCCACCAGCGTGATTGCCCCTTCGAATCCCGCCTGGCGCAACGAATAGGCGGTCTGCCCGCCTGCCTGGCCGGCGCCGAGGATCACAACACGCTGGGGCATGGCAGTTTCCCTTCCCGAGAGGTCTGCCTCATAGCATGGCCGCGCCCCGCGAAAACAGGGCGGTTTTCAGGCCTGAACGCAGCTTAACATGCCAGCCATTGCCAGAGTCTGCGACCGGCCCCAAACCACCCGCAATGGCGCAATCCGAATTCACCCTGAAACTGGCCGATGACACGGCGACCGCCGCCCTTGGCGCGCGTCTGGGCGCCGCTGCTCGGGCTGGCGATGTGGTCGCTCTCTATGGCGATCTCGGCGCCGGCAAGACCACCCTCGCCCGCTCCCTGATCCGCCATCTCGTCGGTCCCAACACGGAAGCCCCCAGCCCTACCTTCACGCTGGTGCAGACCTATTCCAGCCCCGCCTTTCCGATCTGGCATTTCGATCTTTATCGGCTCGAACATCCCGGCGAGGCTCGCGAACTGGGACTGGAGGAAGCTGTGGATGGGCTCGCGCTGATCGAATGGCCCGAACGCCTGGGCGCCTATCTTCCGGCGCAGAGGCTGGAAATCCGGCTAAGCTATGACGGTGCCGGGCGAATCGCCCGGCTTGTAGATTTCGACGACTGGAGCACGCGTATCGATGGCGACTGGCGGTAATTTGCGCAGCAGTGAGATCCAGGAATTCCTCAACCACGCAGGTTGGGGCGAGGCGGCGCGCACGCCGCTGAACCAGGACGCGTCCACCCGCCGCTACGAACGCCTGCGCCGCAAGACCGAAACCCTGATGCTCATGGATGCGCCGCCGCTCGAGTCGCAACCGTGCCCGCCTGGCGCAACCGACGAACAGCGCGTTGCACTCGGCTGGAACGCCATCTCGCGCCTCGCCGCCTCGCGCGTGGAAGCCTTCGCGGCGCTGTCAGCTTACCTGCGCACGCTGGACCTCTCGGCGCCGGAAGTGATCGACCATGATCTCACGCGCGGCCTCGCCCTGCTGGAAGACCTTGGCGACGAAGTGCTGGCCGAAACCATCCTGCGCGGCGCTGACGAAACCATGCTCTATGCCGCTGTCGGCGACGTGCTTGCCGCCGTCCACCGTGCGCCTGCCCCGGCCTCTCTGCCCTATCGCGGCGGCGAATGGCCGATCCTGACCTACGACCACCTCGCCCTCTCCGCGAACGTCGACCTGTTCGTCGAATGGATGCCGCAGCGCGATCTCAACATGCGTATGACCGAACAATCCCGCCTGCGCTGGGAGCGCGTGCGCGAGAACCTCGTCGCCAAGGCAGAGGATTTCCCCCGCGCACTGATCCTTCGCGACACCCACGCCGAAAACTTCATCTGGCTCCCGCAGCGTGACGGCCTGCAGCGCGTCGGCCTGCTCGACTTCCAGGATGCCGTCCTCGGCTGGGGCGAGTGGGACATGTCGATGCTGCTGCACGACGCCCGCCGCGATGTCTCGCCCGAAGCCCGCGAAGCCGCGATCCGCGCCTACCTCAATGGCACAGGCGGCACGCGCGCCGAATTTGACGAGCGCTTCTCCGTCCTCGGCGCAATGAACACGATGCGCATCATGGGCATCTTCGCCCGGCTTGTGACGCGAGATAAAAAGCCCCGCTACGACCAGTTCCAGCCGCGTCTGCGCGGCCTGCTCAACGAAACGCTGTCACACCCCGCCGCCGCCGAGGCCCGCAGCTTCGTCGAAGCCGTCGCGCCACATCTTCTGGTGGCGGCATGACAAACGTAACAACCGCCATGCTTCTCGCGGCCGGTCTCGGCACGCGCATGAAGCCGCTCACCGACAAGCTACCCAAGCCGCTGATCGAAGTCGGCGGCCGCACGCTGATCGATCGCGTGCTCGACAAGCTCGTGGCGCAGGGCGTCACCCGCGCCATCGTCAACGTCCACTATCTCGCCGACCTCCTGGAAGCGCACCTCAAGCAGCGTAAGGATCTGGAGATCATCATCTCCGACGAGCGCGACACGCTGCTGGAAACAGGCGGCGGCGTGGTCAAGGCTCTGCCACTCCTCGGCAATGATCCGTTCTTCGTCGTCAACACCGACGTGACCTGGGCCACCCCCGGCGACACCACGTTCGCGAATATGGCCGAAGCCTACGATCCACGCACCATGAGCGCTTTGCTGCTGCTCGCCGACATGGGCGCCACTCTTGGCTTCCGCGGCCCCGGCGACTTCTTCCTCGGCCCGGACGGTCAAGTTCAACGTCGCGGCAACAAACCAGCCGCCCCTTACGTATTCGCCGGCACGCATATCACGCACGCCGAATGGCTGCGTCAGTACGAGGCCAAGCCCTTCTCCGCCAACATCTACTGGAACGCGATGGGCCGCGCCGGCCGCCTCTTTGGCACGGTCATGCACCCGTTCTGGATGCACGTTGGCGACCCTGCTGGCCGCGATGAAGCCGAAGCCCGCCTCAAGACGATGGGGCCAGGCGCTTGAGATCCGGGGGGATCATCGCAGCACCTGACGCCGCAACGTTCGTCAGCGAGCCGCGCTGATGGCCAAGGGTATCTTCACTCCCACCGCGCCCAAAGTCTTCTCGATCCCGGCCTCGTCTTTCTTTCTCGAGGAACTCGCCAAGGGCATCGTCGCCGCCACCGGCGCCAGGGAGAAACCTGAAGCTCTCGCCGACGCCCTGATCTTCACGCCCAACCAGCGCGCCGCCCGCGAGCTCGCGCTTGCCCTCTACCGCGCGGTCGGTGGTACGCTGCTCACGCCAGAAATCCGCGCCCTCGGCGACATCGAGGAAGAAGACGGCCTCGCCGCCTTCGGTCCCGACGCGCTCGACCTGCCGCCATCCCTCAGCACTGCCAGCCGCCGCGGCGCTCTCGCGCGCCTCATCCAGAGCTGGCGCGCCCATCAGGAAGACGGCCCGCTCCCGCCATCCTCGCTCCTCACCGCGGCCGACGAACTCGCAACCCTCATCGACCAAGCGGCCCTCGTCGGCGGCGTCGACTGGAAAAAGCTCGACGCCCTGTCGACCGAACTCGCGCCCCACCTCGCTCAACATTGGCAAGTGTCCGCCAGCTTCCTCGACATCGTCATGCGTGGCTGGCCGAAATACCTGAAGGAAGCCGACGCCATCGACGCAGGCCAGCGCCGCCTCGCCGCCGCCGAAGCTCTCTTCACGCGCTGGGCCGCCAAGCCGCCGAAGCATCCCGTCATCATCGCCGGCTCGACCGGCACAGGCCACGCCACCCGCCGCCTCATGCAGGCTGTCCTGAAACTTCCGCGCGGCATTGTCGTCTTCCCCGGCGTCGATCCCGATCTCGAAAGCTGGCCTGCCGTCGCCGATGCACCCAGCCACCCGCAGCACGCCATGGGCGAGACGCTGAAATGGCTCGGCCTCACCTCGCAGAATGTCCACGCCTGGCCCGGCGGCGAAGAGGGTGGCGACGAGTCGCGCGCCGAAATCTCGCGCCGCCGCCTGATCAACGAAGCGCTCGCCCCCGCCAGCGAGACCCGCAACTGGAACAAGCGCCTCGTCGCCCTCGCAGCGCCCCGCGCGCCGCAAGACCTCGTTACCGAAGCCCTCGCCGGCCTCTCCCTCGTCGAAGCGGAAGACGAAGCTGAAGAGGCCCTCGCCGCCGCCCTCCTGCTCCGCGAGACGCTGGAATCGTCCCACCAGACCGCCGCCCTCGTCACACCCGAAGCCTCGCTCGCCCGCCGCGTCGCCGCGATCCTCGAACGCTGGGGCATCGACATCGCGCCCTCCTCCGGCACGCCGCTGCAACGCACAGCGCCCGGCGCCTTCCTCCTGCTACTCGCCCGCTGGGTCCGCGACCCCGGCGATCCCGTCCGCCTGCTCGCCGTGCTCAAGCATGAATTCGCCAGCATCGGCCGCAGCCCTGCCGACCTCCAGCGCATCATCAGCCGCCTCGAACGCGAAGCCCTCCGCGGCCCGCGCCGCCACGCATCACTGGACGACCTCGCCCACCGCCTCGAAACCACGGAATTCGAACCGACCGACGACGAAAACCAGAAACATCGCAACGAACAGAAGAAGCAGACCCTGCTCGCCTGCGCCGCCTTCGTCCGCGACATCGCCAAGCTCCACGCCCAGGCCGCACCTCCCTTCGCCGGCAAGCACATCAACGGCCAGCACGCCTCCGAAGCCATCGCCCGCCTCGCTGAAGCCATCGCCGGCGGCGCGCACATATGGTCTGGCAAGCCCGGCGCAATGGCCGCGCAGTTCATCACCCAGCTCGGTGAACTCTCCACCGCCATGGGAACGATCGAAGCCGACGACTTCGCAGATTTCGCGGAGACGGTCATGCAACGGATGCTCGCCGCGCCCGACGCCGCCGAGCATCCGCGCATCGCCATCTGGGGCCCGCTCGAAGCGCGTCTGCAGCGCCGCGACCGCATGATCCTTGCCAGCCTCAACGAAGGCTCGTGGCCGCGTCCAGCCACAGCCGATGCCTTCCTCAACCGCACGCTGCGCAAGCAGCTGGGCCTGCCCGACCCCGACGAGCGCCTCGGCCTCTCCGCACACGATTTCGCCCAGATGGCCAACGCGCCCGAAGTCATTCTGCTCCGCGCGCGTCGCGTCGATGACAAGCCCGCCGTCGCCTCACGCTGGCTCTGGCGTCTGCGCACCCTCGCCGCCGGCGGCCTTGGCGGCCGAGACGAAGCCGAAGCCGCACTCCGCACCGCCGACAATTCCGATCCGCTGGTATGGGCCCGCGCCATCCGCCACGTCGATACGGTGACGCCCACTTCGATTCCCAAACCCACGCCGCCGGTAGAGGAGCGAGACCTCAAGCGCTTCTCGCCAAGCCGCGCCGTCCAGCTCATCCGCGACCCCTACGCCGACTACGCCAAGCGCGTGCTCCACCTCAACCCGCTCCGCCGCGTCGGCGAAGACATCGACGCCCGCGAGCGCGGCACGGCTGTCCACCTCGCCGTCGAAACCTTCGAGATGAAAGACAACACGCGCACGATCGATGAACTCATCACCACCAGCCTCACCGATGCCGGCGCCGCACCTGAACTGATCGAGCTGGAAAAGCCGCTCTGGCTGCGCGCAGGCGACGCCTACCTGCGCTGGTCGAAGCAACGCGAGGACAAGCGCGTCGACTTCGCCACCGAACAGAAAGCCACGCTGAGCTTCGATACCAGCATCGGCAAAGTCGACCTCACGGCAACCGCCGACCGCGTCGAACTCCTGTCCGATGGCTCGCTCGCCATCGTCGATTTCAAGACCGGCCAGCCCAAGACTGCCGCCCAGGTCGAACGTGGCCTCGAACCCCAACTTGCTCTCGAAGCCGCCATTGCGGCGAAATCCGCCTTTGGCCACATCGGTCCCGCCAACACATCAGAGCTGATCTATTTCCGCATGTCGCTCAGCGCGCAGACGATAAGCGAGAAGAACGGCCAACCGCTCGCCTTCGACACCGGTTCCACCATGGACATCGCCGCAGCCGCCCTCAAAGGCCTCGCCGACCTGATCGACCAATACGCCGATCCCGCCCAACCCTACTATTCCAAACCGCGCGTCGAGTTCGCCTGGTCCGTCTCCGACTATGACCGCCTCGCCCGCCGCGCCGAATGGACCACCGACGAAGGAGGCGACGAATGACGCCACCTGATACAACTCACGAATGGCCCGAATACCAAGCCGCCAGCGAAGGCCAGCGCCTCGCAGCCCTGCCCCATCACTCTGCCTGGGTCGAAGCCAATGCCGGTTCCGGCAAAACCAAAGTCCTGATCGACCGCGTCGCGCGCATCCTGCTCACCGGCGTCGATCCGGATTCGATCCTCTGCGTCACCTACACCAAGGCCGCCGCCAGCGAGATGCAGTCGCGTCTGTTCGAACGCCTCGGCTCGTGGTGCGTGATGGAAGAGGAGACGCTGAAGCAGGCGCTCTCCAAACTCGAAAACCGCCCCATCGCCAGCTACACCCACACGAACATCGACCGCGCCCGCCAGCTCTTCGCGGACGCGCTCGAAACGCCCGGCGGTCTGCGCATCGAGACCATCCACGCCTTCGCTGGCCGCGTCCTGCGCCGCTTCCCGCTTGAGGCCGGTATTGCCCCCGGCTTCTCCGAACTCGATGACGACGACGCGTCCGATCTCTGGAACGCTGCCTTCCGCGAACTCGGCCGCAGCGTCGTTCGCGGCGACGAGAAACTGGTCGAGGCCGCGCGCTGCGCTGCTGAAGCCGGCGGCGGTAAGGGCTTCGAAGCCATCCGCGCTCTGCTCCCCCGCCGCGCCGCCATTCAGCGCTACATCGACCAGTCGGGCGGCATGGAGCCCGCCATCGCGCGCCTCGCCGCCACGCTGAAAGCGCCCGCTCTCAGCCCCTCTGCCATGCTTGAAAAAGCCATGAGCGCAGACCTGCCGCGCCAGGCCCTCAAGGATCTCCTCGGCGCCCTGCCGACCGCCAAGAAGTCAGACGCAGACCTAGCGACAACACTCGCCACCGTCCTGTCGGACGCATCCGCCGAGGATCGCTTCACCGCCTACACCTCGCTCGCCTTCACCAAGTCGGGCGACCAGCGCAAGTCGAACCCCTACACCGCCGATGCCATCAAGGTCGCACCCGCCTGCGCCCTGTTCTTCCAGACCAAGGAAATCCCGCAGGGTTCGGAAATCCAGCGTATCTACGCTATCGCTGAAGCGCTCAATGCCGCGCGCATGTTCGAACGCTCCGCAGCCCTGCTGCGCCTCGCCTCCACCCTGTTCAACGAATTCGGCGAGCGCAAACGCGCCCGCGCCGGTCTCGATTTCGACGACCTGATCGAAACCACCTCCCACCTGCTCAACCACCAGCACGCCGCCGAATGGGTGTTGTGGAAACTCGATGGCGGCATCACCCACATCCTGCTCGACGAAGCGCAGGACACCAGCCCCGCCCAGTGGAACATCCTCCGCGCCCTCACCGCAGATATTTTCGCTGGCGTCGGGGCAGAGCGCAAAGAACAACGCACGCTTTTCGTCGTCGGCGACCGCAAGCAGTCGATCTACTCCTTCCAGGGCGCCGACCCGGAATTCTTCCTTCTGCAGAAGCAGGGCTTCATCGATGACGCCGTAGCGGCGAAAATCGACCACGAAATCCCAAGCCTCGCCATGTCCTTCCGCTCCTCGCCGGAAGTGCTCGACTATGTCGACGCCGTCTTCGACACAGATGTATTCACGCCCGACGCGCCCTTCACCATCGCGCCGCCCGATGCAGCCGACGTGATGCGCCACACCGCCTTCCGCCGTACGCAGCCCGGCACGGTCGAACTCTGGCCCCTCGAACCAAAATCCGATGTCGAGCCCGCCGAACCGTGGGACGCCCCGCGCGAGATGCAATCGGCGGCAAGCCCCAAGGCCAAGCTCGCCCAACGCATCGCAGACTTCATCCGGCGCGAACTCGATACCGGCGCCGCCGTCTGGGACAGCAACACGCAACGCCCCGCCCGCCCTGGCGACTTCCTCATCCTCGTGCGCGGCCGCACCGGCGGCCTGTTCGACGGCATCCTGCAGGCGCTCAAGCGTCGCAACATCCCCGTCGCCGGCGCAGACCGCATCCAGCTGCTCGACTCCCTGCCCGTGCAGGACCTGCTGAACCTTGTGCGCTTCGCCCTATGCCCCGAAGACGACCTCACGCTCGCTGAAATCCTCAAAGGCCCCTTCGCCGTCGAAGCCGAAGTCGATGGCCTCAAATGGATGGATGACGACGCCCTCTTCCGCATCGCCAACCCCCGCAAGGGCAGCCTGTGGTCAGCCGTGCAATCCGCGCGCCTCCCCGTCACCGCCTTCCTCGAAGACGTGCTGGCCCGCCGCCATCATGCGCCGTTCGAATTCCTCACCCACGCGCTCGAACGCGGTCAGGGCCTCGCGCGTCCCGGCTGGGAGCTGATCCTCTCTCGCTTCGGTGGCCCCGCCCGCGAACCCGTCACCGCCCTGATCGACCGCGCCGCATCTTTCGATGCCGGCGAAGCGCCCAGCCTGCAGATGTTCCTCGACGCCGTCGAACGCCGCGGCGGCGAAGTGAAGCGCGAACTCTCCGGCCCGCAGGACGAAGTCCGCGTCATGACCGTCCACGGCGCCAAGGGCCTCGAAGCCCCCATCGTCATCCTGCCCGACACCTGCTCGACCCATCGCACCGATCGCGACGGCGTCTTCATCACCGAAGGCGGCGCGCCCATCTGGGCCGGCCCCAAGACCAACGACGTCAAGCTCAGCGCCGAACTCCGCGCCATCTCCGAAGCCCGCGCGCTGCGCGAACATCGCCGTCTGCTCTACGTCGCGCTCACCCGCGCACAGGACCGCCTCATCGTCTGCGGCGCCTTCTCCGGCAACCCGAAGAGCGCCGGCCACGCCGAAACATCCTGGTACACAGTCTGCCAGTCCGCGATGGTTCGCCTAGCCGCAACCGGTCGCGTCGAGGAGATCGAAGACGGCGACAGAACGATCCGTCGCTTCGGCGCCGCGCCCGAACGCCTCATCCCGGCTGCCATCACAACCGGCCACGCCACGACGCTCCCCGCCTGGCTCACCGCGCCCGCGCCCGTCATCACCGCCAACCGCGTCCTCTCGCCCTCGCGCCTGGTCCAGAAATCCGAGCCGCCGGTGATCTCGCCTTTCGGTCCCGGCCGCGCCGAGCGCCTGCGCCGTGGCAGCCTGATCCACCTCCTGTTCGAAGTCCTGCCCGAACTCCCGCAACGCTCCCGCCGCAAGGCCGCCGAGACGTTCCTGAAAAAGCAGCCGGACCTCTCAGCCGACCAGCGCAAGGAAATGCTCGCCTCCACCCTCACCGTGCTGGAAGACGAACAGTTCGGCGCCGTCTTCGCCCCCGGCGGCCGCGCCGAAGCCCCCATCATCGGGCCGCTTAACGGGGCCACCATCAATGGCCGCGTCGACCGTCTGGTCATCACCGACACCGAAATCCTGGTCGTCGACTACAAAACCGACCGCCCGTCCCCGCCCACGGTCGAGGGCGTCGGCGAGGCCTATATCGCCCAGATGGCCGCCTATCGCGCCGTTCTGGCCCAACGCTGGCCAAACCGTCCCATACGGTGCCTGCTGGTCTGGACAGATGGCCCCAGACTCATGGAAATACCCCCCTCCGCCCTCGACAGCGCGCTCCAGGCTATAAAGCCTTGAACCGTCCGTTTAGCGGCGCTCTGTTGATGTAGGGCCGCCTCTCCCCACCTAGGGTGTCTGATCTATGCCAGTTCCGAAGGGATAAGACTGCCATGTCCGCCGTTTCCGCCGTCTCAGACGACAGCTTCGACAGCGATGTCCTCGCCGCCGACAAGCCCGTGATCGTCGACTTCTGGGCCGAATGGTGCGGCCCCTGCAAACAGGTCTCCTCGCACTTCGAGGCCCTCGCAGACGAACTCGGCGACAAGGTTCGCGTCGTGAAGATCAACATCGACGACAACCCGCTCACCGCCGGCCGCTTTGGCGTGCGCGGCCTGCCCACCTTCATGATCTTCCAGGACGGCAAGGTCACCGCCACCCACCTCGGCGCAATGAGCAAATCGCGCATGGTCGAGTGGCTCAAGGAATCCGCGCCCTCCGTGGCGTAACTCATAAAGAGCCCTCATCCTGAGGAGCCGCGCAGCGGCGTCTCGAAGGACGAGGGCGCAAGCAAAGGACGAACGAACATGGCTCTCCAGGAAGTCACCGACGACAACTTTGAAACCGAAGTCCTCGGCGCGACCGGTCCCGTCGTCGTCGACCTCTGGGCCGAATGGTGCGGCTCGTGCAAACAGATGATGCCCGCCTTCGAACAACTCGCGGGCGAGCTCGACGGCAAAGCCAAGCTGGTCAAGTTCAACGCCGACGAGAATCCCATGACCCCCGGCCGCTTCGGCGTCCGCGGCCTGCCCACCCTGCTCATCTTCGAGGACGGCAAGCTTCTCTCGATGAAAACCGGCGCCATGACCAAGGCGAAGCTCGCTGAATGGATTCGCGAAACCGCGCCTGCGGCTGGCTGATCTTCGGTCAGCTAACGCGCCTCCGGCAGTTCGCCTATCGGCATAAGTAGAGCTTTCAGAAATTGCGTTGTATCTGACGTCCAAGTCGGGAACAGCGCCATGAAAGCTTTACTTGCAGGTCTCGCGCTGCTCAGCGCGCCCTTTAGCCTTGCTCAACCCGCTCTCGCCCAATCCGAAGCGAAGGCGCCCTACGCTCCACCCCGCACCGCAGACGGCAAGCCAGACCTGCAAGGCTACTGGCTCACCGGCTTCGTGACGCCGCTCGAACGCCCCGACAAAATCCCCGGCCTCGTCGTCCCATCGGAAAAGACAGCCGAGACGCTGAAACTCCTCAAGGAGATGAGCAGCGAAGGCGAAGTCTACGACCCGGAATTCGACTACAATCCACTTCCCCCCGCCCTGCTCGAACTGAACGGCGAACTCCGCTCCTCGCTCATCGTCGAACCCGCGGACGGCAAGCTTCCGCTCACCGCGCTCGCCACCGCCGTGCTTGACCAATTCAAATTCAACTATGACGACCCCGAAGGCCGTCCGTCACCCGAGCGCTGCATCGATGGCCTCGTCAACGCACCCCTCGCGACACTCCCCCTGCTGATCCCGCTACAGATTGTACAGACGCCCGACACAATCGTCCTCGTCATGGAAGACTTGGACCCCGCCCGCCTTGTTGCCCTCACCGACAGCCCCGGCAAGGAAAGCTCCGCAACCCGCAACGGCCGTTCGCGCGGTCACTGGGAAGGCGACACCCTTGTCGTCGAGACCTCGCAGTTCAAGCTCACAGACAAGGCAGGCCTCACCTTCCGCGGCAGCGGCGCGTTCATAACCTCGGATAGCCGCGTCATCGAACGCTTCACCCTCACCTCGCCCGAAACGATGCACTACCAGTTCACGATCGAGGACCCTTCGCTCTATTCGAAGCCGTGGCGCGCCGAGTTCGCCTTCACGCGCACTCCCCATGCGGTTACCGAATACGCCTGCCATGAAGGCAACCGCTCCATGATCAACATCCTCACCGCTGCCCGCCTCAACCGGCAGACCAAGAAGGAACGCGACGAACAGAAGGCGGCGGCAGAAGCCAAAGAGAAGGCTGCTGCTCCCAAGTGATTGCAGATGGCCGCCGCGCGCCTATCTTGCGCGCATGGCGCGCGCGAAAACCTTCTTCACCGTCGGCTATGAACACACCACGCTCCCCGGCCTGATCGCTGGCCTGCAAGACGCTGGCGTCAAGCGCGTCATCGACACGCGCGATGTCGCCAACTCCCGCCGCGCCGGCTTCTCCAAGAAGCTCCTCGCCGCTTCGCTGGACGAAGAAGACATCGGCTATGTCCACCTCCGCCTGCTCGGCACACCCAAGGCTGGCCGCGAGGCCAACCGCGCCGGCCGCATGGACGAATTCTGGCGCATCTACGAAGCCAGCTTCATGCGCCCCGAAGCGCAACTCGCCTTACTGGAAGCCGAAGAGCTGATCCGCGACCAGTCCACCGCCCTCCTCTGCTTCTGCGGCGACGCCCGGAAATGCCACCGCCACCGCATCGCGCAGGCGCTGGAGGAAAAAGGACTGAAGCGGAAAGAGATCCTGTTCCGGTAGGCCACTAGCAACTTGCCATCCCGGAAGCGCGAAGCGCTATCCGGTCCCCATAGTGAACGCACGACGCCCTCCCGATGGTTCCCGGCTCTACGCTGCGGCCGGGACGACAACTGATGCCGCTGGCCGAACACCCCCACCCCAAAACGAAAACGAAAACGGGGAGGCTCATCGCCTCCCCATTCCCGTTCGCCAACTCCAAGAAGCCTCAACCCGGCTTCTTGAATTTCAGGATGAACTGGTCGGTCGTGCCGCGCACGCTCGGGTCGAACACCGTCTTCGTGCCATCATCAGCCGGGTTCTTCAGAACGGTCGACGCGCCGACAAACTCAAAGCCGGCCGCCAGAACTTCAGCCTTCACCTTCGCTTCGTCGATGCGGTGCAGGTCCGCGCTGAACTCCACGCCTTTCGCCGACTGGTGATCCAGCACGATGTAAAGCCCGCCCGGTTTCAGCGCGTGGTAGACCGCCTTGTTCGCCGCGTTGATGTCGAGGTTGCGGCCAGGGTTGTGCATGTCGTGATAGTTCTGCGACGTCCACACCAGATCCAGCGGCTCCGGATTCGCGATCGTCGCAAAGTTCGAGATCACCACCTGCACATTGCCATAGTTCGCCGTGTCAGCCGTGATCACGGCAACCGGCGCTGCCGGCGGCGGCTGGCCTTCACGCGCAACCGGCTGGCTGGCGAACACATAGACCTTGCCGGTGGGACCAACGGCCTTCGACAGGATGCGGGTCATGTAGCCCGCGCCCGGGATCAGCTCGCCGACTTTGTCACCGGGGCGCACTTCGCCGAACGCGACCATCTCGGCCGGCTTGCGGTTCACATCGCGATCCTTGTCCGCCTGCGGACGCGCCGCATCGTTCACAGCGGCGACGATGTTTTCAGACGTCGCGCTAACCGGCGCTTCGCCGCCCATGGTCGCGCAGGCAGACGTCGCCAGAAGAGCCGCGATCGCAAGCGACCGCATCAGGTTCGTACGCATGAGGTGTCCTCCCAAGACTCATCCGCGCCCGTCCGGCGGGATTGCTGGTACAAGACCTAGCCCGGCAGGCGAGCGCCGACAATCGACCCACAAGACCGTGACTTGAGGAGATCAGTCTTCCAGTGATGGCAGCGTCTGCGCCAGCCGTCCGCCAACGCGGATAGGTGCGACGCGCACAGCAAGCCCGCTATTGTCATCAGATTCCACGAACACGCCGCACATCGTGGCTGGGCCTTCCGCGGGCGATTTCCGCTCGGTCGGCAGGCGTGTGGACGCTCTCTGAACAAGGGGGCCCTTCTTCATGCCGATCACGCTGTCATAGTCCCCACACATGCCGGCATCGGTCATGTAGGCCGTGCCGTTGGTGAGGATATGCGCATCCCCCGTCGGCACATGCGTGTGTGCGCCGACCACCAGCGTCGCGCGGCCATCACAGAAGTGACCCATGATGTATTTCTCGGCCGTCGCCTCGGCGTGCATCTCGACGATCACCGCATCCGCCACCTGGCGCAGCGGCGCTTCATCCAGTGCGCGCTGCACGCCCTGGATCGGATCATCCAGCGACTCCATGAAGGCCGAGCCATGTATCTGGATCACGAACACACGCTGACCGTTCGGCGTGGTGAACAACTGCGCGCCCCGCCCCGGTATGTTAAGCGTCTGTGGATAGTTGAACGGACGTAGCAACCGCGTCTCGCGCTCGATGAAGGTCAGCGCCTCGGCCTGATCCCACGAATGATTGCCCAGCGTGATGCAGTCCGCACCCGCATCGAACAGCTCGGCCGCCGTCGACGACGTAATGCCGAAACCGCCCGCAGCGTTCTCGCCATTCACCACCACGAAGTCGAGCTTCAGCTGCTTGCGCACGCGGGGCAGATGCTCGGCGACCGCTGCACGCCCTGCGCGCCCGACCACATCGCCGAAAAACCCCAGTCGCATGCGCACTCCCTGCTACGGACCTCCGGGGCCCATTCAGCGGAGCCATTACAGGACAGGCGCTCACAGCGCAAATGCGGCAGGTTGTGGTCCTCCCTCGCCGAAGGCGGGGGAGGTGGATCGCCGCGCAGCGGCGAGACGGAGGGGGCTGGCGACAAGCCGGATACCCCAACTAGAGGAGTTGATCCTCAATACACCTTCTCGATCCGGTCGATCGCATAGATCTCCCCGCCCCGGCAGAAGAAGCTCACCTTCTTGTACATCGGATCGGGAACCGGCTCGCGATAGGCCAGCCGCCCCGCCACGGGCGCCGAAGGCGACGTCCTGATCTCCAGCACCAGCGTGTCGCCCGTGCTCACCGACGATTTCAGCACCACCGCCGTATCCGTCGCCTCGGCCAGCCGCACATCCACAATCAGCTCGCGCGCAGACCGGCCCGGCCCCGGCATGTGGTTCACCCACGCCGCCGCCTCCGCGATCCGGTGCGGACACGCCATCTGCGCCAGCGCCTGCCCCGTCGTCTTCGGCTTCATCGGATCACCCGCCGGCGCCTCAGGCGCGCTCGCACACGCGCCGGCAAGCAGCCCGCCGGCCAGCAACGCAGCGCTCACCAGACCAGCCCCAAAGCGCATGAACTCTCCGAATCAAGCTGGTCCAGCCCTACCACGCCTGCCCAAAACCCCGAAGAATCAGCCGTCTGGGACTACCCTTGCACCGCCTCACCTGCCTAAAATCACACATAAAGCCGTGAGAGCCATGCGAACCGGTGATCGCCCGCGCTAGATCGTGCGTACAGACAGCGCAGTTTGAGGAGTGCGTGATGGAGTTCAAATTCCGCCGCAACGAAGCCTACCAGTCCCTCCGTGATGAGATGACGCCCGAGGGCGCCTTCATGGACCGCCGCCGCATCCTGACCGCCGCCGGCTTCCTCGGCGCCGGCTCGATCCTCGGCGCGCTCCCCGCCTGCTCCGAAGAACCCCAGACACCCACCGCCGCCGTCTCCAAAGCCGCCACCGCCCACCCCGCTCCCGGCGTCGCGCTCAAATCAAGGAAGGCCGCCTTCACCGTCGCCGACCAGACGACGATCGAGGACGCGTTCGTCGGGTACTGCAACTATTACGAGTTCGGCACCAACAAGGACGACCCGCCGCGCTACGCCAACATGATGACCGTCTCGCCCTGGACCGTCACCGTCGAAGGCGAAACCGACGCCCCCGGCGCCTACGCCCTCTCCGACCTCATCGATTACACCAAGCTCGAAGAGCGCCTCTATCGCCACCGCTGCGTCGAAGCGTGGTCGATGGTCGTGCCCTGGGTCGGCGTGCCGATGGCTGACGTAATGAAAAAGCTGAAGCCGAAAGCGACAGCGAAATACGTCCAGTTCGAAACCTACCTCAACAAGAAAGAGATGCCGGGCGTCAACCGCCCCAGCCTGCGCTGGCCCTACACCGAGGGCCTCCGCCTCGACGAAGCGATGAACGAGCTCCCGCTCTTCGCCGTCGGCGCATACGGCAAGGCGCTGCAGAAGCAGAACGGCGCGCCGCTGCGCACCGTCATTCCGTGGAAGTACGGCTTCAAGGCCACCAAGTCCGTCGTGAAAATCCGCTTCCTCGCCGACCAGCCGCCAACCGCATGGAACAAGGCCAACGCCGCCGAATACGGTTTCTACTCCAACGTGAACCCCAACGCCCCCCACCCACGCTGGAGCCAGGCGTCGGAGCGCGTCATCGGCGGCAAGGGCGGCTTCAACGAGAAGCGCAACACCGAGATGTTCAACGGTTATGAGAAACAGGTAGCCGCGCTCTATACCGGCATGGACCTCAAGAAGAACTACTGATGGCTGGCAACGCCGCTCTGCGTACATTCGCCAAACACTGGCTGAAGCCGCTGACGCTCATCGCGCTCATCGCGCCCTTCGCCTATCTGGCCGTCTTGTGGACGCTGATGCTCACCAACACCGAGCCCTACATCATGGGCTTCAATCCGGTGCAGTGGACCCACCGCTATCTCGGCGACACAGCCATCCGCGTCCTGCTCGTCACGCTCGCCATCTCCCCGATCCGCGACATCACAGGCTGGGCGCCCATCGCGCTCATCCGCCGCCGCATCGGCCTCGCAGCATTCTTCTACGCCTTCCTCCACATGCTGGCCTATCTCGGCCTCGACCGTAACTGGTCGCTCCAGCTCCTGTGGGAAGACGTGATGCTGCGCACCTACATCATGCTCGGCATGGCGGCGGTAACGCTCATGATCCCGCTCGCCATCACCTCCACCAACGGCATGATCCGCAGGCTAGGCCGCAAGGCATGGGATCGCCTGCACTGGCTCATCTACCCGCTTGCCATCCTCGCCGTGGCCCACAACCTCCTCATGGTAAAAGTCATCGACGGCGACCCGACGATCCACGCCGTCATCCTCGCCATCCTACTGCTCTGGCGCCTCGTGCGCTGGGGCATGAAACGCCTCCGCCCCGCCCAAGCAGCAGCCTGAAACCCCAGGCCCCGCAGCCCAATCGATAGTTAAGCCCACCCCAGCCCGCAGGCCCGCGCATCGCCCCGGGTATAGCGCTTGCATGCATGTGTAACCGCAATAACGCCCGCTCGGCGCCGCCTGCGGCTGGGAGCTGCCCGATGAATTCGATCACGACGGAACTGCCCGCAGCCCCGTCCGCACGCGTGCGCTGGTCGTGGCTCTGGAGCTCGCGTCAGGATCTCGCCTTCAACCTCATGCCGTTCTGGCTCGGCTACGTTCTCCTCGCAGCCCTCTTCCTCACCCGCTCGGGCGGCCAGGGTACAGACCCGCAATGGCTGGCCTCGTTCGGCGGCCGCACCTTCGACATCATGGTGATCGCGGCCATGCTCTACGGCCCGCTGATCGACGGCCCGCACATCTGGGCCACCATCGCGCGCACCTACACCGACACCAGGGAATGGGCGCAGCGCCGCAAGCTCTTCCTCACCTCGCTGCTCGCCTTCGCGGTCGGCCCGGTCGTCATCCTGATCCCCTACCTGATCAACATGGTCACGCCCCTGCCCAAGCCCATGCTCGACTGGGGCTGGATCGCCTGGACGATGGGCTTCAGCTTCTACGTGATCCATCACATCAACCAGCAACACTGGGGCTTCGTCAGCCTCTACAAGCGCAAGAATGGCGAGACCGACGCGCGCGAACGCCGCATCGATCAGGTCTATTTCCTGACCGCGCTCTGGACGCCCTACATCGCCATGATCACCGCGCCGTGGAGCAATCCCGCACAGGCCGGCACCGGCATCTCGCTGGCCAGCATCTACGTCTTCGACGCCTGCCACATCATCGTCATCGCGGCGACGATCGCCTACGTCTATCACCAGATTCAGCTCTGGCGCCGCGGCGAAGTCCTCAACGGACCCAAGCTGCTCTACATCGCCACCATCGTTCCGCTCTACTACCTCACCTTCGCCATCGACCCGCGCTTCGCCGCCTTCTGGATCTTCATCACCGGAACCGGCCATTGCGCGCAGTATCATGGCGTCGTCTGGGCCTATGGCGAGAAACGCTACGCGCAGGCGCCTGCAACCGAAAAGCGCGGCCTGCCGCATCTCATCTTCTCGAACGCCTGGCTCTACATCGTGCTCGGCCTGGTCTTCGCAATCGCCACCCTGCAGGGCCCCGGCGCCTGGATGGTCCAGCACGTCGTCGGCGACTGGCTGAAAACCTCCGTCTTCACCAACATGTTCACCTTCCTCGATGACGAGAAAGGCAGCTGGCTCGGCATCCAGCTCGTCGCCGCCCTGATCTCCGGCGTCCGCCTCCACCACTTCTACGTGGACTCGAAAATCTGGAAGGTCTCGAAGAACAAGACGCTGGCAAAAAACCTCAACGTCAGCAACTAACCCCACCCGTAGGGTGCATCAAAGATGCACGCCCCACCCACCCATATAAGTTCTTTGCCCCGCTCCTCCCGACGAAAGTCGGGACCCAGGAGCGTCTCGTCCCGCTGCCCAAGACCAACCCCAACCCCGTAGGGTGCATCGTTGATGCACCCTACAATGCCGGAATTGGGGGATAGTGGTGGTGCAGAACTGCAGGACAGAGAAACTTCGTCCCGTCTGATTTCAACACGTTGGCCACGCAAGTTGGGGGATACTCCACCCCAAATCCCGCACCCCCATGGCCCGGGGTTATACTCCCACCCATGGGTCAGATGTTCCTCATCCTCCTGCGCATCCTGTTCCCGCTCGACCCCGTCGCGCGGTATCGTGAACTCATGCGCTCATGGCTGGGCATGGTGATGAGCTGGGTCGCTGATCCCGAAGAACTGGCAAGCTACGCCTACTGGTCCGAAGACCGCGCGAAACTCGAAAGCTGCATCTGCTTCCTCGAATACGCCATGCAGGTCCTCATCCACGATCGCACCCGCCAGCTGCTGGGTCAGCGATACGTCTACATGCCCCTGCAGGACAAACCCCACATCCGACACCCGAAGAGCCTGGACCAGCTCTTGAAGCGCCTCGGCCAAATCGCGCGAGACTTCCACAAGCTCGATGCACTGGCCGCACGGCGCGCCGAGCGCATGCGCGAAGGCGCAACCCTCACTCCGTCGCTCCGCGACAGCCCCCTCCGTCTCGATGCTGCGCATCAATCCACCTCCCCCGGCTTCGCCGGTGGAGGACTTCGAGGGCGGTG
>Ga0209311_1001271_pt1 | contig 20784 bp, 10 predicted proteins | sample AD_UKC045_MetaG_FD_184417 | JGI IMG/M metagenome (GOLD analysis project Ga0209311, IMG submission 184417) | Active sludge microbial communities of municipal wastewater-treating anaerobic digesters from USA - AD_UKC045_MetaG (SPAdes) (version 2) | ecosystem: Engineered > Bioreactor > Anaerobic >... | reverse complement strand
GACAAGCTCGGAGACGATCTCTATCAGACCGGGATGTTCAGCCAGGGCGCCGCTCTCTTTGGAGCCTCACTCCTCATGGACGAGGCTGGAAACGACCGCTACGACGCCACTTCCCAGGCCCAGGGCTTTGCTTCCACCCGGGCGGTGGGACTGCTGGCAGACAAGCGGGGCGACGACGTCTATTATCTGGGCGGACGTTATTATCATGCACCGCTGATGCCTCTGGACCACAGGACTTTAGGCCAGGGCATGGGCTTTGGTTTCCGTCCCGATTATGCCGGCGGGACAGGCATCATCTATGACGGAGACGGCAACGACCGTTATCTGGGCGGGGTTTACGCTCAGGGAGTGGGCTATTGGTACGCCAGCGGCATGCTCATCGACGAAGCCGGAAACGACACTTACAGCGCGGTTTACTATCCTCAGGGCTCCGGCATCCACCTCGCTTGCGGCCTGCTCTATGACGGCAGCGGAGACGATGCCTACTACAGCCGCAACGGTCCCGGACAGGGTGCCGCTCACGATTGGGGGATGGGGATGTTTATCGACGGGGCCGGAAACGACGCCTATTCCATCCAGGGCGGCCAGGGACTGGGGCTCTCCAATTCCGCGGCCATCTTTGTGGACCGGTCCGGCGACGATCGCTATGAACGCAAGGAAGCGCAAAACTATGGCAATGGTGCCTTTAGCAGAGGCACAGCCAGCCTGGGACTGTTTTTGGACCTGGGCGGAAAAGACAGCTATCCGGACAGCCTGATGGCCAACGACAAGACCTGGCAGAAAGGTTCCTACGGAATCGGCAGGGACGTGGAGCTGAGGCCCACGCTCAAGACGGCCGTGGAAGAGCTCTCGGAGAGCGCTCCTATGCCCGATCCGAAAGCTCCGATCGACAGCCTCTTTGCCATCGCCAGCGAGTGGGAAGTGGGCTCCGCGGTCCAGAGAGTCAAGGCAGCCCGTTCCATCCTGAAAGACCGTAAAGCCGAGGCCGTTCCCTATGCCCTCGCCAGCAAGATCAACACCCGTTCCGGCCTGGAATACCGGGCTTTGGAAGCCCTTCTGACCGACGCTCCCGAAATGGCGCAAAGGCTCTATCCTCTCATCCAGGGGGCCGATTCTCTGGCGGCCAAAAACGCCATGTCTCTGTTGGCGGCCAAGCCTGACAGCCTGCTGCTGAGCGAGATCCAAGTCCTTCTGAAGCAAGACAAATACATCCCAGCCTGTCTGTCTGTGCTGGGTTCGTTCCAGCTTCCGGAAGCCGTAACTATCCTCAATGAGTGGCTGGAGCATCCCGCGGAGCGTTTTCGCTATATCGCGGCCCGCTCTCTGTCCCAGATCGGCAGCCCTGACGCGAGGGCCATCCTAAAGAGCAGGCAGTCCGACCCCTCGTTTTTGGTTAAAGGCGTGATCAGAGCGCTGCCCATAGAGGAGGATAATCTTGAACGCTGAACGCCAGATGTTTGCTGAGTTTCTGAGGGAACTGGGGGTGGAAGATCCCGAGCCCTTAGCGCGGCGCTTCGACCACTATCTGGAGCTGCTGCTGGAGCAGAACGCCATGGTGAACCTGATTTCGAGGACCACCCAGCCGCGTGAATGCTGGACAAAGCATTTCCTTGACAGCCTGATGCCCTTGAAATGTTTGGATTTGTCTACCCAGCGGGCCTTGGATTTCGGCTCGGGAGGCGGCTTGCCAGGCATCCCTCTCAAGCTGCTGAGACCGGGGCTGAGGATCCAGCTGCTGGATAGCGTCGCCAAGAAAACCCGAGCTTTGGAGCACATCGCCCAAGAGCTGGATCTGCATGATCTTAGCGTGATCAATGCCCGTCTGGAAGATCATGTCAAATCCACCCAGCGCTATGAGCTGATCTTTTGCCGGGCTGTGAAGCTGGAAGAGCGCTATCGTCTGCCGCTCTGGAAGCTCCTGAGCAAAGGCGGCCAGGTGATCTTCTACAAGGCGCTGGACAGCTCCGATCTGGAAGGTCTCCAGCCCAAACTGCTGTGCAAACAGGAATTCAGTTGGGGTAGCCGGTCGATCATGGCGGTGGAGCGGGAAAACCTGAGACACTGAACCAAGACACTGATCTGAAGCGGGTTAGGCCGCGGCAGTCAGCAATAAACGGAAACGAAATGGGAAAAATAATAACGATAGTGAACCAAAAAGGCGGCGTGGGCAAGACCACCACCGCCGTCAATCTGGCTGCCGGGCTGGCCGTGCTGGAAAAGAAGACCCTCCTGATCGACTTTGATCCCCAGGGCAACGCCACCAGCGGAGTGGGCCTGGACAAGGACAAGCTGGAAATGCAAGTCTATGACGCGCTGATCCGCAAAGTCCCGATTAAGGAGACCATCCACGCCACCGACACCCAAAACCTCTTTTGCGTGCCGGGAAACATCGACCTCACCGGCGCCGAAATCGAACTGGTGCATGAGTTTGCCCGCGAGCAGCGCCTCAAAGAAGCCCTGCAGCCGATCGTGAACGACTATGACTTTATCATCATCGACTGCCCTCCCTCGCTGGGACTGCTCACCGTCAACGCCATGACCGCCAGCAGCGATCTGCTGGTGCCCATCCAGTGCGAATATTATGCCCTGGAGGGAGTTAGCCAGCTCCTCTCCACCATCCGGCTGATCCAGAAAAACCTCAATCCCAGCCTCGGGATCATCGGCATCCTGCTCACCATGTTTGACAAGCGCGTCAACCTCTCCACCCAGGTGGCCCGTGAGGTGAGGCGCTATTTCAAGGAGAAGGTCTTTCACTCCATTATCCCCCGCAACATCAAGCTCACCGAAGCCCCCAGCTTTGGTAAACCCATATTTCTCTATGACATCCGCTCGCCCGGCGCCATGAGCTATCTGAACCTGGCCACCGAAGTGGTGGAGCGCAGCCGATGAGGAGGAACGCATGAACGAACGCCTTGGCAGAGGCCTCAGCGCTCTCATTCCAGACCGGGATGAGGACAGAAGCAATCAACTGGGACTGGGCAGCCTGCCCATCGACCAGATTCGCGTCAACCGTTATCAACCCCGCAAGAGTTTCGATGCCGAGCGTCTGGCTGAGCTGGCCGAATCGATCAAGGAAAACGGCATCATCCAGCCTCTAATCGTGACCAAGACCCAGGGCTCGGAGTATGAACTGATCGCGGGTGAACGCAGGCTCCAGGCTGCCAAACTGGCCGGGCTGGATCTCGTGCCAGTGGTGATCCGCTCCGTATCTCAGAAGGAACAGCTGCAGCTGGCCATCGTGGAAAACATCCAGCGGGAAGACCTCAACCCGATCGAGGAAGCGCTGGCCTATCAGACTCTGGCGGAAGACTTTAAGCTCACTCATGCCCAGATCGCCCAGATCATGTCCAAAAACCGCAGCACCATCACCAACAGCATCCGCCTCCTCAATCTGAGCCCCGAAATCCAGGATATGATCAACGGCGGCGAACTTTCCGCCGGCCATGCCAGAGCTATCCTCAGCGTGGAGGAAGAGCAGCGCCTGCCTTTTGCTCAATACCTTGCCAAATATAGGCTTAATGTGCGCCAAGCGGAGGAAAAGGCCCCCAGTTTCAGACCCGAAACTCCCAAACCCAAACCCGCCTCGACTCCCGTGATTAAAAGCATGGAGACCCATATGAGCAGCGCTCTGGGCCTCAAGGTGAGCATCAAGGGCCATGCCAACAAAGGAAAAATCAGCATCGAATACCGCAGCCAGGAAGAGCTGGCCGCCTTCAACGACCTGATCAACAAGCTTAAGGAGCAGTGACTTATGAAACGCGTGATCGTGACCGGAGGTGCCGGATTCATCGGTGCCAACTTTATCCACACCCTCTTTGAAGACCCCGCCTTCGACGGCATCGTAGTCAACCTGGATGCCCTCACCTATGCCGGCAACCTTCAGAGCCTGGAAGATATCGAGGCCCGCTGGCCAGAGCGCTATTTCTTTGAGCATGCCAGCATCCGCGACGCCGCCAGAGTGGCAGAAATCATCGCTAAGTATAAGCCGGACACAATAGTAAACTTCGCCGCCGAATCCCACGTGGACCGCTCCATCGACGGGCCCATGGAGTTTATCGACACCAATATCGGCGGTACGGCAATCCTGCTGGACAGCGCCCTGCACTATTTCCGCTCTCTGGATGAGGCTGGAAGGAAGGCTTTTCGCTTTCATCACGTCAGCACCGATGAGGTCTATGGCTCTTTGGGCGAGGACGGCATGTTTTTGGAGACCACTCCCTACGATCCCTCTTCTCCCTATTCCGCTTCCAAAGCGGCTTCCGACCACCTGGTGAGGGCCTGGCAGCGCACCTTTGGTCTGCCCGTCCTGATCTCCAACTGCTCCAACAACTACGGCCCCTTCCAGTTCCCGGAAAAACTGATCCCGCTGATGATCCTCAACTGCCTCTCCCACAAACCTCTGCCCGTCTATGGCCAGGGACTCAACGTGCGAGACTGGCTCTATGTGACCGATCACTGCGAGGCCATCGCGCTCATCATCCGCAGCGCCCAACCCGGCCAAACCTATAACATCGGCGGCCACAACGAGATGCGCAATATCGATATCGTGCACACCATCTGCGAACTGCTGGACGAGCTGCGTCCCTCGGCTGAGCTGAAATCCTATAAAGAACTGATCACTTACGTGACAGACCGCCCCGGCCACGACCTCCGCTACGCCATCGACGCCAGCAAGATTCAAAATGAGCTGGGTTGGACCCCCAAAGAGACCTTCGCCACTGGCATCCGCAAGACCGTGATCTGGTATCTGGAACACGCCTCCTGGTGGCAAAACATCCAAAACCAGACCTATCAGCAGCAACGGCTGGGATTGGGATAGAATTTCCCCTTGATGTAAAAAAAGTTCTTGCTTTTTTGGCAAAACCAATTAAGAATATCATTAGCATACAGACCCTACATAGAATGCCCTCCGAGCGTGGGAGCGTCGCCCGACGTCTCCCACGTATTTTTTTGGGGGGATTTGAGGCCGGGAAATGGCGGGCCTGGCGCTTGTATATTGGATATCAATGGCTTGGAAGCGCGCTCGCCGACTGATACCACCTGATCCCGAATATCCCGACTGACAAAGACATTTGAATAATTGGTATCCCTGGCTTCAGAGCTTGAGGAAAAATGCCACCTTGGCCGTCTTGGAGTTCAAAGCGCTTGGATAACATACACATCCATCTCTTTATGTCTGGGCGCTTTGGACTTCAAGCAGGATATCGGAGCGAGTGATTCCCCCTTCGGTGTACTGGTTGAAGTCCAAGCGGCCAGTAAACCAGTTGTCATGTATGCCTTTATCGTGGCCGCTTGAACTCCAACAGGGCAGGAGCGAGTGGCATCACTTGGAGTTCAAAGCGCTTGGATAACATACACATCCATCTCTTTGTGTCTGGGCGCTTTGGACTTCAAGCAGCACATCAAAGACATTGACCTCGCGGTGTACTGGTTGAAGTCCAAGCGGCCCGTAAACTCGTTGTCATGTATGCCTTTATCGTGGCCGCTTGAACTCCAACAGGGCAGGAGCGAGTGGCATCACTTGGAGTTCAAAGCGCTTGGATAACATACACATCCATCTCTTTATGTCTGGGCGCTTTGGACTTCAAGCAGGATATCGGAGCGAGTGATTCCCCCTTCGGTGTACTGGTTGAAGTCCAAGCGGCCCGTAAACTCGTTGTCATGTATGCCTTTATCGTGGCCGCTTGAACTCCAACAGGGCAGGAGCGAGTGGCATCACTTGGAGTTCAAAGCGCTTGGATAACATACACATCCATCTCTTTATGTCTGGGCGCTTTGGACTTCAAGCAGGATATCGGAGCGAGTGATTACCCCCTTCGGTGTACTGGTTGAAGTCCAAGCGGCCCGCAAACTCGTTGTCATATATTCTCTTATCGTGGCCGCTTGAACTCCAACAGGGCAAGATAACTTATTGACTTCGCCATTTTCGCACAAGCTCTGAAGCCAGTGTTACGATCATGTGCAACGGTCTCTGTCATTGTCCCCGGGTCAGGCTTTGCCCTTTAGCCTCCCGTGCCTATCGCACGCTTATCGCACGCTTATCCCGTGCTTTGGCATGGGATAGGAGTGGGATACGCAAGCGTGACGCGCAAGGTGATATCCAGCTGTGGAACAGCAAACGTCCTCGTTTGCTCAGGCGCGATCAGCGCCTGTGGGTTGGCAGCGAGTCTCACTACCACGCCTTGCTTTTGCGCAAAAAACGCAACTCCACGGAAAAGAGACGTTTCCGCCTCCCCTAACCGGCAATTCTCAATCCCCTCTGTCTCTCAAAAGTCTCTGTCCCTCCGTCCCTCTGTTTTAGAAAAACCTCTGCTTTTCTCTGTTAACCCTCTGCTTTTCTCAGTGTTTTAAATCGTTATGCGTTATGCGTTACGCATTCGCATGCACACATCAGTTCCCTTCCTCTGTCTCTCAAGAGTCTCTGTCCCTCCGTCCCTCTGTTTTAGAAAAACCTCAGCTTTTCTCTGTTAATTCTCTGCTTTTCTCTGTGTTTTAAATCGTTATGCGTTACGCATTCGCATGCACGCATCAGTTCCCATCCTCTGTCTCTCAAGAGTCTCTGTCCCTCCGTCCCTCTGTTTTAGAAAAACCTCAGCTTTTCTCTGTTAATCCTCTGCTTTTCTCAGTGTTTTAAATCGTTATGCGTTACGCATTCGCATGCACGCATCAGTTCCCATCCTCTGTCTCTCAAAAGTCTCTGTCCCTCCGTCCCTCTGTTTTAGAAAATCCTCTGCTTTTCTCTGTGTTTTACTTCGCCAGCACCGCTTTGCGGACAAACACTCCATCCCCGGTGTCGAGCCTGAATAGATAGACTCCGCTGGGCAGGCCAGAGCCGTCCAGACTCAACCGATGATAGCCAGCGGCCTGAATTGGCCAGCTCTGGCGGCTGATCAGCTGGCCTTTGAGGTTATAGACTTCCAGGCTCACGTCACCGCTCTTCCTTAGTCTCCAGCTCAGGTTGGCGCTGGGATTGAAGGGATTGGGCCAGATGGGGTCAAAGCCGCTCCGCAGAGGGATTTCCGGGCTCTCCTCTGCTCCGGGAGGAGTGATCAGGAGCGCGATGGGACCATGGTAGAGGCTGTTTCCATCCAGGGAGCGCGCTTCCAGCCAGTAGTAACTCCAGGTCCCCATGCCGGCCTCAAGATCACGGAACTCATAGCGTACCGGATTCGGGCTGTTCTGGGCCAGGATCAAAGGGCTGATGGGGACAGCGCCAGGCAGGCTCAGCGTTTCGGCCCGCCAGACCAGATAGCCGGACATGGCCGTTTCCGTCTGGGTCGTCCAGCTGATCAGGGCCTGGGAGCCAGACTGAACGGCGGTGAAGGAAGATAGCGTCACCGGCAGGGTGGCATCCTGGGGAGTGAAAAAGATAGGACTGGCCTCGCCTCCGGAGGGATCGACGGTATTGGCCCCGCCTGGCCAGATGCCATCGTCATCACTATGGACGGCAATCAGGCTGCCATCGCTGCCGGCTCTGGCCTCGAGGCGTTTTATTCCGCCAAACGTCTTACCGGGCAGATGGTTGGGGATGATCAATCCATAGGCTCCCTCCACCCCGCTAACGTGATTCTGATAAAAGCCGGGATAATGGGCCGCGCTGAAGTCCAGATCGCTGTCCTCTATAAAGTTACCCGCGATGGGACGTCCACTGCCGGAAGCGTCGTCGTAGGCAAACACAAAGTTGCGACTGCCGGCATTGGAAGTTCCCGCCACTGCGGTTCCCAGGCTGCTAAGTGACTGGGTGCCAAAGCCGAGGGCCTGGAGCGTGGAACTACTAGTCAGAAAGCTCTGGGGAGTAGTTCCTCCCGCTCCGTCGTTGAGCAGAATCCTCAGGTGAAGCGGCGTTCCGGAGTCAAAGCGTTGATCTCCGGTAGCTTCGATGACAAACCAGCCGGTAAATTCGCCTCCCGCGTCGCTGATGAAGCTGCCATAGGAAGCGGGGGCTGACAGAGAGGGGCTTTCCACCCGGTTGAAGAGGCCGGCCTCATCCACAAAGATGGGGGTTCCGGCACCAGAGGCAAGAGGAGTATCGGAGGTCTTAACTATCTGATGCGTATAGCGGTAAGTGCTGCCGGGGTTCAAGCCGGTCAGTCTGATCCGGCTAGCCATGGGGAGACGATTGTCATTGATCCCAGAGACGCTTTCGCCTTGCATAAAGATGGGCAGCAGCAGTTCATCTCCGCTTGGGATAGCAGCGATGTAAGGCATAGCCGGTGCGGGACTTGTGAAGAATGCCGCCACCCGGCTTACAAGTTCGGCACGGGTGTTTGGCGAGGTCCCGTCCACCAGTTCCGCAATCGGATAGGCGCTCAGGAAGACGCGCTGGCCATAGCTGCCAACGTATTCGTGGCCCACGATCCCGTAAGCGCTTTCGATGAAAGCCGGATAGGCATTGGGGCCAGGCACATAGGTGTCTATGTCATAGCTCACCGTCTGGTTGGAAGCGCCGAACAAGAGAGGACGGCAAATCCAGCCCTCTTCACCGCTGAGTCCGTCGATGGGGTTGAGGGTGCCGTCTGAAGCGGAATCCAGTCCCAGCAGCGGCCACAGCACTTCATGGGCATCCAGGCTGCCTTCCACGTCCGGAAGGTAATTGCCCATGTCAAAACCCACCACGTCGCCGCCTTCGATATAGACCCTGCCGCCTGATTCCAGATAGTCCTTGAGGGCATTGTACATGGAGGGGCTATCGAAGCGGACAATGTTGCCTCTGGCCATGCCAAAGCTGAGCCAGACGCTGTCAAAGCCATATAACGAGGCGGGAAAGCCGGTGCCATAGACCACGGGCAAGCTCATGGCCTGCAAGCGGTTGCGGATATAGGCGCCGCTCATGTCGCGTCCCGAGGCCACCCCTTCCCACACAAAGTGTCCGCCGGCTTGAATGAGCACGGTGAAACTGAGGCTGGCGCCCTGAACGATGGGTTTATCAGCACTGATGGCAAGCGTGAAGCTCACGTATTTGCTGGTGGCGCTGGGGGATACGTATACTTCAAAGGCGTCGTTAAGCTCCACAAAGCTGTCCGGACCTGCCGTGCCGCTGTGATTGGGCTGGAGGATGTTGACCAGCGGATCGGAGCTGGAAAGCAGATAGTTTACAGCTCCCGAACCAACCAGGGAGTGGTTGCGCAGCATGAGGTTGAGGCTGAAGGTTTCATCCGGCTCCACGGCCAGGTTGCCGTTGGTCTCGGTGGGAGGCAGTTGTCTGAGCAGGCTGAAGCGCAGCTCGTCATCAGGCGCGGGATTGACGTCTGTGAGGGCGCGGTAGGCATTCAGTCTTCCCTGTCCGAGAGCGTTTTCCTTGCCGGGATTGAGGGCATCGATGTTGTCGCAGCTGCCCAGCAGACGGTCGATCACTTCCGCGCGGGTCCAGGAGGGATTGTAGGAACGGATCAAAGCCGTGAGGCTGGAAGCGATGGGGCTGGCATAAGAGGTGGCGCTGCTCACCAGGGTATAGCCCGAACCGGCGAAGGCCCCCACGCTTTCTGTGGGCGCCGCCACGTCAATATAGCCTCCATAATTGGAGCCTGAGTATTTCACTCCCGCATTGTTAACTGACGCCACGGCTATCACATTGGCATAGGCGGCCGGGTAGATCGGGATGGTGTTTCCACTGTTGCCAGCGGCAGCTACCACGATGGTCCCTAAAGCGCTGGCGTAATCCACCACGTCCTGAGCGGCCTGTGAAAAACCTGTTCCTCCCCAGGAGCAGTTGATCACGTCAGCTCCCATTTCCGCCGCGTAGAGGATGCCGTCATAGCCTCTGTAAACGCTGGACGGAGCTCCCGGGTGCGATCCCGACAGGGGCATCAGTTGCACGTTCCAGGCCAGGGACGCGATGCCGGTGGAGTTGTTGGTGCGCGCATTAGCGATCCCGGAGACGCTGGTGCCGTGTCCTCCGCTCTCATAGGGATCGTAGTGCTGGTCGCCATTGGCGTTGAGCATAAAATCCCAGCCGATCAGATCGTCGGCCTTGCCGTTGCCGTCGTCGTCGAGGCCGTTCAGGTCACCGGCATCGTAAATCCAGGCGCTGCCGTTATAGTAGGTGGTATAGCCGTTGGAGTTGGCGTCCTCTCCCAGGTTGTTCCAGAGGTTGGCCCCCAGGTCGGCATGGCTCCATCTCACCCCGGTGTCCATCACGGCCAGGATCACCGGCTGGGTTCCGTCTTCGCCTTTATGAACGTCCCAGGCCGCTTCTGCCATGAGGGGCACAAAGTATAGGGCGGAAGGATAGTTGGGGTCGTTGGGAACGGCCAGCACGGCATCTATATAGACGGGCTCGGCATATTCGACGCGGGGGTCCAGACTCAAGGAGTTGATCACAGCCAGAGGATGGACGGAGGGGGAAAAGCGGGCTTCCAGGATGAGGCTGAGGTCTGGAGCTCCGGCCGGCTTTTTGGCCTGGTCATAGCTGAAACGCGGCTTGACGGATGTGACTCCAAGGCCTTGCAGCCGAGCGTCCAGCTCCGATATACCTGTCAGGACTGCTCCTGAAGAGAGAGCGGATTTGTATTCCGGCCTCAGCTTGAACTGGATCGTGCCAGCCTCGATGGGGTTTCCAGCCGTATCGGTCAGTTCTGTCAGTCCGGCGTTTAACACACTCAAAGATATGCAAATAATAAGCGTTGTCACACTAAGCTTGGTCATCATCTTGCTCCTGTTTGGGGGATTGACACAGGGGTCTCGCGGTAAAGACAGTATAGCCTAAAACTCCGGTGGTACAAACCATTATCCTTGTCAGGCCCGGGTGGCTCAGAAAATACTTGACCTCCAGACCGCGTCCGCTATTCTTCACTCCATCAAGCAAAAAGGAGCTGATCATGATCATTACCACCACTCCCAACATTGATGGTTACAAGGTAGATCACTACCATGGCATCGTAACCGGGGAAGCCATCATGGGCGCCAATATCGTGCGCGATCTCATGGCCTCGATCACAGACATCGTGGGCGGCCGCAGCAAAGCCTATGAATCCAAGCTGGAAGACGGACGCAATGAGGCCTTCCGGGAAATGACCGCCAAAGCGGAACGCCTGAACGCCAACGCCATCCTGGGCGTCGATATCGACTACGAAGTGATCGGCCAGAGCATGCTGATGGTGGCCGTTTCGGGTACCGCCGTGACGGTAAGCCTCAAGGAGAGCTGAGGCGATTGATTTTGCTATCACGGAGCAGGACAGAGATACTGCTGATCCAGCCCTACAGCACCTTCCTCAGCACCCGGAACCCGATGTTGATATCTATGTGGCTGGCGAAATAATACCAGCGGAAATCAACCTCCACGATACCGGCAAAGTTGACCCAACTGCCACCACGGATGATCCGGTGATCGCCATCCAGGGGCCCGGTGGGATTGGTCTGGGGAGTGTTTGGCAAAGCGCCATAGATATCCCAGCACCATTCCCAGACGTTGCCGGTCATGTCGTAGAAGCCCAGTTCGTTAGGCAGTTTCAGGCCCACGGGATGGTTTCCGTAGTCCGGATGGCCCTGGCTGTAGGATCCGGAGTTATCATAATACCAGCCCACCTCCCCGGGGATATTGCTGCCGCTGTAAATGTAATCGTTGCTTAGGTTTCCGCCCCGGGCGGCAAATTCCCATTCCATATCGGTGGGCAGCCGGTAACCGGATGCGTTAAAGTCGCAGCTAACATACTGATGATTGCCGTAATCCAGGTCCCAACCGGCCGGCCAGTCATCGGGATCGCTGCCATAGACGCTGAATTGATAACAGGGAGTCAGGCCTTCCTGCAAGCTGCGCCGGTTGCAGTATTCCAAGGCTTTGAACCAGGAAACCTGGTAAACCGGATAGCTGTCTCCCACCCCATATCCCCAGGAGGGGCTTGAGCCCATCACCTGCTGATAAGCTAGCTGAGTAAGCTCATATTGGGCAAGGTAATAGCTGCCGAGGGTGACGGTGGAATAGCCGTTGTAAAAGCTGCCTCCCTCCACGAGGATAAAACCTGGAGGCGGAGGAGTGGTAAATCCATCATCGGCATAGACGCGGTAAAAATAGCCCCCATCCAGTTCAAAATCTTCCCCTCCGGCGTCCCAGACGATGTGTTTGCCCGGGCCCGGAGCAATATCTGCTCCCACATCCCCGCTCATCCTGACCGCACTGGCCACGATATCGAAGCTGGTACCCCCGTTTGAGCTCAATCTTAGCGACACCTCGCAGGAATCGCCTTCCGGGTCATTCAGGTCATAGGTGATATCCACGATCTTGCTGCCATCAAGACGCTGACTGGCAGACACGTTACTCACCACCGGAGAGAGGTTTCGGGCGATGGATTCCGCTCCTGAAAGCTGCCAGGGCAAGCAGATCAAGACCAGGATAAAGCAGAGAGGCAGCACATGAATAGTCCTCATTTCAGGCCTCCCTTCCATCCTCTCAAGCAGGTTCTCAGCTCTGCCAGGCTGATTCTATCACCCGGCTTCAGGCTGGCCAGCAGCGTGGCCATTCTCTGGTCATAGTCCTTGTAGGCGATCACTTTATAAAACATGCTGTCCCGAAAGCGGACCACCCGCGGGTGGGTGTGTTCCAGCTGGTCGGTCTCTGCCAGAAAGTAGAAATAGGGGTCGTCAGTGCTGGGAGTCTCGTTGTAGAGGACGATGTAGCCGTCCGGGACAATGGGATAGTTGTAGGGAAGAATAGTGTGGGAGACCGCATCCCAGGTGATCACGGCATCCTCATCATTGGAGATGTCCACTCTCAGGTTTTGAGGTTCGGCAGGCGGCACATAGCTGATGCTGAAGCTCTGCTGGCTGGCTTCGCGGGTAAAATTACCGAAGTAATCCGCCACCCTGATTCTCACTCTGGCGGCCTCAGTCTGATAGGCCGGAGCGGTCCAGGAATGGGTACTATCGTTGGCAGTGCCTTCCGCGATGGGGATATACCCGGTCCCGCCGTTGAGGCTGTACCAGATGTAAACGCTGTTGGGGATGAGGTTGGAATCCGAGGCGTTCCACTGGATCTGATACGTCTCACCAATAAACCAGTTTTCTCCGCCATTGGGCGCGACGATGCCCAGCTCAGGATTGACTGTGTCGTTGATCACAAGCGCTGATGTGCCATGGCCTGTACCAGCGCCAAGCGAGATCATAAACGCGCCGCACAAAAGGCATAGATAGACCTTGATCATGGGTCCTCCCCTGGAAAAGAATGATGGGAGCATCTTATGATCGCGCTAACAAGCGTCAAGTGAAATGTCTTAGATTTGCCAAATTGGGTTTACAAGCCACTAATCCCAAAGTTTGGTATAAGGTGCCTCTAGAAGTACTTTGAGCATAAATGGGAGGATTTTAAGATTGACAGATAATCATAGGTGAAAAACCATCAAACAAGTGTTGAATTGCTCAGTATCCCGCCCTGGATTGCATGATAACTACTTATCTGTCATACAGAATGCCGTTTATAGCCTGGTAGTGCGGGATACTGTTGGGAGCAAAACAAATGAACTCGATGGATTTCAGGGAGAGAGTCAGATGAAAAAAACGCCAGCGCTTCTGTTAACAACGGTGGCATTAGTATGGGTGTCAATGCTATCCGCGGCTTATCTGCAAGACCAGCCGCTCAGTCTGGAACAGCCTGACGGCAGCCGGGTGGACTGCCTGGTAAGCGGAGACGAATATTACAACCGCTTTCATGATCAGGACGGCTACACGATCACGCGCTCTCCCGCCAGCGGTTATCTGGTTTACGCTGAGCTGCTTGAAGCTCAGCTGGTACCTGGGCCTCTGATCGCGGGAAAAGACGATCCCCGCTCCCGAAACCTGCAACCGGGACTGATGATCAGCGAAGCGGAGTATCTTGCCAAACGGGAAGCCTGGCGTCCCGACCGCAACAACCGCTCCACCCCCACTAGCGGATCCATAAACAACATCGTGGTTTATATCCGGTTTTCAGACCAGGATGAATTCACCCGGTTAAAAGCAAATGATCTTGCTCTTTTCAATTCCACCGATCCCGCCACTCCCAGCTTCAAAGGTTACTATCTGGAGGCCTCTTACGGCTCCCTTTCCGTTACCTCGCATTTGCTTCCCACCCAGAGCACCAGCACCATCGTATCCTATCAGGACATCTATCCCCGCGGCTACTATTTGCCCCAGGACCCCGTTACCAATCCAGGTGGTTATACCGGTGAGAACCGGGTTGACCGTGAAAGAGGCCTGATCTCACGCGCCACAGCTTTTGTGCACTCCATGCTGCCTCCGGGCTTAGACCTAGACATCAACAACGATGGCAGGGTAGACAATATCATTTATTTCCTGCGCGGAACGACAAGCGGCTGGGGAGAAATCCTCTGGCCTCATCAATCCGCCCTGGGATCTTACGTGGTTACCTTGGGCACCAAGACCGTCTATAACTACAACGTCAACCTGGAATCAATGGCCAGTTTAGGCATTTTGTGCCATGAGTTTGGTCATTCCCTCGGCGCTCAGGATTATTATCCCTACTACACCTACCGTGTTCCCGCGGGGCAATGGGAATTGATGTCCAATCATCAGGAACCACCTCAGCACTTCAGTTCCTATCTCAAGTGGCACTATTTCGGCTGGATAGATGATATCCCTCTGATCAGCGCTCCGGGCCTCTACAGTCTGGACCCCCTCAGCTCGTCTGCCAGTGCCTATCGAATCGCCTCTCCCAATCCGGATGAATACTTCATCTTGGAATACCGCCGGCAGGAAGGCCTCTACGACACTTCCCTGCCCGGTTCTGGTCTGCTGGTCTGGAGAGTCGATTCAACTATATATAACGGCAACGAGTTAGCCACCACTCCCGAGCTTTATGCGTTCCGGCCGGATGGCACCGTTGACAGTGACGGAAACATCAGCCAGGCACCCTTTTCAATAGAAGCAGGCAGGATAGCATTCAACAACAGCACCAATCCCGCCTGTTTTCTCTCCGACGGCTCGGTGGGCAACGTCCAGCTTTTCAATATCGGTAGCGCGGGATCCAGCCTCAGCTTTAGATTGGGAACCGCCTTCACGGATTTCAGCATCAATCCAGTGACCGAATCATTCAACGGCAGCGCTTTTCCCCTCACCTGGACCAGCAGCGCGGTGAGCGGAAGCCAGGTGTTTAACCAGGTCAGCAGTGGCGTCAACCCAGGCTGCAGTCCATATTCGGCTCAGGGAATGCTCACATACCCCAGCCATGAAGTGGCCTCAGGCCATGCCGCAATCCTGGTTTCACCCCGGATGGTGATAGAAAATTACTCCACGGCCCGCTACTCGGCTGCCTTCATGATCTTCAGGGATGACGGCAGCCCCACCCTGGCAGATAGAATAGAAGTTTACCGAAACAACACGGCGGGTTTAAGCGGCTCTCCAACTCTCCTGGGGATTGTGTATCGCAGCCGTTCGCTATCCCCATCCGGAGCTGGTTTTGGCTGGAATCAATATAGCTTTTCGCTGGATTTCCCCGCCAATGGAGATTACTACCTGATCTTCAAGGCCATCGGAGCCGGCGGCAATAACATCTATATCGACGATATCAAGCTGGAACGCCATTGCCACGCCCAGTTGAGTAACTTCAGCCCCGCGGACAATGCTACGATGATATCGATCAATCCATCCTTTAGCTGGAACCGCAGCGGTCTGGCACCCAGTGGATATAAGATCAGCCTCGGGACGGACAATCCGCCCTCCAACCTCATGAACGCCGTGGATTATGGCAACGTGACGGGTTTCAGCTCTCCTTTCACCCTGGCCGCCAACACCAGATACTATTGGCAGGCTGTGCCCTGGGACCAATATGGAAACGGCATGCAGGTCCCGGTGCTGAGCTTCCGGACGGCTTGTCTGGCAGCGGTCGATCCGCCCCTGTTGGAGGATTTTGAGAGTCCAGCGGTTCCGAACCTGCCAGCCGGATGGGGAATCGCTAAATCCAGCAGTTCCAACTCCTTCTGGCAAACCGCCATCTCAGCATCCCCACCTAGTGGAAGCCAGGTCCTCCAAAGCGGCAGCGAATGGCTAATCAGCAGAGGCATTAACCTCCAGGCTGAAACAGACTACAGGATTTCCTTCCAATGCCGGTTACAGAGTGGAGTTACGAGCGCTTTTGTGGATCTTTACATCAGTGATTCCTTTGATCCCGGTGATCCCAAGACCCGGATCATCCGGCAAAGCGCCAGCAGCAGTTTTATGGAAGCCGCCACCAGTATCTCTATCAGTGGCAGCGGGATCAAATACTTCATATTCTATTCCACCAATCCAACCCTGATTGATGACTTTAAGGTGATGACCCTGCTCAGCGTAAGCCTCGTTAATCCGATTCCGGCAACGGGAGCCACGGAAGTCAGCCTCAATCCATCCTTGAGCTGGCAATTGGCCAGCGGCAATCCCAGTGGCTTTTTAATCAGTTTTGGAACTGACAATCCTCCCACCAATATAGCTCACCAGGCAGATCTGGGTTACAGTTTCAACTGGAATTCACCTATCCAGCTTGGTTATGGCAGCACCTATTACTGGAGCCTCACCCCTTATGACGCTCAGGGGGAGGCCATCAACAACCCGGTGTGGAGTTTTTCCACCCTCAGCACCGCCATTCTGCCTTTGAACGAAAACTTGGATACTCAGACGGCTCCCCAGATACCCCAGGGCTGGACTGTCATTGGCCTTGACAACGACACAAACCATTGGCAGACAAGTACCACCAATCACTATTCGCCACCCAATTGCCTGAGGGTGAAGCGCAACCCGGACCAGGCCTCCAACGACTGGCTGATCAGCCCACCCATAGATCTATTTGGCGGATTCACCTACCGCTTGCAGTTCCGCTACCGGGCCGAAGCTTTCTCACCTTCCGAAAGGCTGCAGATCGCCTATGGAACGGCTCCCGATCCCAGCCAACTCACCAGTGTTGTCTTCACCGCCACAAGTATCGGCAACACAACCTATTCCAACGCCCTGGTAGATTTCTCCCCCGCTCAGGATGGGGTCTTTTATGTGGGCTTTAGAAGCTATGGAATTGCTTCTGCCGCAGAACGATATCTCTACCTGGACGATATCCTGCTTAAGAGCTATTCACTGCCCTCCGAAATCCTCAATCCCTACCCCCTTTCCGAGGCTCAAAACCATCCCATCAACCGCTATCTGAGTTGGGAACACAACGGTGACCTGACCGGTTTTAAAATCTATCTGGGTACGGACAACCCTCCCACCAACCTGGTCAACGGGTTGGACATTGGCCCCCAGACGCACTTCGATCCAGGCCAGATGTGGGATTACGACACCAGCTACTACTGGAAAATCCATCCTTTCAATTCAGCCGGTTATAGCAGCGCTCCCCAGGTATTCAGTTTCCATACCATGCCCGCGGACGAGATAACTTATCTGCCATATTACGAAGGCTTTGACAGCGTTATTACACCTCAGTTGCCGGGAGGCTATCTGGCCGAAGACAGCAATCAGGACTCTCTAAGCTGGATCACCTCTGGAACTTCCACCAAAGTACTGCGCATCAACAGCAGCCCCAGCATCGGGACCACAGACTGGATCTTCCTGCCCGCCATGCAGATGCAGGCAACGGTAACGTACACATACAGTATTTTTATGCGTCAGGGCATGGTGGGTAAGACCATCGGCATGAGGGTGGCACTCTTTAGCGCTCCAGCCTCTGGTTTTGAAATCATCAGTATGCATGAAAACTTGGCTGTGAGCTTCTCCAATCTTCATCAGATCGAGCAGTTCAGCCATGTAGCCAGTTCAAACGCCATGGTGTATCTGGGCATCCAATGTGTGGCAGGGCCCAATCAAGGCTACCTGAGTATCGATGAGATCAGGATTCGCCAGGCCCTGGTGCCAGTGCAGGCCGTCTATCCTCTTGACGGGGCGCTTGGGATTCACAACCAGCCTTCCATCTTTTGGAGCGTTCCACCCGTCCAGCCGGTGGGTTACAAGCTCTACCTCGGCACCGACAATCCTCCCTCCAATATCCTCAATGGGCTTTATCTGCCCAATGTAAACGAATATCAACTTACTCAGTCGCTTGGCTTTGGCTATACCTGCTATTGGAAAGTGGTCCCCTACGACTATCAGTATGACGCGGAAAACTGCCCTGTCTTCAGCTTCACCGTGATGCCATCCAACACTATCCTGCAGATGCCATACCTCCAGGGTTTTGAGAATGGCGATCCACCCCATCTGCCTCAGGATATCATAGTTATAGATGCCAATGAGGACGGCACCAGTTGGAACTGCTCTCAATCTGCCCCCTCCACGGGTTCAAATTCGGCTTACAACAGCTCCAGCCCGGACGGACAGGATGACTGGCTGATCTTGCCACCCCTCTATCTCAAAGCCGGGTTTCAGTATCAACTTGGCTTTAGGGCCCGTAAATCAGATTCTGCTTATCATCCCAGCCTGAGAGTTTTTACGGGGCTGTCACCCAATCCTGCCAACCTCACAGATCAGATCGCCTCCCTTTATTTAAGCTCGCAGGAATATGGCGATTACAGCTACGGCATTGATGCAGACATCTCCGGGGCTGTGTACATCGGCTTCCGCGCCTACGGGTGGCCAGCCAGTAGCGGAATCTATCTGGACGACTTCAGTCTGGCCCAGCTCAGCAGTCCTCTCTATCCGCCCCGCAACCTAAGTGCCGTCTCCTCCTACACCACCATCGAGCTCAGTTGGGAAGCCCCCCTTGGCAGAGCTCTCTTGGCTTACAAAGTCTATCGGGATGGCATTCTGATCGCCAACCTGCCGGCCAGCCAGACCACCTATAGCGACACCTGGCTGTCCCCTGGCACGGATTACACCTACTATGTGAAGGCCGCCTATCAGGACCCCGAAGGAGATTCGGATAGCTCAAACCTGGTGAGCGCTTCCCTCTATGTGGACCCCCCCTCTCCCTACCTTTGGCAGGAAGACTTTGCCGATGAGCCCTTCGACCAGGGCGAATACCAGAGCTGGACTACCGATAATCCTTATTGGGGACTGCAACCCAGCACCCATGCAGGAGGAGCAAGCCCGGAAGTATGTTTCTCGGGTGCGCCTGGAGTATCAGGAACTTACACATTGTTTTCCCCCTATATCGAGACCATGTTCTACGATGAACTGGCCCTCAGCTTTTGCCACCGGATCGATCATCTGACCGGTGTGAGCCTGTTGAAGCTGGACTGTGTGGTTGGGTCGGACATCTATCCCATCGCAGCGTGGAACGCCGCCGATCTTTCCGCCCGGACAGAGCTTTTCTATCTGAGCACCGTTCAACACGGCATCGGATTCCAATTCCCGATCCGCCTGGCCTGGACGGTATCCGGAGATCCCGCTTCCATAGCTACCTGGTGCCTCGATGACATCGCCCTGATCCGGGATTTCTCCATCCTGGGCGTAGCAAGTCCTGCTGTGACGGCAACCCTCACCGAGGCAGGAAACATCCTGCTGAGTTGGGATCCAGTCTCTGGGGCCAGCTCTTACCGGATCTACTCAAGCCCTCTTCCTGAGGGAGACAGCTGGACTGTGATCCATGATACGATCGCGACCCAGTGGCAATGCGCGGCAGGCGAGCAACATCGTTTCTTCAAAGTAACTGCCGTTAGATAGATAACAGAGGCACAAAGGGCATCTATCATCAGCTGAGATGTAGCGTCGGATTCCGATCCGGCGCTTGTTGCGGTCGCAAAACATCCCCCCTCCCGTTCAGAGGCCGAAGTCCATCCTGTCCGATAACACGCTGCCATACATACCTTTATTCTGGCCGCTTGAACTCCCACGTGATCAGGTCTGTCATATAGCAGATCCAGGATACGCGTCTACTCCTCTCCTATGCCTGAGCACGGGATTAGCTCGGGATACTAAGCGTAAATGACTCTCTTGCAAGGGTCATTGTCCCCAGAGTGCCTGGGTTTTTTTACGCAAAAAGAAAACGTGGGGAGCACCGGGCGGTGTCCCCACGTCTCGGAGGGCATTCTATGTAGGGTCTGTAGGCTGAGGACAAGATAACCCGGCCTGATTTATTGTCAAGTGAATAATTTGTGTATATAGCAATGTCATTGCGATATAGTGAGATATGGATGTGATGCGGGAAGGCTGGAGAAGCCTGTGAGGAGCGGATTGGAATCCGATAATGCAGGCTACAGTGTAATTGATGGATGCCCTCCACAGATATCTCATGCCATGCAAAGATGGTCCCGGTCTCAAATCCCCGCTCCGCGGCAAGACAGATCAGCGCGGGGCAGGCCCCAACCCGAACTCACGATGGGGCAGCATACAGGCACTCCCAATAAGGGATATCGTGTGCAGTTCTTTTTCAACTTTCGATAACACTCAACACAAGGGAGTCTAACTTATTCCACACTGGGTATGGTCCCAAGCAAAGGGATGGCCAGCAACAAAGCTGACTCGATGGCCCGGTCTGTTGCTCCATTGAGAGGGCAGGCCAGGATACTCAAATGAATCACGGCCATGAGCCTACTTGGGGTGGAATCAATTTCCCGGGGCTTATAGTGTCAAGCGGCAAACACCCTTGAATAGCCAGCCTCCCCAAAGCATGTGTGGAAATGCATCCACAGACCTCAGGGACTTTAACTTCGGCGCCATAGCTTTGTGCTTCATGTAAAATCACTTGCGGGATGATCATCAGAAGGGCAAAAGTCCCCCGGCCGCGAATCAGTTTCTCCGGAAAGAACGATTTTTCACTGGCCTCTGGCCTCCTTCTGAGCAGTTCATTCAGATCACTCAGGCTACCGCGCCAGGGTCATCGACCGCATCTTGAAAGTGGCGCGCACCATAGCCGACCTGGAAGGCTGCACCGATATCAATTCCACCCACAGCAGCGAA
>Ga0209311_1001251_pt1 | contig 21003 bp, 14 predicted proteins | sample AD_UKC045_MetaG_FD_184417 | JGI IMG/M metagenome (GOLD analysis project Ga0209311, IMG submission 184417) | Active sludge microbial communities of municipal wastewater-treating anaerobic digesters from USA - AD_UKC045_MetaG (SPAdes) (version 2) | ecosystem: Engineered > Bioreactor > Anaerobic >... | reverse complement strand
GATAGAGACTTTCTGAGTCTGTTCAGAATGGCCGCCAGCGGTTTTTCCTTCAGCCTGGGTTCCCAGCGGCAAATCCTCAACATGATCCACGCGGACCAGCTCTGCGACTTTATCCAGACCTGCATAGCCACCCCCGGGGCCAGAAACGAGCTGTTTTTCGCTTCGGACGGCCAACACTATACCCAGGGGGAGATAATATCCATGATTATGGACGCGGTGGGGAAGAGGCCCTTACTAAAGGTGGAAATCCCCCTAGCCCTGGCCCAGCCTGTCTTTCAGATGGGAGAACTTCTGTCAATCATGAGAGGCAAGGCGAGCCTGGTGGGCAGGCAAAAATATCTGGAGCTCAGCGCTCCGCACTGGAATTGCGACGTTTCCAAAGCCCGGCGCCTGTTGGGCTGGAATCCCGAACCGAGCATCGAAAGACGCATGCAGGAGACCTGGCTGTGGTATCGCGCCCAGGGCTGGCTGTAATCCTCCTGGCGCTCAGCGTATGGCTGACAGGGTTGATGGCTGAAACCGTCAGCCCGGATCCCAGCGCTCCCATGCGGCCCGTCTATCTGAGTGAAGCTCCTGCTCTGGAGCTTAGCGCGACGGACGCGAGTTTGCCGCAGAGGGTTTTGATCAGAATAGCGGTGTTTCCGGATTCCAGTTACACCCTGCTGAGCGTGGAACCCGCAAACCTGAGGGCTGAGGTGGAACGCTATCTGCGGCAGACGGACCTGATGGGATATCTGGATGATAAAACCCCAGGGGTCAAAGAACTGGAGATCAGAGTCAGCCGTATTGAACAAACCAGAATGGACGTTCCGGGCCACACAACAGAGCCAGAACTGCGCCAGCGGATCGATGATTGGATATTCAAGCAGCGGGAGTTGGATTCTCCTGGAGCGGTCTGGAGAGACTGGCTGGATCCCCTGGCGTCCGAAGACCTGAACTATCGAAGCGCGACCAACGTAAGCGGTCTGCACACCGGGGTGGACCCTCTCAGACAACACGGCATGGACCTGGCAAGCACCCCGCTGGCGAAAGTCCAGAGGCTGAACTGGCTGAGGTCAATATATTCCAGCGCGGCAGCTTACGATCATTTTGACGAGCCGTATCCTTATGAAATACTCCTGACAGGTTTGAATGCCGGAATGGGTGAATTTGACAGCCGTTATGCTAAAGTGCGAGCTGCCAGGAATGGACTTCTGGGTCGCGGGGGGCTGTTTTACGGATTGGACCTCACAGTGAGCAGCGGTGACTGGTTAAACCTCAGTTCCGCGCAAACCAATATCCGCCAGAGTCTTAGAATCCCCCTGGGGAAACTGGGGCTGGAGCTCGATTATGCCAGTTTCGCGGCCGACCAGGCCAGCATCAGTCTGCATCCAAGCTATTGGCGTGCGCCGCTTTACGGCCTGGAACGCAAAGGCGAACTGCTGTGGACGCGGCTGATCTCGCCCTGGCTGGACCTGGCTTATTCCAGAAGCAGAGAAGCTCTCCAATCCAGCGTGTTTGCCTTCCGGCCCCTGAGTCTTATGCATCAGCTCCAGGCGGCCAAAGAACTGCAAATGGGCAAGATAAAAATGGGCGCGAGTTGGATTCATGCCTGGCGGGAAAACAATCTGCTGCTTCCCCTGGAATCATATCAGAGCGAATATAAGGACTTGGGAGCCGTGAAGCTTGACTATCAGAGCGATAAACTAACTGTGAACGCTTCCGCCGCTCTGGCAGACCTGGCAGACCTCGTGGCGGAAGGCTCGGTGGCATACAGGTTTGGCAAGCTTGCATGCTCAGCAGGCCTGAAAGCCGATTTCAGCGATTATCAGCCAAGGGTAGCTGTAACAGACATTTATACCAGCAACGCGGAGCTGGAAAGCGTGGACCTGAGAGAGGGTCAGCGGCTGTGGATGAAGCTGGACTGGCAACCCGGCGCTCTCAAATTGGCCCTCACAGCCGGCAGAAAAGACTATCAAATCGCCTTGCCGAACAGCGGCAACACTCTGCAATATAAGGCCGCTCCGCTCTTTGTGGGCCTGGGAGGAGTCTATGATCTGGACCTGGGTTTCATGCGAGCGATCCTGAGGCAGAATCTGCTCTGGACCCAGGAGCAGGAACACACGCGAGACGATCCAGCCATCCGGGGCTCTGGTGAATTGGAACTACGCAGGGATTTGAGCTATAACAACGCCATCTTCGCCGCTCTGGGCTATACTTTTCATTCCAGTTATCTCAACCTGGCAGTTCAGCCAGACGTCCTGGATTTCTCTTTAATCGCGGACGCGCGTTTCGGAGTGAGGATTTCCAAGCTGTTTGAGATCGATGCCGGCATCCGCAACCTGGGCGACAACTATATCTTTGGAGTGTATCCGATTCCGTTTTCACTGCACGCGTCGGTGAGATGGTATTTTGTGAATTAGGTGAGATGGCTTCGCCAGGTGAGATACCTTCGGTAGGTGAGATACCTTCGGTAGGTGAGATACCTTCGGTAGGTGAGATACTGCGTAGCTGAGAGCGCTTCGCGCTGGTGAATGTAGCGTCGATTTCCAAATCGGCGCGTGCACGTCACGCGTCACGCATAACGCGTAACGCTTACCCCTCTTTCAAATGCTCGTGCAGGAAGTCGTGATACTCCTGATTGCAAAACACCAGTTCTTCATGGGTGCCGTGATGACAGATGCCGGATGAGTCGATATAGAGGACCTTATCCACATAGCGGAGGGTGGAAAGCCGGTGTGAGATCACAATGGCGGCGATGCCGGGATAGTTGGTATTGATGTCCTGCCAGAGCTTTTCCTCGTTTTCGGCGTCCAGAGAGGCGGTGATATCATCCAGGATCAGCAGTTGGGGATGTTTGATCAGGGCGCGGGCGATGGTGACGCGCTGTTTTTGGCCTCCGGAGATGCCGATGCCGCGCTGGCCTACTTTGGTTTGATCGCCATCCGGGAAGGAGGCGATCTCGTCGGCCAGTTGAGCGCTGTTTACAGCCAGTCTGTACTCATTATCGGAGGCGTTGGAAACAGCGAATCGCACATTGTCCTGGATCGTACCGCTAAAGAGCACCGGTTCCTGAGGCACGTAGGCCACGATCTCTCTGAGGGCGGTGATATCAAGTGCTTCGATGGGGATGCCGTTCACTTCGATGCGTCCGGACCGCTTTTCAAGCAGGCCCAGCATCAGGTTTACGAGGGTGCTCTTTCCCGCTCCGGTAGAGCCCAAAATCAGGAGCTTCTCTCCTTTGGCCAGCTGGAATCCGCAATCCGCGATCACGGGCTTGTCTTTTTCGGGATATGCGCAGACTACCTGGTCGAAGCGGAGGCTGTCAAAGCTCTCCACTTTGTGGGTTCCAAGCTGCCGTCTGGCCAGGCTGGGAAATCCGCGCATCTCCTCCAGACGATCGATATTGACGAAGGCCTGTTTGCCTGAAACAAAGAGCTGCGGGAGGTCCAGGAGCGGATAGATCATCATGCTGAGATAGGTGTAAAAGAGGAAGAAAGTGCCCACGCTGATCTCTCCTTTCACGGCCAGGTAGCCGCCAAAGAGGATCACGCCGATCTGGGCGAAGTAGTCTATGTATTCATAAATGAGGTGGAGGATGGCGTTTAGCTTCACCACGCTCATCTCGGTCTTGAAGCGCTTGGCCAGGGCGGTATCAAAAAAGCGGTTGTATTTTTCCTCGCTCACAAAGGCTTTCACGATCCGGATGCCGGAAAAGCTCATCTCCAGCTGGTTGTTGATGGCGCTGATGGCCTGCTGGTTGCGCTCGAAATTCTTATAGAGCTTGTCTGAGGTCACATAAAAGACCACCATCATCAGAGGCAGCGGCGCGATCGAAAAGAGGGTGAGTTTGGTGCTGACGCTGAACATCACTATCAGGCTGAAAAGGATCATGGAGCCTGAATTGACGGCCCTGAAGATACCGGAGCAGAGGAACCAGGAGATCTTGGGAAAGTCCGAAAGGTCATCCGTGAGGCGGGTGACGATATCGCCGGTGCGGTATTTCTGGAAAAAGCTGAAGTCCTTGTCCGTGATGGCGTTGAAATACTTCATCCGCAAGAGATGCTCGAAGCGGATATTCACCCAGCCCCGGAAGGCGGGATAAAATCCTGTGATCAACTGCGCCAGGCCGATGGCCATAAACATCCAGATCACGCGGTTCACGGCCCCCATCGGTTCAGGATATTTCTGGGGACTGGTGAGGATATCGCGCAGGAGGTCGATGAGCCTTCTAAACACGATGGGGTAGGCGATGGAAACCGCTGAGGACCCCAGCGTGAAAAACAGCATGATGATCAGGAACCAGCGCTGGGTGTACCACTGCCTGGCAATCCAGGCCAGATGGGGATTCATCCTCTTCAGGAGGCAGCGGGCGAAGCGTTTACTCATTAACGGCCTCCCCACTCAACATCTGCAGCTCCACCAGCTTACGATATTCGGGAGACTTGTGCATCAGCTCGTCATGAGTGCCGCGGTGGATGATCTCCCCCTGGCTGAAAAAGAGAATCTCGTCGGCATCCATTACCGAGGTGAGCCGATGGGCCACGATCACGGCCGTGCGGCTCTCAAACACGCTGTCCATACTGCGCTGGATGCGTGCTTCCGTCTGAGGATCTATGGACGCGGTAGCTTCGTCCATCACGATCAACTCGGCATCGAAAGCCAGGGCCCTGGCAAAACTGATCAGTTGCTTTTCGCCCTGAGAGACGTTTTGGCCCCGTTCCGCCAGCTCTGTATTGAGCCCATCAGTCTGGGCTTTGATCAAATCGTCCAGTTGCACGATGTTGATGGCGTCCCTGACTTTAGATTCTGGAACGAGGTCGTTATAGACCCGCACGTTTTCCAGGATGGAGCCAGGGAATAGAAAGATGTCCTGCAGGATGAGGCCGATCTTGGCCCTCCAGGCCCTGAAATCCAAGTCTGACAGCGCTACGCCGTCGATCCGGATGGCACCTTTCTGGATAGGGTAAAAGCCGCATAAAAGGCTCACAGTGGTGGTCTTGCCACTGCCGGAAGCTCCTACCAGGGCTACTTTCTTGCCTTTGGGGATAGTGAAACTGACGTCCTTGAGGATCCAATCTTCGTCTTTGTAGGCAAACCACACGTGGTCAAAGCGGATGTCACGCTCAAACACGGGAGTTTGGGTGCCGGTGAAGAGCTCTTCTTCAGTGCCCAGCTCCGTCAGATCGAGAATGCGGCGTAAAGACACAAAGGAGCGTTGAATCTGCATGACGTTTTCGGAGATCTGCATCAGCGGCCAGATCATGCGGTTGAGATACTGCACAAAGATGATCAAGGTGCCCAGAGTGACCGCTCCGGCTATGATCTTGGGGGCCGTGAGGCTGATCACCAGAATGATGAAAGCCACTTGAAAGATAAAAGTAAAGAGGCTCTGAGAGCCGTACTCCGTGAAGGAAGTGCGGGTCTCCAGCTTGTATTTGTCGTAGGAGGCCATCCGGAGGTCTTCCACCACGCGCTTTTGCTGGTTGAGAGCCTGGATCATCGGCATCCCCTGCACGTAATCAGTGATGCGGCCAGTGATATCGGCATACTTTTCCCGGATAAGCCTATAGAACTTTGAGAGATAGCGGATCAGGTAATAGTAGCCCACGATCGCAGTCCCCATGGCGGGCAGGATCCAAATTGTGACCTGCCACTGCCTGATAAACAGGACCACAAAGACTCCGATAAAAAAGAGGAAGTTGCCGATAATGCGGATGGAAAGCTCTGAAAACAGTACCTTTACACGCTCGCTGTCACTCTCCACCCGGGCGATCAGTTCTCCCACGGACTGGCGATTGAACCATTCCACCGGCAAAATGAGCAAGTGCCTGAACACACGGCCTTTGAAGTTGGTGATCACTTTGATGCCCAGGCGGGACAGCAGCACGATCTGCAGATAGGAAAGCAGCCCGGAAACCAGCACCACGCCTACAAATATCATCCCATATCTGAAGGTCTGGGTCATATCTCCAGCCGGAACGCTCTTGTCCACTATCAAGGCCAGGATGAGCGGATCTACCAGTTGCAGGGAACTGGTGATCAGCATGGCCATCAATCCAAAGAACAGCAATCCCTTGTCCTGCTTCACATAAGGATAGAGGAGCCTGAAGTAGTAGGATAGGTTCTGTTTTGGTTCTTTCATGGTGGTCCATACGCTTTTGAGAGTTGATTTATGAGCGGAAGCCGAGGCCGCGAAATAGATCGCGCCCGGCTTCGGCAAGCCGGGCGGATGAATAGTAAGACCGAAAACTGGTCGGGATGAGAGGATTCGAACCTCCGACTTCTCGGTCCCGAACCGAGCGCGCTAACCGGACTGCGCTACATCCCGACGGGGTTCGCTCAAACTTTTTTTTGGAGAGATTCTGTCAAGCTTATTCTTTGCCGACCGCCTTCAGAAGGCGCTCCGCTTCCTCAGCGGTGATTTTCCCGCTTTCCAGCATGGCCAGGATCTTGAGGCGACTGCGATCGGCCACGCTTTCCTTTTCTTCCTCAAAGCCCATTCCCGCCATGCCTCTAAGGCCAGCGTTTTTGAATACTTTGCGGAGTTGTTCTCCCACCCCGCGCAGCTCCTCCTGCACATTATGCATATGCTCCTTCACGCGCGGACCGCGAAACTCGTGTTCCACTTTCACTCTCACCTTTTCCATGATGGTACCCAGGGTCTGGGAAAGCTCTTTGGCGATATCTTCCACCCCGGAAACGACCTTGTCCTTGGTCTCATTGACGTCGAAACCGGCCACGAGGCCCTTGAGCTTGTCCATCGCTTCGTTCAGGGAGCTTTTGATCTTATCTTCATCGATGCTGAGGGTGAGCCTGGCCACATAGTCGATCACGGAGTTGAGGCGCTTGAGCACATCGTCCTTGTCTTCAAAGGTCTTGGAGCTGTTGATGGAAGCCTTCAGTTCATCCAGTTTGAGGCGCAGGAAATCCAGATTCATGTTGCCGTCGGAGCTCAGCTTGATGAGGCCGTTTTCGGTCTTTACCTTGATTTTGCTGCCGTTTTCACCCCGCCAGACACGGTAATTGCCGTCCTCACTTTCGATCTGTGCATCCACCTTGCATTTGAGCGCGCCATTCTCCGTCTCGGCTTCCAGATTGAAGTCAAAATCCAAGGGCATGACCAGATGGATGATGCCATTCTCGCTGGTAAAGCTGAAATCTCCTCCTTCCACCGGCAGAGTCTCGTAGTAGATGACACCGTTTTCGCTGTTGATCTCCACGCTGGGGAACTGGGCAGAGCGGATTTTGACAGGGCCGTTCTCACTCTCCAGAAAGAGTTTATCTCCCTGCAGCGCTTCAGCGGAAAGAGCGCCGTTTTCCATTTTGATCTTCACAGCTCCCATGCAATTGCGCAGCTTCACTGGCCCGTTCTCGCTTTCCAGGACCATCCCGCCTTCACAGTTGCTGACGATCAGGGGGCCGTTTTCGGTGCGGGCGTTCACTCCATTGCCTATGCCCATGATGTTCATCGGCATGTTTTCTGTCTCGGCATCCAATCTCAGGTTGGAAGGCACGCGCAAGCTGACCTTGATCCTGTGCCCGTCCCAAATGTTCTCTCTGAAGTCCGGAAGGCAGCCCAGATGAATCCTGGCCACACCGTCCTCGATTTTTACATCAAACAGCTCTTGCGGGTCCTCAAGCTCGGAAGCTTCGAAGGGCAGCTCCGCTTCGATGTTGATTTCAAGCTCCTCCTGACCCTCGACGGTAAGGGGGGCCATATCGTTTACGAGCCTGATCTCACTGATGCCCTGAGCTTCGTACGTGTAGGTGAATTTGGCGTTTTTCATGGTTTTCTCCTTGTTTCAATCATGTTTATGGCTTCGTCCACGGATACAAAACCCTGCTCCAGATCGCTGAGAATATCCGAAAAACCACTGGAGGCGGGTTCCTCCCGTGCGATTACCCGGATGATCTCCGCCAGGCGGTTTTTGACCGTGGGGTATGATATCTTCAGGCGCTTCTCCATCTCCCGGATGTTGCCCTGAACCACAATAAAGAGCTTAACAAAGGCCATCTGCTCAGCACTGAGACCACTGAGCCAACTAGCGGCAAAATCGCCTTTGAAGCTGATATCGCAGGCGGGGCAGTGATACTCCCTCACCCGCAGTTCTTGTTTGCAAATCGGACAAGCCGTGATTTCCATTATGGACTCCTCAATAAGGATGAGGTCAGAATTAAAATATCTGAGATAATGTCAAGATAAATCTTAAAAATCTTAATGTATGTTTTGATATAATGGATTTATGCGTGCTTAATCGCCTTGTTCTTGTGCGTCTCTTTTCGGTTCAGAGGAGCTTTGGGCATAGCACATCGGACCCAGGAGCCAAAAATGGCTGTTGGGCCGGGGATGGTATGGGGCAGGGGCCTTTATACAAGCAGGAGAGGGTTTAGAGTGTTTCCCGCGGATTACACAGATCGGCGCGCAGAACTCGCGGATTATGTTGTGGGGGAGGGGATTAGAGGGTTAAGAGATTATTGAGTCGTTCTCGCCTGGGAGCTTTTGGGGGAACTGGAGAAACAAGAGACTGACCCAGACCAGTTGGAGTTCAAGCGGCCTGAGTAAGTGTATATATGGCAGCGAGATCGCGGGCCGCGTGGACTTCAACCAGTACACCCGCGAGATAAATGCCACCGATATACTGCTTGAAGTCCAAAGCCCCTGGACAGAGTAAAAGACTGTTGTACATAGTAGTAACACTGGCTTCAGCCGGTCGTAGCACTGACTTCAGTCGGTGCGTGTAATAGTTCTATCCGATTTCATTACATTGATCAACGCTTCATGGCTTGGCGTGCGGGGTACCGGTTAAAACCGGCACTTCGACCGGCTGAAGAGCTTGTGCAAAAACTGGCATTTTGAGTTCCGTAGGAACGCAGAGTGTTGACAAAGCCCTGTTCCAAAACCGAGAAAACATTACTGGAATAACCAACAAAGTAATAGCAAAGACAGATAACCATGTGATTAATGACTTTAAGGCGCCTTGATGTCTTTTCTTTTTTAAAACAGAGAAACAGAGGAACAGAGGAATGGAAGTCACTTGTAATGGTCTGACATACAGCCTATTACAATGTCCGGAATCTTGATGATCGTGTTATCCTGTCATCTGCGTTCTATCTGATTTGATACTTTGTCAACAACCTGAGTCCCATCGGGACGGCAGTTTAGATTAGACCAGTACGATGATAATGAGTTATAAATATATGCATTTATCTATCTAAACTGCCGTCCCTGCAGGACTCATCTTTGTTTGGGACACCGGATCTATCTAAACTGTCGTCCCGCCGGGACTCGTTAGGAATGCGCCCCGCAAACTCGCTGCCATATATACTCTTATCGTGGCCGCTTGAACTCCAACGGGGCTATGTTAGTCTCTGGTTTCGGCAGATCCTGTGCAACGGTCTCAACCAGATTATTCGAAAACTCGACAACTTGAAAACCTCAAAACCCAAAACTCTAAAACCCCACAATCCCACAACTCCAAAACCACAAAACTTTACAACCCTAAAACCTTACAACTCTACAACATAAAAAACCGCCGGCTGGGGGGTAGCCGGCGATTGCGCGGACAGGGCTGTCCGTTGTGAGACCTAAGCAGGGAAGCTTTATTGGATCAGTCGAGGGCCTTCAGGAAGGAAGGAAGGTCGGTGCGGGGATTGAGTGGTTTGTTGGTTTCCTCGGCGGACCTTGCTTCATGATTGTCTTTGTTCTCTGACTGACTTAGTTTTAGTCTGGTAAATATGGTGTCCATTTCTTCTTCGAGAGGGGGCTCAGCTTTGGAAATCTGGACGGCTGGAGTCATAACAGGTTTGGGCTGAACCGGTTGCGCGGTCTGGACGGTGGGCATGATGGAGGGGAAACTGAGGGTGTTGGTGCTTTCGTTGCGTTGCAGTCCGGTGGCGATGATGGTCACAAACACGTCTCCGGAGATGGTCTCGTCTGTAATCACGCCAGATATGATGTTGGCGGCGCGTCCGGTTTCGTTGACGACCACGCTGTTGACGGCTTCGAATTCGCTCATCTTGAAGTCGTAGCCAGCAGTGATGTTGATCAGCAGTGACTGGCAACCGCTGAGGCTGACATCTGCCAGCAAGGGATTGTTGATGGCGGCCCGGGCTGCCAATACGGCCCTGTCTTCTCCGGATGCGCTACCCGTCCCCATCAGGGCGTAGCCCATGTTTGCCATCACGGTCTTAACATCGGCAAAGTCCACATTGATATAACCGCTCACGTTGATGATGTCCGAGACGGCCTTGGCGGCTTCATAGAGCACGTTGTCAGCTTTGCGGAAGGCATCTACCAGGCTGATGTCGTGGTAAATCTCGCTGAGTTTGGAATTGGGAATGAGGATGAGGGTATCCACAAACTCGCTGAGGTTGCGGATGCCTTCTTCTGCGTTGGTGTGGCGTTTTTTGCCTTCAAAAGTGAAAGGTGTAGTCACGATTCCCAAGGTGAGGATACCAAGCTCGCGCGCGATCTTGGCTACCATGGGTGCCGCGCCTGTTCCGGTCCCGCCACCCATGCCGGCGGCGATGAACACCATGTCCGCGCCTTCCAGATGAGACTTGATCTCGTCTTTGGATTCCTCCGCGCTGCGGTATCCCTTTTCAGGATCAGCACCGGTGCCCAAACCGCGGGTAAGTTTCTTGCCGATCTGCAGTTTCATGGTGGCCTTGGATTTGACCAGGTCGGTCATATCCGTATTGGCGGCAATGAATTCCACCCCCAAAAGGCCGTGTTCGATCATGGTGTTGACCGCGTTGCCACCGGCTCCGCCAACCCCCACGATCTTGATGTTGGTGCCAATTTGCGCAGGTTTTTCGTCGAATTCTATCATTTTGTTCCCCCTGGACTCCCTTAGGCCGTGAAGTCCTTGTATATTTTTTTGATTTTCTCGATAATCTTTAGGTCTTTGATGGATGCTTTTCCAAAGCCGCTTTGCTTGAATTCGCGGTCCAGAGAGCAAGCGTATTGCAACAGCCCCACCGCGGTGCAGAAAGCGGGATCTTCCAATCTGGTGATCATACCGTTCATGCCGTTGATGTCGGGATGGGCGATCTTGACGTGGAGGTTGAAAGCGCTTTCCACGACGTCGGCCACTCTTTGCAGATTGGCTGTCCCGCCTGAGATCACGATCCCGGCGGTGACAAGTTCCGGCGTGTAGGAGTTTTTGAGCTTGTTGTAGCACAGGGTCAGCATCTCTTCCACGCGATGCTGGATCACATGGCTCACAAGTTGTTGGCTCTTGCGGCTGGAGGCGCGGCCACTGATCCCTTCCACTTCCACTTCGGCCACCGGATCTACAGCTTCGGCCAGCGCGATGCCGTATTGCGTCTTGATATACTCAGCATTGTTCAAAGTAGTTTTGAGACCAATGGCAAGGTCTTCTGTGATATTAACGCCCGCCATAGGAACCACCAGGATCTTCTCCAGGGTTCCGCGATTGAAAAGAGCGATATCACAAGTGCCGCCGCCAATATCGATCAGGATGCAACCCAGGCGTTTTTCATCGGCTGACAAAGCTGAATGGCTGAGCGCGATGTGGCTGAGCACAAAGTTTTCAGGGTCCATCTCACAGCCCGCCAGCTCTATGCATTTGGAGAGATTGCGCATGGGCGTGACATCCGCGAAGATCGTGTAGACTCTGGCAATCAAGTGGAAGCCGTTCATGCTGACGGGGTTACGGATGTCGTCCTGCCCATCGATCACGAAGCTTTGAGAGAGCCCGTGCAATATCTTGGAGCGCTCGAATCCCTTCTGAATCTTGATGCTGTTTTTGGCGTCGTTGATCACCTGGTCCACATGTTCAGAGCTTATCTCTCCTGGTTCGTTGGGACCCAGGGTGGGGATGGAGATTCTTCCGTCTCCCAGATGAGTCTTGATGTGCTCTCCGGTGATGTTGACAAAGATGTTGACGGCGTCGCAGCCGGCCACGGTCTCCGCTTCGGTTAAAGAAGTCTTGATGGTGTCAGCAAGGGCCTGGATATCAGTGACGATGCCCTTTTCAATGCCGCGGGATTCAGCCTCGCCGATGCCGAGTATTTCCAGACGCTTGTCAGCTCCCACTTTGGCAATGATGGAACGCACAAAGGAAGAGCCGATGTCCAGGGAGGTGATGATGCCGTGCTTCATTAGTTTGCTTCCTTTACCACCACTTGTTTGTCAAATCTGAGGTCCACCGTGGAGCGGCGGGCGATATTGCCATTGTCCTGAACAAAGAGGTAACGCTTCAACTGGGCCGCGATGTTTTTCTGGGCAGGGATAATACTGGTCCCATAGCGGGAATCGACCATGTGGATGGTGTTGTCTATAAAATAATATTCTGATACGAAGGGGAGAAATTCCGGAGATTCCTTGCTGATCCGGTTGTGGAGAGCTAACACGCTGCGGATATATGGCTTTTCCAGCTTGGTGCCTGCCTTTAACTGTGATAGCGTGAGGTAGGTGCCCACGATCGGAAGATCCTCTTTGGCTACGCCGCCAAAGGTTTCCAGCACCATGCCGTCTTTGTCGATTGGTCTGAGCTCACCTTCCGCGCTGCGGATCCACAGCACCCCCTGACGCTCGTGAAACTTGACGTTGAGCTTGTGAGGGAGGCCTTTGTGGATATCGATATCCTGTACACGGGCAATCTTTTGAAAGTGGGACCTGAGCTCCGAACCCCTCACTTTCAGGAGGTTTTGGCCCTCGTATCTTTCCAGGACGGAGCTGATCAAACTGTCCGGAACTACCAGGTTTCCGCTGTGTGAAATTTGACGGATATTAAACCATGATACGTTCATCAAGAGCAGATAAAGACCCGTCCCTAAAAGCCCTGTAACTAACAAGACCATAATGAAATAGACGTAGTATCTGCTATTGCCGCGGCGTTTGCGGGTTGATCTCATGAATTTAATACCTTATTGATTTTTATAGTGCTTAGGAATCTGCAGCTGGAATCGCGCATAATGGTCTCAACGCTCTAAGTTACTAGTTCTTTCAACCTTACTATTTCTGTCAATACTTTTTTGCAGAGTAGTAAGAATTTCTTCTCCATACTGCCAGACATTACCGGCGCCCATAGTAACTAAGATATCGTCAGGCTTCAAGATAGCCATGGTTTTCGCCACTATTTCGTCATTCCTCTCGAGGCAGATCACGCCATGGTGACCGCTTTGAATGGCCACGTCCGCGATCAACTTGCTGTTGATGTTTGGGATAGGCTCTTCCCGGGCGGGATAGATGGGCGCCAAAATCAGCTGATCGCAGGAGAAAAAGGAATTGCCAAATTCGTGATAGAGATCGCGGGTGCGGCTGTAAAGATGGGGTTGAAACAGGACCACGATGCGCCTGGGAGTGCTGTCTTTAAAGCCCTCCAGAGTTGCCCTGATCTCGGTGGGGTGGTGAGCATAGTCGTCGTAAACGGTGATCCCACCGGCCGTGCCTTTGAGCTCAAAGCGGCGATAGACGCCGCTGTATTTGGCCAAACCGGCCTCGATGGCGCTAAAGGGGATATCGAGCTCCAACCCCATCCCCACCGCCAGGAGGGAATTGAGGATGTTGTGGCGCCCGGTCACGTTCATCTGGACCTTGCCCAGATTGTAGCCTTTGTAGCTCACGTCGTATGAGCAGCGAAAATCCTCCATGCGGACGGTCTGGGCCTGAATATCCGCCTGACGTGAAAATCCGTATGTGAGCACTTTCTTGTTGATCCTGGGCAGGATGGCCTGGACGCCCGGATCGTCCAGACAGCAGATCACGCTACCGAAAAAGGGGACCTTGTTGGCGTATTCCACAAAAGCGCCTTTGATATCGTCCAGGTTGCGATAGCAATCCAAATGGTCTGTATCGATATTGGTGATCCCGGCGATGCAGGGTGTGAGAGAAAGAAAGGAATGATCATATTCGTCCGCTTCCACCACGATGTACTTGCCAGAGCCCATCACGTTGTTGCTGCCGAAGTTTTTCACCTTGCCGCCCACGATCACAGTGGGGTCCAGCCCGGCGGATTCCAACACCATAGCTGCCATCGAAGTGGTGGTAGTCTTGCCATGGGTGCCGGAAATCCCTATACTAAAGCTCATCCGGGTGATTTCAGCCAACATTTCCGCCCTGCGGATCACGGGGATTTTTAGGGCTTTGGCGGCGATGATCTCGGGATTGTCTTCCCTTACTGCGGAGGATTTTACCACCACGTCCGCGTCCTGTATATGACCTGGATCATGGCCCTCGGCGATCCGAATGCCGATAGCTTCCAGGTGGCGGGTGATTTCCGTCTTCTTCTGGTCGGACCCGCTGATCTCAAGCCCTTGATTGTGCAGAAATTCGGCAATACCGCTCATTCCGATACCGCCGATTCCGATGAAATGGATTTTTCTGGTTTTACCTAGCACCGTGTTGCTCCTTTGAGGATGAGGGGACTTGGGGTCCCGCTGAGAGGTTTGATATGATAGCCGCGCTGATATCGCGCGAGGCCGTGTTGGCTGGGATAGCCAGCAACCTGGCCAGATAGGCATCTCTATTCTGCAAGATCCGGTCCAGCGCGGCGATCAGGCTGTCTGGGCCCAGGTGTTTCTGTTCCAGGCAAATGGCCACGCCCTTCTGTTCTTGCCCGATAGCGTTGTAATATTGATGATTGGCCGCTGCGCCTGGGAGCGGTATCAAAATGGCCGGCACCCGGTATTCCTCCTGCTCGGCGATCGTCATGGCCCCTGCCCTGGTGACTGCAGCCGCGGCCGCTTGATAAAATAGCGGCAGTTGGGGAGAAAAGGCAAAGATATGGACGCCGGTTTTACCTTTGTGGCGGCTGGAATACTCTTGATATCCGCTCTGGCCTGTCTGCCAGATCAGTTGCCAGCCCCGCGCCAGAATACGGTCCAAGGCTTGATCTATACAGCGGTTGATCATCAAAGACCCCTGAGAGCCTCCCGATACCAGAATTACAGGTTGTGAGCAGTCAATACCCAGAGAGCTAAGCCCGCTCTGGGGGTCAACCGGTTCGGAAGCGCTACCTTTGTCACCTGCTGGATTAGTCTCTGTCTTCACATTCTGAATAGACGATCCATCACGCTGCAGCAGAGGAATTCCAGACATCCGGACGGGGGCGTTCTGCAAACGTTTCAGAGCCGCTTGCCATGATACAAAGGTAATGCGTGTAAATCTGGCCAGCAGTCTGGTCGTGAGCCCCGGCATGCTGTTGCTCTCGTGGAAAAAGAGAGGTATTCTGGCCAGAATGGCTGCTATGGCCACCGGACCGGATACAAAGCCACCGGTGCAAACCACGGCGTTGGGCCTCAGTTTACGGTAGTAAGTGAAACAGTTGATACTGCTGCCGATCAGCAAGAAAGGAAATCTGAGGAGGGAAAGATCCCCGCCGCGGCTGAGCTTTTGTACCCGGATGGGGTGGAAGGGATAGCCTTCCCGCTTCACCAGACCGGCTTCCATCCCGTCCCGGTTTCCGATAAACACTATCCGGTGCCCCAGCGCGGAAAACTCTCTGGCGATCGCGAGAGCGGGGATGATGTGTCCTCCCGTCCCGCCACATCCAAAGACGATGCTAAGAGAATTAAAAATTGAGAATTGAGAATTGAGAATGTTCCCGGTTGTGGAGCCGGAAACGTCCTCGTTTCCGTGGGCCGTAGTGTCGCTATCCAATCCGCCGGGCCCCCACAACGCGTAACGCGAAACTCGTAACTTTGTCGTCATAGTTCCCTCCGCTTGGCACTGATGTTGAGGATCACCCCCACCGAGGCGGAATCCACCAGCAGGGCCGTCCCGCCGTAACTGATGAAGGGAAGAGTGTTACCCGTGGCCGGCAGGATGGACATCGCCACTCCCGTATTGACCAGGGCGTTGAAAAAGATGTTCATCGCCAGCCCCGCGCAGAGAAAGCGCAAATAGAGGTTTGGCTGGGAGTGGGCGATCTTGAAAGCCCTGAAAAACAGGACACAGTGCAGGGCCAGGACAAAAAAAGCTCCGATGAAGCCAAATTCCTCACCGATGATAGTGAAGATGTAGTCTGTTCTGGATTCAGGCAGGTAAAAATGCTTGGCGCGGCCTCTGCTCATGCCAGTTCCAAACCAGCCGCCCCGGGTGAGGGCTGTGATGCTTTCTTTCACTTGATAGTCGTCCGCCTGGGAAGAATCGGAGGGAGCCGTCCGCGTGAGCAGGAAATAGGTCTTGAAGGTTTCGATGCGGGAGGAGCGGAACTGAGCGCCAAACATGATGATGCCGATCACGGCGAGCACTCCAATAGCCGAAACCGCCAATACAAAGCGCTTGCGGATGCCAGCATAGGTCAACAGGCCCAAAAGAGTCATGCCGCTGATCACCAGAGTGCTGAGATGGCGTTCCAGGATGATCAGTCCATAGACCAACCCGGTGGCCACGATAAGAGGATAGAAATGGGCCCATAGGTCCCTGGGTAGGGCTTTGATGAGTTCATCGTGCTTCTTGTCCAGGTGGTGGGCGTAATAAAAGATCAGGGCCACGCGGGCCAAAAAGCTGGGCTGGATGCTGATGAAGCCCAAGTTGATAGCACGGGTGCCGCCTTTAACGGTGCGGCCCACGATCAGCACCGCGATCAGAAGTCCGATCACAATCGCGATAAACGCTCCGTTCAAGCCGCGCAGCTTTTCCATGTTAAAGAAATAAAGGATAAAAATAGCCGTTACCAGGGAGACCGCCAGGAAAATGGCGTGCCGGTAGAAAAAGCCCATGGCGTCCTGGATGGAAGTGAGGTCCAGCATGATCAACAGACCAGCCAGACACAATAGCAGATAGCAGGTCACCACAACCTTGTCGTAAGTGATGATGTAGTGCTGGCTTCTACTTCTTTTCATTTTCCAGGGCAATGCTTTGGATGATTTCCTTGAAGACGTTGCCGCGATGCTCGAAGTTTTGGAATTTGTCAAAACTGGCGCAAGCGGGCGACAACACGATAATGTCTCCTGCCAGAGATTCAGCAAAAGCTGCGCGGACGCACTGCTCAAAATCCGGGATACAGACCAGGGGTAGTTTCCCCAGCCAGGCTTGCCGCATTTTGGCTTCCGTCTCACCGGTGATATAGACTTTCTGGGCCCATTTACGCAGCATATCAGTCATCACGCCAAAGTCCTCACCCTTGTCGCTGCCTCCCATGATGACCCTGATGGGCTTGTCAAAAGAAACCAGGGCGCTGATCACGGAATCGGTATTGGTGGCTTTGGAATCGTTGTAAAAGCTCACCCCTCCGATCGTGGCTACAAACTCGAGGCGGTGAGAAAGGGGTGCGAATCCCCTGGCCGCTTCTGTGGCGGCGTCCATGTCATGGGTGAGAGCGTCCACGCTCAGCAGGGCAGCCATAGCATTGGCGTGATTGTGAGGGCCCTTGATGCCCAGATCGTGGATAGAAATGCGGTGTTTGGGACCCAACTGGATGAAAACTCCATTCATCCAGGCCTCCACGTCCGGGTGGGTGTTGATCATAGAATAGCTGAGCTGCCTGGCGACGATCTGATCTCTGCGTTGAACGATGGGAGCGGAATCCACACAGATCACGGCAGTGTCCGTGGGCATCTGGTTTTCAAAAATGCGAAACTTGGAGGCGGCGTAATGATCGAAGCTTTCATAACGGTTGAGATGATCGGGAGTGATGTTGAGCAGTACCGCCACATCGGGACGGAAGCTGTCGATCGTGTCCAATTGAAATGATGAGATCTCCAGGACGATGTAATCCAGCCCCGCTTTGGTGATGGGATAGCTGCAAAAAGCTGCTCCGATATTGCCTCCCAGGATAGATTTCAAGCCCATGCCCTGGAGGATATGGTGGATGAGGCTGGCAGTGGTGCTCTTGCCGTTGGAACCGGTAACGGCGATGATCTTGCTGTCTGGATGTTTGATCTGCCAGCCAAACTCGATCTCACTGATCATCCTGACTCCGGCGGCACGGCCTTTCTGGATGATCGGGACAGTGAGCGGTATGCCGGGGCTCACAATCCAGACCGGGCAGTCCAGGAGCCGCTCGCTGTGGCCACCATATTCACATTCGAAGTCAGCTTCGAGATCTTCGGCGGCTGGGATCATGGCGCGTTCCAGCTTCTCACTCAGGAAGGCGGTACCTCCCAGTTCACGGATCTTATAAGCCGCCGCGATACCGCTGCGGGCCATGCCCAATATGCCGTAGTGGATTGAGGGATCAAACATTGGATGATTTTCCTTGTTAGCGAAGTTTGATGGTGCTGAGGCCAATGGCGACCAACAGGATGGCGACTATCCAAAAGCGGATGACGATCTTGGTCTCATGCAAGCCTTTCAGCTCAAAGTGGTGATGAACAGGGGCGCAGAGGAAGACGCGCCTCCCGGAACCATAGCGTTTCTTGGTGTATTTAAACCAGGAACGCTGGATGATCACAGAGCAGGTCTCTGATACAAAAATCAGGCCTATTATCACGAAAAAGATCTGCTCTTTCAGCAGAATGGAGATCACTGCCAGGATGCCTCCCAAAGTGAGGGATCCCGTATCTCCCATGAAAACCTGGGCGGGATAGGAATTGAACCATAAAAAGCCGATCAGGGTGCCGATCATGGCAGCTATGAAGACGGTGAGCTCACCAGCAGAGGATAAAAACTCCAGGTTCAGATAGCCGGCCGCCACGAAATTGCCCTTCAGATATGCCATCACTCCCAAACCCAGCGCGGCGAAGATCATCACTCCGGCTGCCAGACCGTCGAGGCCATCGGTCAGATTGACGGCATTGGAGGTCCCGACGATGAAGAAAACGATGAAGGGAATGAAAAAGATGCCCAGCTCCAGATACATGTTTTTGATAAACGGGATCTGGATGGCCGAGACGTTGGAGCCCAGCTCGCGGCTGTAGTAGATGGCCAGGGTGAGCAGCAAGGCCACGCTGATCTGTCCCCACAGCTTATACTTGGGCACCAGGCCTTTCTTGGCCTTCACAAAGTTTTTGAGATAGTCGTCCAGGAAGCCCAGCACTCCCAGCCACACGGTGGTAAGGTACATCATCAGGATGGAGGAATTGGTGAGGTTGTTCCAGAGCAGGGATGAGATCATCAAAGCGGTGAGGATGATCAAGCCACCCATAGTGGGGGTTCCAGCTTTGATACGATGCTTTTCGGGAACGTCATCATCGATGGTCTCCACCGCGGCCATGCGTTTGAGCATGCGGATAAAGGCCGGTCCCACCAGAAGCGAGAGGATCAGCGAGGTTATGAACGCGCCGATGGAGCGAAAGGTCACATAGCGGAAGACGTTGAACACGATGCTGTACTTTGCCAGGGGGAAGAGCAGATGATAAAGCATTCAGACTCCCTTTCTGAGCATGGGCAGAAGCTTTTCCAGGTGAATGCCGTGCGAGGCCTTGATCAGGATTACCGCCCCCTTTGGCAGACTAAACTGGCCCAAGCCTGCAATGGCAGCCTCCACGTCCGGAAAATGGTGGGTTTTGACAGCCATCTCTACAGGCTGATAGTGGATGCTCAGCTTGCCGACCGTGATCAGCATTGCATAGTTCATTTCTGCCATTATGGCCCCCACCATCTGATGATAACCGGCTGCCATATCCCCCAGTTCGAGCATGTCTCCCAATATGGCGACGTGGGGGCGCGGCGCTTCGAGCGCGATCCAATACTCCAGAGCGCGTTGCATGGAAACGGGGTTGGCATTGTAGCAGTCTACGATCAGAAGCTTGTCGCCGGCGATTTCGGTCTCGAGCCTGTGAGCCAGGGATAGAGGGCGCAACACGGCTGACTGGATTTGCTGCCGGGTAAAGCCTTTCTCCAGCCCGAAGGCGATCCCGAAGGCTGCATTGAAAGCCATATGGGGAACCGTAGAGGGAATCCGGTAATCCTGGCCGCCGAGTTTAAAAGCCATACTATCGCCTTGGGTCTTCAGATCGCTGATCCGGTATTGACAGGCTTCGCTGAAGCCCACCCCTTTGCCGCTGTCATAAAACTCGGCGAAGCGGGGATCGTCTCCATCGAAAAGCCTGATCTGGAGGGGTTGTCTGAGCAGCACGCTCTTTTCCTTATATACGCCTTCCTCGTCGCCAAACGCTTCCAGGTGAGAGGGACCGATATTGATCACCAGGGCCGCGTCCGGATTGAGGATGTCAGACATAGTGGCAATTTCGCCAAAGTGGTTTGTGCCAAGTTCAAAGACGCCAAAGCGGTGATCTGGCCTGACGCGACGGATGGTCTGACAGAGGCCGATCAGATTGTTTTCATTGGCCAGGGTCTTGAGGGTGGGGCCACTGGAAGCGCAGATATTGGCCAGGAACTCTTTGGTGCTGGTCTTACCGGTGCTGCCTGTGAGGGCAAGCTTGTAGATATCGAACATGGCCAGATACTTGGCCAGCAGGCGCGCCATGCTGCCAAGCGATGATTCCACCTGCAGATAGCGGTCGTGCTCTGGAAGGGCAAGCTCACCAATAGCAAAGTTGGCGGGTTCATCCAAAGCCTTTCCCAAAAACGCGTGGGCGTCAAAGCGCTCTCCCTTGAGAGCATAGAACACAGAGCCCGTCTGGATAGACCGGGTATCAGTGGAGATATATGTATAAGAGCGGGGGGGATTGTAGCCGCGGTCTTTTAAGGCAGTCAGGTCTTGATTGAGGACTCTCAGCAGCAGCTCGTCGATGGGCAGCGTGAGGGCTTCCTGATCGGTAACCGCAGCGCTGTTCAACCAGGCGGAAGCCACTTCCACATCGTTAAAGGGGTGTTTTACGCTTGCGATCTCCTGATAGGTCTCGTGGCCTTTGCCGCAGATGACCACCAGATCATCAGGCTGAGCGAGTGTCAGAATGCTGTGAATGGCCAGGGCCCGGTCCCGTATGATCCACCAGGGCAGGTCAGGATGGGAACCGCTGATGATATCCAGGATAATCTTATCGGGATTCTCGGTGCGGGGGTTGTCGTCCGTGACGATAACCGCGTCGGCATAACGCAAGGCGGCGCCAAGCATAAGAGGACGTTTGCCCTGATCCCGGTCACCGCCTGCTCCCATCAGGCACAACACTCGGTTATGGGGCAGTTTGCGACAGGTCTTCAAG
>Ga0209311_1001250_pt1 | contig 21013 bp, 13 predicted proteins | sample AD_UKC045_MetaG_FD_184417 | JGI IMG/M metagenome (GOLD analysis project Ga0209311, IMG submission 184417) | Active sludge microbial communities of municipal wastewater-treating anaerobic digesters from USA - AD_UKC045_MetaG (SPAdes) (version 2) | ecosystem: Engineered > Bioreactor > Anaerobic >... | reverse complement strand
CCGGCAGCTTCAGCACACGGAAAGGCGCCTCGTGAAACGTGGGGTACTTCAGGCTCTGTACGCGGCCGATTTGGTCCAGCAGATCGGCCGCGTAAGTTTTCGACAGGTTGATGGTGTTGGTTTGAAACATATTCAGGATGATTTCGTCGGATTGATTGTTGCCTTCGCCGCCGGGCACGCCGCCGATGACATCGGAAAGATTCTCATTCCGGGCCAGCAGTTTCGCGGCTTCATTGCTGGCCGCGCCGGTGGACAGACAATAGACGGAGCTGCCCTGAGCCTCGCGGTTTCGGGCCGCGTCTGCGTGGACGCTGATAAAGAGGCTTGCCTGGTGCTTGCGCGCCACGCCGAGGCGCTTGCCGAAGGACACGTAATAATCTCCGTCGCGGGTCAGGACCGCCCGATAGCCGGGCATTTTGTCGATCTCTTTCTTGATCTCCCGGCTGATGGCCAGCACAACGTGCTTTTCATACGTCCCCTTTTTGCCGATGGCGCCGGGATCCTCTCCGCCGTGGCCGGGATCGATCACGATGACCCGTTTGGGGACTGAAATCGCCTTGCGCTTCACCAATGCCGGGGCTTTTTCAACCTCCGTCAGAAGAACATCGACCACGACACGATCCGGCTTGTCCATGAACTTCTTCAGGGGAAAGACTTCCGCCCGCAAATGATCTTTCAAATAAATGTGAATGGTGCATTGCCGATCCTCTCCGCGGATAAAAAGAATTTTGGTGACACCCGGCTTTCTGAGGATCTTTTCCGGCGGCAGAGAAGGAGAAAAAAAGGCGTTGGAGAATTCCAGAGTAACTTTGTTTTTCTGAATGTCAACTTGATAAACCGGCTCGTCGCTCAAATCGAAAACAATGCGCGTCTGATCGGGCGCCGTCCAGTGCCTCACGTTGGATATTTCCGTGAGCGCAAACCCGGAAGCAGGCCAAAGTGCAGCAAGAAAAATTGCCAGGCTGAATACGAACAGACCTGCTCTATTGTCATTTACCGGAAACATATTGTTCCAGTAACAAATTTCAACGGCAACTGCAAGAAAAGGTTCAAAGAATAGGCTATGGGGGAGAGGCAATGGGCAATGGGCGAGAGATGATAAGCTGTGGGTGTCCTTCAGCGTTCGGTCTTCAGTCTGTCTCCCTGTCCCGTGAAAAACAGTTGACAAGATTTTTTGTAAATGCAATTTTTTATCGCGCAAAAATAACGAATTCACCCTTAAGGAAAAGCATGCTGGAAAACCGGTTCAAAGAGGCCCTGCTCGATCCCTCCGCATTCCCGGTGACTTGGGAACTGGTGCCGGGCAGAGGCGCGAAAGAGGCAACGCAGGAGAAATGCCTGGCGCAAGCCGGGCAGGCCGCCGGCGGGAATAAAGTTTGCGCGCTCACGCTCACGGACAATCCGGGCGGAACACCGGCCATGTCCGCCGACTTCATGGGGGTCGAGATTCTCAAACTGGGCATTGAACCCCTTGTCCATTTTACCGGCAAGGACAAAAACCGCAACCAGTGTGAAAGCCAGCTTTACGCCTTGGATCGCGCGGGTGTCCGGAATCTTCTCGTCATGAGCGGCGACTACCCGGTGTCCGGCTTCCAGGGAAAGCCCGCGCCGGTCTTCGATCTGGATCCCGTTCACATCCTTCAACTGATCACGAGCATGAACCGGGGGCTTACCTATCCCGGAATCAAAGGCGCCGTCACGCATCAGCCTGCTGATTTTTTCCCCGGCGCGGTTGTTTCCCCCTTCAAGGCGACGGAAGCCGAGCAGATGGGGCAATACGACAAGCTGAAAAAGAAAATCGCCGCCGGCGCGCAGTTTATCGTCACACAGTTGGGATACGATGCCCGGAAATTCCATGAAGTACTCCTCTTCATGAAGCAAAATTATCCGCAGATCCCCCTGGTGGGAAACATTTACATCCTTCCTTTCGGTGCGGCGAAAATGATGAACCGCAACGACCTGCCGGGCTCTGTCGTCACGGATCAACTGCTCGCGGACATTGACCGGGAGCGAAGCGACCCGGACAAGGGGGAAGGCACGAGAATCCTTCGCGCCGCCAGGATGTACGCCATTCTGAAGGGAATGGGATACAGCGGCGTGCACATCGGCGGCCACAACATCCGCTACGAACAGGTGGAAGAAATCATCCGGCAGGGAGAAGCGCTCGCCGCACGCTGGACCGAACTGGTCCGGTATTTTCATTACCCCATCGACAACGGGTTTTACTTCTTTGAAGCAAATCCGGCAACCGGACTCAACCGGGACACCGCCATCGACCGGCGATCCCGTCCGCACACGGCAAAAGTTGAATGCGCCTATGGCTTTTCCCGATTTTTTCACCGGCTGATGTATGAACCCGGAAAAAACCTCTACGGCGCGATGAAGGCGCTTTGCAAAACCGTGCAGGGCACGCGGATGGAGCCCCTCTTCCACAGACTGGAACACTTCACCAAGGTTGCTCTCTTTGACTGCCGCGACTGCGGCGACTGCGCCCTTCCCGACACGGCCTACCTGTGTCCCATGTCACAGTGCCCGAAAAGCCAGCGCAACGGCCCCTGCGGCGGAAGTTTCCAGGGATGGTGCGAAGTTTATCCCCGACAAAAACAATGCGTCTATGTCCGGGCCTACGCCCGGCTGAAAAAACACGGGGAGGAATCATGCCTGGCCGGGGATATCGTGCCGCCCTGCAACTGGGACCTTTATCAAACCTCCTCCTGGATCAACTACTACCTGGGAAAGGATCACACGTCCGCAAAACAACACGGCGCGGGCTCACCCGGGACTCCCTGACCGTCTTGTTCCCGGGAGAATGGAATTTAACTGTTGAAGATTATGAGGGGATAGTGTAGAAGCACCGGCACGGGCAATTAGCTCAGCTGGATAGAGCGCTGGCCTCCGAAGCCAAAGGCCGTGAGTTCGAATCTCACATTGCCCACCAAGTCCTTATCCAACATCATCCAGAGAAGTCCGAAAACCCGCGCCCGCCGCGGGTTTTTTGTTTTTTGAAACCCAACTCGGAAGCCATAGACTTCCGTGCTGCTTCCGATGGAAACATCGGAGTTTCTCATGCTGACGGCGGCCGGGCGGATGTTATGAAGAAGAGACAAAAAGGATCTCCAGAGGTAGAAACATGAAAGAGTTCTAGTGGTTGTCATCATCTTCCTCAATCGACCTCAAGGAACCATTTCGGTTGTACGGATCCGGACCTGTCGATACGGTAATATTGCTTTGTTGCCCTCGTTAATTATGGTATTAATTAAGCATTGTAATAAGAATCTTAACGATATTTTAAAAGACGACCTTGTCTTCCAGCAGAGGTATCTTGCCATGCCGACATCTTATTTCACCAAGAACAGGTTTCTCGCAACAATCTTTTGTGCTTTTGTCATCTTGACGGCTGCAGGATGGTTTTTTACCGGTTCCCTTGTAGAAATGGCAACACGCACCGTGAAGGAAGATGTTCATGACGCAAACCTCATCATATCCCTCAACCTGATCAATGAATTAAAGAAAATTCAAAACGCAGCGGTGGCGGTTGCCGGATCCCCCCTGACCCTTCCCGTGTTGCAGAAAAATATCCCCGACAATCTTGAAAAGGCAAACAACATATTGGACCGATACCACAAATCGCTGGATGCAGCCGCCTGCTATCTTATCAATGCCGATGGAATAACGCTGGCCTCGTCCAACCGGAACGCAAAGGACAGTTTTGTGGGGCAGAATTATACCTTCAGGCCTTATTTCCAGCAGGCGATGAAAGGTGATGTGTCACAACATTTCGCTTTCGGGACCGTATCGAAGAAACGTGGAATATTCGCCAGTGCTCCCGTCAAGGATAAAGAAGGCAATATCGTCGGTGTTGTGGTCATCAAAAAGGAAGTCGAGGATATCGAGGCAAGCCTCAAGCAATATATCTGGTTCCTGGTGGACCAAAACGGCATTATCTTCATGTCGTCACAGCCGGATGTCCGTCTGAAAAGTCTCTGGCCGCTGGATCATCAGTTGCAGCAAAAAATAATTTCTTCCAAACAATACGGACCTGGACCATTTCCACCCCTCATGCCAAGACAATTCAAGCGAGGGGAGAACGTAAGTTTTAAAGGGGAAAGATACCTGGCGGAGCAGATCGCCACCCCCTATGAGGGCGTTTCAGTAGTCCTTCTCTGGTCCACGGAGCAGATAAGCAATTACCGGTTATTCGGCATTATTCTTACCCTGTTGACCATACTGTTGACGTTAAGCTTCCTTACGGCGATTTACGTATTCCGCCGATCAAATATCCAAATGAAACAACTTCTGCAAGAGAGTCAGTCTCAGGCAGCAGCTCTTGTTGAATCTCAGCGTCAACTGCAGTCCCGGACAGACGAACTGGAGTCCCAGAAGAAAGCGCTGGAACAAGGCAGGGAAGCCCTCGAAAAAACGGAAGAAAAAAACCGCCTGATCCTCGGTTCGATGCAGGAAGGCATTTGGGGTTTGGATACGGAGGGCAATACAACTTTTGTCAACCGGGCGGCATTGGACATGCTGGGTTATACGGAAGAGGAAGTCATCGGCAAGTCGATGCATGCGCTTGTCCACTATGCCTATCCGGATGGATCCTCTTATCCGCGGGAAAATTGTCATATGTATAAGACATTTGTGGACGGTACCGTCCGCACCATCGAAGATGAAGTCCTCTGGCGCAAGGACGGTTCCAGTTTTCCGATGGAATACACGACGACACCAATCCTGAAGAACGGGTCTCTGATAGGAGCGGTGGTCACGTTCCATGATATCACCCAGCGCAAGGAGGCCGAGGAGAAAGTCAACGCCTACTTCAACAGTTCAGCGGACGGCCTGCTGATCCTTTCACCGGAGCGTGGATTCATTCACGCCAATCAGACCGCAGCTGCGATGTTTGGTTTCCAAAGCATTACCGACCTGGTTAAGTGTGGTCCTGTTGAACTTTCCCCACCATACCAATCTGACGGGAGGCCATCGCCGGAAGCCGCCCTGGAATACATCACAAAAGCCATGCAAATGGACAAGCCGCTACGCTTCGATTGGATACACAGGCGCCAGGACAAAACGGATTTCCCGTGCGAAATTACGCTCTTTAAGCTGCACCTGGCCGGAGCCCCCAATCTGCTCACCAGTATTCACGACATTACCGAGCGCAAAAAAGCGGAAGAAGCGATTCACGTCATGGCGCAGCGCTACCACATGATTTTATCAAGTCAATACAGTGGTATTTTAGTTGTTACGGAAGAAGGCAAAATCGAGTTTGCCAATCAGATTTTTTGTGAACAATTTGGTCTACCGGAAGCACCAGCCGAATTAATCGGGTTGACTGCCGATGAAATGCTTAAAAAAATCATGAAGGCTTACGTAAATCCAACTGAGGCTATCTCCAGGATAAGAGAAATTGTGTCTCAGGGGCAAACGATTATCGGAGAAGAGATCTCGATGAGTAACGGACATATTTACTTAAGAGATTATCAGCCGATTCTGATTGACGGCAAAAACAGCGGCAGAATGTGGCAACACCGGGACATTACTGAAAGCAAAAAAATAGAAAAAGCGATTCTGGAGGCAAAAAACAAAACAGACGCCATCCTCCAGGCGTCAACCAATGGCATTGTGACGATCAATGAAAAAGGTATTATTGAAACATTCAATCCTGCCGCTGAAAGAATATTCGGTTATTCATGGGATGAAATATCGGGAAAGAATGTATCTTTATTAATGCCGGAGGAGCATGCGGATAAGCATAATATGTATATAGATAATTATCTTCAAACCGGTATTAAAAAAGTTATCGGGAAACGTGTGGAAGTTACAGCGAAAAGGAAAAACGGCGAACTCTTTCCCGCCGAAATCGGGATCAGCGAAGTATTTCTGAAAGAAGCCAAACTCTTTACCGCCATTATCAATGATATTACCGAAAGAAGAAGAGCGGAGAAGGAATTAAAAGAACGCATGGAAGAACTGGAACGATTCAGTCGTCTGACCATCAACCGCGAGGAAAAAATGATTCAACTCAAGGAGGAAGTCAACAATCTGCTGGAGAAAACGGGTCAAGAGAAAAAATATAAGATTGTTGAGTAACCTGATTGCCGCCCTGATCAAAGAAGGAGGAACTTATGTTCAAAGAGGAAAGAGACAGTTCGATGTTTGATTGGAGTATGATCGGAAACATCACTGAGGGACGTCCCAATCTCGGCAACACCATGGATGTGGCTGTCTATCGTCTCATGCAGTTTACGCTGCGGGATGTAATTATTCAGGAATTCGACACGGCAACGGCCGAGCGGATTTATTATAAGGCCGGGGAGCTGGCGGGCCGTGAATTGTTCAAGAACGTGATTACACAGAAGACCGATTTTGGCGCCTTTGTGAAGGAACTGCAGGATGTCCTGTCTGCTTTGAAAATCGGCATCCTGAGAGTGGAAAAATCTGATATGGCGAAAATGGAATTCACCCTGACCGTGGCGGAGGATCTGGATTGTTCGGGCCTGCCGGTCTCTGATGAAACGATCTGCACTTATGATGAAGGATTTATCAGCGGCCTGTTGTTCGGGTTTTCCGGGAAGAAATTTTCCGTCAAAGAGGTTGACTGCTGGTGCTCGGGTGACAGGGTGTGCCGTTTTGACGTCAAACCAGACGCATAAGGATACCATAGAATGATCCAGGTCAATGAAAGCGACATAGACAAGATCACAGAGGTTTTCTATACGGTACTCAAGGGCAAGAAGCCTTTGCCGATCGAGCTGCCTGCCGACTATCCCGAAAATGAAATCCGGCAGGCCGTCGGTTACATCAACAATTTCATTGCCCAATATAATGAGATGACGGAGTTTGTCTATCATCTGGGACGGGGAGAGATCAATGTTGAGCCGCCGCGGGGAAACAACATGATCATCTTCCAATCGCTTAAAGCGCTAAATGCCAGCCTGAGAAACCTGACCTGGATCACCCAACGGGTTGCCGCCGGCGATTTCAGCCAGCAGGTCAGCTTTATGGGGGAGTTTTCCGAAGCTTTTAATAGCATGACGGAGCAGCTGCAAGCCTCTTTTCGAGAACGAAAGGAAGCCATAGAGGACCTCCAGAATCAGCAGGCCGTCATAGAGAAGGAGAGAGAATCTCTGCGCGACATGATGGACAGCAGTCCGGTCGCTATCGGAATATCGAAGGGAGGCAAGCTTTGTTATGCCAATCAGACGTTCCTGAAAATACTGGATATCCGGATGAACGATCCAATCACACAAATTTATCTCAATCCGGATGACCGTATGCCTATTGTCGAGAAACTCCAGAAAGAAGGCATCGTCAGTAATTATGAAGTCAAAATGCGGGGAGTGGAAGGTCGCGTTGTCGATGTTATGCTGACATTTTTGCCGACGACGTTTGACGGTGAACCGGCCATCCTGGGCTGGCTGGTGGATATCAGCACGCTGAAAAAAATGCAGGAGGAATTAGGAAGCAAAGTCGAGGGCTTGAACAAGGCACGCAAAGCCACGCTCAACATCATGGAGGATTTGGAAGAAGCAAGAAAAGAAGCCGCCTCCGCCGCCCAGGCCAAGGCGGATTTTCTGGCCAATATGAGCCACGAAATCCGCACGCCCATGAATGCCATCATCGGATTTTCCAACCTGGCAATGAAGACGGAACTGGACCGCAAGCAGCGCGATTACCTCAGTAAGATTCAACAGTCGGGAAAACACCTGCTCGGCATCATCAACGACATCCTGGATTTCTCGAAGATCGAAGCGGGCAAACTGTCTGTAGAGCAGACGGAATTTGAGCTGGAAAAGGTCCTGGAAAATGTCTCCAATCTCATTTCCGAAAAGACCAGCGCAAAAGGATTGGAGCTGGTGTTCAGTGTTGAAAAAGGGACATCCAATTATCTTGTGGGCGACCCCTTAAGGCTGGGACAAATTCTGGTCAATTACGCCAACAACGCCGTCAAGTTCACGGAACAGGGCGAGATTGTCGTTTCCGTCAGGATCGTCGAAGAAACCGATCATGATTGTCTTGTTCGTTTTGCCGTCCGGGATACGGGTATCGGTTTGACTCAGGAACAGATCGGCAAGCTGTTCCAATCCTTCCAGCAGGCGGACACATCCACATCGCGAAAATATGGCGGCACCGGACTGGGTCTGGCCATCTCCAAGAAGCTCGCCAATCTCATGGGCGGCGATGTCGGAGTGGAAAGCGAATTAGGCCTGGGCAGCACCTTCTGGTTCACGGCGCGCCTGGGCAAAGGAATCGCCAGAGCGAGAAAATTCATGCCCGATCCCGATCTGCGCGGCCGGCGGATTCTGGTCGTGGACGACAATGAGATGAGTCGAGTGGTCCTGGGAGAAATGCTGACCGGGATGACCTTCGAGGTGAATGATGTTTCTTCGGGCAAAGCGGCGCTGGAAGCGATCCGCAAAGGTGCCGAAGCAGGCAAACCCTATGAAATCGTATTGCTCGATTGGCGGATGCCCGAAATGGACGGCATTGAAACGGCCAGGGCAATCAGGGAACTGCCCTTGAGTTCTTTCCCGCATATGGTCATGGTTACGGCTTATGGCCGCGAGGAAGTATTGAAGGAGGCGGCCCTGGCCGGACTGGAAGATGTGCTGGTGAAACCGGTAAGCGCCTCAACCATCTTCGATACGCTGATCCAGGTTTTGGGCGGACACCATGAAGAAAGAAAAGATGACGGCCGGCAGACATCGATAGCAACAGAAAATCTTGCCGCCATCAAAGGATCCTCCATTCTCCTTGTGGAAGATAATGAGTTCAACCAGCAGATTGCCTGTGAACTGCTTGCCGATGCCGGCTTTAAGGTTGATGTGGCGGAAAATGGCCAAAAATGCATTGAGATGCTGGATAAACAGGCCTATGACATCGTCCTGATGGATATGCAGATGCCCGTCATGGACGGCGTTACAGCCACCCGTGAAATTCGTAAAAACGAAAGTTTTAAGGATCTGCCCATCATCGCCATGACGGCCAACGTTATGGAGGCGGATATTGACAAATGCCGGGAAGCGGGTATGTGGGACCATGTCGGCAAGCCGATTGATCCCGACGAGTTGTTCAATAAGTTATTGAAGTGGGTAAAGCCGCGAGGGGCGGCAGATTTCCGGGAAACGGTCGTTACACCCTTAAAGGACACAGCAAGGGAAGCGGCAAGGCCGCTTGAGCAGGACGACCTGCCCGACATTCCAGGCCTGGATACAGCCCTTGGTTTAAAAAGGGTCATGGGCAAAAAGGCCTTTTACCTTGACATGCTGAGGAAGTACATCGATAACCAGAGTGAAGCACCATTGCAGATTCGTCAGAGTCTGGATGCCGGGGACTACGCGACGGCGGAGCGTCTGGCCCATACGGCCAAGGGGGTGAGCGGGAATATCGGCGCCACAAGATTGCAGGAACTGGCGGCCGCAGTAGAGAAAGCCATCAAGGACGGTGAAAGTCCCGACGTAATTGAAGGCTTGCGGGGTTCCTTTGCCGATGCTCATGCCCTGTTGATCACGGGGTTGCAGGAAGCTTTGCCGGCTCCAACATCCACCGGGAAAACGGACGGGGGCACAGCCCCGGTGGACCGGGAACAGGGCGTTGCGGCCTGTAAGGCGCTGGCCCAATTACTGGGTAATGACGATAGCGAAGCGTTGGATCTGCTCGAGGAGCGAAGAGATCTCCTGAGTGGTGTCCTGGGAGCGAATGAATTCAGGTCCATAGAGAAGGCTTTAAAGGATTATGATTTTGAAAAGGCCCTGATACTCCTCAGGGGCCAGGCGGAAAAAAGGAATATCGAACTGTAAATAAATAAAATAATGAGAGGATCAGCGCCATGAGTGATGCAAACCATGAACAGCAGCAGACCATCCTTGTTGTCGATGACACACCGGATAACCTCGCGATGATTACTTCGTTGCTCAGGGATCTCTACCGTGTAAAGGTTGCCGTAAGCGGGAAAAAAGCCCTGCAGATCGCGTTTTCCGAAGAGCCGCCGGATCTTATTCTCCTCGACATCATGATGCCGGAGATGGACGGCTACGAGACCTGCCGGCAGTTAAAAAATGATTCAGAAACCAGAGACATCCCCGTTATTTTTCTTACCGCCAAAGCGGAGGTTGAAGATGAAGTGAAGGGTTTTGATCTGGGGGCCGCGGATTACATCACCAAGCCGGTCAGCCCGCCCATTCTGCTGGCCCGAGTCCGCACCCACCTGAGATTGAAAAGGATGACCGACTATTTGAAAAGCAAAATGGACCAGGCAGGCGTGTGGTAACCATGAAGACCTGTATGAAAAAGGCAGATGAATAAAAAAATCAATAAAAGAGGAGCGTACAATGGCCGAAGCGGGCACCTATATTGAAAAACCAACGGTATTGGTCGTGGATGACACGCCGGACAATCTGAGCTTGATGAGCGGATTGCTCAAGGATCAGTACAAGGTCAAGATCGCCAACAATGGTGAGCGAGCCCTTAAGGTTGTCATGACCGGTACGCCCCCTGACATCATTCTCCTGGATATCATGATGCCGGTTATGGACGGCTATGAGACCTGCCGGCACCTGAAAGAAAATCCGGAAACCAGAGACATCCCCGTCATTTTTCTTACCGCCAAAGCGGAAGTCGAGGATGAGATGAAGGGTTTTGAACTGGGAGCCGTGGATTACATCACCAAACCGATCAGCCCGCCCATTGTTCTGGCCCGGGTGCATACCCACCTGCAGTTGAAAAGGGTTCGTGATTATCTGAAGGATCAGAATGAATTTCTGGAGAATGAGGTGCAAAAACGCACCCAGGAGGTAGTCGCCGTCCAGGAAGTTACGATTCTGGCAATGGCGTCGCTTGCGGAAACCCGGGACAACGATACGGGGAATCACATCCGCCGCACCCAGTTCTACATCCGCGCGCTGGCGGAAAAGCTTCGCAACCACGAACGTTTCCGTCATCTCCTCAATGATGACAAAACGATCGACTTGCTGTTCAAATCGGCGCCGCTCCATGATATCGGCAAGGTAGGCATCCCCGATGCCATTTTGCTGAAGCCCGGGCGCTTTACTCCCGAGGAATTTAAAATCATGAAGTCCCACACCACGCTGGGGCGGGATGCGATTCTGGCGGCGGAGCGGCGGCTGGGTCTGGAATTGCCGTTTCTCGCTTATGCCAAGGAAATTGCCTATACCCATCAGGAGAAGTGGGATGGAACAGGCTACCCGGAGGGACTGTCGGGTGATGACATTCCCATCTCAGGCCGCCTGATGGCGGTGGCAGACGTGTATGACGCTTTGATCTGCCGGCGCATCTACAAAGAGGGCATGCCCCATGAAAAGGCGGTGGGCATTATTTTGGAGAGCAAGGGCTCGCACTTCGACCCCGATATCGTGGACGCCTTCATGGAAGTTGCCGGGGAATTCAAAGAGATCGCCAAACGCTTCGAGGATACGGATCACGATCTCGAGAAACACGCAAAACAATAATGAACCCTTTGCATAATGTCGCTCTTCAAAAGCGAACGAAGTGAAGCAATCTCATAAGCATTTGAGATTGGAATAGATCGCCACGTCGCTTCGCTCCTCGCGATGACAAAATAGTCATTATGCAAAGTTCTTCAGCAGGCTTCTGTTGATCGTCAATGCCGGACCAGCTCAGTTCCGGGAGTCAGGACCGTTCATATTTCCGTTTGTACTTTTCGTACTGCCGCTCGAGAACCTCTCTGTCGCGAGCCGTCCCGTGCGCGGGAAGATAAACGGAACAGCCCGTCTTGAGCAGCTTTTCCCAGCTTGCCACCATGCGTTTCTCGTCCGCCGCGAAGGGAGGAATCGCCGAACCCCGGAAGACGCCGAACAGGGCATCGCCGACGATCGCAATTTCATTTTCAAGGATGACGCTGAGGGACCCGGGCGAGTGGCCCGGCGTGGCAAGAAGATATCCCTGAAATCCCAACGGGCTCAAATCGTAGCGGTCCGCGACCGTCAGATCACCGTCAACGGGCCGGTACCGGAAGAATCGTGAAAGATACAGGTGCGACAACCGGTCGGAGATCCATCCCACAAGCAGCAGCGTTCCGTGGATTGCTGGATTTTCTCCCTTGCGCACATAGTCCGCTTCCTTCTTGTGGACAATGATTTTCGTGTTGTAGCGCTCTTTGATCGCCGCCGCGTTTTCCGCGTGGTCGTAATGGGTGTGCGTCAGGACCAGGCCGGCCAGCGAGTCGCCGCTTGCGCCCTGTTCATCCAGCTCCCGGCACAGATTCTTCCAACTGCCTTTTCTGCCGGTGTCCACCAGCAGATGCCGGCCGCGGCATGAAACGAGAAAGCAGTTGTACATACCGTGGGAAAGCCTGGAGATGACCTGCCTGCCTTTTGTCGTCCATTGTTTCATCCCTTCCACCTCCGGCTGAAGTTCGCTTGTGCCGCGGGAAAAGCCCGGCGCCTCACCTGACGTATCTACCACAAATAGAAGCGGTTTTCAGGTATTTTTCAGCCCGGCGCAGGCTCGCGTCCGGTGCCGGCAGGCGAATTTGCCTTGACAATAGAACGTACGTTCTATATAAAGAGTTCCCGGGAAAATCAAAAGAAATCCCGGCCATGGTGAATGGGAAAAGAAGCGACAAGTGATGAGTGAGAAAAAGTATCGAAGGGCGCGCCATGACATCTGCACTACCAGCGGGGCTAAAGCCCCGCACTACATTGTCCCCGCACCCATCATCCATTGCCCATCGCCTATTACCGATAACCCATGACCTGTTACCCATGACCTGATTTTTTATGTCCGATTTAATTTTTTCTCTTTCTTCCTGGCCCCGGGCCATTGTCCACATTGACGGAGACGCTTTCTTTACGTCCTGTGAGGAAGCGGTTCACCCGGAACTTAAGGGCAAACCGCTCATTACCGGCGGAGAGCGCGGGATCATCGCCTGCGCGAGCTACGCGGCCAAAAGGCTCGGCGTCAAGCGCGGCGTGCCGCTCTCCGATGCGCGCCAAATGTGTCCGGACCTTATCATCCTGCCGTCGAATTACGAAACCTACAGCCTCTTTTCCCGGCGGATGTTTGCCGTCATGCGCCGCTTCACGCCCGACGTGGAGGAATATTCCATCGACGAGGCGTTTTCCGACATCACCGGCATGCGCCGGGCGCTGAAGGCGTCCTATGAAGACATCGCCCTGCGGATGAAAACGGAAATCGAGCGGGACCTGGGCATTACCGTGTCGGCGGGTCTGAGCATCACCAAAGTGCTGGCCAAGGTAGCATCCAAATATCAGAAGCCCGCGGGCATGACGGTCATTGCCGGCCGGGACATCGCCCGCTATCTGCACGATCTGCCGGTGGAAAATATCTGGGGGATCGGCCCGGCCACGACGAACTATCTGGCAAAGCTCGGCATCCGCACGGCGCTGGCCTTTGCGCAGCTTCCTGAAGCAACCGTGCGGAAGAAGCTCACCAAACCGGGCGTGGAAATCTGGCAGGAGCTGCGCGGCCAGTCGGTGTATCCGGTGATATCCGACGAAAAAAGCTTGTACGCCTCCATCAGCAAGACCAAAACTTTCTCGCCGCCGAGTGCCGACGCCGACTATCTTTTCGCGCAGCTCGCGCGCAATCTGGAGTCGGCCTGTCTCAAGGCCCGGCGCTACGATCTCGCGCCGAAAAAAATTGTGGTGTTTCTGAAAAGCCAGCGCTTCGAAACGACCGGGAGCGAAGCGGCTCTGTCGCGCCCCTGCGCCTGCCCGCTGGAGGTCTCCGGCGTTGTCCGAAGCCTGTTTGACGCCTGCCGGCGGCCGTGCGAGCGGTACCGGGCGACGGGCGTAATTCTTGCGGATCTCGTTGCCGATGAGCGCATTCAGTATTCGCTATTCGACAATCCGGTGCAGGCGGAAAAAATCCGCGACGTCTATGCCGCGGCCGACGGACTGGCGGAGAAATTCGGCAAACACACGGTGCACCTGGGCGCATCACACCTGATGGAAAAGATGGGTGACGGGAGGAGGGAGACGCCCGCTGCCCGAAAGCAAATAAAGCTTTCAGACAACACAAAAAACCGCTGTTAACGAAAACGGAGACGGGCGTCAAAAATGGGGCGGACGGTCTGTTCGCCCAGTGACGCCAGCTCATTGGCGCAGAATCCCAGAGGATTGGCTTTGCGAAATTCCCGGGCGGAGTAGTTCGCCAGGATTTTTTCAACATTGAGAAGCAGCGCCTCTTTCCGGTCGCTCAAACGCTTTTTCTGCAAATACTGCATCTTCAGGCAGTATTTTGTAAAATATTCCGTTTTGTCGACAAGATACCGGCGGTTGGTAAGGCCGGGATCAAAACCGGGCAGCGCCCGTTCGCGAACCAGACGGCTTATCTCCAGGAGAATCCCCTCCAGGTTCTGCACAAAGAGTTCTTTGCGAAAAACGACCGTTCGGCCGGCGTCCTGCTTCATCTCCGCGAGGCGCTTGAGGTAGTAGGCGGCCACCTGACTGAAGGTGATGGTGTGAAGCTGCTGGAGGAGCTCAAAGAGCGTCCGGTTGAATTCATCCTTGGGTTTGCGAAAAAACACCGGCTGACCGATGCGGATGAAAACGTCTTTCGCCCCCTTCACCAGCCGGTCCACTTTGATATTGACGGGCAGAATAAACACTTTCCGTCCGGTGCCCTGGAACGTGTTTTCGAGGACGTGATACACGGAGCTGTGAATCTTTTTCAGGCCGCCGTATCCCCAGGTCGTTCCTTCGGGAAAAATCAGCGTCGATATTCCCCGCGCGCTGCTTTCCTTGAATTGATTCAACTGGCCGGATATTTCCCGCCGCAGGTCCTCTTTCTTCCGGTTGAAAGACTCCACAAACGGACGGTCGATGGCCGCCACTTTCAGCTTGCGGAAAATCGCCAGGGGAAGACCCAGCCGGTCGATCAGCAGCAGAATGCTTCTCAGAAACCTGTTCTTTTTCCCGTAGTTGGTGGAGAGATAGCGGCCGCTCAGAAAGTCGTTTTTGGCCATGACCATGAAATCCGGCCGGGGTTTCAGGGCATAGTAAATGCGCGACAGGGACGGAACTTCAAAATAGCTGTCGTGGGTCACGGCAAACATGACCGGGGTGGGCATCCGGGAAAGGTTCTCCTTCCCCATCAGATGGGCCTTGTGGCGCATGATTTTGGAAGCCAGAAAAAATCCGAACAAAATGAATTCATACAGCACGCCGCGGCGCTCCGGTTTCATATTCGCGCTCCTTTCGCCCCGAAAGCTCTGAAAAACGGTGAAAGACTCCACCCATCAGGCATGTTTCAGGACAATCCCTTCCAGAATATTGGAGACGTCTTCGCAGACGTCAATTGCCTCTTCGATTCGTTCAAAAATCTCTTTCCACTTCAGCAGTTCGATCGCATCCTGCTCGTGGATAAACAGGTTGGTGATAATGGCCCTCAGCGCAACATCGCCGGCGTTTTCCAGTGTGTTGATTTCGACGCAGCCATCCAGAATCATCCGGCTGTTTTTCATGTTGCGCAACCCCTGGATGATGCTTTTGATCTTCTGGATCGCCGAAAAAAGAATTTCCGCCTGTTTCACAATGTCGTCATTGGGCTTTTTCACCTTGTACATGTAAACGCGGACGGCGGTGCCTTCGATGTGGTCCAGAATTTCATCCATTTTATTGACCAGCGCGTAGATATCTTCCCGGTCTATGGGCGTCAGAAAGGTTTTGTGCATCCGTTCATAGGTTTTATGAGCGATGACATCCGCCTCATGCTCGATTTCCTTCAATCGGGAAACCCGGGCCGCTGTATAATTCCGATGGCGGGTCATTTCCAGGAAAAACAATCCGCCCTCTTCAATCTTGTCAATCAGCTTCTCAAACAGATCAAAAAAATTTTCTTCTTTCGGAAAAAGGCGCATGTAAAAATATCTCCTTTGATTTTTTTGGGACAATCCTTGCAATGATATCGTTAATCCCGGATGGCATAGCCCTTTTCCCGGAAAATGTGCAGGCAGGCGTCCACGACCTCCGGATCATAAAGCCGGCCGCGGTTTTGGGCAATTTCGGCCAGGGCAGCCGGGAGCCCCAATGACGGTCGATAGGGCCGATGCGTCGCCATCGCTTCCACAACGTCGGCAACGGCCAGAATGCGCGACTCCTTAAGAATTTTGTCCCCGGTGAGGCCGTTGGGATATCCGGAGCCGTCCATCCGCTCGTGATGTTCGATGATCATCCGCGAGATGGGCCAGGGGAATTCAATGTCCTTGATAATGTCATAACCGGATTGCGCGTGCGTTTTGATCAGGCTGAATTCCAGAGGCGTCAGTTTCCTCGGTGAACTGAGGATCTCGGAAGGCACAGAGACTTTCCCGATGTCGTGAATGATGGCGGCCATCCGCAGGCCGTCGATCTGCTCTCGGGGCAGTTCCATTTCGCGCGCAATGGCCCGGGCGATATCGGCGACCCGGCGCTGATGGCCTGCCGTGTAAGGGTCTTTGGTTTCCACCACGGAAGCAATGGCCTGAATCGTCCCTCCCAGGGATTTCCGCAGCTGCTCGACGCTGTTTCTCCGGTCGGTGATGTCTTCCATCAGTCCTTCAAAATACAGCGTTTTTCCCTGCTCATCGCGAATGGCCTGAATGGTGCGGGATACCCAGATGAGGCTCTTGTCCTTCCGGATAAATTGCAGCTCTTCGTTTTGGATCAAGTCCCGCTGTTCCACCCGCCGGATGGTTTGTTCCCTTTGTTCGGGACGAGCATACAGTTGGTTGGTAATATCGGTCACGCTGTCCATCAGTTCTTCGGGAGAATCATATCCCAGAATTTTCGCCATGGCCGGATTGGCCATGAGAAATCTGCCTTCACGCGTTGTCCGGAAAATCCCTTCCTGGGCATTATGAAAAACACTGCGGTATTGATTTTCGCTCTCCCGCAACGCCTTCTCGGCCTGGACTTGCCGGGTAATGTCCTGATAGATGATCTGATCATGGGGTTGCCCGTTCCAGACAATCTGTTTGCGGAAAGCCCGGACGTGGCGGATGCCGCCGTTCTTGGTTACGATATCAATCGTATATTCGTCCTGATCCCTCTCGCCCCTGTCTCTTTTGGCTCTTCTGGCCAGATACTCGGCGTAGCTCGCCTGGGTATAACGCTGTTTCAGGGGAACGCTTTGAAATTCAGCCAGGTTTTCAAACCCGTAAATGTCCAGAATCGCCCGGTTGGCATAAAGGGTTTCACCGGCCGCGGTAACGATTCGGATGCCCAGCGGGGAATCATCCATCGAACGGCGGAAATTCGCCTCGCTTTCCCGGATGACCTCCTCCGTCCTCTTGCGGTCGGTAATATCCACGACAGCTCCCCGAATTCCCACGGGTTTTCCCTGATCGAAAATCAAACGGGAAAAGACAATGGCCGGAAATTCGGTCCCGTCCAGCCGCTTTAACCGGTATTCCGTGCCGCCGATCTGTTCTCCGTTCAACATTCTCTGGATGTTTCGGACCGATTTTTCAATGGCCTCCGGCGTCAGCAGCTGCCAGCCTTTAAAGCCTTTTTTGAAATCCTCCTCCGTACCCCCGAAGGTTTCATAGATCGCGTGGTTGACGGATGTGATCGTGGATTCAAAATCCATTTCATAGACCGGAATCGGCAGAAAATCATATAATTCGCGATACCTCTTCTCACTTTCCTGCAATTTTTCCTCTGCTTTTTTCTGCCCGGTGATGTCCAGAGAAATGCACCCGATCAGGGGCGGCTTATTCTGCCGGTAAATGGGAAACCGGTGCGTGATCCAGGTATGCGGTCCGTCCTTCTGGGGCCTTTGCGTGACGGACTGAACCACTTCGCCCCGCAAAACCGCTTCATCCTCTCTTTTGGATACCAGAGCGATCTCTCCTGGCCAGATGTCCTCGCTCCTTTTTCCCAGCCACTCCTGTGGCTGTACACCGAAATATTCTTCAATATTCCCCGTCAGATAAATGATTCGCCGGTCTGAATCCTTGATGTAGGCGCTGCCGGGAAAATACCGCATGAACTGCCCAAAAAGCTCCTCGCTTTCCCGCCGGGCGTTCTCCGCAAGCACTCGCTCCGTGACATCCCGGGCATCGCAAACCAAGCCTTCAATCCTGCCGTTGTGAAAAATGGGGGCTCCACCGATATCCAGATATTTCCTGGTTCCGTCCGCGGTGATTGTTTCATAGACGGCCGATGTGATGATTTTACCCTCCAGAATCTCACCGATGTTACGAGCTGCCAGTTGAAAAGATTCCGGTGTCATGGTGAACTCCAATTCTGCAACAGACCGTCCGATGAAATCTTCCGGTTTGTATCCAAGAATCCTTTCCGCGCTCGGGGACACGCTGGTAATCCTGATATTCTCGTCAAAAACAAAAACAATGTCGGATATGTTCTCAAAGCTCAGCCGGTACTTTTCCTCCATCGTCCGCAACCGCTCGTTGGCCTGTTCCAAATCGAGCAGTTTCTTCTCCAGTTGATTGAAAAGGACTTCATTGTGCTGGCGGAAAAACTCCATCTCCTCGCCGAGCGGCTTTCTCACCTCCCGGGAAACAAAACGGCTTTCTTTCAGAACATCTTCCAAAATCGCGATCAGCGCTTCCGGTTCCTGGGGTTTGAAGACAAATCGCTCCGCGCCCAGACTCAATGCGAACTCTTCATCTTTCGGCGTGTTGTAAGAGGCAGTGAAAAACACAAAGGGAATCTGCTTGATGGCGTCGTCTGACTTCAACTGGTGGCAGAAGGCATAGCCGTCCATCACCGGCATCAGAATGTCCGAAATAATCAGGTCCGGATGATGCAAACGAGCCTTGGCCAGACCGTCTTCGCCGTTTTCCGCCGGAATCACTTCTAAACCGTGGCCCTGCAGAAGGGATTGCAGCAGGTACCGATTGTTGCTGTCATCGTCCACAACTAAAATGCGTGTTGCCATAACCCGCCTTTCTGCTTCAAATCTTTTGTGAACCTGTCGTGCTTCTTCCGCTGCGGAACAAGACAACAACATTTACGGGAAATCGAAAAATAGAATTTCTTGTAATGATGTCAATTAATAAGAAGCTGGTTATCCTGTCAAGCAGATTTTATGGAAGGCAACGCCCCCGGCTCGCGGGAAGCCTGTGTTTTGATGCCGCCCGTTTTCCATCTTTGTCACGCAGGCCGAAAGAGGAAAAACAGATGAATTCCGTCCGGATGTGTGGAATTAGTGGAGCGACTGCAGGTAAGTGCGAAGATTGATTCCCTCTTTCTTCAGGTTGAGCTTTTTCCGGATATGATTGCGATGGGTCCCGATCGTACTGGCCGATGTATGGAGCATGTCGGCAATTTCTTTGGTTCTCTTGCCCTTGCGGATCAGATCGGCAACCTGAATTTCCTGGGGGGTCAGGTACTTGTAAAAAGACAGAAAATGTTTCATGAAGGGAGACACGATCTCTTTCAGATTACTTTCCAAAACACTCAGGTACTGCTTATAGGGGTCCTCCTGAATCACCCTTCCGATCTTTTTTAAATACGGCATGACCAGATCGTTGATGTTGGCCTGCAGCTTCTCCTCAATCGCCTTTTGCTCTTCCTTCCGTTCGCGCAGCACAATGCGCAACGCCGTGTTGGCATCCGCGAGGTCTTCGGCTAAGTGCCTGAGGTCATTCTGGATCTGCTTCTGTTCCGATATGTCCACGCCATTGACCATCAGGCAGGGTCTCCCCTGATAATCTATTCGGGCTACGTTGAACAAATAGTCCTTAACCGTGCCGTCTTTGCAAACAAGGCCGTGTTCGTGGGAAAACGCCCCATGTTCGAACGCATACCGCATTTCTTCCGCCATGACTTTTCGATCCGACGCGGGGGGGACGTTCAGAACCGTCATCGTCCTGATTTCCTCATCCGAAAAACCGGTGACTTCCTCGTAGTTCTTGTTCCACAGGATATATCTGGCCTGCTCATCTATCATGCAAAAGATACCGGGAAAACTGTCAATGATGGACCGCATACAAACCTGTTCCTGGATCAAGGCTTCTTCAAACCGCCTGCGACTGGTCACATCCCTGGACACGCCGTGAAGCAAGGTCAAATCCCCCCGGGCATTGTGAAAGCCCTGAACGATCGTTTCCATCCAGCGGGTTGAACCATCCCGATGGTAAAATTCCAGCAGCAGCGTCACCGGCTTTTCGGCAACCCGTTTCCCCTGTGCTTCGTAGGCAATCAGTCTGGCCAGCGTTTCCCGCACACGGGATACGGAATCCGGCGTCACTTTCCGGTCCAGGCTCAGACGGCTTCGTTCCCGGGGGGTATATCCCAACACTTTCGTGATCGAAGGGGTGATGTAGAGGGTCTTCAGATTCATGTCCGTGATCCATGCGATATCGGTCATGTGCTCCGCAAGGAACCGGTACCGGTTCTCGCTTTCCTGCACGGCTTCTTCAACCCGCTTTTGGTCCGTAATGTCCATGACCAGCACGATTGCGTATCGGCGATTTTCCACTTGGATCAGCACCGCGGACGTCAGGCCCGTAATCACCTCTCCGTGTCTTCTTCGATAACGGAATTCCTGATTCACGCACTGGCCGTCGCGCAGGAGCATCTCCCGGAATTTTTTTCGCCCCTCATCAGGCGCAATCCAAAATCCCCTCTCGACGGTTGACCTGCCGATCAGTTCCTCCCTTGTAAATCCGGACTGCCGGCAAAACCGGTCACTGACCTCGTAGATGACGCCGTCGTCCAGGCTGGTCACCGTCAGGGAAGCCGGGCACAGGTGAAGCAATGAGCGGTATATTTGCTCCTGAGACACAGGAACCGGTCCCGGTGTACCCTGCAGGAGATTTTCCAGCTCCTGATTTCTTTTTTTGAGGGATTGGTTTTCCTTCAGGATCGAATCGATATCCGCTTTTTTCATGGATCACCTTTGGGGGAGTACGCCCAGCTTCATTGGCCTTTGAATTCGGGCGGACGCTTTTCCAGAAAAGACATGACTCCCTCGATGAAGTCGCCGGTTCCGGCGGCGATCCCCTGCAGCGAGGCCTCGCGCTCCAGCGCCGCCGCGAGGTCGGACTCCAGCGACCGGTTCAGCA
>Ga0209311_1001244_pt1 | contig 21056 bp, 10 predicted proteins | sample AD_UKC045_MetaG_FD_184417 | JGI IMG/M metagenome (GOLD analysis project Ga0209311, IMG submission 184417) | Active sludge microbial communities of municipal wastewater-treating anaerobic digesters from USA - AD_UKC045_MetaG (SPAdes) (version 2) | ecosystem: Engineered > Bioreactor > Anaerobic >... | reverse complement strand
GGAGCGTCACGTGCACCGTGACCAGCAACGATCCCGACGAGAGCCCGTGGTCGGTGCCGGCGACGGTGCACGTGACGCTCCCCCCCCAGTACGTGTGCGGGGACCTCACCGGGAACGGCGGGACGCCGAACGTGGCGGACCTTACCTATTTCGTCAATTTCCTTTTCCGCGGCGGCCCGCCGCCGGCGGACATGGCAGCCGCGGACATCGACGGTTCCGGGGGACTTCCGACGGTAGGCGACCTGACCTATTTTATCGGATTTTTGTTTCGGGGCGGACCCCCGCCGATTTGCGAAAACGGCCGGCATCGTGCGCAATAGACCTTCGGGAGCGCGGCGTCCATTCCGTATTACTGCGTATACAGGGACGCCTCGGAAAAAAGCGGGCCGGCAACGATAAACCCCGGCGCGGAGTCTGTCGAATCTAGGCATATGTGTTGGGCCTGCGGCCGATTCCGGATTTGGACTTGACAAGCGGAGGGTCGCGGCGTTTATTGGAAGTGTAAGTGCATTGACATCTCTTTCTTTGTAGTTTCGTTGCAGATCGACATCCGGAGTAACAAGTGACAAACTGCCGGTTTTTGGCCCGGAGGGCCAAATTCACACTGACAGTCTTATCGGGATATGTGGTTGCGCTCGCGGCCGCCGCAACCGGTGGACTGTACGCGTCCGCGCCGCTGCCCGATCGTTCCGCCGACCTGCCGATCGGAATCACACTCGCGGCCGCTTCCCTGGCGTTCGTCCCCAACGTGGGCCAGTACGCCGCGCCGGTGACGTTTCGGGCCGAGAACGGCGATGCCATTGTCTGGGTTGCCGGAAACGAAGTATTCTATGAATTCATCGAACCCGCGGAGGGAACGCCGCCTCCGGACGATCTCTCCCGCTACGGGTATTACCCGGCCGGCGAAGCCGCGCGTTTCACCTACCGATTGGTGAGGGTCTCTTTCGCCGGGGCGAATCCGGCGCCGGCCGTGGTCGGGCGCGAGCCAATGCCGGGCCTGCGCCACTACCTCGTGGGCGCGGATCCCGCAGACTGGCGCACCCACGTGCCGCAATTCGGGGCGGTTGCATTTGAAGACTTGTACGACGGCATCGATCTGGTGTACCGCGCCGCAGGAAACGCTCTGGAGTATGATTTCCACATCGACCCGCATGCCGATCCGTCCCGCATCCGTATCGCGGTGCAGGGCGCGGAACGGACGGTGATCGCCGCCGACGGCCGTCTGGTAATCGAAACCGACGGGGGCCGGATCGAAGAGTACGCGCCGGTCGTCTACCAGCTCTCCGGATCGTCGCGGCTGGCCGTGCCGGCCCAATTTGTAATTCTCGGAGACAACACCTTTGGGTTCCGGCTGCCGGCCGGTTACAACCCGGACCTCCCCCTTGTCATTGACCCGGTGGTCGAGTATTCCACGATGCTCGGGGGCGCATCGAACGATTACTGCCGGAGTCTCGCGATCGACGCCGACGGCAATGCCTACGCGGCCGGGTACACCTCGTCGGTTGATTTCCCCGTCAAGGCCGCGTACGACGGCAGCTACAACGGCGGGGGGACATTCGGTTACGACATGGTCGTGACGAAGATTTCGCCGCTGGGGGACTCGCTGATTTACAGCACTTTCATCGGCGGGGCCACGGGGGATGACCGGGCCTACGGTGTCGCGGTCAACGGCGCCGGCGAGGCCTGCGCGGTCGGACAGACGTCCTCGAGCGATTTCCCGGTCGTGAGCGCCTCCCAGGGGGCGCTCGCGGGCGGCGACGACGCCGCGCTGCTGCGGCTGTCGGCAAGCGGCGACGCCCTTCTGATGGCGTCGTACCTCGGGGGAACCGCCTCGGACGTGGCCAACGGCGTTGCTGTGGACAACTCCGGCAATCTGTATGTCGTGGGGCGAACCGAGTCATCCGATTTCCCCCTCTCCGGGTCGCCCTTTGACAACGTGTTCGGCGGCACGCAGGAGGCGTTTCTGGGCAAGTTCTCGCCGACGGGCCCCCGGGTGTACAGCACGTTTCTGGGCGGCAGCGCCAACGACGCGGCGCTGGCGACAGCAGTGAACGGTACGGGCGAAGCATTCGTGACCGGCTACACGCTGTCGACAGATTTCCCGGTTCTCTCGGCCTACGACGCCACGAACGCCGGCGGATCCTCGGCCGGCGATGTGTTTGTGACGCGTTTCAATGCCGCCGGCAGCGGGCTGGTGTACAGCACGTTTTTGGGCGGAGCGGCGGATGACGCCGGCCTGGCCATCGCCCTCGACTCGGCGGACAATGCCTTTGTCACCGGCTACACCCTCTCGACGGATTTCCCCGTCGTCGCGCCCTTCGACGCGACGCACAACGCCTATCTGGACGCTTTCGCGTCCAAGCTCGGCCCGTCCGGGAACAGCCTCGCCTACAGCACCTACCTCGGCGGGAGCGGGAACGATCTCGGGGCGGGGATTGACGTCGACTACCTGGGGTTCGCCTATGTCACGGGCAACACCTTCTCCCCGAATTTTCCCACGCGCGCGGCCGTTGACAGCACGTTCGCGGCCGGCGCCGATGCTTTCGCGACCTGTTTCGGCCAGCCCGGCGACACCCTCGTGTACTCGACTTTCCTCGGCTCCGGGGCGCTGGATTTCGGCTACGCGGTGGCGGTCGACACCGGGCAGAATGCCTACATCGGCGGGTATACCAGCAGCACGACGTTTCCGACCGTCAACGCCATCCAGGGGACCCACGGCGGCGGGTACGACATGTTCGTCCTGCGGGCCGGGATCGACGAATGGATATGCGTGGACACTGACAGCGACGGGTTCGGCGATCCCGGCCACCCCGAAAACGAGTGCCCCACGGACAACTGCCCGCTGGTCGCCAACCCGGACCAGGCGGATGCCGACGGCGACGGCGCGGGCGACCTCTGCGACGTCTGCCCCGGATTCGACGACAGCCTCGATGCCGATGCCGACGGGGTGCCCGACGGCTGCGATGTCTGTCCCGGCTTTAACGACAACGTCGATACGGACGGCGACGGCGTCGCCGACGGGTGCGACCTGTGCCCCGGGTTTGACGATGCCCAGGACGGCGACTCCGACGGCGTGCCGGACAGCTGCGACAACTGCCCGGCGCGCGCCAACGCCGGGCAGGCCGACGACGACAGCGACGGCCTTGGTAACGCCTGCGACAACTGCCCGACGGTGGGCAATCCCGACCAGGCCGACATTGACGCCGACGGCCTCGGCAACGCCTGCGATCCGTGCACGGATACGGACGGCGACGGTTACGGCAACCCCGGGTACCCGGCCAACACCTGCCCGACGGACAACTGCCCGTACACCTATAATCCGTCGCAGGCCGATGCCGACAGCAACGGCATCGGCGACGCGTGCGACGCCGGGTGCTGCGTGGCCCCCCGGCGAGGCAACGTGAACGGCGACGCGGCCGACAACATCTCCATTGCCGATGTGACATTCCTGATCTCGTTCCTTTTCCAGGGCGGGCCGACGCCGGGCTGTCTTGAGGAGGCCAACATCAACGGGGATTCCTCCGGAACCATCGGAGTGTCCGACCTGACGGCGCTGACCGCCTACCTCTTCCAGGGCGGCCCCCCGCCGGCCGACTGCCCATAGAGGCGCGGGGGCCGGGATCGCCGGTCCTCCACTGCAACAGACTTCGCGCCGCCGGCCGCCGCCGGCGGCGTTTTCGCACGCGGGCCGTCGGAACCGTTTGCCGCTTGCCATCGGCCGTGTTTCCCGACATATTGCCGCGACATCCTAACTCTGGCGCAGGCGGTTCGCCGTACTGCAGGTCGAGGCAACTGGGAGCATCATCATGAAGTCAAATCACTCGGTCATAATTCTCGCGCTGTGTGCCGGCAGCGTGCTCGCCGCCTCCGGCACCACCCCGGAGCTGGGCATTCGCGATCATACGCCGGATCTCACAGCCCTGGTCAACGCCCGCGTCGTCATCTCCCCCGACCGGACGATCGATTCGGCGGTGATCGTGTTCGAGCACGGTGTCATCCGCGAGGTCAGCCGGTCGGCGCGCGTACCCGAGGGAGCGCTGGTGGTTGACCTCGGCGGCCGCGTGGTCTACCCCGGATTCATCGATCCCCACTCCGACTACGGCCTGCTCGCCGAGGAAGAGGGACACGGCCAGGGCGGCCGAATCGCCTGGGGCGGTCCCAAGTATGAGGCTGACCGGATCGGCGGCAGCGCCTGGAACGAGGCGATCCGCGCCGAGATCGATTGGGTCGATTCCTTCCGACCCGACTCGACGGCGGCCCAGAAGTACCTCGGGGCGGGCATCACGGTGACGCAAACGACCCGACAGGAGGGAATCTTCCGGGGACGCCCGGCTGTGGTTCTCCTGCGGCAGGGGCTGCCCAACAATCAGGTGCTGCGGGCCCGCTCCTATCCGGCGCTGTCGTTCTACAAGGGCTCATCGGCGCAGGATTACCCCTCTTCGCAAATGGGGGCTATCGCCCTGATTCGGCAAACATTGCTCGACGTAGACTGGTATCGGGCCGCGCGGGCGGCCTGGGAACGCAACCCCGGTCAGGAAATGCCCGAATTCAACGCGGCCATCGAGGCTCTGGGACGGCAGGCTGACACCATGATTTTCGTGGCGGCCGATGACAAAGAAATCATCCGGGCCGCACGGCTTGCCCGGGAGTTCGGGCGGACCTTCATTTGTGTCGGCAGCGGGTGCGAATACGAGCGGGCTGAGGAAATCCGCGGTGAGCTGGTGGAGCTGATCATTCCGGTCAACTACCCGGAAGCGCCGGAAGTGGGCTCTCTGGAGGACGAACTCGAGGTCACCCTGGAGGATCTCCGGCACTGGGAGCGCGCCCCCGGCAACGCCGCGCGCCTGGCCCAGGAAAAGATCCCGTTTGCTTTCACCGCGGCCGGCTTGGACGACCCCTCCGAATACCTCTCCCGCGTCCGCACGGCCGTGCGGTACGGTCTGCCCCCGGAAACGGCCCTGAGAGCGCTTACGACGGTCCCTGCGCGGCTCTGCGGAGTAGACCGGTATGTCGGTACCCTCGAACCGGGGAAGCTGGCCAACCTCGTTGTGTGCAGCGGCGACCTGTTCGCCGACACGACGCGCATCCTGGCCGTCTGGGCGGCCGGCCAGAAATACGAGTTCGAGCCGCTGCATCCGGGGGAATACCGGGGTCAGTGGCAACTGCGAACTGCGGCGGACAGCGCGACACTCGCCCTGGAAGGTGCACCATCGAAACTCGCGGGCCGACTGGTGGCCGGCTCCGATTCCGTGGAGCTGGGCGAGATTGAAGCCGCCCGCGACCGCATTACGTTCCGGGCCGACAGCCTCTGGGGGAAGCCCGGAGTCTGCCGGTTCTCTGGGCGGCTGTTCGGAGACTCGCTTCGGGGATTCGTGGCCTTCCCGGACGGCCGGCGCAGCGAATGGCAGGCGGTCCGCACCGCCCCGCTAGCAGCGGAAAAAGACACCGCCGGGGCGCCGTCCCCCGCGCCCGAACCGGAGCCGTTTGTGTCCCGCCTGACCTACCCCAACCGGGCCTACGGTCTGGAATCGGTGCCGGTCCCGCAGGACGTGCTCGTGCGCAACGCGACCATCTGGACGTCGGATGAGGCCGGCGTACTTGAGGGCGCCGACATGCTGGTGCGGGGCGGCAAGATCGCCGCGCTCGGCCGCAACCTCGAGTCGCCCTCGGGGGCGGCGGTGATCGATGCCGCCGGGAAACACGTCTCGCCGGGGATTATCGACGAACACTCGCACATCGCAATTGACGGCGACGTCAACGAGGGAACCCATGCCGTGACCTCCGAGGTGAGGATCGCCGACATCCTCGATCCGGACGACCTGAACATCTACCGCGAACTGGCCGGCGGCGTGACGGCCTCGCGCCTGCTCCACGGATCGGCCAACCCGATCGGCGGACAGGCGGCCACCATCAAGCTGCGCTGGGGGCTCCCGGCGGACAGCCTGGTGTTCGCGGCCGCGCCGAAGGCAATTAAGTTCGCCCTCGGCGAAAACGTCAAACAGAGCGGCTGGGGGGAGCGCTTCACCATCCGCTATCCGCAGACAAGGCTGGGCGTGGACGCGATCATACGCGATGCGTTTCTGGCCGCCCAGGCCTACGAGCAGCGCTGGGACCGCTTCCGCCGCCTCGGCAAGAGCGAGCAGGAGCGAACCATTCCCCCGCGCCGCGACTTGCAGCTTGAGCCCCTCGCCGACGTTCTCCACCGGCGGATGGCGATCCACTGTCACGGATACGTGGCGCCGGAGATGCTCATGATGATCCGCCTCGCCCAGGAGTTTGACCTCGAACTCCAGTCTTTCGCCCATGGTCTCGAGGGCTACAAGATCGCCCGCGAGCTGGCCGACGCCGGCGTCGGCGTGGGCAGCATCCCCGACTGGTGGGCATACAAGTTCGAGACCTATGACGGAATCCCCCACTCCCCCGCCCTCATGAGCGAAAAGGGCGTGGTGGTGGCGATCAACTCCGACAGCCCGGAGCTGGCCCGCCACCTGAACCAGGAGGCGGCCAAATCGGTCATGTACGGCGGGATGAAGCCGGAAGAGGCGCTCAAAATGGTCACGATCAATCCGGCCCGGCTCCTCGGTGTGGATGACTTGACCGGAAGCCTGCGGGTGGGCAAGGACGCCGACTTTGTCATCTGGAGCGACAACCCCCTCTCCATATATGCCCGGGCGGAGCAGACGTGGGTGGACGGTCGGAAGTTCTTCGACCTGGCCACCGACAGCCTGCTCCGGGAGCAGCTTCAGACAGAGAAGCAGCGGTTGATTCAGAAAGTACTGCGGGCTTCCGGAGGCGGGTCGCCCAAGCGGCCGCCGCGCGGACGGCCGGGTCCGCCGCCCGACGGCGGGTTATCTTCGACAGAAGGAGGCGCCCGTGAAGCACACCGGTAGACCTCTCCGGGAGCGGCTGCGGACGACGGGTGTTGCGGCCGCCATGCTCGTCGCCTTTGCTGTCAGCGGAGCCGCCCACGACTATCTCCCCGGCCCGCCGCAGGATCGCCCGATTCTGCTCCGGAACGGCAAGCTCTTCACGGTGGCGAACGGCGTCATGGACGGGGCGGACCTGTTGTTCGAATCCGGGCGCATCACGGCCATCGGGCGGAACCTCGAAGCGCCGGAGGGCGCCCAGGTCATCGACGTCACCGGGCTGCACGTCTACCCCGGCCTGATCGCCCCGCACTCGACTCTCGGTCTGTCCGAAATCGGCGCGGTCCGCGCCACCGAGGATACGCAGGAGCGGGGCCTGGCCAAAGGCGAACTGAAAGCCTACGCGGCGTATAACCCGGACTCCGAGATCATCCCGACCGTTCGCGCCAACGGCATCACCACGGCCTTGATCGTGCCCGGCGGCCAACTCGTGATGGGACGGTCCAGTTTGGTCAATCTGGACGGCTGGACAGTCGAGGACGCGCTGGTGCGGCCGGTCGTTGGGCTCCACCTGAGCTGGCCGCGGGCGTCGACCACTTCGGAGTGGTGGATGGAAGAGTCGGTCGAGGAGCAGAAAAAAGCCCGACAGGAGGAGCAGGCGCAGCTCCGCGGGGTATTCGACCAGGCCCGCGCCTACTATCTCGCCAAAACGGCCGATTATGCCATCCCCGTCGATTCCCGCTGGGAAGGCTTCCTCCCCCTGTTCGACCGCACGATGCCGCTCTTTGTGCATGCCGATGACTACCGGCAGATCGATCAGGCGGTGGCCCTCTGCCGGGAGTACGGTTTCCGGATGATCCTCGTGGGCGGACGGGAGGCCTGGAAGATGGCCCCCCTGCTCCGGGACAACGGCATCCCGGTTATATTCGGACCGACGCAGCGCCTCCCGATGCGGGAGGACGACGACTACGACCTCAACTACAAAATCCCCGCCCTCCTTCACCAGGCCGGGGTGGAGTTCTGTTTTTCGGCCGGGGGCGGGGCGACCGGGGTCCGGAATCTCCCCTTCCAGGCCGGCCAGGCGGTCGGCTTCGGACTGCCGTGGGAGGCGGCTCTCCGGTCCCTCACGCTGACCTCGGCTGAGATTCTGGGGATCGAGGGCGAGCTCGGCTCCCTGGAGGTCGGGAAGCGCGCCACGCTGGTGGTGTCCGACGGCGACCTTCTGGACCCGCTTCGGGCTCGCGTTCGGATGGAGTTCATCGACGGCCGGGCGGTGGATTTGAGTTCGAAACACACCGAGCTCTACCAGAAATACCGGGCCCGGTGACCGGGTGTCCGGATCTTCTATCGGCCATTTGCGGCCCCGTCATTGGCTCTTGAGCAACCAATGACGGGGCTCTTTCTGACCCTCAGCCGGCGTGTCATCTATGACACAGTCGGGACCTTAAGAGGCCGCGGATCGAAGTGTCGCGAGCCGGTCAGATAAATTTTATCCACAGTCATTCCCCGAGGCATCTCCGTGAGGGGGCAACTCCCGGCCATCATGAGAGGATCATCAAAGGGGTGGTGCCGGGCTGCCCGATGCCGGTACCGGGAGGTCGCTCAGGTTAGGGTCGCCCTTCGGCGGGCGACTCCGGCAGCGAGGATGTCTTAACCGTATCACGGCGACCCCAAGAGGCGAAACGGTCCGGCTCGGCGGGGCCGACCCGGACGGGCGAAATGAGGCAACAGCAGGCGTCGGTCCCCCTCGCTTTTAGGGGGCGGGCGCCAATAGTGGGGCCGACGTCAGGCGGTGATTTCATGGATGGGCAACACTATGATCGACCCTGCCTCGCAGAGGGTCGTTACCGGGCAGATTGTGACTATCGTCACAATCTGCCTCGCGAGGAGGGCGCCCCATGCTTCCGCTCTGAGGCCTTCACCCCGCCTTTGTCCGTCCGGTCAGTTCGGTGGCGCCAGGTTCGCCAGAATACCAGGCGTATAGATACCCGAGCCCGGTCGGCTGTCGCTAGCGGTTGGGTACGCCGGTTTTGCTCGGTCCAATTTGACGGTCGGGGCCGCGATACTAGTTCGGCTCTGGGGTAGGCGCCGGGGCGAGAGCTCGCTTAGGTGATTGCGAGGTTTTATTACTACATCTCACCGTATTTAGTGATTTGTGTATTTTGTTGAAGAAAGTTCTTGACAATTTTGTGTGTTGATGTAGTTTATGATCGGTCTAGGGAAACAGTTGTGTATGAATTATGCTTCTGTTTTGTATCTGTGGCACCTTTGAACGTTAAGTAAGACTTAGCGTTGATCAACAGAGCTCGGAGCCGTTCTGGTTGTCATAAGCGATAGCGCGACCACAGCGGTTTTTTCTGTTTGTTGGTAGCGTGTCCATCGCGCAGGTATTTCCCTCGAGAGATTGATCGTGTCGAGACCCGAAGCGGGCGCAGGTCTGTGTTCGGGGTAGTGCTCTCGGGGCAGCGGGGTTCCGACCCCCGGCGCAAGGCGAAGAGTCGGAAGTGTAGGGTTGCCTGCACGCCTGGATACCGGTGCGGTATCCCCGGCAGGGACCCAAGGTGAAAGACCTGTAGTTTTTGAAGGAGCATTCTAATGATGCAAAAAAGAACGATACATTCTTTGTTGCTGACCTCCTTACTACTGGTGTGTGCGTTTTCTCTGGCTTCGGCCCAGAACTCGGTAACGTTCCAGAACGCGTCGGTGGCGCGGTGCGACGACGGGGCGCTGAACATCACGGTCAATCCGGCCGCGTCGATCAGCGCTTTTGAGGTTGTTTGTGAGATTACGTCCGCCAGTGGCGGGGCGTATTTCAGCAACCTGAACGTGGTATGGGATGCCGGGTTGACGTCGTTGACCAATCGGATAGTTGACCTGAGCGGGGTTGACTATGTGTCGCCGGACACGATTCGCATCGCCGGTATGTTAACTGACGCCAGTGACGTCTGCCTGGGCTCCGGCCCGAAGGTGGTCGCCCGGGTGGAGTTTACCACCACTGATGTCTGCGACGGCACTGTGAGCCTTCATGGCGCGGATTTTGCTTGTCCGAGCACGCCAGTGGTGGCGACGACCCAGTTTGTCGACTGCACGACGACGGAGCTGGTGGCGGCGACGGTGACGGCGGGGACGGTGACGGTGGTCAACCAGAACCCGACGATCGATCCGATAGCGGATGCCACCGTGCACTGGGGCGGCACCTACCTGGGACAGGTCACGGGTGGCGACCCGGATCTGGCCAACGGGTGTGAGGTCCTGTCGTACGCGAAGGTGTCGGGGCCGCCGGCCTTGACGGTCAACGCGACGACCGGGGCGATCCAGTGGACGACTACCGGGGCGGACGTGTGCACGCATGAGGTTGAGGTGGCCGTGGTTGACAAGTGCGGGGCACAGGCGACCACAACCTTTACCATTTGTGTGCAGAACGATGCGCCGGTTATTACCTGTCCGGCCGAAGTGACCCACATTGTGTGGGGCGAGACGGCCGCCGGGACGGTCAGCGCGATCGATCCGGACCTGGGGCCGGGCGCGCTGGTGTACGCGATGGCCGGTTTTGACGGACCGGGGGCGCCGGCGGTTGATCCCGTGACGGGCGCCTGGTCGTGGCCGACCGCGGAGGACAACAGCTACATTGGCCTGTTTGAGTTGAAGGTGATGGTGAGCGACGGGGCGCCGGTGTGCGCCGGTTGCAGCCCGGAGAACGCCGACACCTGCAGCGTGTTCATTCAGGTCATTCCGACCATTGCGGTCACGATTGAGAAGACCCACATGACCTTCCAGGGGTCGTACGAGGACGTGTCGGTGTACCTCGACGGGTCGATTGATCCGCCCAACGAGATGGGCGGGTATGATTTCCTGCTCCAGTACGACGCCAGCGCGCTGACGCTGCAGCTGGCCTCGCCGGGGAGCCTCCTGGAAGCCTGCGGTTGGGAGTACTTTACCTACCGCTACGGGGCCAGCGGCAACTGCGGTGCGGGCGCCTGCCCGAGCGGCGTGGTGCGGGTGGTGGCGATCGCCGAGATGAACAACGGCGCCAACTACGCCGACTGCTTCGCCAGCACGACCGACACCGAGCTGTTCAAGCTGACCTTCCTGGTCACCAACGATCGGACGTTTGAGTGCATGTACGCCCCGGTCCGGTTCATCTGGTACGACTGCGGCGACAACACCATTTCGTCCAAGACCGGTGACACGCTGTTTATCAGCCGCCATGTCTACGACTATCCGTTCGATACCATCATCGGGCCGATAGCGATCGAGGACCCGGATGCGGCGTTCCCGACCAATTTTGGCGCCCCGGCGGTCTGCGAGACCTCGGGCGGGCCGAATAAGCCGGAACCGCTGCGGCTGATCGACTTCATGAACGGCGGGATCGACATCGCCTGCGCCGACTCGATCGATGATCGGGGCGACCTGAACCTCGACGGCCAGGCGAACACGATTGCCGACGCGGTGCTCTTCAGCAACTACTTCGTCTACGGTCTGAGCGTGTTCACGATCAACGTCGAGGGGCAGATTGCGGCCTCCGACGTGAACGCCGACGGGCTTCCCCTGTCGGTGGCCGACCTGGTCTACATGATCCGGGTCGTGGTCGGCGACGCGCTGCCGTACGCGAAGGTGGTGACGCCGGTGGCGGTCAACCTGGTGGACCACCAGGGCCGTCTGGCGGTCCAGGGCGAGTCGATCGGGGCCGCCTTCCTGACCGTGGCCGGCAACGTCACGCCGCAGCTGCTGGCGCCGCAGATGGAGCTGAAGTACGCCTATGACGCCCTCGAGGACGTCACGCGGGTGCTGATCTGGTCGCAGGTCGGCAACAGCTTCGACGGGGAGTTCGTGGCCGTCACCGGCACGGTGACCCACATCGAGATGGCGACCGCTATCGGCCAGCCGGTCACCCTGACCAAGCTGCCGACCAGCTACGCCCTCCTGCAGAACTACCCGAACCCGTTCAACCCGACGACCACGATCAGCTTCGCGCTGCCCGAGGCGTCGGACTACACCCTGACCATCTACAACGTCCAGGGTCAGGTCGTCCAGGTTAAGCAGGGGTCGGCTGCGGCCGGCACCGTCGACGTGGTCTGGGATGCGGCCGGCGCCGCCAGCGGTATCTACTTCTACCGCCTCGAAGCCGGCAACTTCACGGCCACCAAGAAAATGGTCCTGCTGAAGTAACTCCCGCCTGCTTACCATAGCTCATCCCCGAAGCCCCGCCTCCCCGGCGGGGCTTCGGCTATTACCACAAACCCCCGCCACCGCCACCGCGCCGGCGCGCCTGTCCGCGCCCTTCCCCGCCGGCCGATTTCCCGGGCGGGACGGCCAAAGGCGTTGACTTTTCAGCCCCTGTTTGGTATGTATGGAGTTCGCGGTTTCGGGCGGAAAGCCCGCAACGGAAAGAACGGACGGAACATAGAATTTATGATACGATAGTTTGGAGGGTCCCTGGTGAAGGAATATCCGACCGACAAAATCCGCAACATCTGCCTTGCCGGGCAGCGGGGATGCGGCAAGACCAGCCTGGCCGATGCGCTGGCGTACGCCACAGGCGTAAACAACCGGATCGGGCGGGTCGACGACGGTTCCTCGCTGCTGGATTACACCGACAGCGAAATTTCGCGCCGGACATCGATTCAGCTGAAGCTGCTGGCGATGGCGTGGAAAGACTGCAAACTCAATCTGTTCGACGCCCCGGGGCACCTGGACTTCATGGGCGAATTCCTCGCCTGCGCCAAAGTCTCCGACGTCGTCTGTTTCGTCGTGAACGCCACCGCCGGCGTGGAAGTCGGGACACAACTGCAGTGGCGGTCGCTCGCCGATTCCCCGCATGCCCGCTTCATTTTCGTCAACAAGATGGAGATCGAGAACGCCAAGTGGCAGACGACCGTGGAGTCGATCCAGGCGGCCTTCGGCAACCACGCCGTGCCGGTGACTATCCCGATCGGGGAGGCGGACAAATTCCGGGGCATGATCGACCTGCTGCACATGAAGGCGTACGAGTATGCGCCGGACGGGACGCGCAAGGAGATCGATATTCCGGCTGACCTGAAGGACCGGGCTCAGGCCGATCGCGAAGCGCTCGTCGAGATGGCGGCCGAAGCCAGCGACGAGCTGATGGAAAAGTTTTTCGACCAGGGGACGCTACCCGAAGAGGATGTCCGGATAGGGCTGCGGCAGGGGATTGCGCGCGGCAAGCTCTACCCCATTCTCTGCGGCGCGGCGGGCAAGAACTGGGGCACCGGGGTGCTCCTGGATTTCGCGGTCGAGTTCCTGCCGTCGCCGGACCAGATGCCGGCGCCGCAGGCCCAGAAGACCGGCGCCGCCGATTTGGTCGAGGTGCGGTGCGATCCGAACGGCCCGCCGGCGCTGTTCGTCTTCAAGACGATCACCGAAGGCCACCTCGGGGAACTGGCGTTTTTCAGAGTGTACTCGGGAGCGGTCTCCTCGGGCATGGATTTCGTCAACCAGCGGACGCGCAACTCCGAGCGGGCCACCCAGATATACACGCAGCAGGGGAAGAACCGATCGGAGCTGAGCAAAGTTGTGGCCGGGGACGTCGGAGCGCTGGTAAAACTGCGCAACACCAATACCGGCGATACGCTTACAGGCGGCAATCTCAGCCTCGTCATTCCGCCGGTGCGCTACCCCAACCCGGTGATGGACGTGGCGATCAGGCCCAAGTCCAAAGGGGATGAAGAGAAGATCGGGACCGGCCTGCAGAAAATCAGCCAGGAGGATCCGACGTTCAGGATCATCCACGACGCCGCTCTCAAGCAAATGGTTCTCGTCGGGCAGGGGGCCACCCAGATCGAGATTATCACCGAGAAGCTGAAGAAGCGGTACGGGGTGGAAGTCGACCTGGTGCGGCCGCGCATCCCCTACCGGGAGACGATCCGGGCGAAGGCGGAGACGCAGTACCGCCACAAGAAGCAGTCGGGCGGGCGGGGGCAGTTCGGCGACGTACACCTGCGGCTGGAGCCCAACGAGCGCGGCAAGGGGTTCGAGTTCCTCGACGAGATCAAGGGCGGGGTGATCCCGAACAAGTACATCCCGGCGGTCGAAAAGGGCGTGGTCGAGGCGATGGAGCGCGGGCCGCTGACCGGCTCTCAGGTGATCGACGTGAAGGTGGCGGTCTTCTACGGTTCGTACCACGAAGTCGATTCGTCGGATATGGCATTCAAGATCGCCTCCTCGATGGCCTTCAAACAGGGCTTCATGCAGGCCAAGCCGGTTCTGCTCGAGCCGATCTACAACGTCGAGGTGCTAGTCCCCGAGGATTTCACCGGCGACGTCATGGGCGATCTCTCGGCGCGGCGCGGAAAGATCGCCGGCATGGATCCGGCGGGCACGCACCAGCGGATCCGCGCCCAGGTGCCGCAGGCGGAGATGTACCAGTACTCGGTCGATCTCCGCTCGATGACCCAGGGCCAGGGCGTGTATACCATGGAGTTCTCCCACTACGAGGAGGTCCCGCACGAGACCGCCCAGAAAGTGATTGAGGAAGCTAAAGCCGCGGCCGAGGAAGCCTCGTAAGCGCGGCCTCGGTCTCGTCTGCTGTCCAGGCTCCGGCCCCGGTCTTCCCGACCGGGGCCGTTTCTGTTGGCGCCGGGCCGGCCCACAATCACATTCTTCCTGAGGTGGTTTTTGTTATTGACAGCTGAACACATGGGCAGTATAGATGAGCCAAGCAACGCGCAACGATGAGGAAGCCACATGCCACGAGCCGATTTGACGGACAAACAGCGGGCGGTGCTCGCGTATATCGAGAGGCAGATCGCCGAGCGCGGCCACTCCCCCACGATCCGGGAGATCGGGCAGCAGTTCGGCATTGCCTCGACCAACGGCGTCCGGACCCATCTCACCGCACTTATTCGGAAGGGATACCTGAAGAAGGAGGCGCAGATTTCGCGGGGGCTGGCACCGACGCGCACGCTGGCGCTCCGGGTGGGGCGGGTTCCGCTGGTGGGGACGGTTCCGGCCGGCCGCCCGATCGACGCGGTCGAGAATGTCGAGGGTGAGATCGCCGTCGACGAGTCGTTTCTTCCGAAAGAGGACTCGTTTTCGCTGCGGGTGGCCGGGAATTCGATGCAGGGCGCGGGGATTCTCGACGGCGACATCGTGCTGGTGAAAAAGCAGCGGGTGGCGCAGAAGGGGGATATCGTGGTGGCGATTATCGGCGGCGAGGCAACCGTCAAGCGCTATTTCCCGGAGGGGAACCGGGTACGGCTGCAGCCGGAAAACGATGACTTTGAACCGATTTTTGTGGATCGCAAGTCCGACGAGTTCCGGATCGCGGGTAAAGTCATCGGGTTGTTGCGGCGGCTGAAGTAGCTTTTCCCGGTGCGGCGCCTACGGATTTTGGGACACAAGAAAGCCCGCACGGACGCGGGCTTTTCCGTATCAAAGTCGGCCGCTTGGCTCAGCCTTTGGATTCCGGCTTGGGCAGGACCGCCTCGATCTCAATGATGATGTCGACGTTGTCGCCGGCAACGAGTCCGCCGTTGTCGAGGAGTTTACTCCACGAGACGCCGAAATCCTGGCGGTTGATGGTCGCGGCGGCGGAGAAACCGGCCCGCGTGTTGCCCATGAAGTCGGTCACCACACCATTGAGGGTGCCGTCGAACGTCACTTCTTTAGTCACGCCCCGGATGGTCAGGTCGCCGATGAGCTTGAACTTATCCCCCTCACCCGGGATCACCTTCTTTGACACGAAAGTCAGTTCGGGGTAGGTGGCGGCGTCGAAGAAATCGGCGCTGCGCAGGTGTTCATCGCGTTTGTCGTTGTCGGTGTTGATGGAGGCCGCCTTGGCGGTCATGGACACTTTGGCGCTGGCCAGGTCGAGCTTGCCGTCGGCCGCCTGGGCCATCTCGAGGTTGCCGTCGAAGTCGGTGAATTTTCCGGGGACTTTCGAGACGACCATATGGCGCACGGAGAAGCCGATGGACGAGTGAGCACGGTCGATTTCCCATTGCGCCGCGGATACGCCGGCGCCGGCGGCCAGCACGACCGATGAGGCAAGAGCAGCCTTCTTCAGCATGTCAAAATCTCCTCTGTCAGTGTTTCCAGTTCGTTTGCCGAATTATAACAGCGGATCGGGCCGACGGTTCCGGGCCCTTGAAGTGATTGATCCGCCCATACATCATGTGCGGCCGGGGGTTCCGGCGCGGCGCTGGCGCACGGCCTCGAACAGGCAGACGCCGGCGGCAACCGAAACATTCAAATTTTCGATCCGGCCGGCCATGGGAATACGCGCGAGGAAATCGCATTTTTCGGCCACCAGGCGGCGCAAACCCTTCCCTTCGCTGCCCATTACGAAGACCACCGGACCGGTGAGGTCGAGGTCGTAGATCACCCGCTCGGTTTCGTGGGTCGTGCCGACTACCCAGAGGCCGGCCTCCTTCAATTGATCGAGGGTCCGCGCGAGGTTGGTGACCATGGCGAAGGGGATGTGTTCGGCGGCGCCGACTGCGACGTGGCGAACGGTGTCGGTGAGACCGACGGAGCGGTCTTTGGGGACAACGACCGCATGTGCGCCGGCACCCTCGGCCGACCGAAGGCAGGCCCCGAGGTTATGCGGATCGGTGATCGAGTCAAGAACCAGCACCAGGGCCGGACCCGGCAGCGCGCCCAGCCGGCGGAGCAGACTGTCCTCATCCAGCGACGCGGGCAAGGCGGAGTAATCGGTGTGCCGATGACGGCGGGGGGAATCGGGTTTGCGCGGCATGGCCTCATTTCTCCTCTCACAACCGTGCGGGGTGCACGTCGCCCGCATCGCCGACCCGGCCGCCCGCGCGGCCGGTGGACACGAGCGCGATCAGCCTCTCCCCCGGTTTGGGCGCGGGCGGATCCTGCACGGTACAGATTTTCAGAGAACGATCTTCAGTTATGATAAAAAGCGGCACGGCCGACTCCCCATAGATTTCCCGGAACTGCTTCAGGTCGAATTCCGGCGTGATGGGAGTCCGCATCACGGCTCCGCCGTCGGCCAGCAGTTCGCGGAGGTGTCGCTCGCCCGCGTGAGGAGCAAAAAGGAGCCGGCCCTGGAGATGCCGGGGCATTTCAACGCGGCCCGCGGCGCCGCCGGCCACTCTCGCGCCGGGAGCGTCGTCGGGAGATAGCTGGTAGACACCCGAGCGGCCGAACACCTCGGCGAAGTGGATCGCGGCCAAGGCATTCACGTCGTCGTTGGGCGTCACGGCGAGGAACCGGCCAAGGTCGTCCAGCGGAAGCGTCTGGAAGATATCCTCCGCCAGCAGATTCGCGTGAAAGGCGGGAAGACCGAGCTGGCGGGCGCGGGCGACGTGTTCGGCGTTGGAGTCGATGAGGGCGACGGCAAACCCTTCTTCCTTGAGAACCTCGGCGACGCGCCGAATCCAGGGCTGCGCCCCGCCGAACAACACCCCCTGCGGATTCGGCCGGGCAACTTTCAGGCGGCGGGCTAGGGGGGGGACGGTGAGGCCGTAGATTGCCACCGTGGCGACGATAACCTTGAACACAAGCGGAACCAGCCGCTCCCCTCCGGCAAGGCCGCTGCTCTCCAGCCGCAGGGCGAAGAGAGAGACGACGACGGCCGCGACCACTCCCCGGGGCGCCATCCACGACAGGAAGAGCTTCTCGGCGAGAGCGAGCCGGGAACCGATGGTCGAAGCGAAAACCATCGCCGGGCGGACGACGAGAATCAGCGCCGCGACAAAGATCCACTCACGCCGGTTGGTCAGGTCGAGGTCGGCGACCGGCAGGCGGGCGGCGAGGATGATGAACAGGCCGGCGATCAGGATGACGCGGAGATTCTCTTTGAATTCGTATATGTGCCGAATAGCCGCCAGGCGCTGGTTGGCCAGCGCGATGCCCATGACCGTCACCGCCAGCAAACCGGATTCCGATTGGACCGCGTTGGAGACCAGGAAGACCACGACCACGAGCATGGTCGCGACCGAATTCTGGAGGGAATCGGGGACCGCGTAGTAGCGGAGGATCGCCACGAGGAGCGCGGCCCCGAGCAGCCCGAGCAGGGAGCCGAGAAGCAGGGCTTTCAGGACGCCGGCGATCAGGATCGACGGCATACCGGCGCCGGAGGCGACGACCGCCTCGAAGACCAGGACGGCGAGGATGGCGCCGATCGGGTCGTTTACTATCCCTTCCCACTTGACCACCGAGCCGACCCGCCCGACCGGGCGAACCTGGCGGAGGAGAGGGATGATGACGGTCGGGCCGGTCACCACCAGGATGGCCCCGAGGAGGAGCGCGATAGGAAGACTGAGCCCGACCGCAACATGAGCGGCGGTCGAGGCAAGCAGCCAGGTGACGGCGATACCGATCGTGGTCAGGCGGGCGACCACGGCACCGCCGTCGCGGAGCTCGTGGAATTTCAGCGACAAGCTGCCTTCAAATAAAATGATCGCCACCGAGAGCGAGACAACGGGAAACAGCAGGTCGCCGAACAACTCATCGGGGCGGAGCAGCCCGGTCCCTGGGCCGGCGAGGAAACCGAAGACCAGCAGGAGGAGGATGGCGGGCAGTTGCAGACGCCAAGCCAGCCACTGGGCGATCACCCCCAGGACGATAATGGCGCCGAGGCCGATGAGAATGTGTTCGGGCACTGCCGTCTCCTGTCAACCGGTTGTGCGGATGATACGCCATCGCGGGGGGCCGGGCAAGGCCTGACCGTCGGCCGGGCCGGAGCCGCCGCGCCCCACGCCGCACCGCCCGGGATCAGGAGCTGGCCCGCGGACTGCTCAGGACGCGGCGGAGATACGGCACCAGGTCGTCCCGGGGAATCGTCTCCTGGATCTCTTCCGCTTTCAACCACTCCTCGCGGTCGTCCACCCGGCGGGCCTTCTCCCGGCCGGCTTCGAGGTTCTTGACCGTGACTTTCGCCTGCTCGAATTCATCGGAGCCCGCGATCACGGCGAGGCGGATGCCCACCTTGTCCGCGTACTTGATCTGCTTGGTCAGGTTCCTCGTGTCGCCGGAGTAGATCTCGGAGGGAATACCGGCGGCCCGGATCTCGCGGAGCATCCCGAGATAGTCGGGGATGTGCTCGCGGTCCATGACGGTGACGATCACCTGCGAGGTGGCCTGCGCCGGGTCGAGGGTCTCAAGCTTGAGGAGCGCGGCGAGGAGGCGGTCGATGCCGATCGAGGACCCCACACCGGGGACGCTCTGGTTGATGAACCGCTCCACGAGGTTGTCATAGCGGCCGCCGGAAAAGACCGAGCCGTATTCGGGGAGGTCGAGGAGGGTGGTTTCAAAGACGGGGCCGGTGTAGTAGCCGAGGCCGCGGACGATCGTCAGGTCGACGCCGGATTTGGCGGGATCGACACCCATGGCGGCCAGGTGGTCGCAAATCTCCTTGAGCTCGTCGAGACCCTCGCGGGAGGCGGGGATGCCGCCCAGCAGGCGTTCGGCCTCGGGAAGATGGTCGCGGTCGTGCTGCCCGGCGATCTCGAGGAACTTCTCAATCTGGGCGATCTGGCCGTCGGCGAGGCCGAGACCGGGGATTCGGTCGCCGGAGGCATCGGTCCGGCCGGGACCGAGCTCGAGCACCACCGCCGCTCTCCCCTGTTTTTCGAGCTTATCGATCACGCGCATGACGTCGGGGCCGACGGCGGCGGGGATGCCGGCGAATTCAATCAGGCCGTTGAGAAGCCGGCGGGTCGAGTAGCGGACCTTGAACTTGCCGATGCCCAGATGGTCGAGGGTCTTCACCATAGCGGCGATGATCTCCGCGTCGGCCAGGAGGTTTCGCGTGCCGACGATGTCGATGTCGAACTGCATGAACTCGCGAAACCGCCCCGGGCCCGGCTTGTCCACCCGCCACACGTTGCCGTACTGGTAGCGGCGGAACGGCAGGGGCAGCGCCGGGTTGCCGGCCACATAGCGGGCCAGCGAGACCGTGAACTCGTAGCGAAGAGCCATGTCGACGTCATCGGGACCGCGAAAACCGAACAGCTCGGCGAGGTTCTCCGCGCTGTAGTGGGGCCCGAGCAGCGTGTCGGCGAACTCCAGCGACGCGGTCTGGAGAGGCAAAAACCCCATCAGCTCAACCGCCTCGCGGCACCTGGCGAGCATCTTCTCGCGGGCAATCTGCTCATCGGGCGGGTAGTCGCGAAATCCCTTGAGCACCTGCGGCTTTACCTTTTCCGGCTTCTTGCGGTCGTCTTTGGCCATGGTCTCCTAACTTGTTGCTGGGCTTCCGGTCACCGACTCTCGCGGGTAAATGTAGGCAATCGCGACCCAAAGAAAAGCATTTTTTCCTTCCCTATCGGTCTCCGGTTGACCATCCGGCGGCAGTAGTATCGGTGTATTTGCATTGACATTTCTCGGAAATTAGGTATGTTTGTCGATGATAGCACGAACATCACGGAACTATGAACGAGGGGAAGGGCGCATGTTCTTTCGATTAGTTGTCTTGCTACCACTGCTGTCGGCGGCCGGTCTCCTGGCTGCGTCGAGCCTGGCTGTTCCGCCCGATGAACTCGAGCCGCCGGTGTTCGTTTCACCGGAGCCCCGGCGGCTGCTGCGGGTATCCCGCTGCGACGACTCCGCCGTTTTCATTTTCAAGGCAATCATTCCCAACCAGCCCCAGGCCCAGGGACGGGTGCGCTACCGGCTGATCGACGGGTGCGGCCGGATCAACGAGAAGACCGGCCGATGGGTGTGGTATCCGGCGCCCGAAGACACGGCGCGGATCCGCAGGGTGGTCGTCGGCGCCTGTATCAACAACCAGGACATTGAGACGCTCCCGGAAAACCGGGCCCACCTGAGCGTGCTATACCGCGACGAGCACGCCCGGCTGATCTGGATGCTCGGCGGCGACACCATGCACGCGCAGACGCCGGTGATTGCGGCTGACGCCCCGGGGACTACGGCAGTGACCTACCGCATCTCTGAACCGGACTGGTGCGACGAGCCGGCGGTGGCGCTTCGAATGATCGATCCGGCGCCGGCGGGGAAGATATTCTTCACCGACTCGACCCTGACGGCCGAGCTGGCGGCGACCGACGCGGGCCAGAGGTTCGTCGTCACGTACGGGCTGACGTCCGGGCAGTTCTCCCATGAAGGTCAGGTTATTATCGATACCCGGCGCCATGTTGTGCCGGTGTTTGTCGAATGCCCCTCCGAGACTCTGTCGGTGGCCGTCTGCGCCACCCTCTCCTGCCGGCTGCGGGCGATCGATCCCGACAGAGTCTCGGAGGG